>Ga0302268_1000013_pt1 | contig 107785 bp, 70 predicted proteins | sample III_Bog_E2_1_FD_194554 | JGI IMG/M metagenome (GOLD analysis project Ga0302268, IMG submission 194554) | Peat permafrost microbial communities from Stordalen Mire near Abisko, Sweden - III_Bog_E2_1 | ecosystem: Environmental > Terrestrial > Soil > Wetlands > Peat | place: Sweden: Abisko... | reverse complement strand
GCCCGCGCCGGATCGGTCGCGGTTGCTTGAGCAGTTGCCGGCGTGGGCTGGGCTTCTGGCGGAACGTCCATGCGTCCCTAGTTTATCGCACTCCGCCGCGCACTCTTCTCCATGCCGCGACACAGGGATTGCGCCCGCCGCCGACCGCAAAGTATAAAGGTGATCCATGAGAAACCTGTATGATGCAGCGGACGCACGAGAGGTCAAGGAGCGGCTGGCGCGTCTCACGCCGGAGAGCGCACGGCAATGGGGCAAGATGAATGCCGCGCAGGCCGTAGCCCACTCCGCGGCCAGCATGGAGTGGGCAGTTGGCGACCGCACTCCGCCGCGCATGGTCCTTGCCAGCCTGCTTGGCCGCGTGATCAAGAAAAAGGTTCTTGGCAACGATGCGCCTTTTCGCCGCAATTCTCCGACCGCGCCCGATCCGATCGTCCCTGGCCAGCCCAACATCGACATCGAGCGCAATCGCCTGATCGCCCTTATCGACCGCTTCACCAGCTCCGGCCCCAGTGGCTGCACAAAGGACCCCCACTCCTTTTTCGGCCCCCTTACCCCCGAGGAATGGGCTATCCTCACGTACAAGCACCTGGACCATCATCTGCGTCAGTTCGGGGTTTAGCGCCGCAGCCGGACGTATACTCAAGCTCGCCTATGATTCGCATTCTGGGAACGGTTCTCGCGGGGCTCTTCGGACTGGCCTTCGGCAGCTTTCTGAACGTGTGCCTGAGCCGCTGGCCGGAGGATGAGAGCATTGTCCATCCAGCGTCCCACTGCCGCAACTGCGATCATGTGTTGTCGTGGTGGGAAAACATTCCGGTGGTCAGTTGGATCATCCTGCGCGGGCGGTGCCGCAATTGTTACGACCTCATCGGCTGGCGCTATCCGCTGGTGGAACTTGCAGTCGGCGCGACCTGGGCGGTGGATGCGTGGTTGCGCCTAAGCGGGACAAATGCGTGGTGGCTCGCACACCCGTTTCACTTTCCTGAGAAGCCGTTTGTCGAGGTGGGCCCGCTGCTTTTTCTTTGGCTGCTTGTCGCACTCGCCGCGCTGGACGCGGAGCATTTGTGGCTCCCCAATAAGCTCACATTCCCCGGAATCGGGCTTGGGATTGTCTGGACGGTTTTAAAGAACAGGCTATTTCACAGGATGTTCTACGACTTTGGGTCTCCTTCGCCACCGCTGGCCCCTGGCGTCCTGCGGTGCATAGGTGAAACCATCGCTGCCGCCGGCCTCATCCTCCTCATCCGCTGGCTCTACAAGCTCATCCGCCACCGTGAAGGCATCGGCCTGGGCGACGCCAAGCTGATGGCCATGCTGACCGCGTGGCTCGGCCTGCCCGGCGCGTCCCTCGCCTTCGCCCTCGGCGTCGTCATCGGAGCGTTCGCCGCACTGCTTCTGCTCCTCTTTCCTTCCGCACGCAGAGACTCAACCCGCTGGGCAGGACATAAGCTTCCGCTGGGCACGTTTCTTTGTATAGGGGGGATCATCAGCAGCTTGTGGGGTCAGCCGATCATCGCGGCCTACCTGCGCTGGTCAGGCCTCTAAGCTAAAGCTCGCTTCTGCGACTCACTTCTGCGAGCTTCCCGCGAGCGGCTGCCCCACCGCAGGTGGCCGAGCGTTGGCAATCTCCGGGTCCTTCAACGCCTTGCGCGCATCCTTGCCGTGCTTGCCGTCCGGGTCGTAGTCCACCACCGTCTGGTAATTCTTGCGCGCTTCGGCAAAGTTGCCCAGGTGCCGCTGAGACTCGGCCAATCCCCAGAACACCTCGGGATTCTCCGGCGCCAGCACCATGGCCGACTCGAAACGCGACAGCGCCGCCCTCCAGTTCTTGGTCTGCAGGTAATAATCGCCAACGCTGATGTCCTCTGGAGCGCCTGCCTGGTGGGCCGGCTCCTCTACAGCGAGTCTTCTGTGTTTGTTGGGAACGTCGTCGCCCGAGGCGGGCAGCAGTTTGTCCATGCCAGCCGAGCTTGAACTCGAACTATCCCCTTGCAGTTCGTCCGCCGCAGCCGCATCGTCCGGGCTGCGCACAGGATCAAAATCGGCGCTGGGCGCGGCCAGGTGCATGCCCTCCTCACTGCCCGCATTCCCTTCCGCCATGCTTTTTGCCGAGACGACCGGAATGTTGCTCGTATCCTCAGGAAACGCATTGGATGGAGTCGGCGCGGGCGTCTGGGGCTGGGTTGCAGCCGGCTTTTGCGGCGCGGTGGCAGGCTTGGCCTGGCCTTGGGCATCGGCGGGCGCAGGTGTTTGCGCATAATTCTGCGATGCCGCTGCCAGGCAGCCCGCAAAAACCACCGCAAATCCGAAGCCCCATCTCATGTTCTTTATCCCTTCAATGGTACGATGCGTTGCATACAACATTTTCCGCCTCAAAGGAAAGCATCGCACATTCGCATGGGTCTGATCATCCGCTCCTCCGCCATCCACGCCGCCGGCTGCTACACCACCACGCCCATCCGCAAGGGCCAACACGTGGCCGAATATACCGGCCGCCGCATCTCAAAAGACCAGGCCGACGAGGCCTATGAGGACTCGCCCATCACCTACCTGTTTGGACTGGGCAACGGCGAGATCGTCATCGACGGCCACTGCGCCGCCATGTTCATCAACCACAGTTGCGCCGCCAACTGCGAAACCAGCGAAGAAGGCGGCCGGGTGTGGGTTAAAGCCATCAAGCACATCGCCGCCGGCGAGGAAATCACCTACGATTACTGCTTGTACGACGGCGGCGACGACGCAGCCATCTGCAACTGCGGCGCAAAATCCTGCCGCGGCACCATGTATTCGAGAGAAGAGATTCGCAGGCGCAAAGTTGCGACAAAGAAGGCCCGCGCCCGCACCGCGAAGAAGCAAGCGAAGAGAGCATCCCGCCCGCTTTCCACTCAAACTGGAGCCTGAACTCAGAATTATTTCTGTCAGATTCTGGCGTTCGACCAATCCGTTTTCCACCTCCGCACTCTCCCACCCCGGAACGATACAATCTCCTCCAGGCCCATTGTTCAACAGATAGGCCTCAGGAGCGCGTCCCATGGGTTACCAGGTTCTGGCCAGAAAATACCGTCCGCAGCGTTTCGCCGACGTGGCCGGCCAGGACCACGTCACGCGCACCCTGATGAACGCCCTCTCGCAGAACCGAATCGCCCACGGCTACATCTTTTCCGGCCATCGCGGCATCGGCAAAACCACCATCGCCCGCATCGTTGCCCAGGCGCTGAACTGCCGCACCGAAATTGGCTCCGCGGCGCGGCCTACCCCCGAGCCATGCGGCATCTGCGAGTCCTGCACCGAGATCCGCCAGGGCAACGCGACCGACGTCATTGAAATCGACGCTGCCACCAACCGCGGCATCGACGAGATTCGTGAACTCCGCGAAGCCGCCCGCTACGCCCCCTCCCGCGACCGCTACAAGATCTACATCCTCGACGAAGCGCACCAGATCACGGAAGCCGCCTTCAATGCCCTGCTCAAGACCCTCGAGGAGCCGCCCGCGCACGTCATCTTCATGATGGCCACCACCGAGCCCGAAAACATTCCGCAAACCATCCGCTCCCGCTGCCAGCACTTCAGTTTTCACGCCGTCAAGTTCGACGACATCCTGGCCCAACTGCGCATGATCGCCGCACAGGAAGACGTCGACGCGGAAGACGACGCGCTGGCCCTGCTGGCCGAGGCCGGCGACGGGTCCATGCGCGACGCGCTCTCCATCATGGACCAGGCCATCGCCTCCGCGCCGCTTGAAAATGGCCGCGCTGCGCTCTCCGCAGCACAGATTCGCGAACTGATGGGCTCGGTGCCCAACGCCGTCTTTGAGCGCCTGATGGATGCGGTGGCCGCCGGCCAGAGCGCTGAGCTCATGAACCAGCTCAACCTGCTGGTCAACGCCGGCCACAGCCCCTCCTCGCTGGCGCGGCAGATGGTTCGCTACCTGCGCAACGCGCTCATGGCCAAGCTGGGCGGCGAGCAGACGGAATTGCTGCAGATCTCCACCGACGAACGCGCCCGCGCCGTGCGCACCGCGTTGCTGTTCACAGAAGAAGAACTGACGCGCAACCTGCAGATCGTCCTGCGCACCTTCGACGACCTGAACTATCGCCAGGAGCAGCGCTTTCATCTTGAACTGGGCCTGCTCAAGCTCATCCATGCGCAGCGCCTGCTGCCGCTCGAAGAGCTGCTGAGCGGCGCGGCCAGCGGAGCCTCGGTTCGCCTTCCAGCCGCCAGCCAGCCGTCGCGTCCAGCGCCCAGTCCATCGCGGCCAGCTGCCTCGGCTCCCGCTCAGCCTGCAGCATCGCCCATTTCGCCCTTCGGCCCCACGGGTGGCAGTTGGAGCGCAACGCCCAAAGCTGCGCAGCCAACCATGGAGTCTCCGCCCAAGGCAGAATCCGCGCCCGGTCCGCTCGCAACCATGGAGCGCCCTTCGTCCGCATCCGCACTCGCGAGTGAGCCCAAAGCCAGCCCGTTCATCGGGAGCTCGCCCTTCCCCGCCGCCGCAGCGCCCAGCGGCTTCGCGTCCACCGTCACTGAAGGAGCTTTGGCACGATTACCGGAAGCCGCTCCAGCCTCCTCAGGCGCACCCAGCATCGAGTCCCTGCGCCACGCCATCGGCTCTGCTTTGGTGAGCGCAGGGCACGTCACCGCCGCTGAATTCCTGGGCACAGCCGCGTGGAATATCGACGGCTCCAGCCTGCGCATTGAAGTCCCCGGTGTGGGCAAAAAGATGCTCGCCCTCACCGTGAATGCGGCATCGGAAAAAATCATTCGCCAGGAGTTGCAGCGTCTCGGCGGCCCCGCGCGTTTCCTCGTCGTCCCCGGAGAAGCAGGTGCAGCCGGCACTCAGCCCGCATCAAACTCTAAGCCGGTTGCGGGCTCAACGCCCATCGCCGGCAGCGTTCAGGAAGCCGCGATGAACAACCCGCTTGTACAAAAGGCAAAGGAAATCTTCAAGGCGGAGGTCCGCAGCGTCGTAGATCTGCGCCAGAAATAACCTTGCGCCAGAAATAGCCGCCTGCCCCAACGAGGTGCATCATGATCAATCCACTCAAAATCGCGGAGATGCTCTCCCAGGCTAACCAGATGCAGGAGGATATCCAGCGCAAACTGGGCGAAACCATCGTCGAAGGCTCCAGCGGCGGCGGCGCCGTGACCACCACCATGAACGGCAAGAAGCAGTTGCTCAAGATTCGCATTGATCCCTCGGCCGTGGTCGGCCTCACCGGCGGGCAGCCCGACGTGGAAATGCTCGAAGATCTGGTCGTCGCCGCTGTGAATGACGCCGGGCGCAAGGCCGATGAGGCGATCAAGTCCAATGTGCAGGGCATGCTCGGCGGCCTCAAGATCCCCGGGCTGACATAACCGTGAAGTACTGATGTAGCGCCGGTCTCCAGACCGGCTGTACTGGCGGCGTCCACGCCGCCATCGCAATTTGCGGGTCTGGAGACCCGCAGGACAGCCGGGCTGGAGCCCGGCGCTACGCTACGATCCGGAGGCGCTAAATTGTCACGTTATGCCGAGCCCATGGCCCGGCTCATTGAAGAGTTGAAGAAGCTTCCCGGCGTCGGCGCCAAGAGCGCGCAGCGGTTCGCCTTCCACATCCTGCGCTCCACAGACGACGATGCCGCCGCCCTGGCCGAAGCCGTGCGCGGTCTCAAGACTGCCCTGCGCCTCTGCTCCATCTGCAACAACGTCACAGACGTCGATCCCTGCATCTACTGCGCCAGCACCACACGCAATCAACGCCTGGTCTGCGTGGTCGAGGAGCCTACCAGCATCGAGTCCGTCGAGCGCACGAGGGGCTACCAGGGTGTTTACCACGTGCTGCACGGAACGCTTTCGCCGCTGCATGGCGTGGGCCCAGACCAGTTGCGCACCACTACCCTGCTGGCCCGCGTGGAGCGCGGCGAGATCGATGAAGTCATCCTTGCCACCAGCCCCACGCTCGAAGGCGAGGCCACAGCCAACTGGCTGGCCTCCGCCCTGCGCGGCCATTCGATCAGGATCACACGCATCGCCACGGGCGTCCCCGCCGGCAGCGACATTGAGTACGCCGACGAAGTCACCATGGCCCGCGCCATGGATGGCCGCCGCGAACTCTGACCGCGGTCCTTATGCACAGCAGCAAGTTTCATCGGCTCAAAATTCCTTCTACCCACCTTCCACCGCATGACGAGCTGCAGTAAAAGTTCATCGAACAGCGCGAATTTGATTCAAAATGCATCTACGGCAAATATGAATCGTCCAACCATTTACAGACTTCTGCTGATTTCCCTGTTCACTGCATTCGCATCGCAATCCTCCGCAGTGACTGACCTTTCGGTGGGCGCGGCAATGCCCGTCCTTCATGGCGAATACCTGAATGGCAAGGCAGCAGTCATGCCCGAAGATGCGGCAGGGCATGTGGCTCTCCTGGCCTTTGGTTTCAGCTACCAGGCACGCTTCACCGTAGAAGCATGGACGAAACGCTTTCGCGGCGATTTCGGCAACAACCCGCGGGTCACGTTTTGCGAGGTGCCCATGATTCCGAATGTGGCGCGCTTGACACGCTGGTTCATTGAGAGCGGCATGCGCCGCGGAACTCCAAAAGCCGATTACCGGAACGTAATCACCGTTTACGGCGAACTGAATCCATGGAAGCAGCGCCTTGAGGTGAAAGACACGGACGCCGCCTACCTCGTGGTTCTCGATCCCAAGGGCAACGTGGCGTGGGTGCATAGCGGGCAATTCACCGAAGCCGATTACCAGTTGCTTGCCGCCGAGATTCGTAAAGTGCTTCCAACGCAGTGACGGCCTTCGCAGTTGAGCGAAGGCCGATTCGAAAAAGCCGTTTCAGATCTTGAAGGCGGGGCTAGCAGCCCTTCTTGCATCGCGCCATGATGGCCGCGTGCAACCGCTCGCGGAGCCCGGCGGGCAGATCGTAAATCTCGTGCGATCGGTAGATCTCGATGGTTTTCCGCGTGGTGCTGAGGGTCACCTCGCAGTGATCGCAACCGCGCAGGTGCTGTTGCAGATCGGCGCGGACTTCGGGAGTTACCGAGTCGTCGATCAAGTCGTCGAGCAAGGCGAGAAATTCAGTGCAGGTCACTTTTCATTCCTCGATTCCCCTGGTCCCTTTTTCTTGCGAAAGTAGCGGCTCAGACGTTCTCTGAGTTGCAGCCGGGCGCGCAAGAGTCGTGACTTCACGGCCGGAATGCTCAACCCGAGCGTCTCCGCCGTTTCTTCCGTGGACAAACCTTCCACGTCGCGCAAAACAAACACGATACGAAATCCCTGGGGCAGCCCTTGAATGGTCTTGCGCAGAATCTCTGCCAGTTCGGACTGCGAGTAATTCTGCTCCGGATCGGGCGCCCAATCGGCCAGATCGCGGGGGACGCTGCCTTCCTCGGTCTCGATATCCTCGTCGATCGAAACCATCTTGCCGGTGCGCCGCTTGCGCAGACGCATCAGGCTTTCGTTCACTGCAATTCTGACCAACCATGTGTAAAACTTCGAGTTCCCTTGAAATTGATCCAGCTTCTCGTACGCCTTGAGAAACGCGTCCTGCATCACGTCTTCGGCGTCTTCGCGGTTTTGCGTAATGTGCTGCGCAATCCGGAAGATCTGCCGGTCATACTTGCGGACCAGCGTGTCGTACGCCGAGACATCTCCGCCGCGCACCCTGGCTACCAAGGCTACGTCGGGATGCGGTTCGAGTTCTCCTGCAATAGGTTGGATGGTCGACATGGCGGTAGGATGCGGGAAATCCTGGGGCCCCGGAGAAACTGAGCATCGGGTCCGCACATCCCTAGTGTACCGGACGGCGGCGCAGGCGGCCAAATGCGTTTTGGGACAGCTCTTTACGGCTTCGCCTGCAGCGAAATCCCAATCCACCGCCGTAACGCAAGTGGTTCCCGGCCCTTGAGTTCGCGCAAAAGCAGCATAAAGTGAAGAGATGAGGGTTTTGGCTTCCCCAAACACCGTTTTCCGCGCCAGCCACCGGTTCCTGGCTGGACTGCTTTCCGCGCTGATGGTTGTCACGCCCGTGGCCGCACAGTCTTCGGGAGACACGAAGGCGAAGCCTGCCACCTCGACCTCATCGCCCTCCTCGAAGGCAAAATCCGCCAGGAAGCCGATGGCCGCGGGAAAGTCCACCGCTGCAAAGAAGCCGGCTACATCTGCAAAATCGACGGCTGCAAAGAAGTCCGGCCCGGCTGCTAAGCCATCCGCCTCCAGTTCCCACAGGAAACCAGCCCCCCGCGCCGGCAGGGCCGCTCGAACCGCCCGCACCGCACGCATCAAGCAGGCCTTCGTCGCGTCGACTGAACTCCGCCCCATGGCCCAGCAACTGGCCACCCTGCGCACCCCGGCTGCCTATGCGGGAGTAACGAAATACGCCCATGCCCACAGCGGCGAAGCGGCCGCCGCTGCCTACCTGGCGCTAGGTCACGCCTACCTGCTCGACAAGCGCTTCGGCGAAGCCGAAGCCAACCTGGTTGAAGCGCGCAAGGCCGGCGATATATTGGCCGACTACGCCGACTTTCTCGGCGCACAGTCCAACCATGAAGCCGGCAACGACGCCACCGCGGAAGCCCTTCTGCATGGTTTCTCCGCCCGCTATCCCGACAGTATCTTCAATGCCCAGGCGCCTGAACTCGAGGCCAACGTCCTGCTCGCGCTCAACAATCCCTCCGGCGCACAGCAGGTGCTGGCGGCGAATCCGGGCTCTGCCGGGCGACCCGGCTACCAGCTCGCTCAGGGGCAAGTCGCCCTCAAGCTCAATCAGAACGAAGAGGCCGAGCGCATCTTCAAACATGTGTTGCTCGGCCACCCCTTGAGCTCCGATGCGCAGATCGCCCGCGCCAAGCTCACCTCCATGGGAGCTGAGGCCACGCTGACCACGGCCGAGCTGCGCAGCCTGGGCGACGCCTATTACAACGCCAACCGCTTTGAAGAAGCCGCGGAACAATACCGCGCCCTGATGCGCAACTCCACGCTCGACGCGACCACCCGCAACGGGTTCGCCGTAGCGGAAGCCGCCTGCCAGTTGAAGATGAAGCAGCTCACCACCGCGCAGGCTGAGGCCCTCGCCGATACTCACGACGAAAACGGCGCTCGGCGTCTCTACCTGCTGATGGAGCTGGCGCGCAACAAAAACGATCTCGACGAACAGCAGCGCATTGTTACCAAGATGGAATCTCTCTTCCCGCACAGCCCGTGGCTGGCCGAGGCGCTCTTCTCCAGCGGCAACATGTACATGCTGCGCCACGATTATCCCAACGCGGTTAACTACTACAGCTACCTGGCCACGCACTTCCCTGAGAACACCAACGCCGCCGCAGCGCACTGGCGGGCAGGCTGGTTCAGCTACCGCCAGGGACTCTATCCAGAAGCGGCGCGCCTCTTTGACGAGCAGCTCAAGCTCTATCCCAACGCCATCGAAACCGCCTCGGCTCTCTACTGGCGCGGACGCCTCTACGAGATGCAGGATCGGAAGCCTGCTCTCGCCGCGGCCAATTACCGCACGCTCATCCGCGTCTATCAGCACTTCTTCTATGCACAGATGGCGCGCCAGCGGCTGGCCGCTCTGGGCAGCACGCAAGCCGCGCAACCCGTGACGCAGGCAGACCTCGATCGCTTTCAAGCCGTCCCAATCCCACACCTCGACGAAAGCTTTCCCACCGACAGCCCGCATCTCGCCAAGGCGCACCTGCTGGCCAACGCCGGCCTGAACGACTACATCGCGCAGGAGATTGCCGCCGATCCCGACTCCGCCTCATGGAGCGCATTGGCCGAAGCGCAGATCTACGCTTCATTCAACGAACCCTACCGCGCCATGCGCGCCCTCAAAAAGGCGCTGCCCTACGCCGCATCCGCATCCATCAAATCCATCCCGCTCGCCTACTGGCACATCCTCTTCCCCAACGCGTGGTGGGACATCATCAAGACCGAGTCGGCAAAGAACAACCTCGATCCCTACATGGTCGCCTCGCTCATTCGCCAGGAGTCGGAGTTCAATCCCTCGGTCGTCTCCTACGCCAACGCCTATGGCCTGATGCAACTGCTGCCTTCTGTGGGCAAGCAGATGGCTCATGAAGAAGGCATCAGCCACTTTGAGACCTATCAACTGCTCGACCCGGCCATGAACATCCGCCTCGGCACGCGCTATCTGCGCCAGATGCTCGATCATTTCGGCGGCGTGCAGGAATACGCGCTGGCCGCCTACAACGCGGGCGATTCGCGCGTGGTCGACTGGGAGGCCGCTGGCCCCTACCACGGCATGGACGAATTCGTTGAGTCCATCCCCTTCACCCAGACCCGCGAATACGTTGAAGCCATCCTGCGCAACGAAGAAACCTATCGCGCCATCGACGACTACGCGGGTTCCCACGCAAAGGCTCCGGTCAGCGCGTCCCGCTAGCCCAAGAATTTGTCATCCTGAGCGAAAGGGGCCCCGAACGTCTTTCAGTTCCCGGGGCCCCCGCGGACAGGTCTTCGTCTGCGGGGTGGAGTTCGGGGGTGGCGAGTCGAAGGATCTGCGTTTGTACTTCGGAATCCAGGACCCAAAGCCAGTTCGCGGGAGTATCGAAGAGCGGATAAACAATATGAAGAGGAATCCCTCTCGATACTCCCCTGCATCGAATCTAGTTGACTTGCGCGCATGCGCCCGGTATCACTGAGTTGTCCGGCGGTCCCCCGGCCTCCGGAATGCCATTCGCAGCCTGCTGTTGTTGCACAACGGAGCCGGCCTGAACGGCGGCTCGGTTACATCAACCCAATGGAGGGCACGATGTCAGCCGACTTGCAGTTTCTGGAAGAATGGATTCCCGAAAGAATGGACCCCGGAACGGTTTTCGTTCTGGAAAACCAGGCCAAGCTCGGCCACGCCCAAAACCCATACGTAGCCGTCATGTCCTGTCCGCGCTGCGGGACCTTGGGACTGATCACGCGCCGCCAGCTTTGCGCTGGAGAGACGATGATCTGCGGCGGCGATGCCTGCTCCGCCGAGTACCGGCTGGACGGCGAAGACATCTGCTTCCGCAAAGCGCAATAGCGTCAGCATCGTGCGGTTGATCCACGCTGAGAGGCGGCTGCGTTCATGGCGCACAGCCTTTCCCGCTGAAACATTTCCGCGCCTCGGGTAACATAGTCGATGGGAACCACGCATTGAAAGCCCGGATGGCGAAATTGGCAGACGCAGCGGACTTAAAATCCGCAGGCCGCAAGGCCGTGGGGGTTCAAGTCCCCCTCCGGGCACCAAATAAATCAATAGTTTAAGTAGAGTCGACTCGAAGACCTAATCATAACAATACTGATGGTGCCGCTTTTGGGGCCGCTTAGTTCCGACTTTGCTAGGATCGCATCGGGAGGACAATTCCTATGCCGAGAAAAGTGATTCGCAAGGAGCGTGGCATCTTTGAGAAGGTGCTCGGCTCCGGCATCTGGTGGATTCGTTTTAAAGTGGATGGCGTGGAGCATCGCGAGAAGGTGGGCCGTCGCGGCGATGCGATGAAGCTGTATGCGATGCGCAAGGCCGACGTAGTTCGCGGTGTGAAAATGCCGCCGAACATGAAGCACAAGGGCGTCAAATTTGCGGTGATCGCGCAAGAGGCCATCGACTGGTACATCAATCACGAGCGCAAAGATATTCGCAATTTCAAGGGTCGGATGCAGATCATCCTGAAAGATTTCAGCGAGAGAGTTGCAGACGAGATCAAGCCGTCTGACATCGACTCCTGGCTTGGCTCTCACAAGTGGGCTCCGGCAACCAAGAACCGCTATAAGAATGTTTTTGGCAAGACGTTCAAGATTGCACTGGCCGACGGCAAGGTGACAAGCAATCCCGCGCGCATGGTGGAGCAGCGAGCCGAGAACAATGCGCGCATCCGGTTTCTGTCCGATGAAGAGGAGAAGCGAGTGCGAGAGGCCATCACCAAACAGTTCCCTATTCATCTGCCGGAGTTCGACGTTGCGCTGAACACCGGGATGCGAAAGAGCGAACAATACAGCTTGGAATGGTCAGAGGTATCGTTGAGCCGTAAGCGCATCCGTCTGGAGAAAACGAAGAACGGAAGTGACCGCGAAATTCCACTGAACAAGACGTGCCTGAAAGTGCTCGAAGCCTTGCATGCGATCCGGCCACACGATGGCCGCGTATTCCTGTCCAAGTATGGTCAGGACTTGAACAATCCGCGCAAGTGGTTTGAACTGACAATTGAGGCCGCGAAGGTGTCTATGGTTTCGCCCTGATCCGCGAAGGAACGACTCTGGATGCAGAACTGACTACCAGGCCAATCGCCGGGGTGGATTGGACTGTTGATACAGCGTTCGCCTACCAAAAGCAGCTTCATCCAAAAACGATTCCGATACTCGCGCGACATCTTAAGAAGCGTTTGTCCGCTCTGCCAAACAATGGTCGCACTCCTCAGACGGCCACTGTTCGGAAAGCGAAGAATGGCAGTACTAAACGCCCGCCCCGTTCAGACGACGGTGGGCGAAACGAATCTTCTTGTTGGTTGCCAGAAAAGAAGTCTGCTTGACATTGGGTCCGGGTGATTGGGGCAACAGCTTTTGCCAGTTCGCATGGAAGTGCGCCTTTGCAAATTCCACTTGAACCAGTCTGGAAATTAGCAACGCTCAACTTTCGACTAGCCCATGATCGGCCTGAACAGTAACAAACCCGCAGCCAAAAACTTTGCCACAAGCCGACTTTAAGTTCCTTATTCGTGGTCGATGAGTGCTTCGGCGATTAGCGCTCGTTGACGCCGCATCTACTATCGCAGGACTGAAGGCCGAAACAGACGCTACAAAAACTCCACCATCGGCAATTTCGCCTTTCTGCTAGCGCGTAACCTTTTCAGACAGCTATATGTAGCCCAAATCTATAAGATCGATTGCACCGCAATTGGATGCGCCGTTGCCTGCGATACTGACGGAGCGGTAAAAATGTCGCCAGACCAGTTGTGCGCATTGCGTCGCTGTCAGCTTGTTATGTTACATTCGCGTTATCTTATCGAGTTTGTCAATGGAATTTGTTGCTCGAATTGAGCATTGCGGTTAGTTGTAAAAAGAAGTGATTGTTGTTCGCCGTTTCGGAGCTGCATTCTGATGATGAAAAAATTGATACTTGGAATGCTGTTTGGTTACACAGCCATTGCCGGCGCTCAGATACAGTTGCCCAAAGTCGAACTGGATGCTGCCATGAAGACAAGGGACGGCATTACACTCTACGCCGACATCTATCGTCCTGATGGAGCCGGCACTTTCCCGGTACTTCTGGAGCGTACTCCGTACAACAAGGATCAGGAAACAGAGGTCGCGCATCTTGCCACAGCGCGTGGCTTTATGGTGGTCATACAGGATGCGCGGCCGATTCAAATCACAAGGCGAATGGTACCCCTTCAAGCACGAGTCGAATGATGGCTATGACGCGGTCGAATGGGCTGCGATGCTCCCTGGTTCAGACGGTCGCGTCGGAATGATCGGTGGATCTTATGTGGGTGCCACCCAGATGCTTGCCGCAGTCAGTCACCCGCCGCATTTAGCCGGAATTTGCCCGGCTGTGACCGGGAGTAATTACCATGAAAACTGGACCTACCAAGGCGGAGCTTTCGAGCAGTGGTTCAATCAGTCGTGGACGGCGATCCTGGCACAAAACACACTGACGCGCAAAATCGAAGACACGACTCGTGCATTTTCGAATCGTACGATTCTACCGCTCACGAATTTCCCGGTCTTCAATCTTGGCGGGAGCCTTGACAGCGCAGACATGACCAGGCTTCTTGCTCCCTACTATTTTGACTGGGCAAGCCACCCGCTTTATGACGACTATTGGAAGCAGTGGTCGATCGAAGAGAACTACGGCACGATTCTGGTCCCCGCGTTGCACATTGCGGCGTGGTATGACATTTTCCAAGGCGGATCGCTGCGAAATTTTACCGGGCTTCAGAGCTCTGCCGGAAACGAAGCTGCGCGCAAGGGGCAACATCTGTTTGTGGCCATTGGCGGCCACGCAGGCAGCGGACAGAAAATAGGCCAGGTAGACTTCGGTTCCGAAGCGTTGAAGTACGACGAAAATGAAGTATCGGTGGAATGGTACGAATATCTATTTTTGGGTAAGAAAAATTTGTTCTCGAGCAACCTGCCTGTGCACATATTTGTGATGGGTGCGAACCGCTGGCGCGACGAAGATGCTTGGCCGCCACCTGAAGCGAAGCCGACGAAATTCTATCTTGCCTCAGCTGGGAGTGCTAATTCCTCCAGCGGATCCGGCACGCTTACCACGACCGCTGCAAACCTTATATCGAAGGACACTTTCAACTACGACCCTGCAAATCCGGTTCCCACGCTGGGCGGTCCATTGTGCTGCGATGCAGCGGAGTTAGCACCCGGCCCCGTCGATCAGAAGGCAGAAGAAGAACGGGCGGATGTCCAGGTCTACTCGACCCCCGCGCTTGGGGAGGACCTCGAAGTCACAGGCCCTGTCTCGCTGGATCTTTACGCTAGTAGCACAGCGGTCGACACGGATTTTACAGCAAAGCTCGTCGACGTTTGGCCGAATGGATTTGTGCAGAACCTGACAGAGGGCATTCTGCGTGCGCGCTTCCGCAAAACCACCCAGGCAGCTGAGCCGTTGGTTCCCGGAAAAGTGTATGAGCTGAAGATCGACCTTTGGGCTACGAGCAACGTCTTCCTTAAAGGCCACAAGATCCGCCTTGAAATCTCAAGTAGCGATTTTCCACGTTTTGATCGCAATTTAAATACTGGAGTCGGTGCGACCGAAAGCGCGACGTTCGTAAGTGCTACGAATTCTGTCTTTCACGATGCCGCACATCCCAGCGCTCTGATTTTGCCGATCGTGCCAAAGCAGAGTCAACCATCTGAACGATAGCTTTAGGCAGTGCGCCCTTGTTTAATCGTTACCCGTAAGTCTTATGATGGCGCGGGGCGCGCAATCCTGAAACCTCTGGAGATGAAACCACTAGCGGAGAGTCTCTTAGAAGGTCGTGGCGTCAGTGGCGATGACGCTAAAACTACTGAAGCCGTAGTCGCCGTTTTTGCCTGCGTTAAACCCGAAGCCGGGCTTGCCAAAGATATACGTGTTGTCCTTCGCCGTCCCCATCAACACGCCGTTCTTGTAGGTCTTGATTATATTTCCGACGATCGTGGCTTTGATTACGTCACCCGTCTTTACCCCATATTGCTTACCCTGTCCGTCTGCAAGAACCGTGAAGTCACCCGATCCCCCGTTCCACCGCACAATAATGAAGTAGTCCGAATCGGTGTCTTTCGCGGAATAGGATATCTCATATCCATCGCAAAGATGCTTCGCCAGCGAAGTGCGAAGGCGAAGAGTTACTTCCGGGGCATTGAAGACCTTCCTACGGTCCACAACGGCTTCGACGCTTTGGTTGGGTGGCCAATCGCCGGTCAGCACTGCGACTGAGTCACCAAATTTGGCGGCGCTTGCATGACCAACAGCGTATCCGGGCTTCGTCGAGACGTCCCCCCAATCCACGCCGAGAGTCTTGCCACCGACCCAATGGACACCTTCCGAGATCGGATTTTCAGTCTGCGGGAACTTCGTCGCGTAACTGACGACATGCGGCGGTGGCGGTTGGACAGCTGGAGCTGAGGCCGTAGTGTTCTGCTTGCCGCAACAGCCGGCAAGAAGTGCAAGCAAGGCTGCGGCGGCAAACAGTCGGCGCCTCGATGCACGAAATGTATTCTGGATTCGGTTCATACTTTGATTTCCTCTGCTCTCTTTTCTTCAACTATTTTTGTCGTGTTCGCTATTGAATTTGCGGAGGGTCATGGCGGAAGTCTCTCCGGTCACGGTGCTCCTCCGCTTGGCCGCTCAACTTATTCGACATCTTTCACGCAGCGAAAACCGACCGCCCCCGAACGATCGTAGCTGGGCGCCATGAGGAGCAGTTTGCCGTGTTCATTGTTTTTGTAGGCTTGCGGAAAGTACCAAATGGAACCTTGTGGCTGATAGTGGCTGCCACCACGCAGGATCGCCGCGCGGGTGTGTTCGTCGACGTATTCATCCGTCCACTGCCATACATTGCCCACCATGTCCATTACGCCGAACGGACTGGCGCCCTTCGGATGCGCATCTACGTCGCTAGCGGCGAGCATCACTCGTCCTTTATCCGGTAACGGCGCCACAACATCTTTTGGATTGGCGCCTGTACTACAAGCAACTAGTCCGACCGGGGGCAACGGCGGATTCCAGTCGCAGTTGCCCCATGGATAAAGGCGACCATCGTTGCCTTGTGCGGCATACTGCCACTCCCATTCGTGCGGAAGGCGTTTACCAGCCCACGCCGCGTAGGCGCGAGCATCTTCAATAGAAACCCAAGTGACTGGCTGGTCGGCGGCGCCTTCCGGGAAGCTCCCTGCCGCCCAAGTCTTGAGAAAGTTCATATCGTCTTTGGGATGGTAGTGTGATGCATCCAGAAACTTTTTGAACTCGACATTTGTAACTGGATACTTATCCATATAGAAGGGCTTGATCTCCATCGAATGCTCGTGGAATCGCCTCGGGCTGTCTTCCCATGGATACTGAACGTCCGCGCCGATGTCGTTGCTCCCTTCAATTTCAATACCCTGAACTACGAAGAGATAGTCGCCACCATCGACGCGAACCATGCGTTCCGGGGTCGTCGAGGCCGGCTTGGTGGCTGGAATCTCGACCAGTGTCTGATTTATCGTGTGCCAGGCGGAGGAAAAGTCCGAGAGCGGCTTTGCCGTCATCGCTTTCATTGTGTCGAGAAGTTGTTTTGTCTTCGCATCGAGTTCGCCTACGGTGGCGAGAATTGCTCCGAATCCGCGCCCCTCTGTGCTAAAGGTCAAGACCGCTGTCTGATTGGCTTCCGGCGTTGGATTCAACTCGACGCCGTGATAGACGTCAAAGTAGTGCATTCCCGGCGTGTACGGGACCGTCATCTGGCCTCCAGAGACGTCGTACTCGTTCCTATTCACGATCGTCCAGAGGGTCCGCTCGCCGAGTGGCCAGCGGCTGGCAAAGACACCATACCTATGCATCGGATATAAAGGTTCCCACTCCTGGCTAACCAGGAATGGAGCGAACGCCCGTTCTATCGTAGCGACACGACGAGTGGCTTCGCCGTCTCGCGCGGTTATGCCGTTCCAAAGTCCCCAGACACTCTCCCAACTAGACCAGCCCTCTCCGTTAAAGAAAGCGAACTGCAGATTGTCGGTTTTGCTTCTGGTCCAGCGATCGTCCACAATGACCATATGCCGGGGATCGAGCCAGCGAAGGCGATCCACCTGGGGAACGAACTGGTACTTATAGTAACCCCACGACATCACATCCCAATCCAACTCTTCATCGTTCGGAGAACTTTCGGGTTCAAAGGCCAAAGGATGCCCAACTTTGTCAGTAGCAAGCGAGAAGGCGAGAGGCACGCCATCCTGCGTATCGCCGTTGATACCGTCGGCGTCAATCTCTTTCATGAACTCGGCGATCGCTGTAGGCCATGGCTTTCCAGGATCACGCGTGCCCAGATCCCACATCATCATGGGGAACAACACGCGCACGCCGCGGCGATGGAAATCTGCGACCATCTTTTTCACGCCTTCAACTCCACCGGGCATTGAACGCACCATATCGTGCTGGTTACGATCGTCGATTCCCATATTTGGGTAGGTTGACCAGATCAGCACGCTGTCGATTCCACCGTAACGTTTGTCCAGATCGTCGAGGTATCGGTCGACCGTGTACTTTCCCTGACCAACATCGTAGAAGTTGCGGTCGTGCACCATCATCAGTGGCTGAATAAAACTTGATTGTGCCCATTGCAGAGCTGGGAGGGAATAGCGTGCGGGGTCGTAGCCAACGCGGATTCGGCGCTCTACGCGCCATCGGCTCAGGTCTGCGAGCCATTGCTGATGAGTGTACGGCATACACGGAATTACTCCACCATCGGCCGCTGTGCGAAACGTCATGCACGTAGGGGAATTAATCGTTTGATCCCAATAGGTTTCCGGAGCAAAGAGCGTGTCCTGAGCCCGAGCACCCGTCGCAAAAACGAGAACCAGTATCCAGAGGCTCAACATCGGAAGTGAGACACCTAAAAACTTCTTCATTTCAAATTCTCCTAGGTTGGTATGGGAGGAGTCGAGGTCAACCCTTTTTGCTTTCATGGATTACGACTCGACAGCTCCGTATTCATTTATGAACGATTGCAATTCAGCCATGGATGGCATGGATGGTTGTGCGCCGGCGCGGGTTACTGAGATGGCTGCAGCTCCGGCCGCAAAGATCGCGCTATCGCGAGCGTTTTTGCCCGACATAAGTCCGACGGCAAATGCACCGTTAAAGCAATCTCCGGCCGCAGTGGTGTCGACAGCTTTGACTGGGAACGCAGGTAGAAGCTCAGGTGGTTGATCGCGCGTTGCGAAACAAAGGCCACGAGATCCCATCTTGAGAACCACACCGCGGCAGCCCTTCGCCAGGAGCGCTGCGGCGATCTCGGAAGGATTCCCTTCCCTTTCCAAATGGCCATTCACTGCATAGAATGCGGCTTCTGTTTCATTGGGAGTGAACCACGCGATCTTACTGAAGATGCGAGCGGGCAAATCTCTGGCTGGGGCAGGATCGAAGACGAGTGGGACACCCTGGCGGGCACAAACCGAGGATAAGTGCTCCACCGTTTCGAGAGGAATCTCAAGCTGAGTTAGTACAAGCCCTGCTTCTCTAATGATGGGAAGATTGTGGTCAATGTCTTCAGGCGTCAGCTTGGCGTTGGCGCCCTGCGCCACAACGATGGAGTTTTCCCCTTTGGCTGAAACCTCGATCACGGCCACGCCTGATGGCCCTTCGCTCGTTGCGATTCCAGCGATATCGACGCCGGATATCACAAGATGTTTTCGGAGTTGAACGCCGAAGGCATCGTCCCCCAAGCGTCCAATCATTTGCACCGGATATCCGAGACGCGAGACAGAGACGGCCTGATTCGCTCCCTTGCCACCGGGATGAATCTGAAAGTCTGTTCCAAAGACTGTTTCTCCGATTACCGGAATCCTGTCTGCGACAGCGACTAGATCCAGATTAATGCTGCCGACTACAACGATAGGCTTTCTGCGGGACAATTTGTGTCTCCTTGAAAAATCGGTAAAACGAAGAACAGGCAGGTCGCGGTAAAAGAATTATGCCGGCGAACTATGCCAGTTGGCCCCCGTCTACGAAAAGCAAAGTGCCGCTGATGTAGGCGGCGTCTTCCGAAGCTAGGAAAAGGGCCGCGGCCGCAACGTCGTCCGTGCTCCCGAGTCTTCCGAGCGGTATCACGCCGTCCTCCGAGAGGTATTTGGCTTGAAAAACTGGATCATCGAGAAACGGAGCAGCGAGGCGCGTGTTGATCATGCCCGGGCCAACGGCATTTGAATTAATCCCATACCGCCCGAATTCCCGCGCGATGGTTTTCGCGAGCAAAAAAACACCTGCCTTCGACGCGTTGTAGTGAGCAAGCCGCGCCTCTGCATCCCAACTATTGGTCGACGCCATGAACACAAGTTTTCCTTTTCGTTGCGCCACCATATGGGTCAACACCGATTTTGATACTAAGAAGGCCCCGCGCAGATTTATGTTGATTGTCCGGTCCCACATCGCTTCGTCCAGTTGGAGGAATGGCACCGCCAAAGCTATGCCTGCAATCTGCATCAGGATGTCGATCCGGCCATGCGCCTCGATGACTTGCTGGATGGCTGAAGAGACGTTGGCTGAATCGCACACATCGCAGTATAGAAGCTGGAAATTGGAGCCATTGGACTGCATTTCGCAGCCGACTGCTTTCATGCCTTCCAAGTCGACATCGATCAGCACTACGGTTGCACCCTCATTACCAAGACGTTGTGCAATCGCCTTCCCGATCCCATGGGCTGCACCGACGACGACCGCCACCTGATCTTTGAAACGCTCGCAATAGTGCGATTTCGGATCGCTCATGGGCTGGACCTATCCTTTCTGGAAGAGTATCGATATTTTATGAAGCAATCTATAAAGTATCGGCCGGAGTTTTGTTGAACTTCTCACACCCGGGACAGTGGCGATAACACGGCCCATTGAGAGGGGTTTCCAACAAATCCGCTCCAGTTTCTTTCTAGATAAACGAAGCAGCACCTGTGATACTTCACTTCAATTTCACTTTCAGATAGGAGTGCCTCATGATCTTTGCCACAGACCTCGGAGATCCAGAGGGTCCAGTCGCCTTGCCGGATGGGAGTTGGCTTGTCGTCGAGAGCAAAGCGAGCCGCGGCTGCGTTAGCCAGATCAGTCCAGACGGAAAGTCAAAGCGAGTCGTCCAAAAGACGGGTCTGCCGAATGGACTAGCGGTCGACCGGCACGGTGCCATTTGGGTCGCCGAGTCCGATGTGCCCTCGCTGGTGCGGCTCACCATTGGCGGAAAAGCCGAAGTGGTCGCCACTGAATGCGACGGTGAGCCTTTTCTCTTTCCCAACGACCTCTGCTTCGGCCCCGACGGCGCGCTTTATATGACGGATTCCGGCATCACAGTTCCAAATTTCTGCCCTGGCAACGTGATAAGGCCCGACTATATGTCGCTGAATTATGACGGGCGTGTCTACCGGGTCGACGTTGGTTCCGGGCGCGTCACGTTGCTCGACCGTGGCATCAAGTTCACCAACGGCATCGCATTCGGTCCTGACCGTTCACTCTATGTCAACGAAACAATCACGGGGAACATCTATCGATACACGCTCGCAGTCAATGGAGGCATTCAGTCACGTGCTTGCTTCGGAAATGTGATACGTGCAGATGCGCCTCCGGGATTCAAGGGACCGGACGGAATGGCCTTTTCCGCGGATGGGCGGCTTTACGTTGCTGTGTTTGGCCAACACGATGTGATGGTGCTGGGCCCGGACGGTGTCGTCGTCGACCGAATCGAAACGCTCGGCAACCTGCCCACCAATGTAGCGTTTGCACTTCCCGGCAACAAGCGACTCGCCATCACAGAATACGAACGGGGTCAGTTGGAGATGGTCGATGTGCCTGCCGACGGCCTGCCACTCTGGGACTGAACTAAGAAGCACATGGTATGGCTTGCATGGATTGTGTTCACTGGAATGGCTGCTACTGGACTGCTACTCTTCCAGAACGGGATCCGGTAGCTCCAGTGGCTTTCTGAATCCCGCGGTGTGGACCGCGAGAATAACAACGCCGATTACGAACCAGATGCCGCCCGCAATCTTGGCAGGAGATCCAAGACCCAACCAGATTGCGCCGCAAAACAGGAACCCACCGAACGGCAAAAGTGCGTCGGCAAGGAATCTGCGCGAATAACCGGGGGATTTGCCGAACCAGAATTGCCAGATTACGGCTAGATTCACACCCATGAATCCGAGAAATGCGCCGAAGTTCAGAATTTCTGCCGTGACTTCATAACTCATGAAGAGTGACCCGAGGAATGCAAGAACGCCGATGAGCCAAATGTTAAGGTTGGGTGTGTTTCGCACCGGGTGCAAGTGTGTAAACAATCTGCGCGGCACAAGGTTGTCTCTACCCATTCCGAATAAGAGTCTGGCAGCGCCAACCTGGGTTGTGAGAGCGGCACCGAACATCGCTACCAACAGGAGAATGGAGACAGTTCGGAAGAGAAATGCGCCGCCAACCCTTCCGGTAACTTCAATGAAGGCAGTATCGACATTGGTATAGGTATTAAACTCCGGCCAGATCAGCTGGCCGAGATAAACCAGCAGGCCGCCGAAGAGGCCGGTAAATACGCATACGCCCACCGCCGCGATCATCACGTTGCGCCGCGGGTTCCTTACATCCTCAGCGAGTGTAGTTGCGGCGTCGAAGCCGAGGTAGGTAAGCGCCGCGAAGGATGTGGTCGCGGCGACTTTCTTCAATTGAAAAGTGGCGGGATTGTAAAACGGAGTGAGCGAGAACAGCGCGCCCATTCCGCGTGTTCCAATAATCCAGCGAACCGCAAGAACGACAAAGGTGCAGAGTACTAGAAACATGAAGACGAGCATCACCTGGTTGGTGCGCGCGGTTGAGCGGATGCCGCGCAGATTGAGCCATGTGATGGCGCCGGCGAAGATAGCCGCTCCCATGACGAAGGGAAGCGACGGCAAGGCGCGAGTCAGAGCAAGCGTGCCGAAGATGGTACAGAACACCGGTGTAACGATGTAATCGAGTAGGATGGCCCAGCCTGCGACGAAGCCGAGGTAGGGGTGAAGCCCGCGGCCGACATAAGTGTAAGCGGAGCCGGCGGAAGGATAGACAGCGGCCATTCTTCCATAACTGATAGCAGTGAGGACCATCGCCACCATCGCTATGAGGATGGTATCGACGGCGTGACCCCGCGAATTGACCTGTGCCAAGCCAAATATCGTTGCGGGCGCACTCGGTGTAACCGCAACCAATCCGTAGAAAACGAGATCCCACACCCCGAGGACTCTTCTCAAGTGAGGGACACTGCCGCCGGTATGGATTTCAATGATGTTTTTCGGCATGTGAAGGTCAGGGGAAGAAAGATCGAGGCTGATTTCGGGAGCACCATTGCCTGGCCGATTTCGATACCTGGGTCCAGACTCCTATAGTCAAGAGTCTCCTGTATATAAGGAAAGACACGGCAAAATCTTGGATTTGGAAAGAGACGCCAGAGACGAAGAGACAAGAATTTCAATACTTTTACTTTGATTCTCAATAGAAGCGTTCCCGGGTTTGGATTAACGTTTAATCAAGGATCTGAAACTGCCATGAGAATAGACGAACTCGAGACGCCAGCACTCTTGCTTGATCTCGACGCGATGGAGAGCAATCTCGCCACGGTGTCCGATTTTTTCCGGCAGAGCGCAGTCAAGGCACGGCCGCACTTCAAAAATCATGCCGTGGTAGCACTTGCGCAACATCAGATATCTGCCGGCGCCATGGGCATCACGGTTGCGCGTGTCCGTCATGCGGAAGCATTGGTTGCGAGCGGCGTAGGGAACATTCTGGTTGCCAGCGAAATTGTGGATGACGACAGCCTTCAGCGCTTGATCGAGATCAGTCGCCGCGCGGAGGTTATTTTATGCGTCGATAACGAGGAGAATATAGCGCGGATTGCGCGTCTCGCGGGCGACGCCAAACCGAATATCAATCTGGTAATCGATCTCGAAGTGGGATTGGGGCGATGCGGCGCACCGCCCAAGGAGGCGCTTAGGCTGGCAAGAATGGCTCGCGATGCGGGGCTGAGAGTGCGTGGGCTGATGGGTTATGAAGGACATCTGCAGAAGCTCGCGCCCACTGAGCAGACACAGAGCCTGCGAAACGAAGTTGCCGAGATCCTCTCTCATGCCCGGCTGCTGCTTGAGGAAGACGGCTTCCGGGTTGACATCGTCACACTCGGCGGGACTGGCACTTACAAGACATACGCTTCGTGTCCGGGCATTACTGAAGTCCAAGTGGGCAGCTACTTGGTGATGGACACCCTCTACAAACCGTTTGCGCCTGATTTCCGCCTGGCGCTCACAGTGTTGACAAGGGTAGTCAGCTGTAGCACGGAGGACCACATCGTACTCGATGCGGGATTGAAGGCGATCAGCGGCGAGCGAGGCCTGCCGGAAGTCAAAGGTGTTTCAGGCCTGCGCGTGGCTGCGTTGCATGCCGAGCATGCCATTGTCGCCATTGAGAACACCAGCCTGCGCGTAAGAAACAACGATCTGCTGGAACTATGGGTGCAATATTCCGATGCAACCATTCACTTGCATCGAGTCATGTACGGAGTTCGCAACGGAGAGGTGGAAGAGGTTTTCCCCATCGAGTACTGATCTCCGCGAAATGTCCGAATTGAATGCAGTTACTGGCCGCATCACGAAAACTTTTCAGGCTTATTTGAGATCAATCGCAAAGTTCAAAATTTTCACAAAATGGACAAGTTTGAAGGGCACTCATTATGACAACCGGAATATCGCGTCGAGAAATGATTCTATTGTCTGCTGCGGTTGTATCCAGCAAATACCTCAGAGCGGACAAGGTGCTACAAAGTTCTTCTCCTCTGGCGTCGCGAGAAGTCGTCCCGGAAAAGATTGTCGAGCGATTCAAACCATTGCCCTATGAGTCGCAGCAAATCGGCGGCCTCTTTGCCGAACGCATGAAAGTCAATGTGGAGTTCGCGCTAGTACATATCGATGAGACCGCGTATCTTTCTGGTTTTGTGAATCGTCCGGTTCATCCAGTGGCAACTGACCAGCCACCGGGTGTCGGATGGGCGGGGGAACATATCGGAAAGTGGCTGGACGGAGCTTCGCACTCTTTGCAGTATTCGCCCAATGTTGAACTTCGCGCACGCGCAAACAGAATGGTGAGCGCGTTGATTGCGACTCAGCTACCGGACGGTTATCTGGGGACCTACGCGCCGAACCAGCACTGGACCGGGTGGGATGTATGGACTCATAAATATAATCTTCTGGGCCTGATGAGCTACTACGAGCTCACGGGTGACCCTCGAGTGCTGGATGCATGTAAAAACATTGGGGTTCTCCTGGTGGAAACGTTTGGTGATGGCCCCGGGCAGCTGGACATAACTCTGAATGCACAGCACATGCCTGACCTGAAGAGTGGCACTTCAGGCGGGATCGAATCAACGAGCATTCTGGAGCAAATCTGTCGACTATACAGGCTGACGGGCGACCCGCGTTTTTTTGAATTCGCGAGGTATATCATTCGCGCCTATGAGCATGCCAATGCACCGGACGTGGTCCGCATGCCGATTGACACTAATGGCATCGCCAGGGATAAGGCATATGAATTCTTAACCAACCTCTTAGGATTGGTTGATCTTTACCGCCTCACGGGCGATGAGAGACTTCTGAATGCCGTCATCCGAGATTGGGAGGATATATACAATCATCAACTCTATCCAACAGGCACAGTGTCATCGAATGAAGACTTTCAGGTTCCAGGTCAGCTGCTTTCGCTGTTTTCTTCAGGGGTTGGTGAGAATTGCGCGACCGTCACGTGGCTGGAATTGAACTGGCGGCTGCTGCGATTAACCGGAGACGCCCGCTATGGACATGAGATCGAACGAACAGTGTACAACCAGCTTTTCGCCGCTCACGATCCGAACTCGGGGGGATTCAGTTATTTCACATCACTGACTGGCAGGAAGGAGTGCGGGAATGGACTATTCTGCTGCGTGTCAAGTGGCAAACGCGCGATCCCTCTCTTGCCGCAATTAGTATGGGGCCTTGAAGAAGACGCATTTGTCGTGAATCTCTACACTGCAGGCGAAGCGGAGTTCAACAGATACGGAGTTACAGTTAGGGTACGGTCAGAGACAGCATTCCCATCTGACGGAACCGTCAATCTCCAAGTCAGTCCTGATCATGCTGTCGGTTTCATCGTGCGCTTGAGAGTTCCCGCGTGGGTAACACACTTCGATACGTCCGTGGGATCGGAGCGGTATAGAGGTACACCGGGGCAAATGTTAGATGTGCGGCGAACCTGGAAGCCCGGTGACACTATCCACATCGAAATGGACCTCCCCGTTCGTGTGCTCTCTGGCAACCCGACCTACCCAGACTACGTGGGATTGCAGAGAGGCCCTCAAATACTAGCCCTTGAGCGACAGCTAAATCCACAGGTGCGCTATTTACACCGTACAGCACTTGCGACGAGCACACCAACAGTTGCCGCTGTCCCTGAATCATTAGTGCCGCCAAAATGGCGCGGTCGCCAACTCTATGAAGTAGACGGCGTTGCAGGAGTTCCCGACAGCGCTGGCCACTTGCGTCCGATGCCCAGCAAACTTATCTTCGTTCCATTTGCCGATGCGATTGAGTACCGCGTTTGGACCGCATCCGAAAATAAGTTGCGACTTGACATCCCAGCCTCAAGCGCTTTTGCACGCGCGACGACGGTACCTGACCGCATACGCCCTGGACGCGATCGCTTTGAAGCCATCACCGATGAGGACGCTAATACCTTTTGCACTTGCGATCCGCGCAGTTATGGAGCGTTCAGCATTCAGCGTGGGAAACTGGGAGAGAGCGGAGAACCGGTTACCTTTCTGGTGATCCTGGATGCTCCGGAAACAGTATCGCGCATTGTGTTTCGACATGGGTCTTCGACGCGCGAAGGTGGATGGTTCGACACGTCCGGCGGAGGGCCGAGGCTAGAAGTGTGCAAAAGCCTTTCGAATTCCAAGGATGCAGACGGAGAGTTGGAGAGATCCGAATGGGAGACCGTGTCGCTTCTGACCTCATATCCGAGGACAGACGCGTCTTTTCCCCGGGACCTCAAAGATGGTCAGGCGTTCGAGGTTCTGCTCACACGACCCATGGACATCGTTGCGATGCGCGTGAGTGGCAAACCGGGGGGCAACTATGCAACTTGCGCTGAGTTGGGCGCTTACTCTACCTAACAATTCGTAGTGCCCTGCGTCGAACGGTCGGATCGCTGCGATGCTCTTGCGTCCAACGTGGTCACATGGGTCACGCTTTTTCGAGTACTAGAACCCAATCGAAATCTCCTCGACTATTTACGAGAGGAGTTATAAAAGTATGAAGACCCGAATTCGCAATCTTGCCGATTGTTTGATAGGCCCCATTTGTGGGATCGTACCAGCGCGCCAGTGAGCGCCCCATGCCACTCGCCATCTTTGACATATCGAGGACTAAAGGGAATCCCCATGTAGTGCCGTACAGGGCGTTCGTCTGACTTCCGATTTCGCCCGGGTAGTAGCACACACCCAGGTTGCAGTCGCGAGTGAGCGCGGCCGACACATATGTGAAATCGTCTTTCTCGGGAGTGCCTTTCTGGCTCGTGAGAAACGCATGCGACCAGTCCGGATCCAACTCACTCCAGCGCCGGTCATTGAAAAATTCCGTACAGTTCTGAGCCTGCTCAATCCCAGGAGTTTTCCCCAGCCATGTCATTGGGTTATCGAAGCAATCCGGACAGCCAAGAATGCCGAAACCTGAACCGCCCCCCAGGACCGTCGCCCACACCTGCTGCCTCATCAAAAGGGAGTTTGCGGGGCTTGGCTTCGGACTTGCGTAACTGCAGTGTTCGTAGAAGGTCTCCCAAATGCACGTCGGCATCACCGGGTCGCTCAAATTGTAGTGAGACCAGGTTGCCCACTGCGGTGCGTGATATTGATACCACGCGTTGAGATTTACCCATCGATGCCCGAGGTCGTAAAACCTGCGAGGCCCCGTCTGATCACTATTCCAATCCGGCGGTCCAGCATTCCAGTCGATGGTCATCAACCGGTCTGGCATGTATTTCATGATGCCGCTCGCGATGTCATCCACTTGCGGCGCAACCAGTCTGTCATTTCCGAAAACGAAATTCACATGGGTATAGTTCCGGTAACGATTGCCCCAGAATTCGCCCCACTGGCGCATTTCTTCGCTCGAATGCTTTTCCGGAATAAATGCACCCTCATGTTCACTGGAGTAGCCGGCATTAAACGGATCTAGGAACAGGTAGATGCCGTGTTTCGCCGCGGACATTACCATGGCGTCTACCGATGCAACATAGGCGGGATTCAGGTTGTCGGGGCTCCAGCTCGTCCCATTCAGCAACATCTGATTCCCATGGGCATCCACCGGATTTGTTGTCGGGAAATAGTCCCCAATCGAAAAAGCGTTAATCACGACCCAAGCGCAGTTGAAAAGCCTCGCTTTCCGATCGGCAAAATAGGTGTCCATCTGCTCTTGCGTAAGCCAACCGATCATGTTCTGCGGACACACCCCTGCCACAAAAAACGGCTTTCCATTTTCATCTTCAAGCAAATGCCGGTTGCTGGCCCGTACTCTGAGCTTCGGCATTAAACCGGCCATTCCGTCGTTGGCGCTGCCAACCGGTGCAGCCAATTCGGGCGGTATTCCGCCGCTCACCGCATGGGCTAAAGGCGCAGTCAGAATTCCTGGAGCTGACAACAACGAAGCTGACTGAAGAATGAAACTTCTTCTATTGCATTTAGCCATCTAGGGCACCTCTTCGATCAGGTTTTCGCGATCAAGCACTGCCAGCAGTGCGTAGTAGTTATCGACGAGGAATCCCTCGTATCCGTGTGCGCCACCTTTCCAGTCTTTCCAGTCATAGGTAAAGCCGTCTGGGGCCCGGCCGGAGAATCCTTGCCGCGCAAAGGCGTCCAGCATTGGCATCAGGATACGATCGCCGCGATCCTTTTCGCCCAAATGGTAGAGGGCAGCAATAGTGAAATAGGCAAAGCAGGCGGTGGCCCCACCATTCTCATAGATTTCAAAGCCATCGCTGCCGTCCTCGCGTGTAGGGCCTCCAAAGCGCGGATTCAGGTCGACATAATCTGCACGCCTGATGGGCATGAGATTGCCCGGTAAGCCGAGGGAAAAATCGCGATAGCCAACAGCATTCATTTTATCCATGATGCGGTCCATGACCAGCCGCGCGCGGTCTCCATCCACGAGCCCGTAACGTACCGCAATCCCATTCACGAAGGGAAAATAATAATCGTGGAGCTGACCGTCGCGGCTCCTCCAGCCCGCAAGGACGCCGGTTTGGGGATTAAGAAATGTTGAGGCGAACGCGGCGCGGATGGCTTCAGCACGCTGGCGATAACGATCGGCGTCGGACTTTTCGCCGACTCTGTCCGCCAAGACGGCCATTCCGCGCAGAGCGCGATAACCGAGCGCATTTGAGTAGGCGTCCTGGTGACCGAAGCCTATGGTATCCCACCAGTTGGCGGGACGCGCGGAGACTGTGGGCCAGGAACCAGAGTTGCCACTGGCCGGATATTCGAGCAGCGGACTCCCGTCCGCATTGGGCTTGATCATCGTCTCGGTCCAAACGCGCAGCCCCTTGTAGTTACGACGCAGCCAGCCTATGTCGCCCTTTCCGTCGGAGTAATCGTAAGCGGCGATCAAGAGAGATGGGTAGGTATCGGTAAAGACCCAGGGTCCCGCAGAAGTGCTGTTGTCTGTGGGGTCGTCAAATGCTTTGTAGCCTGGCATGCCATAGGCGAGAAAACCGGAGAGGTAGCGATCCAGCGAATCGCGGACGATGTCGAGCGCCGTGAGACCGTCGACTAACTCTGGTGTGTGCCGCGCCATGTCGGCGTACATGTACAGTGTGAAGGCGCAGGCATCGCTCGCCGCGTTGTTGGCAAGCACATGCAGTTCAGCCTGCTGCTGGAAGATGTCAATGAAGTCACGGCGAAATCCGTCAAATCGACGATCGGCCAAGTCGACGCCAGGAATTGCCGGAAAGATGGATGCGACCTGAAGCTTGTACTCAATCTGAGGATGCTCGGCGGTTGCGGCGGGAAAACCGACTGTGACGAATTTTGCCGGGTTGCGACGCGCGTCATAGCGCAGGACAGCGGCAGGATTTCCGGTGCCGAATACGCGCAGCGATCCCATGCCGGGCATATGCAGCACTGCGGGCAGCGCGATTTCTCCACCGGCGGTGACGTGACCGAGAAGCGTGGCGTGAGTTATGTCAGGATCAAACTTTAGAACGAGATCATGCGAAGAGGCACCGGCGCGGAAGAGGCTGCGCAGCTTCAAAGTGTCTGCATCGCAGCGCATCTCCCAAAGCGGATGGGAAGGCTCTGCGGCAAGCGCGTACCGCACCCAGCCGCCCTTCTCGGTGGCACGATATGGTACGCCCGAAGCTTCCGCACCGATAAGAGGGCTGGAGCGAAACTCGCCGCGTTGGAGCGAATCGACGCTGAGGGCTCTGAGGCCGGGCTGGCGCTGATCGAACTCGACGTTGAGAGTTAGCGTGTGGCACGCAAATGAGGAGTTACCGGCTGCATGAAGAGAAGTGATTGACAGAGAAAAGGCAACTGCACAAAGAAGAAGAGGCCACGCAATGTAAAGCTTCGACTTCAATTTCGGCTTAGAGCTTCTATTCACGATCGCCCTCTTTCGATCAAACCTGTGCCGAAGTGGAGCTTTAACGGCAGAATCCAGCGGATTGAAACTGGCACCGCCGAAAGACACAAATTGCGTTTCTTGATTTCGATTAGCGTTGGACCAAGGATCTGAACCTGCCATGAGAATAGTAGAACTCCTAACGCCAGCACTCTTGCTATTCGGATGCAACCGCGAACCTGCATCGAGTCATGTACGGAGTCCGCCGCGGAGAGGTGGAGCAGGTCTTTCCCACTCGAATGAATACTGATCTCCGCGGCAACGCCGAATAGATGCGGACCATGGGCTACGACAAATCGATAGCGCTCAGAACGTGGTGGCGTCGGTTGCGGTCACGCTGAAGCTGTTGATGCCATAGTAGCCATTTTGGCGCTCGTTGAATCCGAAGCCCGGATTCCCGTGTATGTACGTGTTGTCCTTCGCCGTCCCCATCAGCACGCCGTTCTTGTAGGCCTTTATCTCATTGCCAATAACGGTTGCTTTCATAACGTCGCCGGTCTTCACTGCGTATTGTGCTCCGTTCGTGTTCACAAGATAGGTGTAGTCGGCCAGCGGTCCGTTCCAGCGCGTAATGAGCATGTAGGCCGCTTTACCTTCCTTGAGCGAGAACGTGATTTCGTATCCATCGCAGTTATGCTTGGCCAGTGACGATCGCAGCCGAATGGAGATCTCGGGCCAGCCCCACACCTTGCGTTTGTCCACGGTTACTTCGGCGCTCTGGTTCGCCGGCCAGTCGCCGATCAGCAGCGCCACTGAGTCGGCATATGGCATGGGCCCAGCTTTACCAATCGCATATCCGGGGGTCGTCGAAACGTTGCCCCAATCCAGGCCGACGGTCTTGCCCCCGATCCAACGGCCACCTTCCGAGATCGGACTTTCGGTCTGTGTGAACTTGGTCGCGTATTTGACTACATGTGGTGCGACCGGTTGGATGGTCGGGGTAGAGCCCGTTGTGCTCTGCTTGCTGGAACAACCTGCAAGCAGAGCAAGCAATGTAATGGCGGGAAGGAGCCCACGCCACGCTATACAAAATGAAGGTCTGATTCGGTTCATACTGTTGTCTTTCTCCTATTAGGTTTTCAATCAATTTCCTTTAAAATGTGAGGCCGCCGTTGATGTTGTGACTGCCCGTGCTGATGCGCACCATGGCGTGCAGCAAATCGATAGCGCTCAGAAGGTCGTGGCGTCGGTAGCGCTCACGTTCACACTACTGAAGCCATAGTCTCCGTTTTGGCCCTCGTTGAACCCGAAACCTGGATTCCCGTGTATGTACGTGTTGTCCTTCGACGAGCCGATGAGCACTCCATTTTTATAGGCCTTGATCTCGTTGCCTACCATTGTTGCCTTCACGACGTCGCCCGTCTTCACCGCGTATTGTTTTCCCTGCGTGTTCAGCAGATAGGTAAAGTCGGCAAGGGAACCGTTCCATCGCACGATAATCAAATAGGCCGTGTCGTCATCCCGCAGAGAATATGAGATTTCGTAACCGTCGCAGTTGTGCTTGGCCAGCGACGACCGTAGGCGCAACGACACTTCCGGATATTGCTTGTCTTTCACTTTCCTCTTGTCGACTACCGCTTCCACGCTTTGATTCGGAGGCAAGTCGCCGGTCAGCAACGCCACCGAATCAGCAAAGCGCTTGGGCCCGGCTTTACCAGTCGCATATCCAGGGGTCGTCGAAACGTTGCCCCAATCAAGGCCGACGGTCTTGCCCCCGATCCAAAGGCCTCCTTCTGAGATCGGGCTTTCCGTCTGCTTGAACGTGGTCGCGTAGTTGACTACATGCGGTACGGCCGGTTGGGTAGACGAGGTAGACCCCGTGGTGGTCTGTTTGCCGGAACAACCGGCAAGCAGGCCAAAGAATGCAATGGCGGGAAGGAGCCCACGTCTCGCTATAACAAATGAAGATTTGATTCCGTTCATGCTGTCCTCTTCCTCCTGTCAGGTTTTCGATTTATTTCCGTTAAAATTTGAGACCACGGTTGATGTTGTGATTGCCCGATACCGATGGTCCGTTATGAACGCATTTGAAATCGTGGTTCCAGATGAATAGTTGATACGCCGCGCTGCCGATGACGATAGGCGAGTGGAGTCATTCCGGTATGCTTGTGAAAAACCGCGCCGAAGTAACTTTGGTCGCAGAAACCCGTGTCCTGGGCGATTTCGCTGATGGGATGATTGGTCTCTGTTAGCGCGGTCTGTGCGCGCTCAACGCGATATTGATTGAGGTAACCCCGAAACGAGCGCCCGGTCAACTGGCGCAAATAGGCCGTAAACTCAGCCTCCCCCAAGCCGCACATGCGCGCGGCATCCGGGGCGAAGATGGGGTCTGCCACATGACCCGGAAGAAACTCAAAGAACTTGTGCAGGCGTTCCACAGCATACTCATGCTGCTTGAACGACTCCAAACCGCTGGCATAGCTTGCGTAGTAATTCACTAACAGAATCAGGACCATCTTCAAATAGGTCTTGATGGCCAAACGCGCACGCATCGAAGCGCCGGGCATTTGTTCCTGAATCATCTCCATCAAGTCAAAGATTGTTTGCGGAAGCCCGGTTGCTGCCGGCACCACGTGAGGAAACCCCGTTCCCTGCCCAATAAACGGCGCCAGGTATTCCGCGCTGAAGGCCATGCCATCGCCGGAAATGAAGTTGGGATCGAAGTAGAGTGCTCCAATCCTTGCCTGAGTGTGGGGTGGACACTTCGTCGAATGCTGAAGTGTGTTCCCGACAATTGCCATGTCTCCGGTCTGCATTGGCATCATCCGGTCTTCGACGATGAAAGAAGTTACTCCGCTGCAAACAACAAAGATCTCGAAATAGTCGTGGCGGTTTTTGCTCACACTTCGACACCCATCGCTATCGAGAAGCTGCAACTCGACGGGCACGCTGGACTCAAACGGCCACACATGAACGTTTTGAGCGTTGATCTGCGGCTCGATCAGGTGGAATTGATCCTTCTGCCGCCAATTAACCGAAACCTCGATTGGCTTGGCTGGATTGCGCGGCGCAATGCTATCTATATTGGTTATCGCCTGATGGTCGGATCGCGAAACGCTCCGCCAGGGTTGAGAGTGCGTACGCACATTCGAACTAAATCTCATGGGAAACCTGGTTGCTGAGTTGAGAAGCGTTGTCGATCAAGGGGCATGTCAACAGAGATAACCAGTTGAGCAACACCAGCACAGTAGTTTTCAGAGTTGAACTCTCCTTGCAGCCGAACGGTGATTTGCTATTACTGCTGAGGGTGGACCTTTCTCTCATCCCCACGTACAGTGAGTCTGCGCATGGCATATCAGGATGAAAAACATGAGTTGCGCACAACATCGCCGCTTCCACGTCAGTGCTCCATTTGCGAGGAACTGTCTGCTGCAAGGAAAAGTCATGTGGCCAATAAACCTTTCGCATAGGGATGAGAGGAACAAATCATGGCGCGACCTCCGCACTTAAACGAAGATCCCTGGATGATCCGCCAACATAGACCTTTCTCGGACCGACTGGATTTCGCCACGCTTGCTCCTTGTTCGACCAGTACTGCAGTTGTCGCAAAGGAATATGAATCGATACAGTCTTCGAATGCCCCGGCTCAAGGTAAATCCGATCGAATGCCGCAAGCTTGCGAACCGCGAATTGAACTCCTTCAGGCTTGGTCTCAGGCGCGCCAAGATACAACTGCGGCACTTCGTCGCTTGCAGAGTTTCCGATATTTTCGAGCTTGAATGTAGCGTCGATCCCGCCGTCCTCCGTGCGGGTAGCGCTCAATCCCGCATAGGAAAATCGCGAGTAGGAGAGTCCATACCCAAATGGAAACAGTGGATCGATATTCTGCGCGTCGAACCAGCGATAACCGACGAGGACGCCCTCGGAGAATGTCGTCTTGCCATTCGCGCCTGTTCCCGATCGCTCCGGATGAGCCGGGTCGCCGGCGGCAGTGTCCTCCAGCCGTCGCGGCCAGGTGAAAGGCAATCTACCAGCTGGACTCACTTGCCCAAGCAGCACACGCGCGGTAGCCCATCCACCTTCATCTCCAGGCCACCACATCACCAGCACAGCCTTCACCTTGCTGAGCCAAGGCATTGCAATCGGCTGGGATATGTTCAGCACAACAATCGTGTTGGGATTCACCGCCGCAACCTGCTCAATCAGCTGTTCCTGGTCACCGGGCAGCTCGAATGTCGGGGTTCCGCGGCTCCAGGCAAACACAACAGCGGTCTGCGCAGTACGCGCTGCCTCGATCGCTTGCAAACGGTTTGCGGTCCTCTCGCCGGGTAATACCCAAGCCAGCCGAATCTGCACCGGATTGTGCGACCCGTCCGGGCTCGCGGCAATAGTCAACGAATGAGGCCCTGCATCCAGGTCCGACTCAATCCGGATGTTGTCCAATCTGTCCAGAGTCGGAAAGACATTGTCCTGCCCCGCCTGCGTCACATCCCCATGAATCCACATCCGACCGTTTTCGGCCACTTTCTTGCCGTCGATGTTGAGGGAGGCAAAGCAGCCGAGGACCTGAAGATGTATCCGATATTTGCCCGTTTCGGGCGCTGTGAGTATGCCTTGCCACGCATAAGAATGATCGGGCAACAATGCGTTTCCATGACTTACCGTGAAATTGATCGTGTTGTCGATCCCCTTGTCGCTTGTGTTGCCAACTGTCCGCCCTAGCCCACCTTCGTCGCCGTGACTCAGAAACTTGGCAGGTACTGGTGTTCCTTCCATGTCGTTATCTACTGCAAAGCTGATGTGGATACCGGGCGCGTTTCCCACGATTCTCTTCAACGCCGTCAACGGGCCAACCTGGCGTTGGGGCAATCCCACAGCTTTTTCTCCCGTCATGCCAACAGCGACCAGTTGCGCAGCGCCTGGACCGATGAATGCAATTGACTCAAGCTTCTTCAGAGTAAGCGGCAGGACATGCGCATCGTTCTTCAGCAGAACAGCTGCATCCTCGCCGGTCTTTTCGATGATGCTGGCACTGGATCCGCCTGACGAGACTCGCGGTGTTTTCTTGCCTCCTAATAGGCCGAATGCATCCATCTCCACCAGGATTCGCCCCACGGCACGCGTAATGGTAGCCTCGCTGACCGTTCCCGCTCGCACTTCCGATTCCAGATCTGTCGCGGCAACGTCGGGCGGTGGATAAGGATCCGTAAAACTCAGCGGTTCTTCAGGCAAGCTGTAAAGCGGAACGGGCTGTTTCGAATCAACTGCCTGCTCATGCGGATGTGGGTAATCTTTGGCAAAAAATGATGGTCCTGTTGTCGGGTAGTGCAACGGTCCCGGCATCTCCATGTCGAGTCCTGCATTGATGAAATCCGTCGCATGCGTAGCTCCCCAGTCGGACGTAACGAATCCCTTGAAGCCGATCTGATCTCGCAGTATCGAATTAAGAGTGTCACGATTCCCGCATGCCGACAGACCATTTACTTTGTTATACGAGCACATGATGGACGACACACCTGCATCTGAAGCCGCTTCGAATGGGGCCAGATACACCTCATGCAGCGCCTGATCGTCGACATATACATCGCTGCCATTCGTGTCGTAGGCAACATAATGTTTAGCCTGCGCCATTATTCCTTCCCGCTGAATGCCTTTTATTTCCGCCGCTCCCACTAGCCCCGTGAGAAGCGGATCCTCCCCAAAGGTGTTGTAGCCGCGGCCGTAGTCGAAGTCGCGATCGATATTAATAAAGGGTTCAAGGATCACATCAATTCCGTGAGATCGCGCCTCCCGTCCAATGACTTCGCCGTTCAATTCTGCATCCTTCACGCTGAACGTTGCCGCGAGTCCCATTGTTCCGGTGGGTGCCGTTGATGGAACCCGCGTGAGCACGCCCGGCGGTCCATCTGCGAGTCGCATCGGTGGGATTCCAAGACGGGGAACCCCTGGAGCGTAGCCAGCTTCCCCTTGCGATGTTGAGATCCGCTCATCTGTACCATGGAGCAAGGCGATTTTTTCCTGGAGAGACAATTCGCTGAGCAACTGATCGACTCGCTTATTTCCTGTCACAGCCGGAACAGTTTGCTGTGCCTCGGCGAGGCCGAAAGCGAGGCCAGCAGCCGAAAACAACACAAGCGTCTTAAACAAATTTGCGGTTATACTGCGTACATAACCAACGGATCCTCGGTACTTCATAGTGAACCTCTGCTCCTTCAAGCCGTGATTGTCGGATCTATCCGCGACGAATCTGGATCGCGAGAATCCTTATGGAGGGAATAAACGGAGTGGCGAAACATCCCCGGTAAAGATGGACTGACATCGTCAAGGGGCTCCAAGACTTGCACATGGAGATTCCGGTGCGCCCGGTCCCAGTACCTGTTCGAGCATTGTTTGACGTGCCAGAGCATCACACTTATTTCTGCCTTTCATGCATACGCGGAGCCCCTCGGAGTCTTCGCCCAGAGACTGGGCAATAATGAGTTTCGCGAGCGCCTGCTCTGGATCGCTTCGCAACATCAGAAGCGCACCTTCAACCAGGCAGGGTTTCCCCCACTTTGGCCAGCAGGATTCAGTTCGATGCAATTCCACGTCTGCCTCGCGGTGCCGACCACTCTGATCCAGTGCGATGGCATCAACGAGTTGAGACGCCGGCAATGAATGTGCTCGGGCTGCAAGCTCACGCGCGATACTGTCCTTTCCACACCGGACTTCCAGCACGGAGGCTCTCAGAGCCAATTGAGCATCGTTGGCTATGAATTGAATCTCCTGCTGAAGCGCATCGCAGGCGTCAGCGACTCTGCCGACCTTCTCGAGGAGGGCTGTCTTATACAGGAATACCTCTCCAGTGCGGCCTGTAGGAGCGACCTGCTCTAGCTTGTGAAGTGCCGCATCAGGGCCTGCGCATCGCTCGATCCCCTGCGCTTGGGCCAACTGAATCGAAGGGACATCGGAATGGATGCTGTCGAAAGCGGTCATAGCTTCATCGACTCTGCCCGCCTCTACGAAGGCATTTCCAAGCTTGATTCGAATCAGGAGATCATCCGGTCTTCTCTCTGAGGCCTGCTGTAAGCGCCTGATGGCCGCACCGAGACGCTGGGCGGGAGGAATATTGAGGAATTCGAGGACGGTCGATGACTGGTCACCTCTCTCTGGCGCAGGCCCAAGCGCCTCGAGTCTTGCCAAAACCCTTTTCGACTCCTCATCGTTCCCAGTCATCGACAGCGCCCGACCTAGATGCATCAATATGGCCCTGTTATCTGGATCGACTTTTAGCGCCGTGCGCAGCACTTTCTCGGCTTCCTGCGGACGCCCCAGGGAGATCAGAACGCCACCCAACTGAGAAAGCGCCTCAACATTCTCAGGGTCTGCGTCTGCGCTGATTTGTAGATCCTGTAATGCCTCGTCCAACCGCCCGATCTTGCGGAGCAAGGAGCCTCTTTCAAAGCGGCCCGAAATAAATCTTCCGTCTAAATCAATCGATTTGCCGAGATAACGCACTGCCTCTTCTGAGTCTCTTTGCTCGGTGGCAAGGGCCAGCCTGAAATATCCTTGTGGGTCTGTTGGGAATTGCGCGATATGATGCTTGAATTCGTCTACTGCCTCGTCGTATCTACCAGCGGCTGAGTAATCGAGAGCCCGATCAAAGCGAAACGCATCGTTGCCTGGATCGAGAGCTACCAGGTCGTCATAGACAAGAACTGCGTACTGAATATCCCCGGCAGCGTCGAGAGCTCTGGCAAGTGCCAGGAGGTTCGATTTGTCGTGCGGAGCCAACTTGCGAGCTTCGCCAAGAACCTCAATCGCATTTGGGTAGTCGCCATTCATTGCATAAGTGCGGCCAAGTGCCGACAGGATTTCCGGTCCCTCTGGCCGAAGGCGCTGTGCAGCTTGCAATGCTGAAATCGCTTGCTCTCGGTGTCCTGCCTGGGCGGCGGCGACGCCCAATTGAAGAAGAGTGTCGGCGTCCCCCGGATTCCGCATCAGAGCGACTGAAAGAACTCGCTCCGCATCCGCGAATTCGTTCATCCGCGTTAGAAGCATGCCTACAGCGAGCAGCAGGTGAGCATCTTCGTTATGCTTCCTCTCCAGATCATGAATGACGGCCAAGGCTTCGTTCTCCCGGCCCGCCTGCGAAGTTGCCTCGGCGCGAAGAAGGATGATCGCCGGATCGTCGTCCTGCTTAAGGACCGACAAGTACCGAAGTGCCTCGGTGCCGTCCTTCTGATCCAACGCCATCTTTGCAAGCTGAAGGTTGGCATTATGATGGTGAGGGTCGAGTCTAAGCACCTGATGAAAGGCCTCCCGAGCCCGGCTTTGATCGCCTTGTTGCGCGCAGTGATTCCCGTAGTTGTTAAGGAGTGAGATTGAACGAGGCGCAATCGCCAAAGCACTCTTGTAGAAGTTGTCCGATTCGTCGAATTTCTGTTCGGCGTCGAGCACTGCCGCGAGAAACCCCATGGTCGCAGCATCAGCTTTGTGATCTTGAAGTGACAAACGGAGAAGTCGCTCCGCTTCAACCAAGTTGTTCTGTTGCCATGCAGCAATAGCACGGTGCTGATAATCCAGCGAAGAGTCTTGTGCTTGGACGGCCGAGAGGCTTAGAGCAACTGCAATTGAGAGCAAAAGTGAACGCATGATGTTTTCGCAGGAGACCGATTGTCGACTGAGATAGAGGCGTCTCAGCGAAACTGAGGCGCCTCTATTGCTTGTTGCGGGATTGAGATTAGAAAACAACCTTCATCCCCAGATCGACCTGCCGGCCCGAATTACCTTGATCGGTCGATTGCCCGAAAGTTGGGCTGCCAACATTGTTGGTATTTGGATCCGCGGGCACGTAGGTGTTCAGCACATTGTATGCAGTGGCGCTGAACTTCGCCGTAAAGCGCTCGTTGATCTTGATGTTCTTATTCAGAGTGGCATCGATATTGAAGTAACTCGGCCCCTTTACGCCTGAATAAGTGTTCTGGTTTGTCCGCCGCGTCCATGGTGGAAGGAGCGCAAACGCATTTGGGTTGAAATAGTACCCACGCGGCACGTCCGCAGTCGGATTTCCAACCTGCAACATCGCTGGAAATATTGGATAATGCGCCGACTTGTAGGTAAGAACATCAGCGAACTCCCACCCCCCGATTACATAGTTGAGGGCCCTTGGAGTGGAACTCAGAAAACGCTTCCCCCTACCGACAGGGATCTCCCACACGCTGGTCTCGGTAAATCCATGACGGCCATTGGTCGCGTGCCCTTCGTAATCGGCACTTGCTGCAGGTGCCCAGGACCACTTGACGGTGTACTGGTCCAAGGCGTCGTAGAAATACTGGTCCTTTTCGTAGTGGTAGTTGTATGTTGCCATCACACTGAGGCCGTCGTGGAAGGAGCGTTGAAGCTGAATACCGAAGGATTGATAACGTGCGGACATACCGGGAGTGAAATCCTCCGCCAGGCTTTCATACTGCGGGAAGGGCGTCAGCAACTGGCTCAGTGGAACGGTCTGAGAATATCGCAGCGCTCCAGGGTACGTAGAGGGAGTTCCAATGTTGTAAAACGGGTTTGGAACCTGCTGATTCAATTCAGGCCCGGTCGTCGAATTGTAGGACAACGCTGGGTTGACCATGTTTGGGTTATAGGTCCATCCGATGTTGCTGGTGGGAACGAACAAATATGTCGCCTTTGCCACAAAATGGTACGGAAGTTCGCGCTGGATGCTCACATTCATGCGTTCGCTTGTAGTGTGTTTGCGATTTGGTGCGTTGTATTCAAGGCCGCTCTGACCCAGTCCGTAGTCCACCCCATTGTCTTTGCCGACCGCGGGCACAAGAGGATTCGACGCAGGAAAGGGATTGGAGAAAGTCACTTGCGGCACACCCTGGAGCATTGGCGCAGGACCCTGGTCCTGGGTGTATCCGGGATATATGACATCCAGAAACGAACCAGTGGGGCCATAATTTTGTTGGATCCATGGTTGCGCCCAGTATGCGATCCCAATGTTTAGCGCGGTCTTGTCATTGATGCGATACGCTACGCCGACCCGGGGCAGGAACTCACCCATATTCTGATCCCACATGCCTCTGTGCGAGGGGCTGGTGAAGATCCATTGCCCATTTGTAATGAGCTGCGGAACATTGGTTAACTGATCGATCATGGCCTGCGTAGCACCATCGATCTGAGGAGCGGAAGCTGCAAGATCGGCATTCGTCGCATTCAGGTCTAGATACCGTGACGCGCGGTTCTGAACATCTTCCCAGGGCTTTTCGTATTCGTAGCGCAAGCCTAGAGTGACAGTGAGGTTACGATTGACCTTCCAATCGTCGTTAACGAAGTAGGTCCAGTAATTGCTTTTTGGCTGGGTAATGATGGTTTGGTGGATTTCGCTTCCGCCGCCCCAATCGTAAGAGGGATCAACCGGATCTCCCAACGCACCGGTCAAAAACGATGCATATGGATTTCCGGAATTGACTGTGTTGGGATTGACATAAGTATCCGCAGTACTATTGGCGTAAAAGGCGAAGCCTGAGCCGTAGAATACAGTGGATCTGCCATATTCATATCGCTCGTCCATACCCGCCTTAAGCTGATGGTTTTTGAATGATTTGATCACCTTGCCCCAAATTGCGTGACCCTCGGGATGTGAATACCAATAGCCGGCCGGTGAGCCAAATGAGGTGTCATAGTCGTTGCCATGCATCTCAATGCGCGGCGGAGCGTTCGGCAACCCAAGACCCGGAATCGCAACGTTCTGCAAAAAGCTTTGGCCGCTGAACAGATCATTCCAATTAAAGCCCGGCACACTGTTGGAAGGCTCCACTTGGTCAACCATCGATTGCCAGCTTCCACCCACATCGAAGATGGTCGAGGGGTTCAGTGTGTACGTCATGTTTGCGCCGATAAGAGTCCCCTCGGTATCGGGCACGGCAAGTTGGAAAAGCGGAGAGCCGGTGAGGTTTTCCGGCACTTGCGGACTGGTATATCGGCCGGCATGTCCGCTGAATATCAGATTGTCTCTGAAGTGATAATCGACTTTGTCCTGATAGCTGAGATAGTTCGTTTTAATGGGGGATGCGCCGGCCCAGTTGTTGAGACCGCTCGGATCGTCGGGAGTCCGGTTCGGTTTCCAATTCAAAGCCTGGAGAATTTTCGATGCGTTAGGATCGATTCTGTCGGGAGGGATAACGTTCTGGACACCGTTGTAGGAGAATGGCGTACGAGTCACGTTTCCCGCATTATCAGTCGTCGTTGACCAAGGATCGTAGATTACCAAGGGCTGTCCGTTAGAAGTTAAGGACGCGGAAAAGTTCCCATTGATTTGAGCTTCGGTTGGGACGGTGACCTCAAGGTTTCCGGGATCGGTTCTGCGCCAGTTCTCCCAGGTAAAGAAATTGAACAATTTGTTCTTGAGTATCGGGTTGCCGAAATTGAAACCGAACATATTCTGCCTGGTCGTGGCCGGAATGTGCAGGTACGAATCCTGCGATGCGTCCATCCACGGGTAGCGTCCGGTCCAGAAGACATTCCCGTGATACCCATTGGTTCCCGACTTCAGCGAAGTGGAGATGATACCGCCTCCGCTGTGACCGAACTCCGCATCCACCGCGTTCGACTGCACCACTACTCCCTGGACTGAGTCTGTGTTCGGGACAAAGCTGCTCTTAAGTCCCATTCCGATTGGCGCGCCGTCGACCTGGAGATCATTGCTGAAGTTCTGACTTCCGGCGATCTGAATCGAATTCGATCCCCAAGTGTTGTAGGGCAGATTATTGTCGGCCCGACTATCCACCACGGCAGGATCGAGAAGAGCGAGCAGGAAGGGGTTACGCCCGTAATTTGGCGTCTCTTCCACGAGCTTTTCGTCGAGCGTCATCATTACCGAGGACGAATTGAACTCGATCTTGTTTGCGTTGGCCTCCACCACGATGCTTTCTTGGGTACCGCCGACCTGTAAGACCTGATCCACCGTTACATCCGCACGCAATTGCACGAGAACGTCTTCGTGCGTGGTAGTGGCAAAGCCCGGAGCCACAGCCGACACTGTATAGCTTCCTGGTTCCACGAGGTCGAAGATGTAGTGAGCTGAATCGTTGGTGATTGCGACTCGTTTGACCCCGGTCGAAATGTTTACTAACGTGACAACTGCGTGGGGGATTCCCCCGCTCTTCGCATCTGTCACCGCGCCTTGCACAGTGCCTCGGGTTTCCTGTCCACTTGACACTTGATGAATAAGCGCAAGAAACAAGATCGACATGAAGGCAAGGAATATTCTTTTGTATATGCGGTATTGCGTCATAGCCTCTCCTCAATCCTCACGGAAGGATTTGTTAAAGCTACCTTTTGCCCACCGGTTGAAGAAAGTCAAGGTTCTCACGGATAGTCAACGGTGCGTGGGGTTAAGCCACCGTTAAGTCCTGAATCCCCACGCTCGTAATTGCTGGTACAATCTGGAAACAGAGAACAGATTCCGAGTTTCCATTTTCCAAAAATCTCATTCGCTCGGCGACGCTCACTGCGTACCGTTAGACAGAGACATTTCTGATCGGCTACAGTACTTAGCATGGGAATAGGCCGAATTCATATGGTGCTGGGTATCACCGCCTCACTTTGCGCCCCGACACCTGATTCAACCGGACAGCCAGACCCGTATCTGCGCCAAATGCCGCATCGTAGCGGCCAACCGCTTGTAAGGAATAAAACTCAGCCAAAGATTCTGGTCTCTCCACACCCAGGGGCCGCGCATAGAGACCTGAGATGAACAGTACAGTACCCGTCCATCCCGAAAACATTCAGATGCCGCACGACCAGCGCGATGCCCTGCTTCAGCGGGTTCTCTCTAGTCACGGTTTTCAGAAAGCGCCGAAGCTCCAGGAGTTTCTCGCTTATGTATGCGACTGTGCTTTCCGCGGTAAAGCCCTGAATGAGGTCAAGGAACAACAAATCGCGGTCCACGTTTTTCATCGCCCGCCGGACTACAACATGAGCGAGGACAGCATTGTCCGCGTCCAGGCCCGCGAGTTGAGAAAAAGATTGAGCACCTACTTTGAGACCGAAGGGAAGAGTGAGCCTTACGTTATTTCGATCCCTAAAGGCGGATATCTTCCCTTCTTCGTCCCCGCGGGACGGATATCTCATGCCGAGCACGAATCGGAAACATCTCACATCCCTGAGACAGACAACGCACTTGGCCGCATCGCGAACGCTGGGCGCATTGGACCGGCACCTCGGCGCGTGATTCAATGGATCGCCGCAATGTTCGGAAGCCTTCTCCTTTTTGTAGCAGGATGGCTCACAAGCACCCAAATTTGGCAACCGAGACCAAGCAGCGCGGGGATACTTCCCGGAATTCAGGCATCCTCTATGTACAAACAGTTGCTGGGACCACTTGGCCTCAACAACAACGACACACTTCTCGTGCTGAGTAACCCGAAGGTCCTGCTCTATAGTTCAACCGACGACCCGGGAATTGCTGACCTCAAAGGTAAGTCCTTTGTTTTGGTCCCTCCTGAACTGCGTGAGGGACTTGCTAGTGCCAGAAATCTCGGAGAGGATCCGGGCAATCCAATCTATCTTTCGACCGAGAACACAGGCTATACCGGGATTGGAGAGGCAGCCAGTGCCTACAATGTCGGGCAGCTGATGTTCTCCCTGGGCCGCTCCGTTCGGCTGACACAGGGACGTTTCTTGAATTGGGACGCGGCAATGAAGGAGAACCTGATCGTACTCGGTAACCCTGACATTAATGCCTGGACTCACAGTAACCTCCTTTCCAGTAATTTCGTTTTCACGCGGAACGGAATCCATAATTCCAAACCTCTACCCGGTGAAAAGGCAGACTACAAAACATTCTCTGATTCCTCGGGCCTTCAGGCCGAGGACTACGGGCTCATTCACATGTCTACAACCGCCTCAGGATCAAAGTTTCTCACATTGGCGGGTCGAACCTCGCCGGGGACTCAGGGTACGGGCGACTTCTTTACTAATCCGGACAAGATGAGACAGGCCTTTGAACGGTTAAACGCATTGAAAGGGAGCAAACCATTTCCTGAGAACTGGGAGATATTGATTCACATCAGCGTTCGAGACGACTTTCCAGTTGAAACAAAACTTGTGACAGTCCGCATCACGGATCCCGACCGATGAGATTTTACGGGATTCTGCGGCGCGCGGGATCAAAGCAGGCTGCACTGAAGGCGAGCAGAATGGTTAATGACCTCCCTGTTTATCGCAGGAAAGGCCAATTCGGGAGCGCTGTTCTCGCAATGACTATTCTCGCATCCCCATTGCTATTTGCCATCTTACTTGCCGCGCTTCCCCCTGGAGGCGATGGGCCTTTTAATTTCGAAAACATGACTCCAGGCTCCGGCGTCAATTTCAGGTTGAACAATTCTGCGACCGAGTCAAAGCACCAGATTGAAGCAATGATTGGCGGTGTCGCGCTCTTTGACTACAATAACGACGGCTTGCTTGACATCTTCATTGCAAATGGAGCCCAGCTACCTGGGATGGATAAGTCTGACCCGCGGTTCTGGAACCGTCTTTACAGAAATAACGGCGATGGCACTTATACAGATGTTACCGAGGCGGCAGGCGTCCGCGGTAACGGATACTCCATGGGAGTGGCGATCGGCGATTTCGACAACGATGGGTGGGAGGACATCTACGTCACAGGCGTTGATCGAAATCAGTTACTGCACAACAATCATGACGGAACCTTTACGGACGTGACCGAAAAGGCCGGCGTCACTGGAATCATTCCAGGAAAAGGAAAGGCGTGGTCGACCGCGGCCGGTTGGTTTGATTACGACAACGATGGAAGGCTCGATCTGCTGGTCGTGAATTATGTTCGTTGGTCTATTGATACTGAGCAGGAATGCCGCGTGGGCAATCTGCGAGCTTACTGTTCTCCAAGTTCATACCAGGGCTTGCCCAACATTCTCTATCACAACAACGGGGATGGAACTTTCACCGACGTTTCAGAGTCCAGCGGAATCGGCGAATTTGTCGGCAAGGGCATGGGAGTAGCTTTCGCCGACTATGACAATGACGGTTGGCCAGATGTTTTCATCTCAAATGATACATATAGGAATTTCCTCTTTCACAATGAGCATAATGGCACCTTCCGTGAGACGGCCGTCATGAGCGGAGTCGCATACAACTACAATGGCCGCTCTATTGCCGGGATGGGCGTGGATTTCAGAGATCTGGATAATGACGGCTTGCCAGACATTTTCGTTGTTGGAATGATCGGCGATACTTTCCCCCTATTTCATAACACTGGGAAGGACTTTGAAGATATCACTGCGATCTCCGGGATGAGCAAAGCCACCCTTCTGTCTACAGCCTGGAGTACAGGGGCTTTTGATTTCGACAATGATGGCAACAAGGATCTGTTTGCATCTCGTGCAGATATTCTTGATAACGCCGACCTTGTTGTCAATCGTCCAGCCAAGCTCATAAATGCAATCTATCAAAATCTAGGTGGGAATAAATTTGTCGATGTCAGTGCGCATTCTGGTCCCGCCCTGCTGATTCCGGCTGCACATCGTGGTGCTGCCTTTGGTGACCTGAACAACGACGGGAAGATTGATGTTGTTGTCACTTGTATGAATGACAAACCAGAAATCCTCATGAACCGCTCCCGAAATAACAATCACTGGCTTTTGCTTGATCTCGAAGGGACCAAGAGCAATCGAGACGGCCTCGGCACCCGGATCAAGATTGAGGCAAATGGCGTGGCACAATACAATCACGCAACGACCAGCGTGGGATATGGTGACTCCAGTGATCGGCGGGTGCACTTCGGACTTGGAAAAGCCTCAATGGTGCAGAGGATTGAGATTCGTTGGCCAAGCGGAACTTTGCAAGTTCTCACTAACGTTACCGCAGACCAGATTCTGAAGGTGAGAGAGGTCGCCAAGTGATATCTCTGTGCTGTGAGGCGCCAATCGGCTGCGTGCCCCGCATCGGACCCAATTCCGTCATCTTCTCGGTATAGCGCTACACCAAGCCGAATGCCGGTTTGCCCTGGGTCTCGTACTCCTTTGCCGCGGGGTTCTCGTTCAGTCCCCCATTCTTATTCTTTCGGCGCGCGCTGGCGGGCCTCGGCGATCTTAAGCATGGCGAAAGCCTGCCAGGCGAGCCGCGCTCCGCAAAGAGTGGTTGGAGCTGCGAGCAGGGGCTGGATGTCCGAAAAATATCCCCCCCTCGCGGCTGAGGAGAAGTGTTTTTACTTGACATCCCCTTTTATAGAACCCGACGGGCATGAGCGCTCCAATGTTTGGCGCGCCTTAGAAGATATGTGACAACTAAGTAAATATGTTCTTTATTCGTCCTTCTGGAATCTGTAAATTTCACAAAGCACAATGCCAACGTCGCTATAAATGCCGTCAATCTAGTGACTCCTTGCCCGCTATTGTCCGTCTGGAGATAATAGGCGCGCGGCGAACAGCATGATCAGAATATGGCATACTATCACTTGAAGGCCGTAGGTCCGCGCTACCAGTTGGCGCTGCACATCAACTCAAATCTTGCAGTTCATGTAGTGGGTCGGGATATGCCTGATGAGCTAAGCGCCTCGCGGAGTCTGCGCGAACGTACGGGATGCCTGGTCTTTACCGGACGCACCTGCGTTTGGGGAAACCGATGTGTATCGCATTCCTCGAATGACCACCTTGCATAGACCGCAGGGGAAATGAAGAAATGCGCTGTTCAGCGGACTGAACACTTTCCATCGATGCTGCGAAAGCCCGCTCTATGAGCGCCTAAACTAAAGTTATATTGAACAATATGATTCCCGCTTCAGCTTACAGAATGGGAGATCATCCGTGATGAAAAGTTTCGTACAGCCGCTAAGATCCGATCTATCGACCTGAACATGCAGCAAGTGAAAGAATCTCTTCAAGAAGGTTCTGAGATGGCGGAAAGCAGGTTGTTTTCGTTTTAGCGAAGATGACATTTCTGACGGAGGAAAATAGTGGCAGCTCCAAGCAAACGTTTAGTGCAGAGAAGCAGAGTCCGCAGCCACAGGTCCGAAGAGGGTCCATCTACGGTTGGCGTGGTCGGAATGGGGTTGATGGGCACCAGCATCGCGGCTTGCCTGCTCGGTGCGGGACATTGCGTCGTCTGCATCGAAATCGATCCTGAAAAACGGCGGACCGCACCGAAGAGGTTGTTGCACCTGCTGAATGAGGCGCATGCGAGGGGCTTGTTGGTCGAGTCAGGAGTCGAGTTGGTCAAGCGGGCAACGATCTCCGCTGAGATCTTCGATCTGATCGATGCCCAGATCGTTGTCGAGTCAACTGTGGAAAGTGTTTCGGTTAAGCGGGAGGTCATTGCGCAGATCGAAAGTGCGGTGAAGGCGCGTACCTTGATTGGGACCAACACTTCCGCGATCCCGGTGACCGAGCTGCAGCTGGGAGCGCAGCATCCGGAGAGGATCCTGGGGCTTCACTGGGCCGAGCCCGCAAATGTCACGCGGTTCATGGAGGTGATCTGCGGTAAGGAAACTTCTCCTGCCAGTGCCGCGCAGGCCATGCGCTTCGCACGGCAATGGGGCAAGGAGCCTTCGCTTCTCCGCAAGGACATTCGCGGATTCATTACCAATCGGATCATGTATGCCATGATGCGCGAGGCGTTCTTCCTTGTTGAGGAGGGTTACGCAACGGTCGCCGATGTGGATCGCTCTCTACGAAATGACCTTGGCTCATGGATCACGTTTGCCGGCCCCTTCCGGTTCATGGATCTGACCGGTATACCTGCCTACGCGACAGTTATGAAAAACCTTCTGCCGGAGCTCAACCGTTCGACCAGTGTGCCTCGACTGATGAAGAAGGTCGTGAGTTCGGGCGCGCGGGGAGTGTCGAACGCAAAGGGGTTCTATCGTTACACTCCGGCGCAAGCAACGCGCTGGGAAGAGCTTTTCATGAACTTCAGCCACGAGATTCGCGAGGTTGCGACACGCTATCCAGAGGACGTGGGAGACAGAGCGGCAGTGAAGCCTGCAATAAAGAAGGAACGACGCAAAGTTAGGAAGTAATTCACCTTTCACAAAAGGGGAGCGACATGAAGTTATTACGATTTGGAAATTACGGAGAAGAAAAGCCCGGCGTCCTGGATTCCAGCGGAACAATCCGCGATCTTTCCGGCGTGATTGGGGAGATCGGCGGTGCTTCCCTGTCGCCTGATTCAATCGCAAAGTTGCGTAGCGTCGACCTGCACAGCTTGCCACTCGTGGACGGTTCACCACGGCTGGGTCCATGCGTCGGTGCGGTCGGCAAATTTCTTTGCATTGGCCTGAACTACTCCGATCATGCCGCTGAATCGGGCATGGCAGTGCCGGCAGAACCCGTGCTCTTTATGAAAGCCACCTCCGCGATCTGCGGTCCCAATGATGATGTTGTCATGCCGAAAGGCTCAGAGAAGACCGATTGGGAAGTTGAACTCGGTGTCGTCATCGGAACAAAGGCAGAGTACGTAAGCGAAGAGCATGCCCTCTCCCATGTTGCAGGTTATTGCGTGATCAATGACCTTTCTGAGCGGGCCTTCCAACTGGAGGGAACAGGACAATGGGTGAAGGGGAAAAGTGCAAATACATTCGGCCCTATAGGCCCTTGGCTCGTCACAGCAGACGAAGTTCCGGATCCGCAAGCGCTGCACTTGTGGCTCGAGGTAGACGGACACCGGTATCAGGATGGATCTACATCAACGATGGTCTTTGGAGTGGCCTATTTGGTCAGTTATCTGAGTCGCTTCATGAGCCTGCAACCCGGCGACATCATTTCCACCGGCACTCCTCCCGGCGTAGGGCTGGGGCAAAAACCTCCGACCTATTTGCGCGCCGGCAACGTGATCAGGCTTGGTATTGAGGGTCTAGGCGAGCAACGACAGAGAGTCGTTTCGTTTGGATTGTGACGCGATCCGTGATATGGGTTGAAAGTGGAATAGCGAGCGTTCTCCATCCACTTTCAACTTGATCCATATCAGAACGATGCTTTGAGCCCGAACTGCATTGTCCTTGGCTGTGAGGTTCCGTACGAGGTGGGACCACCGTAGGCTCCCGAACCCTGTGTGCCGCTGATCTGTCCAAATCCAGGGCTGTTCTGAACATTTCCAGGAAGGCCGAAGTTGACATTATTGAACGCGTTGAAGAACTCACCACGGAATTGAATAATGAAACGCTCGCGGAATTTGAAGTTCTTGATCGCAGCCAAGTCGGTGTCAAAGAACCTTGGCCCAAACATTGCATTCTTCCCGCTGTTGCCGAATGTTCCAATTGCGTTTGCGGTGAAAGCGGTGGGATCAAACCACTGGCCGATGACGCCTGGATGCGGGACATGGCCAATAACTGCACCGCGGATGTTAGGTATGGTCAGGTCGGCCCTATCCGCTCCGATTGCGCTGAATGAATTGTCAACGCCACTGAAAATGGTGAAGGGATTTCCAGTCTGCAAACTCGCAATCGCCGTGAGTTGCCATCCGTTCCCCAATTTGCTGACAAACCCGTTCCCATGAATATGCGGCGTCTCGTAGCTGCCACTGAGTTTAAAGACCTTGCTCAGATCGTCAGCTGACGCGCCGTAGTCGAAGTGACGTCCACAGGTGCACGTGTTTGTGTAGTATGGCGAACCTTGCGGTGCATAGTCGTCCAACGCCTTTGCCCATGAAAAATTGGTTAGCAAAGAGAAGCCCTTCGATAAGCGCTTTTCAAGCGTTACCTGCAGAGCATTGAAGTTGCTGTTCACACCTGAATTGATAGATGCAATTGAAGCGTAACCAGGATAGACACGACGCTGTTGAGTATTGTCCTCCGTTGATTGACCAGGAACATAAATGGCGGGATTCAACTGCAGCAGTCCGCTCTCCTGGTCCCCTGTGCCATAGAGACGATGGCCATTGTTCCCCACATAGGCCATCCTGAACAGCCAATCCTTCCAGAAGCTATGCTCGAAGGTCAGGTTGTAAGTCAGAATCATCGGCAGTTTAAGATGCGGGTCTTGCAACTGCGAAAATGAAATGGCGCCTGACGGGAAAGTGGCCGAAGGGCCCGGATTCGAGGGGCCGAATTCTCCTGGGAAGGGACTGATAACTCCAGCGCTCCCATACGGATCCGCAAAGCTTATATCCGTGAGATTGATCACCGGCGCGAATGGAGGAACCCCCACCATCTGTTGATAGATGAGCGAATTTGGAGGTTCATAGTAGTATCCGATGCCGCCGCGCAAGCTGCTTTTTCCATTCGAGTCCAGTTGATAGGTGAAACCGAGCCTCGGGCCATAGTTTGTGTAGTCTGCAAAGATACCTGCGGCTGGGCATCCCTTGTCATGGTTGGAGCCACCATAGATCAAATCCGCAGGCGCATTTGGATAACGCACCGATTGTGCCGCCCCCGGTTCAAAGCATGCAACTCGGCCCAGGCTGTCCTTAGACGGAATAAATGGGTCCCACCGCAGCCCCGCACTGAGTGTAAAGCGGGAAGTTATCTTCCAGTCGTCCTGCACAAAGGCACTCCAGTTGATCCCGGTAAAGTCCAGGTACAATCCGCCGCCCTGAGTAAAGCTCGACATGGCCCCCAATTCGAAATCTGCCATGTCATAGCCGGTCAGTGCGTTTGTGAATTCAAACGTGCCTCCTTGCTGAAAGGTGTTGCCCATGGGCTGTGTTACACGAACTAACTCTCCGCCAAATTGCAGCACGTGCTTGCCCTTGGTGATCGTAGCAACTTCCCGCAAAGACTGATCTCCACGATTCCAGACCCCGTAGATGCCGCTCCCCAATCCAAAAGTACTAGCGCCGAGATTCAGTGAGGGGACGTTCCCGCCCCCCTTGCTCGGTGGAAGGGCTATAGTCACTCCCGCATCTGCCATGGTGAAGGGCGCCGACGAATATGTATTGCCATTGATGATTGTTAATCCGTAATAACTCCCCAGCAGAGCGTGCGACGAGATTGTATAGATGTCCACAACGCTCACATTCTTGTCGCGCAGGGTTTCACTGTCGCCGCGCATCTTCAGAATATTGGTCGATGGTGGCAGCACCAGCGGTTGCGAGTAACTTTGTTGAAAATAATGACCGCTCAGATGATGCTTGCCGGCAATAAAGTCGACCTTCACCAGATATTCATTAGTGGTTTGAACTGCTGGAAGGCCGTCGTAGTATAGCCCGTCATTTGGCTCTCCCGGGGGCGCCGGAATGCCCAGCGATTCCGCGTTGGGCAGTGGTATCTGGTTCAAAATGTAAGTCGCAATGGGACTGACTGGAATCTGGTTGTTGACAAATGGTATTCCAGTGGTCGGGTCGACGAGTTGAACGCATGTTCCCAATGCTTCACTGCAGATTCCAGCCGCAGGAAGCAGGTCGGAAAAATCGCCCAGGCGTTCGTTGGCGTTGGGCACATAAGCGCCCAACCCGTTGTTCGTTGCGCTGAATCGCGTTCCTTGATAGCTGCCAAAGTAGAATAGGCGGTTTTTGAGAATCGGGCCACCAATGTCTCCACCAAACTGGTTCTGGTTGAGCGGGCTCACGCTCGTTGCGAAATAATTCTTGGAATTGAAGATAGAGTTTTGCGCAAATTCGAAGGCGCCACCATGGATCGTATCGCTGCCTGACTTCAACGACACATTTACAACCCCTCCAATTGCATCTCCGTAAATGGCGCTCATGTTGGCGGTCATCAGATTGAATTCCTGGATTGCATCAGGATTAGGGAAGGGGAGATTTGTGTTGATGTACGTGTCGTTGAAGTCGGCGCCGTCCAGTTGATAGCTCACGCCATTTGCGCCAGCTCCATTCACTTTGGCGTATTGCTCACTGGGGAAGACGCCACCCTCGCAATTTGCTGCGCAATAATTGGCCGTAACGTTTGCCGCTCCAGGCGTGAGAAAAACCAGTTGCTGAACATATCGACTGGATAACGGCAACTCAACGACGGCTTTCTCGTCAATGACTTGGCCAAGCGTCGCTGAGTCCGTTGTTACCATCGAGGCATTCGCAGTCACCGTAACATTCTCGACGACCGAACCAAGTTCCATACGAATTGGTACCGTCCTGGCTTGGCCAACGGCGAGAATGATGCCTTGCTGGATATAGGTCTTGAAGCCGGCTATTGTCGCGGTTACCCGGTAATTGCCCACGGGAAGACTGGGGAACAGGTACTGCCCGACTGGATCTGTCGTGGCGGACTGTGCGTATCCCGTTCCCACCTGCTCCACGCGAATGCTGGCGCCAACGAGTGCCAGCCCCGATCCGTCGGTAACTGTCCCGTTGAGGCGAGCGGTTGTAAACTGTGCCCGGCTCGGAAGAACAAGAGTTAACGCCAGAAGCAGGCTTATAGAGAATGCGACACAATAATTGCTCGCCGTAATTGAATTCAATGCCAGTTTCATCGATTCATCCTTCTACTCGTTGACAGCTGTTAACTTCGGTAGAACGTTTAACGCCGGTCAGGGTCCGCCTGCGACCGCGCTAAATTTGAATGCTTCGCGACCGAATGCACCTTCTGATTCTGAACAATCGAAGAAGAATGACATCAGCCAACATGCGCATTCCTCCAGCCGGCACCACCATCGACTGCACATTGCAGTGTCGATCCGTTGACACTGAAAGCCCTGAGTTTGATTAAGTTGCATCCTCTGGAGTCTTGTCAATTGGATAGTGATTGACGCCTGCAAATGTGTTCAATGGGCTGGACTTTGCATTTCTGCACTTGTGTTCGTTTTGGGCTTTCGACGTTTCACAGATTATTGTTTTGCAAAGTGAACAGTATTTGCCGCTCCAGCTATTGTCTCTTGCCGAGAACATCTGCCAACTGCTAGGATGCGCACTAAATCAGTTCAATGAGTTGGATAAGGCCCCATACTATGCAGAACGCCTACGCAGTTCCTTCTATTACTCGCGCCATGAAGCTGCTGGAGTTGCTCGCCCAGTCGCACTCTGGCCTCACGCTTTCCGAGATTAGCAGAAAACTGGGGGTGGCCAAGAGTTCAGCGCATGTACTGATGCGGACCCTCGAGAACCTGGGTTATCTGAAGCGAAGCAACGCGAATGGCAAGTTTTTCTTTGGGCTAAAAATGGTAAGTCTCAGCAAAATGGCACTGGAAAATCTGGATCTACGTGAGCAGGCAAAGCCTTTTCTCCAGAAACTTATGTTGCGCACGGGCCTCACGGTACACATGGCCATCCTGGAAGGTGCCGAGGCGGTGATCGTGGAGAAAGTTGAAGCGCCGGGAATGCTGCGCCTCTCAACCTGGGTTGGACGACGGCTCGATGCAAATAGCTCGGGCGTAGGTAAGGCTCTTCTCGCATTCTCCCCAGACGAGACCTTCGACCAGTTTTTGGTGAGACGTTCACTGGCACGTAACAATAAAAATACGATCACATCGCCCGAAAGGCTCAAGCGTGAATTGAAAATGGTGCGAATGCTCGGATATGCGTTTGAGAACGAAGAAGGCGAGATTGGCTTCCGATGTATTGGAGTGCCTCTGTTCGACTCGACAGGCCAGGTCGTTGCCGCAATCAGCGTTGCGGGTACAACCGCACAGATAGCGGAAGAAAGTGTCGGCAAGCTTGCACGACTTATCCAGCAGAGCGCCACGCAGATCTCGAATCAAATCGGTTACGATCCTGGGACAAAGAAACTTAACTGATTTCCAATTTGTAGTGCAGGGGGAGACTTCGCGACGCAGGCGTCGTCGCGTTCTTCGCGCATATTGTCCGCGGATGGAAATTCTGGGTCTCCGCCCGCAAATGAGATCAGTCAATCCTACTTACTAACAGCGATCACGGCGTCTTCGCCCGTCTCGACAGCATTGCCAAGTACTTCCTCCATCATCTTCAGCGTCAAATCGATATCCGTCTCGCTATGTGCGGCCGAAATCGAGCACTGCTTGGTCGCCAGCGGGAAGGTGTAGATTCCACGATCAATCAACAACCGCCTCATCGTAGTATCCACCGCAAAATCATTATGCATGACAAGATCATGCCAGTCGCGCGGACAGTGATCCATGAAATACAAGCAAAAGGCCGAACCCTGTCGCGCAACGCTTCCTTTAATTCCGAATTTTTCGAGAATCTCCACAATGCCGCGCTCTATTTGTTTTCCAAGTGCTTCAGTATGGCGGTATACTTCGCCATCATTCATCACCAGTCGCTCGATAGTGGCGATGGCAGCCGCCGTTGGAACGGGATGTGCGTTATAAGTTCCAGCAAGCAGCACTCTACGGCTGGCAGAGGGGTCGACGAAGCGATTCATCATCTCCTCGCGCCCGGCCAGCACAGCCAGTGGATAACCATTTGCAATTGCCTTGCCGAAGACGACCAGATCGGGAACAACACCGACGATGCTCGAATAGCCACCCAAGGCGTGGCGGAATCCGGTCTTCACTTCGTCGAAGATGAGCACAAAGCCAAACTCATCCGCCAGCGCGCGAAGTCCCTTCAAGTAATCAGGAGCTGGCTTGACGATGCCTATGTTCTGAAGGATAGGCTCCGTGATCAATGCGGCAATCGGGTATTTCTCACAAACGTACCGCACTGAGTCAAGATCGTTGAAGTTGACACTGTGAACGAGGCGCTGGTGCTCGGTCGGAATGCCTGCGCTGATTGGCAAGAACGGATACTCACCTGGCGAAACCTTGGGGCCGAGCTCGCTCAGAGGTGTCATCAGGTTGCACGAGACATCGTTGTGCCAGCCGTTGTAACCGCCCTGCATTTTGATGATATGGTCACGACCGACAAATGCACGGGCAAGCCGAATGGCCTGGTAGGTCGCTTCGCTTCCTGTGTTCAATAGTTGCACGGATTCCGCGGCGGGAACGTAATCGCAAATCAACTTCGCCAGTTGGCCTTCAAGTGCTGTCGTGCCGGATCCAAAGAGGCTGTTTTGCTTGCGCAAGGTGCTGACGACCGCCTCCGTCACATACGGATCGTTATGGCCAAGAAAATGTGGTCCGAAAGCGGCATGATAATCGATATATTCGTTACCATCCACATCCCAGAGCTTCGACCCTGCACCGCGTTCAAAGGCAATCTCCGGATGAACCGCGCGGTTGACTGAGACTACGCCGCCCGGGATGTACCTCTTATTACGTGCCAGTAATTCCTCTGATGCTGCGAAGGTATGCATCCTATCTCCCTCTTCCATCGCAACAGCGCAAGGATGCCGTACGGAACATCCGCTGCCTGGGCACATCAAATGCTGAGTTCTGATACACCCTGCGACAAATCAGTTTCGCCCCGCTGGTCTATCAAGATCAAGGCAAAACAACTTCAAGTGGTTATTAGCGTCCAGCATACTGGATGTGGCAGTAACACGGCGGATGCTTGCCGGGGCGGTGGAGTTGCATGTTGAATGGAATGCCGGCATCGCAGGCTGCAATTCAGATCCGAACCTGCATCCATCTGCCGGAGTAATTGTGCGCGACGGCGGCTTTCGCTGAGGCGCTCAGTGTTGCTATTTCTCTGTCTCTCGCGATGCTGGTTTGCCTTCAATCACATCGACGAGCGGAGGAAGTATATCCCCTTCCTTTGTGCTGTAATTGAACCGGCGCAACTTATCGTGAACGCCCCGCCAGTATTGGTATTCCGCATCCCACCTGCCGAGAGCGGAACCCAGGCGATAGGGCTTATATTCCTCCAGCCATTCGGCTCTATAAGCCGGCTGCAGGTCGGAGATGCGATCCATCAGATCGATCACATAGGAGTGATCGTAGTGAGTGACCTGCGACTCCCACTCATTCCACCAGCGGTCTTCATCAGGATGCCTGGGGCCAAGTTTTGCCCACATGTCCAACATATTCAGCGGCGCCTGAAATCTTTCTCCGGCATAGTCAAGAAGCTGGCTGCCGATCATCAGGCTATTGACGGTCGCTGGATCCGCGCCCAGGCTTTCAGCGTGCAGAAGCGATGTGACCGCCTGTTCGGCGTGCATTCTTGTCTCATGAAGGTCTTGCCGATGTGCAGGAAGGGATTTGCTGTACGGCAAGTAAAAGGGATCGTCCCACAGCGCAAACATCGTCTGATCTTCCACCAGTTTCTTTAGGTCGGTTTCAGCCTCGGCCATATTGGCTAGCGCCGTTGCTATGTCCGGAGCGATGGCAGCGGGGTAGATGATCTGTGCATATTCCGTGAAGAAATTCTTTCTGTCCATCGGCACGGATTGCCACGGCGCTGCTGCACCATAGGCCATTGCCGGATAAGACATTCGAAAGAGAAGTTGTGCATCATCGGCCCAGACCGAGTTGACGAGTCCCATGGCTCCGGAATGTCTGCCGGCGGCCAGAAACGTGTCGATGTTTTCAAATGTCGTGTTGAAATCTGGTGCAATCTCGTCGTAGCTTGTGACGCCCGGCTGAACGACATGGGGAATATGATTAGCGATTAGCGGATTGAGCCAGCGCCCATAGGTGGGATCCTCAGAAGTGTAGTACCAGGCCACTGCGATGAGTCCCGGAGGCAACTCAGGGATGATCTTCTGATACTTGACCATGATGTCGTCGTACGCCATTACATGCTTGCCATGCTTCTTGAAGAGATCCGTGACGGCAGTGAGTTGCTTTACAAAGACTTCTGTCGGCGCAGAAGCTGCACCGGTTGCATGCGTCGCCGCTTCAATCTGAAATGTCTCATCGAAGCCGATATTGACGAACGAACTGGGAAAGAGATCAGCGAGCTGGTTCACCCAATCCGCCATTAGAGGCATCACCTTCGGATTCGTTGGGTCGAATTCTGTTCCTCCAGGTTGATCGGAGAGGCTGGAATACTCTTCAATCCTGAAGAGATCGTGCTGGTGGCCGTACAAGTCAAAGTTAGGGACCACATCGATATGCCGCTGCCGTGCGTAAGCGACAATGCGCCTGACCTCATCCTTCGAAAGACGCGCACCTGCATTCAGAAGAGGATAGCCATCAAGCTCGATGCTGTCTTCGCTGTAGAGGTAATACTGGTTCGCCTTCCAGCGTGCAAGGAAGTCAAGCTGGCGCTCAATTTCCTCTTCTCTCGGCAGGGGGCCGTGGCTTATATCCAACATTGTTCCCCGATAAGCGAGAGAAGGCCAATCGTGAATCTCAACCTCCGGCACAACTGCCTGCACGCCCTCTCTTTCAACAAGTTGCCGCAGCGTCTGCACACCGTAGAAAATCCCCGCCGAAGAACGAGCGTGAATCCTGACCCGTTGCCCCGTCACGATAAGGTCATACGCCTCTCGTGATGCAGGTCCCGGTGTTTCTCCCAGAAGGCCGAGCGGCTCGTCCGCGCTGCCCTCCCGCTCAAGGACAATCCTCGTTGCGCCGACGCCAGCATCGCTTTGCGATCCAATTGATGCCTCAATCCCACCCTGCTCTTTCAGAAATCGACGAAGTTGCTCCGCGGCAAATTGATCGTCACTACTGGGAGTGGAAGAGAACTCAATGTGAACTTGCCGCAGGGAAAGACTGCCTGCGCCATAGCGAATCTGCTGAGGACGAGGAAGCAGCGGGCTATGCTCGGCAATGGCAAGACGAGCGGCCAGACCGCAAAGAATTAAAATGAGAATCTTGTTCCGCATTATTGAATTCCCTTCTCGGAGAGGATGCCATTGACAACCTCAAAGTTGGCAGCCAGAACGTCCTGTTTACCAATTTCATTTGAAGTCCGCAATTCGTATGGTGGCGAAAATAGTTTCTCCCCAAGCTTTTCACTGATCAAGATGATTGCGCGAGATGCTGCAATCGGCGTCCAGCCTATTGAATAAGATGGATGATGCTGAAAACATCAGATCACCATTCCGCGAGCTGCGACCTTCCAGCGCTCGACAACCTGATCTCCGCTGACAAGGTAAACAGAATCGTGCAGGTTGATACATGGGCAAATGTGGTTTGGAATAATGCGGAGCCTGTTCCCGACGCGTATCGAAGAGTTGCCGGGAATTGACAGGTGTCCATGCTCTTCAGAAAGGCCATCGAGCGTGAATTCGGGGTGATCCAGTACATATCCAAAATGCTGGCGAGCCCCCGATTCGAGTCTGTCGGCAGCGAGAGTCTTGCTTCCGGCGTCGATCATGGCTCGATTGGGAACACTGGTGCTTACAACAGTCGTAAGCACGGTCGCGGCGCAGTCAGCATAGCTGGCGGATTCGGCGTCGACTGTATTGCGATCGTTGAAGACATACGTTCCCGGCCTAATTTCATTGACTCCATGAAACAGGTGGCTCTGAAAAGCAGTCGGCGTGTTGCCACCACTGACTACGGGATAAGGAATTCCGGCCGAGTCCAGCAATTCGAAAAGGTAATCGTAGCGGGAGCTTTCCAAAGGCGTATCCACCTCGCGTGTTGCCTTGTTTCCCATGATGTGCCCTGGATAGACGGAGACGCCTTCCCAGCGAAGGTTGGGAAGGTCCATGATTTGCCGGGCAATCTCGATCGACGCGGAATCAACAGGAAGGCCGCACCTCCGCAGGCCAGTATCGAATTCCAATCGAATTCCGACTTCGACACCTGCCGCTTTTGCGGCTCGCGAAATACCCTCCGCAACGGACAGAGAGTCCATTGTTACTGCGATCCTGATACGCCTGGCCAGTTCGGCCAGGCGTCGCCATTTGCTTTCACCCCACACGGGATAGACAACGACAATATCCGACAAGCCTGCGGATGCCATCACCTCCGCTTCACTCACCTTGGCCACCGTGATTCCAGTCGAGCCATATTTCACCTGTAAGCGAGCGATCTCTGGAATTTTGTGCGTCTTGGTGTGTGGCCTAAGCGCAATCTGATGCGAGGCGCAATACTCCGCCATCCTGCGAAGGTTGCGATCAAGGATCTCCTGATCGATCAAGACAACGGGAGTTTCAAGGTCATTGATATGCATAGAAATGTCCTGACGGAATATTTACACTACAGTACCGGCATTCACAACCACGCTGCCGTTCCTGATCACCGCTCTTATGCCTTGCGGCGCAACTGCAGGGACCTCATAAGTAGCGTCAGTGTGTATGCGTTGAGGATCGAACACGGTGATGTCCGCAATGTAGCCTTCGGCAATGCGACCGCGTCCGCGCAGATCAAATCTCTCAGCCGGCTTGCCCGTAACTTTATGCACCGCTTCTTCCAGTGTCAACCATTTGCGTTCACGGACGATATCGCCGAGCAACAAGGGGAAAGTTCCATACAAACGTGGATGAGGGCGCCCGTGGCTATAGACCCCGTCCGTGATAACCATTGCCAGAGGATGGGTCAGCAACGCGTGAAGATTCTCAAGCGACTGGGAGTGCTCCACAATATTCACGACCCCTTCCTGCTCAAGAAGAATATCTATCACAACGTTCGCCGGATCACTTCCACGCGTGTCAGCGATCTGCTGGATTGACCTGCCGACTAGTGATGCCTCATCCTTAACAGCCGAGGTGATCACGACATGATTCCAACTCGCTTCGGGTTTGATTGCTGTCCGAATGGTTTCACGTTGCACGGGGTCGCGGAGACGGAAAAGAAGCTGCGAGACTCCTCCGTCGAGTGCGCTCTGAGGCAGAATCTGTGTCAGCACGGTGCTTCCCGCGAGCCATGGATACGCGTCGAATGCCACGTCCATCCCCCGTTCCGATGCTTCTTCAATCAACTCAATGGCGCGTTGCTGTTTGGGCCAGTTTTCCTCACCGGCAGCCTGTAGATGGGATATCTGTAGTTTGCATTCCGATGCCTCTGCGAGGTATAGCTGTTCTTCAACTGCTTCCAACAACCCGATTGAATAGCTGCGCATATGAGTTGTGTATATGCGGCCTTTCCGGGCGACTACTTCGCAGAGAGCTACTAGTTCTTTAGCCGTTGCACCCGAGCCCGGCGCGTACATCAATCCCGAGGAGAATCCGGTTGCCCCTTCCTCTAATGCCTCATCCAACAGCCCGCATAGAGTGTCGAGTTCCCTGCTTGAGAGTTCCCTGCTGGTATTTCCTACAACTTTAATCCGCAACGAACCATGTCCAACCAGCGATGCAACTGTGGCAACCGGCGACCTGTTTGCGCTGTCCAGATAATCTGCGGCAGAATCCCATCCCCAATTGTCATCGCCGCAAAGGATGCCATTTGCGAAATCGCGCAGCACCTGCGGATCTTCAGGCGCTGGAAACGCTGAGAAACCGCAGTTTCCAACAACTTCTGCAGTCACTCCTTGCAATAGTTTCTCAGTGCGATGCTGCATCACTTGAAGATCCGAGTGGCTATGGGCATCGATAAATCCCGGCGCAATTATTGAGCCGCTACAATCCAGCAATTCGAAACCATTATCCGCAGTGAATCCCTCGTTGCTGCGATTCGGCGTGAGGATCGAAATGATTCGTTCGTCCTGCACGGCCACATCGCCGGCATAAGGCGGAGCTCCCGTGCCGTCGACTACTGTGCCGCCTTTCAGAAGGATGCCTGATTCATGGTTCATGGCCTCACCTCGACGCATGGGCTGGCTACGTCAACGTTATACATTCTTACCGCCATCCACCGTGTGCAGGCGTTGCCTTTCCTCGTAAACGGTCACGAGAAAGCAGCTGACGAAAATCAACACGCCGCCTGCAATCAAAACGGGGGTCAATTGTTCGCCCAATAGAAGCGCGGAGAAAAGAACTCCAAAGACGGGCAGCAAATAGATAGATAGAGCCGCCCGCATCACCTCCACAGATTGAATCACGAGGAAATACAAGAGCATGGAAAGGCCAAGACTGAAGACAGCTACAAGGACCAGGCTCGACCATACTGAAGGTTCAAGATGCGCCAGTTGCCGCCAACTGCCGCGTTCCACTGCTAAAAGCAATGCCAGCAATTCCACATCGGCGACAATGAAGCTCAAAACCAGAACCTGCGCGGCGGAGAATCTTGCCAGCGCTCTGCGGCTGAAGGAATTGTAAAATGCACTGCCCATGCAACTGACCAGGATCAACAAATTCCCCGACATGTATTGGAGTTGGAAGAGCCGTGCGTGCTCGATGTCCTGGGCTGAGATCAGGTAAACGCCGACAAGCGCAATGACAAACGACAACCAACGCAGCCTGGTCATATGCTCATGCAGAAAAAGGAATGCGCTGAGAGCCGTCAGGACCGGCACTGTAAGCGCCAGCACACTGCCGTTGGAGGCAAGTGTTCGTTCAACTCCGAAAACTAATCCCAGTTGCGCGGGCACAATCCCGAGGGTGCCGAGCAACACAATATCGATGAGAATCGATCGGTTTGCTACGCTAAACAGGCCCAGGTTGAGCTTTGCAAACGGCAACACGAGCAGAGTCGCAATCACCATCGGAAGCAGTGTTACCAACACTCCGCCCAACTCCCGCGTGGCGATCCGTGCACCTGAGAACTGAAAGGCCCACATCGCGTTGACGGCTATTAATACGCAAAAGGCAAGCATCGGCCTTCTCGAAAAGAGAGTTTGAGGCTGGGCCGAATCAGAGTTGTTTTCTTGGGGAGCAGAAATGATGGTCTCCATCTGGGACTCGATCCTACAATCAGCCTTCCCCTGCGTCAATGCACAAGATCATGGCGCAAGCGGTTGTGTTCATCCTGCTGGACACGAAATTATCTGGACACGAAATTTGTCACACTCACAAGAGCAATCACAGTCGATTTCGGAATTGATGGCCTGTCTTGCATGGCAACATCGTATGATTCGTACAAGGCATCGCTTGTTAATGCCATAGTCGGAGCATGACTACCCCGCCCTGTGGGATAGTGACTGTATAGGAACCTTCAAGAACTCCCAAATCCTTGTGAGCCCACAGATCTCTTACATGAACTGGGCCATCGAATCCCACGTCCTTGAATTGTAAGGTCTGCGGCTCCGCTTCATCGTCGGTCACGTAGTTGAACATCGCTACGGCCTTCGCGCCGCCGCTCAACGGTTTCATCCAAATCTGCGGTGGCCCAACTCGCGATCCCTGGATTCCCAGTTTGTCCTGGTCAACCGCAATCACTTCACGGTTGATCAGTATGCTCTTTGTTACATCGTCCATCTTACTCAAATCGTTCCCTGCAAGCAGCGGTGCAGCCAGCATTGCCCAGAGACTCATTTGTGTTCGGTATTGGTCAGGCGTCATCCCGCCGTTGCCTACCTCGAGCATGTCCGGATCATTCCAATGACCAGGTCCTGCAAATGTTTCCAGCCCGGCCTGAGAGAAACCTATCAATGCCATGCTCCGATAGTCATCTCGAATATCATCGGTCGTGCGCCACAGATTCGCACCGACTTTCGGGCCCCACTCCCACACAGAGCCAACGCCATACTGGCAAATGCTGTAAACGATCGGGCGGTGAGTATTTACAAGCGCCTGGTGCATCTTCGCGTACGCTTCTTTCATCATTGCCAAGGCCAATTGAGGGTCCTGCTTGGGATCGTGCAACTTCATCTCATCCATGTAGCTGCACAGGTCATACTTGAGAAAGTCCACGCCCCAGGCGGCGAATGTGTCGGCGTCCTTCTGTTCATAGCCATAACTTCCTGCGTTCCCTTCGCAGGTCTTCGTTCCGGGGGAGGAATAGATCCCCAGCTTCAATCCCTTTGAATGAACATAGTCGGCGAGCGCCTTCATGTCAGGGAATCTGATATTACCATGAATATTTCCCTGTGCGTCCCGCTCACCTTCCCAGTCATCGTCAATGTTCACATAGGTGTATCCAGCGTCGCGCATTCCGCTAGCGACCATCGCGTCGGCGGTGGCACGCACATCGGCATCGGTCACCTTGGCGCCAAAGTGGTTCCAACTGTTCCATCCCATCGGCGGCGTGACCGCCAGTGGCACGGATTGACACAGCATCGCTTGCCCAGACATGAGCGTGAGAACGAGTGCCATAGTTGCACACACCGACGGGATATACCGTTTGCCCATCAACATTCGCAGGAGTCCGCACAAGCTTGGCATCACTTCATTTCTCCTCGCCGTTCAGTCGTGCGATCGCGTCGATTTCAACTTTCAGTCCGCCCCAGAGGACAGCCTGCACAGTTGTGCGCGCCGGCATAACTCCGCTAAAGAAGGCAGAGTAGGCCTGATTAAATTCGTCGAAGTCCTCTATTTTCGCCAAGTAGCAAGTGCACTTGACCACGTCATCGAATGTGCAATCCGCCTCGTTCAGCACTTTTCCGATGGAGGCAAGTGTCCTGGTGGTTTCCTCAGCGGTCGTTCCGCTGATTACATCGCCAGTTTTCAAATCCTGCGACGCGTGCCCACTCACATAGAGCCAACCATCGCAACAGACGCCAGCTGAATACGCTCCGGTGTTGGTTGATTTATCGGGATGCTTGACCGCTTTTTGTTTCATCGTGTTAAATACCATCCTTCTCAATGCGTGCGCTAAAACAATTGGGCTTCTTGCCAGCTGTTTCCGTCGAATTCTCTCACCCATGTGCAGGTGAGTCAATAACAGTGACATCGCTTCTCCAAAAAGCATCCATAAGGCTGGACGGCCGCAGCCTCTCCGATGAATGAATCCAGAGAACGCTTATGAGTTGAACTCGCCTTGCGTCCAGCAGACTGGACGGGAATTAATCACTACTGAAGAAAGCCGTTGACGCGCATTACGTGACCTCCCTAAATAAAGATGGAAGCAGTCATCTGCTTGCTCAATCCCCGGTCGCAACCCATGGCAGCGCCAAAAACTTGAACACGAGAACAACGAGATGAGGTCCTGTTGCGTTGCGACTTGGGGGAAGTTGACGACCCCCGCCATCCCGCAACAAAAGTCAAATTCAGAAAATGGAGAGACGATGAAAAAGAGAATGTGCTTTCTGGCGATTTTGATGCTGATTGGTTCTTCCCTAGCCAGCGGCCAAGGACCAACCGTTTGGGTAGTTCCGAGCACCTTATTGCGAGTGGGACCGACCGATGCCGCGGGCACGGGTACAACTGCAACGATCTATGGCGCACAAGGCGAGTACGTGCCATTTCAGATCTCAGTCAAGGCTCCTTCCGCAGCGCTGACCAACGTGACACTGTCGGTCTCGAACTTAACGGGACCAAGTGGCGCTACCATTCCAAGCAGCAGTCTGATTCGCTACCGCGAATCCTACATCACGATTCAAGCCGCACAACACAGTTCAGCTGGGTTTGAGACGTCCGGACTTCCGTACACTTCCGACAATGGAGTTCAGCCTGCGCCAATCACAACTGCTAATGAAACTCTTCCGGACGCGTTGATTCCTGCGATTGATCCAGCTACCGGGCAAGCTCCCACGTCAGGAGCCACTTATGCGTTTCAACTTTCCAGCCTCGCTGCCACAAACAACACTGTCTTCTGGGTCGAGACCTTCATTCCTCGTGGCACAACCGCCGGAACTTATACGGGCACCTATACCGTATCGAGCACTCAAGGTTCTGTCACAGGAGCGATCTCACTAACGGTATGGAATTTTACACTGCCGTTAGCGCCATCTCTTCGAACGCTTTTCGGTGCGGGCGATTCTAATCTATCTGCCGGCGGAGCGCTGGCAGCTGGCATCCAAGCCGAACTTCTCCGGAATCGGATAGTGCCAGATACTTCGAGCCTGGCGAGCGAAAGCACCGACATCAGTCAATATGGGTTGAATGCCTACGACCTCAGCCAGAGTGAAGGCGTTTACTATGGCGCATGCAGCGGATCGAACCTTTCAAACCCTCCGTCAGTGGCAACCTTGCAGGGTCTCGTAAGCGCACAGCCGACAGGTCTTTACTTGAATAATTATTCGGCCGATCCGGAATCTAGTTGTACCAATGCCGCGTACTACAACTCCATTATTGCCTGGGCAAAAAACTTACATCAGGCGGTGGTCACAGGCGTGCCGGGCCAGGTAGGCATCGACAACATGGTCACGCAACGGCCCGATTCTGCCGCGGCCGCGGGCGGACTTTTCAACGACGGTCTGGGCACGGGCCGTTCTGCAGTAGATGTCTGGTCGGTGCTCCCGCAGGACTATGATGTTGCGCAATCTGACCAGTACGATAACTTGCCTAATGTTACCTACGTTCTGCAAAAGGGGGACAAAGTCTGGTCCTATAACGACGAGGTGCTTGATTATTATTCCCCGAAGTGGGAACTGGATTTCCTGCCAATCAACTACCGCATCTGGCCAGGATTTCTGAATCAGAGTCAGGAGATAACCGGGATGAACTACTGGGCGATTGCAAACTGGAATTCCGAATCGGCCGCTTGGACCAGTCCTCTTTCGGCCGGCTATACAAATTCGAGCAGCGGCTTCTTCCCGGGTGAGGGCATTCTCGTATATCCCGGCGGCCCTGTCGGATTGCAAAGCAATTCTAGTTACCAAGGCGTGGCGCCCTCCATGCGACTCAAGTATTTGCGCGATGGCGTGCAGGATTATGAATACCTGCAGCTACTTAAGAATTGCGGGCAGACTCCGAACCAAGCCGCAATGTATTCCGTGTCCTCTACCAGCACCGAGTATCCTAACTGGCATGATTGGACAATGACTGCGGCAAACCTAGAATCGGCACGCGTCACTTTGGGGAATCAGATCAATAGCGAGTGCTCCTCAGGTGTGACGTTGGAATCTATAGCAATAACACCGACGAGCGCATCGATCAGTGCAGGCGGAACCGAGGCATTCACGGCGACAGGAATTTATTCGAGCGGCCCCACACAGAACATTACCAATTCCGTGACTTGGCATTCATCAAGCTCGTCAGTAGCGACGATAGCAGCCACGGGAGTAGCCACGGGGGTGTCTGCCGGCACGAGCAATATCACTGCCACGTTGGGCGGGGTAACCTCGAATTCAGCCCCACTGACAGTTACGGCCCCAACTCTGGTTTCGATCGCGATAACGCCAACGAGCGCATCGATCACAGCAGGCGCGACGGAGGGTTTCACGGCGACAGGAACTTATTCGAGTGGACCCACAAAGAACATCACGAGTTCGGTGGCGTGGCATTCGTTAAGCACAGCAGTAGCAACGATCGCGTCGACCGGAGTTGCCACCGGTGTGGCTGCGGGCACGAGCAATATAACTGCCGCCCTCGGTGGTGTGACCTCGAATTCTGCCACACTGACGGTTACGGCCACGACTCCTATCACTGTGTCTGTAACAGCACCGCAGAATAATGCCACGGTCTCCGGGATAACCACGCTGACAGCCACCGCCTCGGGAGGCGTGGGAGGTGTGGCAAAGGTGCAGTTTGTAGTCGATCTGGGTTACAGTGACCAGCAAAACGTGGGAGCAGCCATCACCAAGGCTCCGTATACCACTACTTTCAACTTTGCAACCCTCGGCGCGGCCTGGTACAACGTCTCTGCGGTTGCAACAGACAAGTCAGGCAATACTGCCACTTCAACCATTGAGGTGCATGACACAAAATAGTGTCAAATCGCGTGGTCATTTCTGCCCGAGCTTTCGCAGGCAAGCTCGGGCAGACTCTTAGTCAGAATCTGAAAAGTACTCATTTGACCTTCGATGAGTACAGTTACGATGCGAGATTACCCCCGGCAGAGCCGGGGGAACTCCCGTTGGATTAGCGGCAACTTAGAGGAGGCAACCCGAATCTAATTCAGGCCATGTCTGGAGTGAACAATCCAGCCCATTGAACGCGTCTGAGGGGGCAGATCACTATCCAATTGACAAGGCTACAGACGATGAAACCTAATCAACCTCATGGCTGGAATTGTCACTGGGCGGTCACTGAGTTAGGGACTCAACGCCCGTGTACAGGCTTGACAGGTGAGCATCTTCCCCGATGTCAGGCTCTTTGTCTGTCTAAATCGGCGGGTGCTTCCTACGGCATTCGCCGATCTTGGCAAGGAAAAGGAGTTCCACTGAAATTTGATGATTCGTTTCGCCAGATCGACTTTCAGGTTGCTACTTCTCGCCGAGCATTCCTGAAGACGGGCTCTGCACTTTGCCTCGCATATTCAACTACAAGGCCGACGAAGGGGCTAACTTTGGATTCGGTCGGGCGAAGAATCTTGGTATATGTCGGCACTGATACCAAACCTGTAGACGGTGCGGCAAATGGAAAGGGCATCTATCTGTTCGAAATGAACGCGTGGAGCGGCGAGTTGTCGCTGTTGAAGCTCGCCGCCGAAGCAACCAGCCCGTCATGGCTAACGCTTCACCCTTCCGGCCGATATCTTTACGCGATTAATGAAGTTTCAGATTTCGATGGAAAGAACGGATCCGTAAGTGCTTTCGCTATCGACCGGACCTCCGGTGATTTACGATTTCTGAATACCGTAAGTTCGCAAGGCGCTGGTCCGGCCTATGTAAGTATTGACGCGACCGGTGAATACGCGTTTGTCGCTAACCATCTTGGAGGCGACATCGCGGTGCTTCCGATCCTTCCGAACGGCTCCTTGGGTACAGCAGTGGACTTTCACCAGGACAAGGGATCTCTGGGAAGTATCCATGCAAACAATGCGCCGCCGGGTAGCTTTGCGATCAGTGGGCACGATGCGCCCCATGCACACATGATCCGTCCAGATCCGAAGAACCGGTTCGTCCTGCAAACTGATTTAGGCCAGGATCGGATTTACATTTACAAATTCGACGCGCATAGCGGGAAGTTGACGCCCGCCGAAACCCCGTTCATCTCATTTCCTTCCGGAGATGGTCCGCGGCACTTTGCATTTCATCCGAACGGTGACTGGATGTACTCCATTCAGGAAGAGGCATCCACAGTTGAGTTTTTTCACTATGATTCCGATGCTGGCGGTCTGGCTCGACAACAGACAATATCAACTCTTCCTTCCGACTATTCGGGCACCAATTTCTCTTCAGAAATCACGGTGTCGCCGGATGGCCGATTTCTATATGCCGCCAACCGGCTCCATAACTCCATTGCAGTGTTTTCAATTGCGGGAAACGGCAGGCTGATTCCTGTAGGAGACACGTTGACTCTGGGAGATTATCCTAGCTATTTCACTCTCGCCCCCGGGGGTAATTTCTTATATGTGTGCAATCAGCGCAGCGACAACATCACCTCGTTTCGAATCGACAGGAAGACTGGCATGTTGAGTTATACAGGGCAATACATACCCGTCGGCACTCCCCTATGCATCACATTCCTGACCTGATTCTTAGGAGGAAAGCTTAAGCGATTGGCATGAACCATTGCTGTGAGTGTGTCTGGGCGTACGTTTGCGGTTGCGGGCGTGCTTTCCGCAAGCTGGTGTTCGGAGGTCTGCGCGGATGTAAGTTGCACTCCGACAGGCTTGCAGCCTAACACCTTGCTCCTGCCACATCCGCAACCGCTGCCAGCAAGATGGCTCCATCGGGATACTCCTCGGCCAGCTTGCGCCAACGGGCTCCAGTGTGCAGCACCCACAGAATCCCCAGCAAACACGCTCGATTGCTGGCCCACAATCGGTCCCTCGTCCATATTTGCGTGGCTTGGGTTCAGGAGATAATGGGCGCCAACAACGCCCATTGCCTTTCGCTCAACAGCACAGCTCGCTTCTTCATACAACAAGCTCTTCACTCAACCCGCCTCAACCATAAGTCGCTCTCTTGCAGCCAAACCCATTTCTGCAACCAGTTCTAGATTGATCCGAACACTACTAGGCAACTCAATATGCATCGAGCCCGAACCCGCTACAGGAGCTGCATCCGGATCCTCTGCTCTGGAAGCCTCTTGCTGTTCAGCTACCCTAACCCGCAGTAATTGGACTTCCCGCGTCCTGCTCGCGGTCCAAGACGGCCAGCCTCATGCAAGCGTCGCCTCTTGAACATCTGGTTGGCGATACAGCCGTCCTTCATAGCCGCACGAGCCACCGACGAACCCGCTTCCAGCGTCACTTCCACGATCACCCCCGCTCCGCAACACTGCGTCTCCGCCGAGGAGACGCTAACCATAAGCCAGCACCATGCATCGCTTCCGATATGAAGCCATCATCTCGGAACGCATCCACCCTATACACGTGAGCCAAGGCCACGTGCTGAAAAGCTAGCTGCCAGAAATTGAAGATTTTGAAATCAGATTGCTAAGCAGTGGTCTCCGCTCATCTCCCTGTCCAGCATACTGAACGGTTTGTTGCATCACTCGGTCAATTTTTGTCGACGAAGTCTGCAATCTGGTCTAGCTTTACTCATCGACGTAAAGAAATTCTATGGGGGTAGACATGAGATTCTGCTATATCTCGTGGCGCGGTTCGCCAAGCACTTTTGAGCCTATGATACCAAACAATTGTAGGCCAAAGTCGAAAAAAGCGTCCGTCCGCATTAGGCGCGCCTTTACTCAAATGCTGCTGGCTTTGGCTGCCGTAGTCTGCATTTCGACCACGCTCCCATGCTGGGGTCAGGCAACCACAGGAAGCATCAATGGGACTATAACAGATACGACAGGTGCGGCCGTTCTACACGCCGAAATCAATGCAACCAACACAAGCACAGGTGTCGCCAGCCATACGACTACGGATTCATCTGGTCACTATAGCTTCCTCTCATTGCCGGCTGGTTCCTACACCGTCTCCGCAGAAAAGGCTGGCTTTAACACTACTACGCTTGCCGGTATCTCCCTCCGGGTCTATCAGCAGGTTACGCAAAATATCATATTGACGATCGGTGTCCTCAAGCAGACTGTGACCGTTCAAGCGACTGCCCCCTTGGTAGACACAACAGACTCCAGTTTGGGCACAACCGTCAATCAGGCCATGATTCTTGACATGCCCCTTAACCTGCGGGAGGTTAGCGCTCTTGCGCTATTGGTTCCCGGTACAGTGAACACGACGGGGAGGTCCCTGGCGACCGGAGCAGCCAATGGTTCCGGCTTCAATGACATTGGCTACAGTGGGTCGGGTGGTGGTTCTGGCGGTAACCTTCTACTTATTGACGGCATGATTTCAAGAGCGTTAAACAATAGCAGTTTTGCGTTAACACCTCCTCCTGAGATGGTCCAAGAATTCAAGATCCAAAACAATATCTACGATGCATCCTTCGGGCTGGCCTCAGGTACGGTGATGAATTTAGTTACCGAGTCCGGATCGGATTCAATGCACGGTTCTGCGTGGGAATATGCCAGAAATGGTGCTATGGATGGGATGGGTTACTTTGCTGTGAGCAAGCCAGTTCTCTCCAGGAACCAGTTTGGCGGGGCAATCGGTGGACCGATCGTGAAAGACAAGATCTTCTACTTTGGTGCGTATGAAGGCCTGCGGCTTACGCAAGGACAAGTCTCTTCTAGTATCGTTCCTACCGACGCAGAGAAGAATGGGGATTTTAGTTCTTTCCTCACAGGAACCAATGCGAACCTCTGCGCATTGAGTGGATCGGCCGCCCCCGCGAATCTAAATTTCGATACAGGTCAGTTGTTCGATCCAGCGTCCGAGTCCAACTATACTTGTCCTGCTGATCCATCAAATCCAAGCGCCGGACAAAGCACCGTCTTAGTGGGCAACCCGATATCAGGGAATATCGTCAAGACGATCGATCCTGTGGCCCAGAAAGTATTGGCGCTCTTTCCCGCGCCAAATACGTCGGGGATTGTCAATTACACGAATGAGGCGCCGCAGACACAGCAAAATGACCAATTCGACGGACGTGTGGATGCCACTATCTCAAAAAAAGACACCGTCTTCGTTCGCTACCTATGGGGCAATTCAAATATTGCTTTTCCTGGATCTCTTCCATCTTTCAGCGGCTTTCAGCATTTCCGAGGACAGAATCTAGTGGGGGGGTGGACCAGGGCTTTAGGTTCGTCAGCGATTAATGACGTGCGCATAGGCTATCAGCGAAACTCTTTGACTTACTCCTGCGAGGGTTGTCCTCGACCGGACGGCACACTAGCGAGTTTTGGTATTGTAGGATTGACGAACCCGCTGCCTCAATTCAACCTGTATCCAAACGTCGTGTTTCAAAACTTTCCTTTGTGGGGAGACGGCTTTCCTGGTTATTTTCCGATTTCAGCTCCAGATTCCGTCGAGCAGTATGAAGATACTTTTACTAAAACTATTGGTCGCCATACCCTCGCTCTGGGCACCAATTGGGACTTCTGGCAAACCAAAGGTGTTAGTGATCCATTGCAGGCGAATGGCGTGTTTGATTTCAATGGCCAGTATTCCTCTCTTGCGGGCGAGATTCCAGCGGTCAGTTCCGTATCAGATCTCGCTGATATGGAATTGGGGTATCCCGCAGGAGGCGAATATACAAAAAATGCGATTGTCACAAACATGGTTGGTGGCAGATGGATTAGCGCATTCGCGCAGGACAATATTCGCATCAATCCACGACTAACAGTTCAGGCCGGATTACGATGGGAGTACCGTCGCCAGCCAATGGACTCTCATAATCAGCTGGCTACATTTTTCCCGCTATCAAAGACTTTTGCTCCAGGGGATGCACTTCTCCTAACAGCATTGCCAGATGCCGCAAATGATGCACTTTGTTCGAACTCTTACTTTATTTCTGCCACGGGGCAATGCCTTGTCATGAGTTCATCATTGAGACATGAAAAAGGACTTACGGGGAATAAGGTGAGAGAGGTCAGCTACGGACCTGGTCCCGGTTACTTTGCTCCGCGCCTGGGCGTGTCGTGGCAACCGATGCATTCAGATAAACTGATGGTTCATGCAGGTGTGGGTATATTTAATAACTTACCAGATACGAACCGCATGGGATCATTTGCCAATAATAACCCGGTTTCGACTCAGACGCCGAACTATATCACGGCTTTCGGTGCGCCTCCTCCGCTGACCAATGGCGTCCCAACCACGACCCAGCAGACATTTGCCAACGCAGCTTCAGTATCCCTCTCTGGGATCACATCACAACTGATGCCGAGTCCGTTTTACAAAACATCAGAGACCTACGAGTGGAGCTTAAGCCTGCAATCGCAGCTGGCGAAGGAATGGGGGTTGGAGGTAGCCTACGTTGGCAGTCGCGGTGTGCACCTGGACTATATGTACAACACTGGCAATCAGCCCAAGCCTGGGACAGGAGATCTTCAGTCTCGTCGCCCGTGGTCTGACTTTGGCCCCGTTCTTTATGATGATTACTCAGCCTATTCTAACTACGAATCGATTTATGGGAAGCTGGAAAAGAGAGCGACAAATGGTATTGCGGGACTGATTTCATATACATTCTCGAAAAGCATGGACAATGAAGGAGGCAACATTGATAACCAATCGCCTGTGCAAAACTATAATAATCTAAGCGCCGATTATTCCCTCTCTGACTTCAATGTAAGTCAGACATTCGTCGCTAGTCTTATCTATCAGTTGCCGTTAGGCCGAGGCCAACGATTCCTCAGCAACGGACGCACCGCTAATCTGCTGATCGGAGGCTGGGAAGTGAGTGCAATCATCAGCGCCCACACCGGCTTTCCATTCACAGTAACCTCGACACAGGATTATTCCAACACGAATTCTTCTTCACCACGACCCGATCGAACATGCAACGGATCCGGTCCGAAAACAATCTCTGAGTGGTTCAATGTTAGTTGTTTTACTACAGATCTTCTAGCCCAGGCTCTAGCAAATGGAACTCCTCGCTTTGGAACCTCCGGTCGCAACATCTTGATAGGTCCAGGGGTACAGAACTGGGATCTTGCATTCATAAAAAGGACTACCATTCACGGCAGCATGGTCGCCGAATTTCGTGGCGAGTTGTTCAACGCGTTCAACCACACGAATTTCGGCATCCCCGGATCAGTATTCGGTACAAGCACGGCCGGGATCATCTCGTCCAGTTCGGGGCCAAGAGATATTCAACTGGCAGTGAAGCTAGAATTTTGATGATATGGGAAACACCATTGCTCACCGGAATCGAGGCGCTGCGCTATGGATAGTATTGGTCTGCGTAGCAGCTATTCTGAGATTATCGGAGGTTCTTAAGGGCTCGGGCTAGCGGGGGCAGTGTGGTTTCTGGATTCAGGAACGCAAAAGTATCGCTTCTGTTTCGGAATCCAAATTGTGAGATTCTTCACCTTACTTTCAATACTTGCAATGTTTGTTGAAAGCGAAGCGACGACAGACACAGTTAAATCTGGCTCAACTGCAATCTCCAGTATCTTTCGTTTACGACGAATCACACTGAATTCGATTAAATGGTTACCGAACTCCTGATCGTAGGCTACGAGAGTTCAGAACGGGCGACCCTGCGAGCTAGGAGGTTTCCCGTATTACCGATACTTATAGTGTTCTGCAGTTAATTGCGTTTCGTGCGACAAACGAAAATAGCGCTCCGAATTATCAGCTTGCTTGATGATAGAGAGGAATTTGTAATTCAACAGTAAGAAATCATCAACACCATGTATCGTGTGTGGAATTGTCGCATGTAAAGCGCTGAATCAATATAGATTAATAGTGAAGTTAAGTTGAAATTCTGGTGCCACTTTTGATGCCGCTTTTCAAGACCTCTCAGATACTTTTGAGCAATATATCTGCAAAGTTACATGACGCTAAGGACCATAAATACGCAGGCCCGTCGATTTTAAAGCACTTACACAAAAACCTGGTGCCGCTTTTGGTGCCACTTTGTACCGTGATTTTGTGCTTCTTGGTGCGATTTTTTGCAATGTTGAAAACGAGTCCACATTACTCATAAACATACACTTATTCGTCGTCGTGCAGGGTTGTGCAAGACAGTTCAAAAGGCCTATAATCGCTCTTAAAATCCGCAGGCCGCAAGGCCGTGGGGGTTCAAGTCCCCCTCCGGGCACCATAGAGATCTACGCGGATTCTTCAAGCAGGCAGCGTTATGCCGGCCGGCTGGTTCGCCTGTCGGATGCAATCGCCGATTCGTCAAAATTCACGAGATTCCGTTAGCCGGCGTAAGCGGCCACTGCTTCGGCTTCTGTCTCATACACGGCGAACAGTCCCAGGATGCCGCACATCTTGAATGTCTTGGCCACAAACGGAGCCGGCTTCACCAGCTTCGCGCTTCCGCCCACCTTCGACGACATTCTCAATGCGTTCACAATGGAACCGATCCCCGACGAGTCCATGAACGGAACCGCTTCAAGATCGACGATCAGATAGATGTGCCCGCTGAGAAGGGCCGATTGAAACGCATTTTCGAACTGGCTGACGGGTTCTCCGCTCACCATGCGCCCCTTCAATGTCAGCGTACAGATGTTGCCGCTTTCCCTGATATCCAGATCCACGTGATCCCCGAGGTTCAACCAAGATTTTGCTTTACAGCCGGGAGACACACTTGTTAATCTCCAGCTACTTCAGAATCACTACCGCCAATCCCCCTTGTCAAGCTAAGTTTTAACCAAACTTTCCCTAGACCGATGATGGACGCTCAAAACGATGCTGCTGCCGAGGTTGGCGCGTCCCTTCTGTCGGCGCCCGATGCATCGACGCGCGCCTCCATCGTTGCCTCCGCCATCGTCGAGTTGATCCCTGACTCCGCCTGCGCGGTCCACCGGTTTTCATCCATCGACGAAGAAGCCGACTGGAATGCCATCGGCATGGCCGGTGAAATCTCTCCCGGACCCAGTTCCCTTGCCGCCGATGGCCGGCTCATTCTTCCCTTGCTTGAAGAGGAACCGGAGGCCGTCAGCTACCCCGGCAACGAGATCCGCCGCGAAGATTACTCCCATCTCCAGGTATCGCGCTCCGTCGCATCCATCACCTACCTGCCTCTGCTCAGCCAGGGCGCTCTCATGGGCGCCATCGAAATTCTCACGTTCTCTGAGGTGCTGGATTCCGACCAACTGGAGCAGATCACTCCAATTCTCCAATTGGCTGCGCCCGCAATCCTGGCGGCCGAGGAGAATGAAGAAAGCCGCCAGAATCTGCTCGATTCCGTCCACCGGATGTCGCAGCTCTACGATCTTGAGAAATCACTGAACTCCACCCTCGAACTGAATACCGTCATCGCGACAGTTCCTGTGAAGGCCGCCGCCATGCTCGCCTGCCAGGCCATTCACCTCTGGCTCTTCGAAGGCGGCGAACTGAAGCTGATGTCCTCGTACGGCAATGACGGCACCATCGAAGTGGGCATGACCATGGCCGCCGGCGAAGGCTACGTCGCGGATATGGCGGAGGAGGGCGAACCTCTGCTGATCGACGACCCGGCGGATGAGCGCCTGGTGAAGCGCAACGCCGGAGCCGGCGAGGACAGCGGCATTGAGCCGGTCACCAATGCGCTGCTGGTTCCGCTCATGCAGGACGAGGCCGAGGTCGGCGTGCTCGAAGCCGTCAACCGCGAGGAACACCCCTTCGACGAAGACGACCTGTTTTTCCTTTCCTCGATGGCAGAGACCGTCAGCAGCGCGCTCAAAAACGCGAGCCTGATGCTGGCGGAACGGAAGCTGGAGATCCTCGAAGCGCTGGTCAAGATCAGTTCGGAGATCACTTCCACGCTGCGCCTCGACCGGCTGCTGCAGATCATTGTCAACAGTCCGGCCAACGTGCTGCCCTTCGAACTGTGCGCCATCGCGCTCGACAATCGCGGACGGCTGCAGTTGAAGGCCATCTCAGGAATGGCAAGCCTGCCACTCGGCGATGTGCAGGTGGAGCGGCTTCAGGAGCTGATCCGCTGGCTCGCTTCGCAGTCTGGAATGCTGCACATCAAGCAGGATTCCAGCGAGGAATCGAACTCTGGGCTACCCACAGCCGTCAAGCGCAACTTCGACGAGACGGGCTACCGCGCTCTCTATTCCCTGCCCCTCAACGACGATCAGGGCCGTGTCGGACTGCTCATCTACCAGAGCAGCGATCCCGACTTCCTCGACCTGCCGCACACCGAGATGATCAGGGTGCTCGCCGGGCAGGCAACCGTCGCCATCCGCAACGCACTGCTCTACCGCGAAGTGCCGCTCATCAGCCTCATTGAGCCGCTGATCCACAAGCGGGACGCCCTCATGCGTACCAGCCGCAGCCGCGCACTCACCTTTGCGGGCTTCGCGCTCGCGGTCGTTCTGTTTCTCATTGCATGTCCGTTGCCGTTGCGCGTTACCGGAACCGCAATCGTTGCACCGCAGCATTTGATCACCGTCGCCGCGCCCGTTGACGGCAACGTGGAAGCGGTCTACGTGCATGAGGGCCAGCGCGTGGTTGCCGGAGAAGTTCTGGGCAAACTGAATGACTGGCAGTGGCGCACCGACCTCGCGACCGCCGAAGCGCACCTCCAGCAGGCGGAACTGGCGATGGAAAACGACTTGGCTCATGGCTCTCCGCAGGCCGGCGCCGACCGCGCGCAGACCGAACTGCTCCGCTCTGAAGTAGCACGCTCCCGCACTCGTCTTGACAGCGCGCTGTTGCGCTCGCCGATTGCGGGGATCGTTACGACCCCCAACTTGCAGAACACCGCCGGCCAGCATCTTGATGCGGGAGCACCCTTCGCGCAGGTTCTCGATCTGAACTCTGCCGTCTTCCAGATCGCCATTCCGCAGCGCGAAGCGAACCTGGTGAGCTCCGGACAGCCCGCGGCCATCAAGCTTGAAACCTATCCGCGGCGCACATGGCGCGATCGCGTCTCCATGCTCGGCCCCGAAGCGCAGGCGGGCGATGGCGATCGAACATTTACCGCCGAAGTTCCCATTCAAAATGCCGACTCTACATTGCGCGCCGGCATGTCGGGCCGCGCCAAGATCTTCATCGGCTGGCGGCCGGCCGGATACGTCCTGCTGCGCGGGCCCGTACTCTGGATCTGGCAGACTCTGTGGAACTGGATTGGCTGGTGACACACATGCATCCTCACTCCGATCGCCGAACGCTTCTCATCGCCACTGCCGCGCTGGCGGCCTCATTGACGAGCATTGGCTGCGACACCCATCCTCCGCCGCCTGCGCCTTCGCCAGTCGCATTCACGCCTGCCCCGGCAATTACACCCGCATCGTCGCCGCCACAACAGGCAGCCGGTCAGCAGGACGCGAAGTCCTTTACCACTACCGGGCCGCTGGTTGCCGAACAGCAGGCAGACATTTCCGCCGAGCGCAACGGACGCATAGTGAGCATCTCTGTGCACATCGGCGACCGCGTGCAGCAGGGCCAGGTCCTTGCGCTTCTCGACGATCGTGTGCTCCGTTCAGCGGCTGATTCCCAGAAGGCTCGCATCGCATCGGCCCAGGCGGCCGTTCGCGGGTGGGAGGCCGAAGAATCCAGTGCGCGCGCAGGCCTGCGCCGCGCCGACGCGATGCACGCCGACAAGATCATCAGCGAAGAAGATTGGGAACACGCAAAGTACAAACTCGATGAGACCATCGCCGAGGTGGCTCGTTATCGCAATGATGAAACCGCGGCCGAAGCGGATTTCACAACCGCCAATCTGCAGTTGGAGCAGTCGCGCATCGTCGCTCCGTTTGCCGGCGTGGTCGGACGAACTTCCGTGCGCCCCGCGCAGGAAGTGAAGGCGGGCGATGTTCTCTTCTGGATTACCGCCGAAGCTCCGCTTGAGGTCCTGTTTACTGTCCCTGAAACTTCAATGGCCGCGTTTCCCGTGGGCGCACAGCTTGAGCTGAGCACCGCCGATTATCCCGCTCTTCACCAGCGCGGCCGCGTCGAACGCGTGAGCCCGGTGGTCGATCCAGCCAGCGGCAGCGTGCAGGTGATCGGCGCAGTGGTCAATCCGTCGCCGCTTCTGAAACCAGGAATGCAAATGCAGGTCCGTCTGGCGCCATGAATCTTAGCGAAGCCCTCGACGCCGCACTTCCGGAGATGCCCAAAACGCGCACCGCGCTGGGGCGTCCGCCCATGCTCGATCCGGAACTGGTGGTGCGCGAGGACGAACTTGATGGCGAGAAAATCATCGCCGTGCTGCAGCGCGAGAAAGGCAATTTCTTCCGTCTCCAGCCCATGCAGTGGCAGTTGGCCTGCTTCTTTGACGGCGCGCGCTCCTATGAGGATATAGCCGAGCTGTTTGCAACTGAAACCGGAGCCTACATTGCTCCGGATGAGGTACGGCAGTTCGCCGACAACATGGAGGAAGCAGGCTTCTGGTTCAAGACAGCGCAGGAAAAGAATCTCGCCCTCAGCCAGAAGTTGAGAGACCAGCGCAGCCGCCGAGCCGGGCGCACATCCAAAGTGAACCTGGCCCACATCAGCTTTTCTGCATGGGACCCCGATCGTTATTTTGATTGGCTCAACGGCATCCTGGGCAACCTGATCTTCAGCTCGTGGTCCGTGATGGCCATGGTTCTGCTCTTCCTGTTTGAGACGGTCGTATTCATCGCGAATTGGAGTCAGATCGGCCCCGACGTACCGCTCTACTACAACTTCACCCACAAAAGTCTGCTGGACCTGGCGCAGTTCTGGCTGCTGTTTCTGATCATGGGCTTCCTGCACGAGTCGGCGCACGGCCTTACCTGCAAGCATTACGGCGGCCAGGTGCACGGCATGGGGCTCATGTTCATGTACCTTATGCCAGCCTTCTTTTGCGATGTCACCGAGGCCTGGGTCTCGGCCTCAAGAGCACAGCGGCTGGCCACCATCATCGCCGGCATCTGGGTGGAGATGGTGGTCTGCGGCATCGCCATGGTCATCTGGACCAACACGGTGGCCGGCCAGTGGATCCACGACTTCTCTTACCAGATCATCCTCATTACCGGCATCGCCGTGGTGGTGGTCAATCTCAATCCGCTCATCAAGCTTGATGGCTACTACTTCTTCACCGAATTCATCGGCATCCCCGACCTCAAGGAGCGCTCCACAGCCTTTGTCTCAGGGTGGTTTCAGAGCAGAATACTTGGCCTGCCCGTTGAGGCGCCGGTCGTGCTGCGCAGGCGCGCGGCCTTCTTTGCGATCTACGCCATCATCTCCGGCGCCTACAGCTACGCACTCCTCTTCGTGGTCGTGCGGTTGTCCTACAACATCACATCGAAGTGGATGGCGGAGTTTGCACTCATCCCCGCAGGCGCGCTGGCCTTCATGGTGTTCCGCTCGCGAATCCGTGCGCTCGGCGGAGTCACCGTTCGCTTCTGGAAACAGCACTTCGTTTCCATCCGCCAAATGCGGCCGCTTCATTTTGCTGTCGCCGCCGCGCTGGCGCTGGTTCTATTTGTTCCCTTCTGGCGCGACCGCGAAAGCGCCTACTTCGTCATTGAGCCCACGCGTTCTGAGACCGTGCATGCGGCTGTGACAGGACGCGTAGACGAAGTGTTTGTTCATCAGGGAGAAGAAGTGAAAGGCGGCCAGCCGCTGATTCGCATGAGCAGCCCCATGGCAGCGTCAATGCATTCGCGCGCTGAAGCACAGACGGGCGATGCACGCTACCGGGCCATCACCGCCGAACTCCACGGCGAGAGCATTGGCGCCGCGGCTGCAATGCAAAACGCGTCATCCCGGTCCACAGGAATTGCGCGCGAGGCGCAGTCCTCGCTGGTCATCGCCGCGCCGGCCGACGGCATTGTCGTCACGCAAAAACCCGCGGAGTTGCTTGATCAGGATGTTGGCTCCGGCCAGTCCCTGCTCGACCTGGCCGACGCCGGCCCGCGCGTGGTGCGCGTCTTCATTCCCATCTCCGCGCTGGACCGTGTTCCTCCCGACGCTGAGGTCGGCCTGGCGCTGCCGGGCAGCTTCAGCATCGTCAGAATGACCCTTGCGCCTCCGAGCGGCGATGCGGTCAACCTGCCTCCGGGCCTTGTCCCCAACCAGGATTACAAAGGCATCAAGCTCCCGGTCTTCTACGCCTCGCGCATGACGCTGCCCCCATCGGCCGGCAGTCCGCGCATCGGTGTCTCCGGCGAAGCAAAGATCTTCGGCGTCCGCCGCAGCTTCGCCTCACGCATTCTGACCATCGCGCTCAACCTGGTCAAGGCACATGTCTGGTGAAATGAAAACGGCAGCCGTTGTTCCGGCTGCCGCGCATTTCTCAGGGAGGGCTTTTTTGAAACTGTGCTCGTTTTGAGAAGGGCTGCTCTCGGGCCAACTCTTGGCCGAATACATTCGCTTAGCGGATGCCCTTCGCCAGCGTAACGCCCTTCGCCAGGCTCACACCCTTGGCCAGGCTCACACCCTTGGCCAGGCTCACACCCTTGGCCAGGCTCACACCCTTGGCCAGGCTGACGCCCTTAGCAAGGCTCACGCCGCTCACGCCCTTGGCCAGGCTTACGCCCTTCGCCAGGCCCACGTGCTTGGCTACGACCGCCTTGCTGGCAGTCACTTTGTCGTTGACCATCTTCGTGTTGGCTTGCAGGCTGGCGGTGGACTTGGAGGCCGTGCTGTTGCTCACGAGGGACTTCTTGGTGATTGCCATGGTGTTGATCTCCTAATGAAATTTTTGATTGCTTCCAACGCCATGACTATATGCATCCCGCGTGCCAAACTTCAACAGAGGCGCAGAAAAATCGCAACGCATTTAAATTGAATAACTTATGGAGGCAGGCAGTCTTGACGGCAAATGAAAAGGGTTTCTACTTTGGGTTAAAAAGTGACTCTTATAGGTTTAATTTTTCACCCGTCCAGCCTAAAGCGAGTACTTCCGGCAGAGATACTTGATGCGCTGGCCGTCGATACTCAACAGGCGCGCCGCCGCTGCCTTGCTTCCGCCGGTGCGGCTCAGCGCCGTGGTCAGCAGCGCGACTTCCAACCGGCGAATCTCTTCGTCAAAGTCCGCGCCCTCGGCTGGGATCAGCAGCGCCTCCTGCGCGGCGATGCTCTGCGCCAGCACTCGCGGCGGAAGATGGTTGACCCCGATTTCATCCCCCCGAACGGTCACCACCAGCCGCTGAATCAGGTTCTCCAGCTCGCGCACATTGCCCGGCCAACCGTGTTCCTCGATCACCGCGAGCGCATCCGGAGTGAGCTGTTTCACTGCGAATCCATTGGCCACGCAATGCACCTGGAGAAAATACTCACACAGCAGGGGGATGTCTCCGCCGCGCTCCCGCAGGGGCGGCAAGAGGATGGGAACCACGTGAATGCGGTAGAAGAGATCTTCGCGGAATCGCCCGGTTCGCACCATCTCTTCGAGTGGCTCGTTGGTGGCGCAGATGAGCCGGAAGTCGATCTTGCGATGATTGCGTCCTCCCAGCCGCTGCACCTGGTGATCTTCCAGAACGCGCAGCAGCTTGGTTTGCAGCGGCACTGTCAGAGTCGCGATCTCGTCCAGAAAAAGCGTGCCGCCATCGGCCAGCTCAATCTGTCCGGGACGCGATTCGGTAGCCCCGGTGAATGCGCCACGCTCGCTGCCGAACAGCTCCGACTCGATCAGGCTCTCCGGCAATGCGGCGCAGTTGAGGCGCACGTACGGCTTGTTTGCCCGCCGGCTCAGCGCGACCAGCGCCCGCGCCACCAGTTCCTTGCCGGTGCCGCTCTCACCGCGGATGAGCACGTTGATGCTGCTGCCTGCCACCTGCTGAATGGCGTCGTACACACGGCGCATTGCCTCGCTGCCGCCGACAAAGTCCTGGAACCGGCTTGCCTCCAATGTCTGCTGGCGCATGCGCTCGCGCTCGGAGTCTTCACTGCGGCGGCGCACCGTTTCAGCCAGCGTCATGCGCAGTTCGGCCAGGTCCACCGGGTTGCGGAAGTGCGCGTCTGCGCCGGCGGCAAGCGCCTGCTTCTCCACGGAACGAGCCCGCGCGCGGCTCATCGAGATCAGCGTCAGACTCTCGTTCAGCCGCCGCAGTTCATTCAATACCGGCAGGCCGCCAAACGGCTCGTCGCCCTCTGTATCAATGTCCAGCAGCACCGCTACAACGCTGGCCTCGCGCGCCAACCGCGCCAGATCTTCATAGCTGCCGCTGAAGGCAACCTGGAACCACGGCGACAGTTCCGGAATTACAGTTTCAAGAAATTCCTCATCGACCGTGACAATGCAAACCACGGGAAGCAGCGATTCGTCCTCCGAGGGCAACTCGGATTCGAGGGGGTTCCTTCTTGTGGTCATACGGAATTCTAACCGTGAATTGACTGAAAATCTGCAAGAGAATTCAGGAGATCGTCAATGAAGACAACAAAAACGGCGCATCGTGAGACGCGCCGCTTCGTTGTGCAAACAGTCTTACTGCTTCGCTGCCGGCATCGCGGACGCCGGATGCTCGCTCCAGTTCTCCACCGGTCCCAGCTTCAGATCCTTCAGGCCGGACTCGATCTTCGCCTTGTCGCCCACCGCGATCACCAGCAGGTTTTCCGGATGAATATACTTGGCCGCGGCCGCCGTTGTGTCGGCTGAAGTGACGGCCTCAATCTTCCCCGGAAGGCTGGTGTAGTAATCAAGCGGCAGGCCGAAGAGCCATAGATTCGAAAGCTGTCCGTTCACGCCAAAATCGCTTTCAAAATCTCCCGGCAGACTCAGGATGATGGAGTCCTTGGCCCGCCGCAGTTCCACATCGGTGAGTGGCTTGGTGTGAATCTCATTGAGTTCCTTGAACAACTGTTCCGCCGCCGGGGCCGTCACATCGGTGCGCACCAGAGCATAAGTGATGAACGGCCCGGTGCCGCGATAGTAGCGGAAGAACGACGATGCGCCGTAGGTATAGCCGTGCTCCTCGCGCAGGTTCATGTTGATGCGCGAAGAAAACAGCCCGCCCAGCATGGTGTTCATCACCGCGACGGCTGGATAATCCGGCGAGTTACGCGGAATTCCCACGCCAAAGGTGAGCAGCGCTGTCTGCGGCGAACCCGGCTTGTCGATCAGCAGAATCTTCCGCTCCGGCACCGCCGGCGCAGGTGGCAGAGCAACGGGTGCAGCACTTGAACTCCACTTGCCGAACGCCTCTTCAGCCAGCTTGTGCGCCTCGGCCACGCTCACGTCGCCGGTCAGTTCAAGCAAACTGCCGCGCGGTCCGTAGTTCTTCGCGTAGAATCCGGCAACGTCATCCCGGGTAATCGCATGGAGCGAATCCGCCGTGCCCAGCGCATCGTAGGCATACGGGCTGTCGGCGCCAAACAGGTTCAGTTGCCCCGCTCGCAAGGCCAGTTGCGCTGGATTGTCCTGCTGCTGCAACAGCCCGGTGAGCCGCCGCGTGCGCAGCCGTTCCAGATCCGCCGCAGGAAACGCAGGACGCTCCGCCGAGTCAGCCAGCAGCTCCAGCCCACGGGTCAGGTGCCGCGAGAGCAGCGAGATGGCCAGGCCAGCGCTGTCGGCGCCGCTGAACGAAGATAAGTCAGTCCCCAGCAGCGACGCTTCATTCGCGATCTGTTCCGAAGACCGCTTCTCAGTGCCCTCAGTCAGCAAAGCCGCGGTAATCCCCGCGAGTCCGGGACGGTTGGGCGGATTCGCCGCGCCGCCGGCCAGCGTCAGCAACTCCGCCGACACAATCGGAAGCTCATGCCGCTCCACAACATAAACCGTGAGCCCATTGGCCAGCGTGAACACCGTCGGCTTGGGCAGCACCAGCGCGCGCTCCGGCCCAGGCTTCGGCGCAGTCGCGCGCCACGCCTGCGCAGCCTCAAACTCCGGCGTGTGCTGCGGCGTGATTTTCACACTCGCGTCGGTGTCCTCGGGGCTGCGAGGCACATCGTTGAGCACTTTCTTTCCCGCAATGCCGTAAACCACCACCCGCTGATCCTTGCCCAGCGTGGCCTCTGCCACTTTCTGCACGCTGGCCGGCGTGACAGCGTCATAGCGCGCCAGATCCTTGGGCAGGTAGCCGGGATCGCCGGTGTACTGGTTGTAGTAGTTCAACTCGTCGGCCACGCCGCCAAACCCGCCCAGCCGCTGCAATCCAGAAATGATGCCCGTCTCAATCTTGTTGCGCGCCCACTCCACCTCTTCGGCCGTCGGACCCTTGGCCGCAAACTCGTCAATGATCTTTTCCGCCTCGGCCTCCAGTTTCTCCGGCGTCACGCCCGGCTTGGCAATGAACTCGCATTCAAATGGCGACGCCAGCGCCAGCGAGTCGTCATTGCAGTCGGCCGATTGCGCAATTTGCTGCTTATAAACCAGCTCGCGATACATGCGGCTCGACTTGCCCGAACCCAGCACATGCGCCGCAATGTCCGCATCCGCATCCCCTGCCGAGAACGCCGGCGGCGCCAGCCAGGCCAGAATCACCTTTGGCAGTTGCACCGTATCCGTCACCACGGTGCGCCGCTCCGCCGTGATTGCCGGCGTCGCCACCGGTGTCACTTCAACAGTTGGGCCCATCGGGATGGCCCCGAAATACTTCTCGATCAGCGCCTTGATCGTGGCTGGATCAAAGTCGCCGGCAATCGCCATGGTCGCGTTGTTGGGCGCGTAGTACTGCGTAAAGAACTCGCGCACATCGTTGAGCCGCGCCGCCTCCACGTCCGCATGCGAGCCAATCACATCTGCGTAGTACGGATGCGTCTTCGGGAACAGCTCGTGAAACACCTCTTCATCCACAATGCCGTACGGCCGCCCTTCGCCCTGGCGCTTTTCATTGCGCACCACGTCGCGCTGATTGGTCAGCTTGGCCCTGTCCAGCGTGTCCAGCAGGAAGCCCATCCGATCGCTCTCCAGCCACAGCGCCGTCTCCAACTGGTTGGCCGGCACCGTCTCAAAGTAATTGGTGCGGTCGAAATCCGTGGTGCCGTTCACGTCCGTGGCGCCGGCCTGCTCCAGATGTTTGATGTGCGCCTTCTCGCCCACATGCTTCGATCCCTCGAACATCATGTGCTCAAACAGGTGCGCAAACCCGGTGCGTCCCGCGCGCTCTTTCATCGGCCCTACGTGGTACCAGATGTCCACAGAGACAATGGGCAGCTTGTGATCCTCGTGCAGCAGCACCTCAAGCCCGTTGCTGAGCTTCAATCGCTGGTAGCTGATTGTGGGCGCGTGAGAGGAACTCTGGGCGGTTTCGGCTGCCAGAACCTGTGTTCCGGAGTAACCTGTGCACAGGCAAAGCGTGAGCGCGGAGAACACGATTGCGCCGGGAAAGAATTTCATGGATTTCAATCTCCTTGGGGCGTTCTGCAGGTGGGAATTCCTCGTTGGAAGCAAAATTGCGTCTAACCAGGCAGGAAACTGCCCGCGCTGTCAGCATAAATCAGTGTTGCGGGCTTCGCCCAACAACTTTCCCGGACAGTCCGGGTCATAAAAGGAAGAGAACAGGTGTCGAACGCACTGTCTCGCGCCGCCATCAGACCGGAGGGAAATCGCTTGATTTCGCAAGCCAGAGGACCGATCGCCGCTCTGATGTGCCTGACCCTTGTCAGTCCCTCGGCTCCGGTGCTCGCGCAAAACGCGTCTGCGCCCGGCCTCGCGTCCAAACATCCAGTCGCACGCCCTGCCTATCAATCCGGCCAGTTGCACGGCGATGAGCGCATTCTCCACACCCTCAACCGCTTCACCTTTGGACCGCGTCCGGGCGACCTGGAAGCCGTGCGCACCATGGGCCTGGAGAAATGGTTCGACCAACAATTGCACCCCGAGACAATCGACCAAAACGATCTGGACGCCCGCCTCTCTCAGTTCCCTGCCATGCAGGGCAACCCGCAGGATCTGATCTACTACCTTCCCAGCAACGCCATGATCCGCCAGGCGCTCGACGGCAAGGTGCCCGTTCCGGACAAGCCCGCGCTTCGCATTATCTATGAGAACGAGATGGCCCGCGTCGACTTCAGACGCAAGGAAAAAGAGCAGCAGAAGCAGCAGCAAGCCTCCCTTGCGCCCGCACCGGCGGTGCCTGGCCAAGCCATGACGCCACAGATGGCTCAGCCTGCAGCCAGCCCCGGAATGGATGAAACCGCGGTTGCAAGACCAGCTCTTCAGCCTGAACAGGCTTCCGACCAAATTCAGCCGCAGTCCGTGCAACCCCCGTCGCCGCAAGCCCTCTCCATGAGCATTGGCGCAGTGATCGACAAGCCCGATCTACCCGCAGTCGCCCCCGCGCTCATCGTTGAAATCCTCGCCCTCCCCGCGCAGCGCCGCGTCGCCCGACTCGCCGGTATGAAGCAGCCCGAGTTCGATGCCTTCCGCAAGGCCCTCAAGGGACCGCAGCGCATTGCTCTGCTCACCGGCCTCAACCCCGCGCAGAAAGAGTTTGTTGCCGCACTTGAAAACCCGCAGCGCGTCATTGTCGATGAGCTTGCCGACCAGCGCATGGTGCGCGACATCTACTCAAACGCCCAGCTTCAGGAAGTGATGACCGACTTCTGGCTCAATCACTTCAACGTCTTCCTGCACAAAAACGACGAGACACCCTACTACCTGGTCAGCTATGAGCGCGACGTAATCCGCCCCAACGCGCTGGGCAAATTCGAAGACCTGCTGGAAGCAACAGCGCACAGCCCGGCCATGCTTCTCTATCTCGACAACTCCAGCAGCATGGGTCCCGACTCGCCCGCCGCCGAACGCGCCAAGGAGCGCGCCGCACGCAATCCCAATGCGAAGAAGGCAGCGCCCGAAGGCCTGAATGAAAACTACGCTCGCGAGCTCATGGAGTTGCACACGCTCGGCGTCAACGGCGGCTACACGCAGGCCGACGTCACCCAGGTCGCGCGCGTGCTCACCGGCTGGACCGTCGATCGCCCGCAGCGCGGCGGCAGCTTCAAATTCGACGACAACCGTCACCAGCCCGGCAGCAAGAAGGTTCTCGGCAAGAAGATCAAGGACAACGGCGAAAACGAAGGCATCGAGCTGCTGCACATGCTCGCCACGCGTCCGGCAACCGCGCAGTTCATCTCCCGCAAGCTGGCCATCCGCTTCGTCGGCGACGATCCGCCGAAGGCGCTTGTCGACCACATGGCCCAGTCCTACCTCGCCAGCGAAGGCGACATCGCCACCGTACTCAAGACCCTCTTCCACTCGCCTGAGTTCTGGGCCACCGGCGCCTATCGCGCCAAGGTCAAAACTCCCATCGAGTATGTCGTCTCTGCAGCCCGCGCCGGCAATGTCGATACAGATAACATGCAGCCGCTGATCAATGCTTTGCGCGAGATGGGTATGCCGCTCTATGGCGCCGTTCCGCCCACCGGCTACAAGTGGGACTCGTCGGACTGGGTCAGCACCGGCGCACTCGTGAATCGCATGAACTTCGCGCTCACTCTCGCCGCCAACAAATTCCCGGGCGTGGCCGTGAACATCGCGCCCCCGCCCGCCTTCGGCACCGTGCAACTCGCGGACAACAACGGCTCGCCCGCCGTCGTGCACAACGCAGCCCCAGGAATTTATCCCGCGAACATTCCCGCGCCGGATGTAGAAGAGCATCGCCTGGAGTCGATCCTCGTAGCCGGCGGCGTGAGCGATTCGACGCGCTCGGCCGTCTTGCAGCAGTTGGCCGCACAGGCTTCGCCGCCAAATGCAACAGGCACCCCAACGCCGCCCAGGCCCTTGAATGCAAAACAAGCCGCATCGGCGCTTGAGAAGCAGGACCAGTTGCTCGCTGGTCTATTATTAGGCTCCCCGGAATTTCAACGCCGGTAATATGGCCTAAGGATTGTTTCAATGGGCGGGTGCCCCATGGCTCGCTTTTGAGACATCGGGACGTACAAACTGAATGACGATGCTTTGAAAGGGCACGACTTTAGGCGTGCTGCAAACTGAAGAGCCGCGGCTTTGAAAGGGCACGACTTTAGTCGTGCCGAAAATGGCAGAAAAAAGAATCGGGACTTTAGTCCCAGAGGTACACCATGCAGACCAACCGTAGATTCTTCCTGCGCAACGGAGCACTGGCCATCGCCGGCACCGCGGCCATCCCCAGCTTCCTGGTCCGCTCCATCATGGCTGAGGCCGCCGCCGTCCCCGGCCGCCGCCTCGTCGTGATCTTCCAGCGCGGCGCGGCCGACGGCCTCAATGTCGTTGTTCCCTATCGCGAGAAGAACTACTACAGCATGCGCCCCGGTATCGCCATCCCCGACAATCAGGTCCTCGATCTCGATGGTTTCTTTGGCCTGCATCCCTCGCTCGCGGCCTTCAAACCGCTCTACGACCAAGGCCATCTCGCCATCGTGCACGCGGCCGGCTCGCCCGACATGTCGCGCTCCCACTTCGACGCGCAGGACTACATGGAGTCCGGCACACCCGGCATGAAGGGCACAGAAGACGGCTGGCTCAACCGCGCGCTGCAAGCCGAAGACCTGCGTCATCGCTGCGCCGGCACCTGCGAGCAGCACACCGCCTTTCGCGCCCTCGCGCTCGGCTCGCAGGTCCCGCGCACGCTGGCCGGCAAGGTCCCCGCCATTGCGCTCTCCAACCTCAACAACTTCGCCGTCGGTGCACACGGCCCCACTCCGTCCGTCGCCTCCAATGCTTTTGAAGCCATGTACGGCGAGAGCGGAGACCGCATCCTGCACGCCACCGGCGACGAAACCTTTGCGGCCGTCAAGATGCTGCACGACGCCAACCCCGCGCAGTACAAGCCGGCAGCGGGCATCGAATATCCCAACAACGATTTCGGCAAGAACATGATGCAGATCGCGCAACTGCTCAAGGCCAATCTCGGTGTTGAAGCGGCATTCACGGATGTCGGCGGCTGGGACACGCATCAGAATCAGGGCGGCGTGAATGGACAGCTCTCTGACCGCCTGCGCGAGTTTTCAAACGCCATCTCCGCCTTCTGGCGCGACATGGGCGACGAAGCGGAGAACGTCACCCTCGTCACCATGTCCGAATTCGGCCGCACCGCGCGCCAGAACGGCACCGGCGGCACCGACCACGGCCACGCCAACGCAATGTTCGTTCTCGGCGGCAATGTGAAGGGCGGCAAAGTTTACGGCCGCTGGCCCGGCCTGTCCGATCATGAACTCAACGAAGGCCGCGACCTGGCCGTCACCACCGACTTTCGCCAGGTGCTAGGCGAAGCTGTCAGCAAAACCATCGGCGCCAACAATCTTGACCTGGTCTTCCCCGGCGCCAAGCTCCGCTCCGACCGCTTCCTCAACCTGATCTAGACAACCGCAGCACCACGGCTGTCGCCGGTTCAATCACCACCAGATTTGCACCCATGCGCCGAAACAAAAATGGCTGCCCGCCATCAAGCGAGCAGCCATTTCAACTTCAGTCCTGTAAGGTTGCGGGTCCCTGATCCCTGTTCCCTATTCATGCACTTCAATGCTTCGCGTACATCTCCATCACATCCTTGCGCAATGCGGCGCGGCTCTCTGCGCGCGTGTAAAACATGTGCCCGCCCGGATACTCCTTCACCGCAACGCGCGTTGGATCGCCCATCACGGGAATCTGGTCCACCGTCAGCACCGAGCCCATGAACGGGCAGGAGAGATCGTTCCACCCATGCACAATCAGCACGCGCAGCTTGGGGTCTGCCGCAATGGCCTCACGCAACTGCGGCACCGATCCGCGCAGCAAATCCTGGCCACGATCCCACTGCCGGCCCACATCAAAGGAAAGCGCGTTATAGCGCGCGTCCACCTTCCAGCCCACGGTGCGCGTGACAAAGTCCACCATCGCCGTGGTCATGGGCGCAATGATGCTGGCCAGGATCGGATCGTTCGCCCGCTGCTCCGGCGCAAACGGAAACGGATCGAACGACGTGACATTCGAGTCGTACACCGAACCGAGCTTGCCCTCTTCGCGATGAACTTCGCGCAGGTAAGCCTCCGTATCCAGCCGTCCGCCGGAGAACTTCACAAACGCCGGATCCAGCCCGCTCAGCTCCGTTACATGCTGAATCATCTTCAGCTGCGCATCCGCGTCGGAGCGGCCTTTGAGCAGCGTCGTCGCATACTCGCCGCGCGTGTACGCGATCACATCGGCCATCGCCTCCGGTGTCAGCTTCTTCTCGCGCTCCAGGTGCGCCGCGGTAATGGAAGGCAGCGTCATCATCCACGGCACGGGGGACAGATCGCCGTTGTCCTCAATCCATGGATTCAGATACGGAGACACCAGCACCGCGCCATTCAACGCCACGCCCAACTGCGACTGCAGATAGTAGGTCACGCGCGGTCCGCGAAACCCTCCGTAGCTCTCGCCCACCAGATACTTCCGCGAACCGAGCCGTCCGTTCTTCACCAGCCAGTCGTAGATGATGCGGGAAAGATACTCGATATCCGGATTCGTCGAATAGAACAGCTTCTTCGACTCGGCTTCAGAGACATTCGACCGGCTGAACCCCGTTCCCACTGGGTCAATAAACACCAGGTCAGTGAAATCCAACCAAGTTCCGGGATTGTCGACCAGAGTGGCCGCGTCGGAAGGACTGTCTCCCTCGTTGCCTGCCATCAAGTGCTTGGGCCCGATGGCGCCAAAGTTCAGATACACGCTCGATGCGCCCGGTCCGCCATTCATGGCAAAAGTCACCGGCCGGTTATCGCCTTCCACGGTGTAAGCGGTCAGCACCACCTGCCCTGCCGTCTTGCCGTCCGCATCGCGCACCGGCATAGCGCCAACCGTGGCCGTGTATTTCAGCGTCTTGCCCTCAAGCTCAATCGACTGCTGAGTGTGCGCATCGGCGGGCAGTGGGGGCAAAGCAGACTTGTCCGCACTCTTGTCCGAGCCCTTCTCTGGGGCACCGCTCTTTTCGGCCGCAGCCGGCTGCTTCCCTTCCTGCGCCCAGCTGGGCGTGGTCGAGATTCCAAGGCAAAACAGGGCGCACGCCACCAGGGTCAGGCGCCGGGGGGAGGGTTGAATCCAGTGAACATTCATGACGATACGATACAGCCTGCGCCACCGCCTCTGGCAACCCACCCGCCGCATGATTTAACCTCAGGGATGGTATGAAACTTACGCACACGATTCTCCCCGCCACCCTGGCCCTGGCCTTTTCCGCAACGGCCCTGGCCCAACAGACTCCCGCCAAGCCGGCGGACGACCTGCCCGATGCCCCTCAGGCCACCGCGGCCGCCATGGTCCACCCCAATGGCCCCACCGTGGTCATGGATACCTCCATGGGTCGCATCACCTGCCAGTTCTATCAGAAGCAGGCGCCCAAAGCGGTTGCCAACTTCATCGGCCTGACCGAAGGCACCATTGACTGGACCGATCCGGCTACCCACAAGAAGCAACACCACAAGCGCTATTACGACGGCACAACCTTCCATCGCGTGATCCCCGAGTTCATGGTCCAGGGTGGCGACCCCACAGGCACAGGCACCGGCGACCCCGGCTATGCCTTTGACGACGAGATCGATCCCAATCTGAACTTCGATGGCCCCGGCAAGCTGGCCATGGCCAACTCCGGACCCAACACCAACGGCAGCCAGTTCTTCATCACGGAGCAGGCCTACGATTCGCTCAATCAGCACTATGTGCTCTTCGGCCAGTGCGACGATTCCAGCGTCGAGGTGGTCAAGACCATCGCCCGCGTGGAGCGCGACGCACAGGATAAGCCGCTCACGCCCGTCTACCTCAAGCGTATGACCATAGTGCTTGATGGCCAGCCAATGCCGCCTGTTCCGGCAGACTCGGCCCCACCCGTTCCAGCAGCGCCCAAGCCGGCTCTGCCCAAACCATAGCCTGGTGCCCCAGGTCTCGATTCTGAGACCTGGGCTGCCCTGAAATCAATCGAATCCCAGGAGTTTTCATGTCCCTCGCAGCAGGAACCTACGCCGTCTTCAATACCACTGAAGGCAAAATCACCGTTCGCCTCTTTGAGGCCGATGCGCCCATCACCGTCAAGAACTTCATTGAACTGGCCGAGGGCTCGAAGGAGTGGACACACCCCACCACCCGCGCCAAGTCCACCGGCAAGCTCTATGACGGCACCATCTTCCACCGCGTCATTCCCGACTTCATGATCCAGGGCGGCGATCCCACCGGAACCGGCATGGGCGGCCCCGGCTATACCTTCAAGGACGAGACCAGCGGCTCACCGCACAAGTTCGATACGCCCGGCAAGCTGGCCATGGCCAACTCCGGCCCCGGCACCAACGGCTGCCAGTTCTTCATCACCATTGCGCCCACCACCTGGCTCACCGGCAAGCACACCATCTTCGGCGAAGTGGTCGAGGGCCAGAACATCGTCAACAAGATTTCGCTTGTCGCACGCAACGGCCAGGACAAGCCCCACAAGCCCGTCGTTGTCGAATCCGTAGTCATCGATCGCGTCAGCTAGCGTGTACCAAAGACAGACAATCCGTATCGGAAAAGAACTGTCATCCCGAGCGAACGGGGCCCCAGGCGTTTTTCAGCCCCGGGGTCCCCAAAGAGCGGTCTTTGCTCTTTGGGGTGGAGCTCGGGGGTGGTGAGTCGAAGGATCTGCGGCTCGGGATCCTGCCCTTCGCACCTGGTTTCAAGGACACCCACATAGAAAAGCCGTGCCCACCGCGCGGCTTTTCCTTTGCTGTCTCAATCAATCACTGCTTGCTTCCCGGCCCCCACTGAATCTTCAGCCCCACGCGGAAATTGAACGGCAAGCTCGGATACCCAATCGGCGCAATGTGCTGATTGCTGGTCAGGTTCTGCGCCTGCGCATAGATTCCAAGCCACTTCAGCAGTTGGAAGCTACCGCCCAGGTCGATCTTTGCATACCCCGAATCCAGATTCCGATTCGGCAACAGCAAGCTGTTCAAGCCATTCAAATCATCCCCGCCCAGAAAGTCCGAGTCGTCCGAGCGGCTCACAAAGGCTGAGCTGAACAGGGCCGTGAATTGCTTCGCCGAGTAACTCGCCGTGAAGAAGCCCGTGTGCGGCGCGCGCCGGAAGGGCCGCGCTCCCTCCAGCGGCGAATCCGCGCCAATCGGAATCCCGTTGGGAACGCCGTTGTAAGTCGGAATCGGCCCCAGCAGCGCGACATCGTCGTTGGCAAACGAGCGCTGGATCACCGCATCCAGGTACGTGTACCCGCCGCGCAGAAAGATGTTGCGCCCAATGCCGCCTTCAACCGTCGTCTCCACGCCCAGCGCGCGATACGCCTGGGTGTTGAGAGTCAGCTCATACGCACCGGAGCTTACCAGCACCTCTTCCAACGCGTGTTGCTCGGCTGCCGTGAGATTGGGCAGCAATGCAGGGACAAGGTCGAGTCCTACATACTCAATCTGCCGTCCGAACTCGTTGTGAAAAAAGCTGCCGCGGAAGATCAATCTCTGACTGAAAAAGGCTTGCTCCACGCCCCCCTCATAGGTCCGCGCATACGGCGCGGACAGCGGCGTAATGTGAAATTCCTGAATCGCCCCGGGACCCTCCGGAGCATTGAGCAGAAAGTTATCCAGCGAATAATATTCGTCTGTCAGTGAAGGTTCACGCACCGCATCGCCAAAGTTGAACAGCACGCGCGTCCCGCTGAAGATTCCCGGCTTCGGTTTGAACACGTAATAGGTCACGCCCACGCGCGGCGAGGTCTGCGTTCCGGTCAGCGAGTCATGTTCCAGGCTGCCGCCCAGCGTATAGAAGAAGCGGCTCTTGAAATCCCCGTGCATCGCCGCAAGGTAGTCGTAGTTCGTCCGCTCCACGGGCGACAGATACGAACTGCCCGGCTCGGCGCCGCGCTCGTCTTCGTAATGAAAGCCGACGCTCGCCACCAGGTGCGGCGTAAAGCTGTAGTCGCCTTGATAGATCAGTTGATCACGGTTCGAAACCAGCTGATATCCCTCCGGATAGGCCGGCGTGCTATAGCTCGCATAGTCAAGCAGCGCCTGCCCGTTCACCGAGTAGCCGTTAGCTCCCGTAATCGTCACCGGGTAGCCGAAGCTGTCGCCGTACTCGTCAAAGGTCCCGCTGCCTTCCTGCGACCACATATCGTATTGCTCGCGCTTGCGCGTCAACCCGTAACGCACGCTGTTATGAAAATCCGGCGTCGTCTGGTTATCGGCCGACGCGCTCAGGTAGATGTTCTGATCCTTCTCCGTGGCGCTGTTGGCCACGTGATAAAAGTCCCATGCGCTGGGAACGCCCGTCCCATCCACGCCGTAATGCAGCGTCCCGCGAATCTGCCAATTCCCGTTGGGCTGCCAGCCGAAATTTCCCGCCGTCGTGGCCACGTGATACTCATCGCGCGGCTGCGCATTGCCGGTCTGCAGCCAACTGAACGCGCCCAGGTAGTCGAGCTTCTTGTACGCGCCGGCCACTTCAAGCTCCTCGTGCGATGTGTTGAAGCCGCCCGCGTCGCCCTCAAACAGCAGCGATGGAAAGCTGGTGGTTCCATGCTGCGTGGTCAAGCTCACTACGCCACTTTCCGCTCCCGCTCCGTACAGGCTTGAATTCGGTCCGCGATAGACCTCCGCTCTCTCCACCGCCGTGGTCGACAGCGGACCAAGGTCGAAGCGGTTGCCCATGTCGCCCACGTCCACGCCGTCCAGCAGGATCTTGTTGTCGTCTGAGTCGCCGCCGCGCACAAACAGCGACGTCTGCGAACCCATCTGGCCGGTCTCGACCACAAACGTGCCCGGCATCAGCCGCAGCGAGGTGGCCAGGTCTGTTTGCAGCGCCAGGTCCTGCGGCCCAATCACGCTCGTCGCCGCGCTGGTCTGTGCCTGCGGGGTGGGCGTCCCGGTCGCGGTCACCACGATCGATTCCCGCACCCACTCCGGCTCCATCACCAGGTTGCGCTCAATGTTGTCCAGCGACCCGGCGTAAAAGCCCGGCGTCTCCAGTTGCCGAAACGTTGAAGCCGACACCACCAGGTAAAACCTGCCCGTGGCCCCGGTCAGAATCTGAAAGCTTCCATCGGCCGTTGAAACCGCCGAACTCACCACCTGCCCATTGCTGAGAAGTACCACGTTCGCGCCCGTGATCTTGGCCCCGGATACGTCCGTGACTACGCCGCGAATGGACGCAGCGGGGCAAACCGCGGCCATCGCGGTAAGCAGAAAAGCGACAAATATTCGTGTGAAAGCACGGCACGGTGATCCGCGCCGGAATGCGGAGAAAGTCATCCTGAGCTCCTTCGTTCCCCTCGGAACGCAAGCGGGTGAGAGTGCCTAGGACCGGTCTCCTGACTTGCGCCTTCTTCAGCCACCTTCCCAGCAGCGAGCAGAATCGCTCGCCACAAGTGGTTTCCCGGGCCTCTCGCTTCTTGCGAAGGCCCTGGCTGAAATCCTGCCCTCTTTCGATGACCCATATAGAAGTGGGACGCCGCAGGGGGCAAGTGCGCTCACAGTTGCGGGGCAGTGGCGGAATTTCACCGCCTTCCCGAGCATCCTGGCGATTGCCATGGTAATAACGCTGCCCTTCAAGGCACAGCCGTAATCTCATGGAAGCGATTTCCATGACATCAACATTTATAACCGCCGCTGGAGGCGAAGTCAAAACCGCTCTGTGGAAACAAACAAGATGGTTTGAGTGAAAAAGCTTCCGGCCAGTGCGGCAGAGGGAGGAAATGGTGACCCCGGGAAGATTCGAACTTCCGACCTGCGGTTTAGGAAACCGTCGCTCTATCCACCTGAGCTACGGGGCCATTTCAGAGTGAACAGATTGCATCCGGATCACCCTCCTAACAGGTTAGCATCGCTCGCGTTGTTGAGGCCACCCCCGGAGCAGCAAGCAATACCTCCCTGAACTGGACCTCCGCAACATACTTATTGCCAACGCCTGGTATCCCGGCAAACCGCCTGAGCTCCGGAACAGGGTCCCCAAACGCAATCGCTCCTCGAGAAAAATAATTGCCGCCCTCTGTCACAAACCTGGCCAGCCGAACACTCTATGAAACAGGAACCTTTTCTACAGGAGCCTGCTGCGCTGGAATCTTGGGGACGAAAAGATTCCGTCTTGCGGGAAACAGCGCGGCGAGCTCCTGACTTTTTCTCATTGCCCCAAATCATTTCTTACCGTCTCTTCCGTTCGCGGATTCGCTGTCCAGACAGTGTTTTTGCTCCAATTCACAATGCAACAGAGGCATGAAACAATCCTCCATCGACGGCCGTAGAGGATTACGGCGAAGTACAAACCCTCCATCCCCCGGAGAAGTCCCATGAAGCGAGTACGTCCGCAGGTTGTTTCTCTCCTGCTTAGCACCTTGTTCCTCCCTCTTCTCGCACAGGCCGCAACGCCTGCCGTGACTGTCACCCCGGGGTATACAAATCTCGGCGTGAACGCGACCCTGCAGTACACCGCAACCGTCACGGGACTCGCCAACACCGCCGTCATGTGGGAGATCAATGGCGTGGCCGGAGGAAACGCGGCCATCGGAAAGATCACCCAGAAAGGCCTGTATACAGCGCCTGCCGCAATCCCCACCGTCAGCGTCCTCGTGGAGGCGCTTGCCTCCGACGGCACGACGATGGGCGTCGAATACGTGAATATCGAGGCCGCCGGTCCCGCCATCAAGGCCATCAATCCAAGTCCCATCCCAACCGGCAGCCCCCAGCTCACCATCACAGGTGCCGGCTTTCAATCCGGCGCAGTTGTCAGCTTCAACGGCAACAATCTCCCCACCACGTTCGTCAACTCCACGACGCTCAGCACGGGAGTCTACGAGGAGACCGCCGGAACCGGCGCCTTTCAGGTGACCAACCCAGGCACTCTCTGGGGTCCGGTCTTTACAGCCACGTTCGTGAGCCCTCAGGCCATCTCCCCAACCTCCGCGACCGTCAAGCTCGGCCAGACAAAGCAATTCACCTCTGCGGGAGCCGCAAGCTGGACCGCCACCGCCGGGACCATCTCCTCCACCGGCTTGTACACCGCCCCAGCCGCCATGCCTGCCTCCACGGCGGTCACCGTCACCGCGAAAGGCCCCGGCGGTTCAGCCAGTGCCAAAGTCACGCTGGAAGCGCTCACGCCCCAGGTCATTTCACCCACATCTGCCACCGTTACGCTAGGCCAGACAAAGCAATTCACCTCTGCGGGAGCCACAAGCTGGACCGCCACCGCCGGGACCATCTCCTCCACCGGCTTGTACACCGCACCAGCCGCCATGCCTGCCTCCACGGCGGTCACCGTCACCGCGAAAGGCCCCGGTGGCTCAGCCAGCGCCAAGGTCACTCTGGCGCCCATCCCTCCGCAAACCATCTCGCCCGCCACCGCAAGCGTTGATTTAGGAGCCACGAAGCAGTTCACCTCTGCCGGCGCCACCAGTTGGGCTGCAACCTCAGGAAACATCAGCTCAACCGGGCTCTACAAGGCTCCCGCGGTCGCTCCTTCGTCCGGCACAGCCACGGTAACGGCCACTGGCCCCGGCGGCATCGCCAGCGCAGTGGTCACCATCATTGACAGCGCGCCCACCACCATCTCTCCGGTCAGCGCCAGCGTCACTCTTGGCGCGACCCAGCAGTTCACCACCAATACCGGAACCACCTGGACGGCCACCTACGGAACCGTCACCAGCACCGGTCTCTACACCGCTCCGGCATCCATGCCGGAGTCCACCATCGACGTGGTCACCGTCACCGGCATTGCAGGAAGCACCAGCGCCTCCGTTACCCTCGTTCCGCCCACGCCCACCATCACCGGCTTCGGAGCCAATGGGCAGATCCCGCTTGGCATCTTCTCCACCACGATAGCCGGCAGCGGCTTCATCTCCAGCTCTGTGGCAACCCTCAACGGCACGGCGCTCTCCACAACATACTCATCTTCAGGCGCGTTGCTGGTCTCCGGCTTCATCGGCCAATCAGGTAAGGGCACCCTGACCGTGAGCAACGGATCGGTCACCTCGGCGGACTTCCCCGTCCAAATCGGCGTGCCCAACGCAGTGGTCAGCTCCGCCGCCGCGCGCAGGTTCCTTGAGCAGGCCGCCTTCGGGCCCACGCCCAACGATGCTGAGACCGTGCAGACTCTCGGCTTCCCTGCATGGATCTCGGCGCAGGTGAGCACGCCCCAGGTCTCCAACTACAACTCCGTCACCGGCGACCAGGGCGGCATGCCGCGGCAGTTCCTCGCCAACGCCGTTACCAATCCCGACCAGTTGCGGCAGAGAGTGGCCTTCGCGCTGAGCCAGGTCTTCGTCACCTCCCTTGAGAAGCTCATCTGGAACGGAAACATGGTGAGTTATCAAAACACGCTCCTGGCCGACGCCTTCTCAAACTATCGCCAGATCATGGAAGACGTCACCCTGAGTCCTGCCATGGGCCAGTATCTCGACATGGGCAACAACGCCATGGCCGACCCCGCCACCGGAGCGGTCGCCAATGAAAACTACGCGCGCGAGCTGATGCAGCTCTTCACCATCGGCACCGTCCTGCTCAACCCCGACGGCACGGTGCAAGTGGACAGCAGCAACGTGCCCCTTCCCACCTACTCGCAGTTCACCATCACTGAGTTTGCCCGCGTGTATACCGGCTGGACCTACGCCCCGCCTGCTGGCCAGCCCGTCGAATGGGGCGCGTATTACAGTGCAGGCAACATGGTTCCGTACGCCGGCGAGCATGACTCGGGCTCAAAGCAGTTGCTCAATGGCTACGTCGCTCCCGCCGGCCTCACGCCGCAACAGGATCTCGACGCCGCTCTGGACAACATCTTCAACCATCCCAACCTGGGCCCGTTTGTCGCTACCCAGCTCATCCGGCACCTGGTCAAGAGCAATCCCAGCCCCGCATACGTTGGGCGCGTGGCCGCTGCCTTCAACGACAATGGCAAAAGCGTTCGCGGAGACATGCAGGCCATCATCACCGCCATTCTGCTTGACCCGGAAGCCCGCGCCAACGACAACGGCGGCAACGATCGGCCTACCGACGGTCATCTGCAGGAGCCGGCTCTGTTCATGGCCGGAATGGTCCGCGCCTTTGGCGGGCAAATGACCAATCAGAACTACTACCCCACCGATCTGGCCAACATGGGGCAGGATGTCTTCACTTCTCCCAGTGTCTTCAACTACTACGCGCCCGACTACGACGTTCCCGGAACCACCCTCATGGGCGGCGAGTTCCAGATCTACACTCCCAACAACGCCATCCTCCGCGCCAACGAGGTCTCCAGCCTCTTCAGCCAGTGGGGCAGCGCAGTCCAGAATAACGGTCCCGGTACAACAGTGGACCTGACGCCCTTCCTTCCCCTCGCCTCGAACCCGACGACGCTGGTGAACGCGCTCGATCTCACGCTCACCCACGGCGTCATGCCCGCAGCCATGAAGTCTTCCATCGTTGCCGCGGTCTCGGCTGAAACCAACGGCGCGCTTCGCCAGGTGCAACTGGGCGCTTACCTGATTCTCACTTCGACCTACTACAACGTGTGGCACTGAGTTGCCGCGCGCCCGTATGGCCTCGATGCCAGGGCGCAACAGAATATGCACTCCCCTGCTGAGGACTCAGCAGTTAGCACAAGGAGGAACTTGAGATGATCATTCGTTCAAGAAGAGAGTTCATTCGCGACACGGTTCGCTCCGTCGGCGCGCTCGGCGCCATGGGCATGCTCTCCCGCTTCGGCCAGATGAATGCCTTCGCCGCGTCGCAGTCCACCGGCTACCAGGCGCTGGTCTGCATCTTTCTCGGCGGCGGCAACGATGGCCACAACACCATCATTCCCATCTCCACCGCGCAGCAGAACTATAGTCTCTACGCCCAGGGCCGTCAGGGTCTGGCTCTCGCCCAGAGCAGCCTGCTCTCCATCGCCCATGGCAACGACGTGTACGGGCTGCACCCCAGCATGCCCGAAATGCAGGGCCTGTATAACCAGGGCCTCCTCGGTGTCCTCGCCAACGTGGGCAACCTGGTGCAGCCCATCAACCGCGACGGCTACAACACCAACAACCTCGCCATCGTGCCCAGCGCCCTGTTCTCTCACTCTGACCAGACCAGCCAGTGGCAGAGCGCGATTCCCACCGGCATTGCCTCCAACGGCTGGGGCGGCCGCATCGCCGATCTCATGCAATCGCAAAATTCCAACGCACTCTTCCCCGCCATCACCAACCACGCCGACTGCGGCCTCTTCTGCAATGGCCAGCAGACCTTCCCCGCCACTGTTCCACCGCCCATCGCCGGATTTCCAGGGGTCACCGGCATGGCTACGCTCACCGGCGTGCAGCACGCCACAAACCCCACCGCCGGTCAGCAGCAATTGCTCACATTCGATAACGGCCTTCAACTCGTCCAGGCCGGCAACGGCATCGTCACCCGCGGCAACGACTACGCCAACACGCTCACCGGCCTCTTGCAGACCTCAAGCCTCACAACGGTCTTCCCCGCAGCTAATCCCCTCGCGGCGCAGTTGCAGACTGTGGCCAACGTCATGTCAGTCCGTTCGCAACTCGGCCTGAATCGCCAGATTTTCTTCTGCGACTTCGGCAGCTTCGACACCCACGGCTTGCAGTTGGAGACGCAGCAGCTTCTGCTCCAGCAACTCAGCCAGGCCGTGCTTGCCTTTTACCAGGCCACTGTGGAGATGGGCATTGCCCAAAGCGTCACCACCTTTACCGCCTCGGAGTTCGGCCGCACCCTCACTCCCAGCGGAACCGATGGCAGCGACCACGCCTGGGGCAATCACCACTTCATCCTCGGAGGCGGAGTCAAGGGCGGCACGTTCTATGGCGTCTTTCCCTCGCTCGTGCTCGGTTCGGAAAATGACGCCAATCTGCGCGGCACCCTCATCCCCACCACCGCCATCTCGCAGTATGGAGCGACACTCGCGCAGTGGTTTGGAGTCAGCCCCGCAAATCTGCCCAGCGTCTTCCCCAACATCGCCAACTTCTCTTCATCCAACCTCGGGTTCCTCGGATGAGGCCAGGCTACACATCGCACAGCTCAACCGCCTGCCGCAGGCTCGTCAACGGATCGCCCGTGGGCAGAAATTCATGCGCCACGTATCCCTTGAAATCCAGCGCCGCAATCGCCCGCATCACGCCGTCCCACTGCACTTCCTGCCGATCGTTCAACTCGTGCCGCCCCGGAACGCCCCCGGTGTGAAAATGCCCGATCCAGCGAATGTTGTCGCGAATCGTCTGGATCAGGTCGCCTTCCATAATCTGCATGTGGTAAACGTCGTAAAGCAGCTTCACATGCGGCGAATTCACCTGCTCCATAACCCGAACGCCCCATGCCGTACGATCGGCCATATAGTCATGATGATCTTTGCGGCTGTTCAAGAGCTCCAGGTTGATCGTGACGCCATTGTCCTCGGCAATCTTCTTCAGTCGATTGAGGCCGGTTACCGTAGTGCGCGCGCCTTCCTCGTCCGGCATTCCCTTGCGATTTCCTGAGAATGTGATCACGTTCGGAACATTCGCCTTCGCCGCCAGCGGCATGTTCTTGCGAAATGCCGCTTCGATGGCCGCGTGGTTCTCCACACGGTTCAACGCGTTGCCAATCTCGCCCCCTCCCGCGTAACCCATGGTGCAGATCAATCCATATTGCTGTGGAATGCTCCACTCCTCGGGTTGCAGAAGATCCACGCCCTTCAGCCCGATCTTCGCCGCATACGCGCACAAGTCGTCAAGCGGAATGGTCTCATAGCACCACCGGCACACCGACTGCCGTATCCTTCCCTTTCGCTCGACTTCTTTCAGGTCCTCCGCGAGCCCCTCGGCGCTTCCAATTCCCGAAACGGCAGCAAGCGCTACCCCACCCCTGATCAGCTCCCGGCGCGAAATCCCAAGTCGTCTCAATGCATGGCTCCTTCCCGCTCAGCCGCAATCTTATCGGATGCCCTCAACAAATCGCCCGATCCCTGTTCCAATAACCCATTCCGGTCCGGAATTCCCGCCAATTTCCCATAAACCTTGCCAACCAGTCAAGGTGACCTGCATCACGGCACCCCCCCTTCGCCAAAGCTTAGAGTAATTCGGGCTTCGAGAGCTGTTTTGATTGGCCGCGGACGCCCTTGGTCAAGCGGGTAAAGGCGCGCATTGGGAGGCTTTCCATGATGAACTGGCGCGGGGAATTTGACACCAAGAAAATGGACGCAAGCCAGGCGCTGGCCGCCTTGCGTTCCGGCGATCGCGTCTGGATCCAATCCGGCTGCGGCACGCCTTCCGTGCTGGTTGACGCGATGGTGGCGCGCGCTTCCGAGGTCACCGATGTGGAGATCGTCCACATGATGACCCTGGGTAGCGCACACTACACGCGGCCTGAATACGAGGGCCGCTTTCGTCATCGCGGCCTGTTTCTCGGCGCCAATGTCCGCGAGGCCGTGGCCCAGGGACGAGCCGACTACACGCCCATCTTTCTCAGCGAAATCGAAGAGCTCTTTCTCTCGGGCGACTTGCCTCTCGATGTGGTTCTCATGCAGGTTTCGCCGCCCGACGCACATGGATTCATGAGCCTCGGAACCACTGTAGACTGCACGCTGACCGCCGCGCGCTGCGCCCCCGTGGTAATCGCCGAGGTGAACGAACGCATGCCCCGCACTCACGGCGACACATCCATCCACATCAGCCACATCTCCTCAATCGTGGAAACGTCACGGCCTTTGCTGGAGGTCTGCACAGAACCCTTCACCGAATTGCACATGCGCGTCGCGCGCAATGTGGCCTCTCTGATTCCCGATGGTGCCACGCTGCAAACCGGCATCGGCGGCATTCCCGACGCGGTGCTCAAGTGCCTCGACGACAAGCGCGACCTCGGCATTCATACCGAAATGTGTTCCGACGGCGTGATTGAGTTGATCGAATCCGGCGTCGTCAACGGCGATCGTAAATCGCTGCATCGCGGCAAGGCCGTGCTCGCCTTCGTCCTCGGCTCGCAGCGCCTTTTCGACTTCATTCATGACAATTCCAGCTTCGAGTTTCGCTCCATCGCTTACACCAACGATCCCTTCGTCGTCGCGCAGAACGAGAAAATGGTGGCCATCAACTCCGCGTTGCAGGTGGATCTTACCGGCCAGGTCTGCGCCGATTCGTTGGGAACCAAGCCCTACAGCGGCTTCGGAGGCCAGCTCGATTTCATTCGCGGAGCTGCTCGATCGCACGGCGGCGTGCCCATCATCGCGTTACCGTCCACGGCTCTCGCCGGCAAGGTTTCGCGCATTGTGCCCGTGCTCGAGCCGGGCGCCGGCGTGGTCACTTCGCGCGCCGACGTACATTTCGTGGTCACCGAGCACGGCATCGCTTCGCTGCACGGCAAGACGCTGCGCGAGCGCGCCGAAGCTCTGATCGCGATCGCCGATCCAGCCTTTCAAAACGATCTTGAAGATTTCGCGGTGCGCTCGCATTACTTTGAGCGCAAAACGGCCAGGGCTGTTTATGCCTGATGAGCGAACAGCCGGGAAGGAGCATCGGATGAGCGACGCAATCAAGCAAGACCGCGGCCTGCTGCGCGTGGATGAGGACGAATGCAAAGGCTGCGGCCTGTGCGTCGAAGCCTGCCCGCCCAAGGTAATCCGCTTGAATGACCACCTGAATCACTCCGGCTATCGCACCGCAATGTATCTCGGCGCAGGCTGCACCGGCTGCGGCATCTGCTTCATGGCCTGCCCCGAGCCGGGCGCCATCACCGTACTGCGCGCCGTGAATCGCAAGCCCGCGGACATTATTCCTCCGCTCGCCGCCAGTGAAGGAGCCGCTCCATGCGCAAGCAACTGATGAAGGGCAATGAAGCCATCGTCAAGGCCGCAATCCTCGCCGGCTGCCGCGGCTTCTATGGATACCCCATCACCCCGGCCAGCGAAATCACGGAGACCGCCGCGCAGTTTCTGCCAAAAGTTGGCGGCGTGTTTCTGCAGGCTGAGAGCGAAGTCGCGGCCATCAACATGCTCTACGGCGCGTCGGCCGCGGGCGTGCGCGCCATGACCGCCTCCAGCGGCCCCGGCATCAGCCTCATGCAGGAAGGCATCAGCTACATGGCGGGCGCGGAGCTGCCTTGCGTCATCGCCGACATCACGCGCGGCGGACCCGGCCTGGGCAACATCGCCGCCGAGCAGAGCGATTATCACCAGGTGGTCAAAGGCGGTGGCCACGGCAACTACCGCACAATCGTTCTCGCTCCCCACTCCGTGCAGGAGATGGCGGACCTGACCGCCCTCGCCTTCGAACTCGCCGATCGCTATCGCAACCCCGTCGTTCTGCTCGCCGACGGTTTCATCGGGCAGATGATGGAGCCGGTCGAGTTCCCGCAGCAGGCCGTCGAACCTCATCTGCCCGATTGGGCCGTCGCCGGCACTGCCAGGTCGCGCGGCAACCTGGTCAACTCGCTGCATCTCGATTGCGACGAACTCGAAGCCCACGTCCTCCATCTCGAAGAGAAGTATCGAACCGCGGAGCGCCTTGAAACGCGCGCCGAAGAGTGGCACACCGAAGATGCGGAGATTGTGCTCGTAGGTTACGGGATCGTAGCACGAATTCTTAAAGCCGTAGCAACTGAAGCGCGTGCCGATGGGCTCAACGTCGGCGTTCTGCGCCCCATTACTCTCTATCCATTTCCCAAAGCGCATCTGCGGCGTCTCGCCAAGCGCGCGCGCGTCTTCATCGTCGTCGAGATGAGCAACGGGCAAATGGTTGAGGATGTACGCCTGGCCGTCAATGGCGCGCGGCCTGTCGAATTCCTCAGCCGCTGCGGCGGAAACGTCCCCTCGCACGAAGAAGTACTCCGCTTCGTGCGCAAGCAAGCCATCGATTCTCTTCCGGCATTGCAAACGGAGCAAGAGCGGGTGATCCATGTCTAGTGAATTGCTTCCCGAATATGCAGTCGCGCACGGCCGCGCGCATTCCTTCTATGAAACCTACGAGCGCAAGGCCGACCTGCGGCACCAGACGCACTTCTGCCCCGGCTGCGGCCACGGCGTAGTACACAAGATGCTTGCACGCGCCATCGACGAGTTGGGCATACAAGACCGCACCATTCTCATTGCGCCCGTCGGCTGCTCCGTCTTCACCTATTACTACTTCGACGTGGGCAACATCCAGGCCGCGCATGGGCGCGCCCCCGCTGTCGCAACCGGCGCCATCCGCAGCCGACCAGAAAGTCTCGTCATTGCGTACCAGGGGGACGGCGATCTTTCCGCCATCGGATCGGCGGAGATTCTGCATGCGGCCAATCGCGGCGAGAACATCACCGTCATCTTCGTCAACAACGCTGTCTACAGCATGACCGGCGGACAATACGCGCCTACCACGCTGCTTGGACAGAAGAGCACCACTTCACCCAACGGCCGCAACGCAGCCAATGAAGGCTACCCGCTGCACATGAGTGAACTGCTCGCCACACTTGAAGCGCCCGTCTACATTGAGCGCGTCGGCCTCGGCGACAACAAGCAGATTGCGCAGGCCACGCGCGCCATTCGCCGCGCCGTTGAAAACCAGGTGCGCGGCCTCGGCTTCTCCATGATTGAGGTCCTCTCGCCCTGCCCGACTATTTGGAAGATGCAACCGGTCGAAGCGCAGCACTGGGTGCGCGATGTCATGGAAAAGACGTTTGCCCTCGGCGTGTTCAAGGATCGCACCAAGGATGCGCAACCAAAGCCTCTGCCTGAAACAGCGCCACCGCTCCAAAGCATTCCGCAAATCCTCGGCGTCGCCGAAGAATGTTTGCCTGAAGGCAACGCGCGCCACATGCGGCAGTCGACAGCAAAACTCGATCTGCGCGTGCGCGTCGCCGGCTTTGGGGGTCAGGGCGTCTTGCTGCTTGGTGAAGTGCTGGCAGAAGCCGGGCTCGATGCGGGACTGGAAGTTTCCTGGCTGCCGTCTTACGGCCCTGAGATGCGCTCCGGCACATCCAACTGCCACGTGCGCCTCGCCGGACAGGCCATCGATTCACCGCTGGTCACCAACCCCGATGTACTCGTCGCAATGAATGAGCCGTCGCTGCACAAGTTCTTCGCAAGCGTACGCCCTGGCGGATGGATCATCTATAACGGCGACACATTCCCCGTCGAATGCGAACGCGCCGATGTCCACGTACTGGCCCGCGGCTTCACCCACATCGCCGCCGACCTGGGCGACGCGCGAGCCGCAAACATGGTTATGCTCGGCGTGCTACTTGAAACCACAAACGTGCTACCCGACGCCAGCATTTGCGCCGCGTTGCGCCGCCTCATCCGCAATCCAAAGTGGGTTGAACTCGACGAGCGCGCCTTGACGCTGGGCCGCAATCTGCTGCGCGAATCGCTCGCACCTCAGATCGAGACGGCAATCACCGCATAACAGCCTGATGCAGGTCTTCGATGTCGGAGCGCCACAACCTGAGAGGTTGTTGAAAGACTCTGCCTTGGATGCGCTTTGTATCAGGGTGCGACTTCAGTCGCGCCGCAAGTCGCATAGGATGATAGTGGGCTTTAGACCCTGCGGGATTTGTTCCCAATCCCCATCTTTTGTCGCAGTCCCCACTGCCCGCGCTTCTATCTCCAGCGGAAGATGCGCAGCGAAATCGCAAACGGAACCACGAACCATGCCAGCAGAATCGCCACCGGAATCATGAGCTGCCCCAGGCTCATCCCCTGCAGCATGTTCCCGCGCATCGCGTCGATGGCCGCCGTCAGCGGCAGCGCCCGCACCACCGGCTGAATCAGCGCCGGAAACCGCGACGCCGAAAAGAACACGCCCGACAAAATCCACATAGGCAACATCGCCAGGTTCATCAGACCTGAGACAGCTTCAGTCGTCCTGGCCCGCGAAGCCGTCAACAGCCCCAGTCCACTGAACGCCAGCGAAGTAAGCAAACACAGAATTCCGAGTTCAATCAGCGACCCGCGAAACGGCACGCCAAACGCCAGCCGCGCGAACGTCAAAAACGCCCCAACCTCGATCAGCAGCATCACCAGCCTGGACAATAGGAACGAAGCCAGGTATTGCCACTTCGGCATCGGCGAAGCCACCATCCTCTTGAGCAGTTTCTTCTGCCGCGCGTCAACAATCGAGAAGCCCAATCCCCACATGGCCGAGCCCATCAGGTTCATCCCCAGCAACCCCGGCACCACAAAGTCGATGTAGCGCGAGCCCGTCTCGTGAACCAAATCATTCTCGGCATGCACTGCCTCACGCCGGCCCGCCGCCGTTTGTATCGCCCGGTCCGCCAGCAGTCGCGCAGTCCGCGCATCGGGATTCGTATCGTCGTACTTGTACGCAACGCCCTCCGGCTTCTGAATCGCCAGCAGCAAAATGCTTCCCGTAGCCAGCGCATGAGTGCCGGCCTGCTCGTCAATTGTCACTGAAGTCAGGCCCTTGTCCGCAGCCAGCGCCTGCGTCAGTTGCATCGTCGTCGCGCCCACCTGCAGCACATCCGCCGGCCGATTTCTGAACGCGATTCCCAGCCCCATTGCCAGCAGAATCGGAAAGCAGAAGATCCAGAAAATCGCCTCCGGCTCGCGCAAAAACAGCCGGAAGCGCACCAAGGTCAACTGAAAAAGGCTGGACCGCTCCAACCTATTCATGTCCAGCTTACTCATCGCGCAGATTCCTTCCCGTCAGCCTCACAAACACATCTTCAAGCGTTGCGGAGTGAGTACGAAACTCGCTCAGATGCAGTCCCTTCGCCGTCAACGTGGTAAAAATCAGGGGCACAACAAGGTGCGGCTCGCTCACCGCCAACTGATGCAGCCCCGCATCCACACGATGCGACTGCACACCGGGAATCGCCGTCAGCAACTCCGCATCCACCACAACCTGGCCCGTTTCATGTCCCACCACCGCAAACTCCACAATGTCTTCCCCGCCCACCGATGCGATCAATTGCTGCGGCGTTCCCAGCGCAATCGCCTTGCCATGATCCATGATCGCCACACGATCGCAAAGCCGCTCGGCCTCGTCCATGTAATGCGTCGTCAGAATAATCGTGCGTCCCGCCTGCTTCAACTCATCCACCAGGTCCCACAAGTGCCGCCGCGCCTGCGGATCGAGCCCCGTCGTCGGCTCATCCAAAAAAAGTAATTCCGGGTCCCCCACCAGCGCCGTGGCCATTGCCAGCCTCTGCTTCTGCCCGCCGCTCAATCCGCCTACGCGCGACTTGCGCTTTTCCTCGAGCTGCGCTGTTTTAATCGACTCATCCACCGAAATACCACGCTTGAAAAAGCTCCGAAAAAGCCGTAGCGTCTCCTCCACCGTCAGCTTCTCTGAGAACTGCGTCTCCTGCAATTGAATCCCGATCCGCTGCCGAAGCTCCGCCGCATTCGCCTTCCAGTTCAACCCCAGCAGCTCCACCGTTCCGCTATCCGGCGTGGTCAGCCCCTCGCAAATCTCAATGGTTGTGGTCTTCCCCGCGCCGTTCGGTCCCAGCAGCCCAAAGCACTCGCCCCGCTCAACTTCGAGATCGAGCCCATCCACTGCCTGCACGTCGGTAAACGCCTTGCGCAACCCGCGCAACAGCAGCGGCCGCACAGACTCTGCAGTCCCGGCGCCGGTGCCAAGCGCCCCATTATTTGCCTGATTCGTCATCATTCACCCTTTTCAAGGTTGCCCCATCCGTTCCGCTCTTCTCTGCACAACCGGTGAAAAATAGCCAAGCTTGTGCGAGCCTCCCGCGAGCGTCTGCCGCACTGCAAGCGCCGAGCGTCTGCCCCACCGCAGGTGGTCTGACGCACTGCAAGTGCCCCCAGAGTACCGTATTTTTTCAATTCGCGATCTTCAAAAACTCAAATAGAAACCGGCGCGCCATCCGCT
>Ga0302268_1000012_pt1 | contig 109899 bp, 122 predicted proteins | sample III_Bog_E2_1_FD_194554 | JGI IMG/M metagenome (GOLD analysis project Ga0302268, IMG submission 194554) | Peat permafrost microbial communities from Stordalen Mire near Abisko, Sweden - III_Bog_E2_1 | ecosystem: Environmental > Terrestrial > Soil > Wetlands > Peat | place: Sweden: Abisko... | reverse complement strand
TGCAAATTGCCCAACCATCTTGTCGAACAGCAGCCATTTGCACAGCTTCGCTTGGTTTGTCGATGTATTTAATTGCACAACCATCTTGTTGAACAGCAGCCAGTTGCACAGCTTCGCTTGGCTTGTCGATGTATTCAATTGCCCAACTATCTCGTTGAACAGCAGCCATTTGCACAGTTTCGCTTGGCTTGTCGATGTAGCAAATTGCCCGACTAGTTTCTTGAACAGCAACCATTTGCACAGCTTCGCTTGGTTTGTCGATGTATTTAATTGCACAACCATCTTGTTGAACAGCAGCCAGTTGCACAGCTTCGCTTGGCTTGTCGATGTATTGAATTGCATAACCATTTTGTTGAACAGCAGCCAGTTGCACAGCTTCGCTTGGATTTCTGATGTATTCAATTGCACAACCATTTTGTTGAACAGCAACCAGTTGCACAGCTTCGCTTGGCTTGTCGATGTAGTAAATTGCACGACCATCTTGTCGAACAGCAGCCATTTGCACAGCTTCGCTTGGTTTGTCGATGTATTTAATTGCACAACCATCTTGTTGAACAGCAGCCAGTTGCACAGCTTCGCTTGGCTTGCTGATGTATTGAATTGCATAACCATCTTCTTGAACAGCAGCCAGTTGTGCTTTTTCATCCATATATAAAGAATATCCTAAATAAATTTATTTGTCAATAAGAAAATAAGTGCTTTGCAATCAACAATTTGTAACTACTACAAAACAAAGCACTTAAATTCGCTATACAGAGATTTTTGATTTTTGGCACTTGGACATAACCAAAGGGCTTAGAGCGGTTTATAGGGCAATTTGGCCAATTTTGGCCATTTAGAATGAGTCACTTGAAAATACAAAAATCCTAATACAAATCATTATATATTTTTATCTTGACATTTAAACCAGTATAGACTATCATCTTTATATGACGACTCAATCACAAAATGTTGCAAAACGAGCAACTCGGTCATTTCTACCAAAGTTTGTAAAAACCACACAGACTCTCAAGTTCAAAGCAGACGGCGCCAAGTTTATTGGCGAAGAGGAACATCTTTATCCTTCTGTTGAAGAGCAAAAGTTGTGGAGCAAAAATGATTATGAAAATCATATGTTAATTGCATTTAATTGGTATTCAAATTCTTTGCAAGAAGATAAGAATATCAATGATTTAGCATTGTCTGCTCTCAGCGCAAGCGGTCATTTTCCTGATCTAATTGTGGGGATTAAAAATAGCACTTTGCCAATCGCGCATACATCAGCTTGTTTGATTCGCATGGCGAGAATGGGATTAGTTTTGCGTTTTGCAGAGCGCAGGCGAATTGTCAAGGCGCTGCGTGAATGCTTAGACAATCAAAAAGTATCAGTGGAATCTTCTGACGCAAAAAATACAAAGCCAAACATTCAAGAATACATTTCAGCAAAATTGAAAGTGGTAAAGGGAGAGATCGATGCTGCATTTGATCAGTTTATTGTTGCTGATTATCGAACACCAATTTCTTCACGCCCAGTAATGGCGATTCTTGCAAAACCAGAAACATCTGCTCCCAGCAATCGAATGAAAGACTTGATTGATTATGCAACTCGTTACTTGAGCGAATATCAATTGGCTCAAACTGGAAAAGATGAACAAATTTCTGAAGCGTATTCTCATTTGGGAAAGCGAGAAATAAAAGCTGCTATCGCATGGTGGGAACAAGCTATCAATGATTTTAATAGCTTTGGGCAACTCAAGAAAAGTACACGCAAAGCACGAAAAAAGAAGATTATTGCTCCTGCTAAAGTTGTTGGTAAGTTGAAGTTTACTAAGACTTTCGCTGGGTTGAAGTTGGAAAGTTTTGATCCAACTCAGATTTTGAAGAGTTCTGAAATTTGGACATATAATACTCGCACAAAGAAGTTGGGACATTATGTTGCATTGTCCAATTCAACTCTTGATGTAAAAGGAACGCGAATTCTTAATCTCGATACAGTGAAAAGTGTTCAAAAAACTTTGCGTAAGCCAGCAGAGCAACTGAAACAATTCAATAATTATGGAAAGCCAGGCGTTATCAAGTGGTTCAATGATATTCGTGCGGTGGCAACTCGTTTGAAAGAATGCTTAAACAAAGATAGTATTTTGCTTAGGTCGGTAAAATAACTATGCGTTTGGATAAATCATTTATGAAAACTTGGATGATTCCAGCAATGGAAAATCATAAGCAATTCGTGCAATCGATTTATCCAAACGCAGAATTTTGTGATGGTGCTATTTACGCAACTGGAAATGATGACGTGCAAGAAATTTTGAATAAAACCAAGTGGGATAATTCTGGAATTGAAGCTGAGTATTATGCATGGATGTGGTCGAGACAACACATCGAAGAAGAGTTGATGAGAAAGTTGGAATCATAATTAAAACAACACACGATGCAGAATTATTTAGATACACAATGACTCGAAAATATAATTATTATCGTTGTGGATTTTTGTGGTTAAAAGTTAAAGTTTATGAATCGTCTTGGAATCGATCTGACACATTAGTTGGTATTTTTAATTCAATGACAGAAGCGAAAGTAGTTATAAAATTGTTATCATGACCGGCGAACAGTTTGTAAAACAATATATTTAGGAGTACTTTGCAAGAGACGTATATACTTTGGAGCTGGTCTTTTGAAATGTAGAAAATTTTTAGGAGAAATTTGAACCATGAAAAAAGAAGTTTTCGATTCAATAGACAAACAATTTGTTTTGTCTGTAATCCCAGAAGCCAAAATGAGAATTGTAAAAAATAAAAATGTATCACTTAGATATGAGATTTATAATTGTAGAAATATTTTAGCGGTTAGTTTTGTAAATGAGAAAACAGCTTGGATTTGGGCAAAAAAAGTTGTAAATAATCAATTAATAAATAAACTAAATAAGTAAAATAAGAAAGGAGAATATGGCACAAGCAGATCAAGTTAGTATTAAAGGAAAAGTAGTAAAAGCATTACCAAATACAATTTGGGAAGTTGAAATTCCAGGAGGGCAGATTGTCCTTGCTTATCTTGGTGGTCGATTACGAAAAAATAATATTAGAATTGAACCAGGAGATAATGTTCAGTTAGAATTGTCTCCATATTCTCTTGAGAAGGCAAGAATAGTTTATCGTTTCTAACTATGAATTACCGAGAAAAAGTTCTAGCAGTATATCCCAGCGCCAAATGCACTATAATAAAACCTGGAGTAGTATCAGTTATTGGATTGGCTGATGACTCTTATAAATTCGGAGTTGGATACAGTCCATATTGGGAGTGGAAAGATGCATGGGAAGGTATTCAAGCAGACCTTGAATACTTATTAATGCAATAAATCGGTCAGTCGTGGAAAACAGCTTGGAAAGAAACTAAAAGACTATTAGCAGAAAAATTATTCTTATAAAAGCAATGGCTGCATAATGCAGCCATTGCTTTTTGCATAAATATATTAGAGGAACTTCTACATGTCTGGATATATACCTATAGCTGTTGGTGAATTTGCTAATGATGGAACTGGCGATAATTTACGCACAGCATTTCAAAAAATTAATGCTAATTTTGCTAATGTATCAGGCAATGGCAATTTAGCAAATGTAGCTTTTTCATTTCCTAGTGGAGTCGGCACACTTGATCAAGGTTTGATTTCTTATGGAAATGGAGCTACATTTTGGGGAACATTTTCAAGTATCCAGCCAATAAATTATACAATGGCTAATGCTCATCCTGTAATTGATCTTTCTATTAGTAATAAACAATTTATTACATTAACTAGTAATGTATCATCAAGTATTGCAATTAATGGTGTTGATGGAATAGAATATACTTTTTTAATTGAACAAGGGGTTACAGGAAATTTTAGCTGGTCTTGGCCAAATAATTTTGCAGGAGCAGGAAATATTTCAATCGGAAATGTTAATACTTCTCCCAACACATATAGCACTCAAAAATTTTTATATGCAAATATTTCAAATATATTTTATGGAACAACTCCATTAGTAACTAGCGGTAATTAAAATGTCTTCATGGATAACATCTTCTGGTTTATTGGCTAACTTAGATAGAGGAGAGTTAGCAAATATTTCGTTGCAATATCAAACAACATATCCATTAATAAAATATTCTGTTATTTCTGGAGAATTACCTAATGGGTTGACATTATCAGCACCAGGAAATAATCAAACTCTTCCATATCCATCTATATACGGAATAGTTCCAACAAATGAAAATTCAAAAGAATATTCGTTTACTATTAGAGCAATAAGTAATGTTGGCATTGATGACAGGACTTTTTCATTAATAGTTAATGATGATGAAACAGGGAACATATTTCCAAATAGTAATCTTGGAATTTTTCCAGATGGATTTTGGATGTTTGCTAATGTTGCTCCTATTTCTCTATTTAATGGCAATATTTCCATAATTTCAGGAGTATTGCCTGGCAATTTATCAATAGATTCTATTGGTATGATTTCTGGTTACATAAATCCAAATAATCTTTATACTACACCTACTGCTAATGGTTACAATAGCGCAAACACCAAATCATTTTCTTTTATGGTTGGTTATGATGCCAATATAACATCTAATTATTCAATGACCGTTATGCGGGCTGATTTATATGCTAATTCCAACGCAAACGTGTTGAGGCCAGTTTATCATGCGCCAATTTTCATCGATGCTAACTTTTATCAAAATCCAAATTCAGCGAATATTAATTTGGGCAATATTTGTGGTGATTCTATTTACTATCAATTTATCACTGAAGATTTTGAAAATGATTTGGTAAAATATCAACTTATCAATGGAAATGCTATTCCTGGAAATGTCAGTTTAAATTCCAATACTGGATGGCTAACAGGATATATTAATTTGAATGACGATTTAGTTTTGCCATATACTTTTGATATTAGGGCGTACAAATCAATAACTGAACCATTATCTGGTCCAAATATAAATCCATATCAAACAATAATGCCTGTTACTTTTACAATTCAATCGCCATTAGAAAAAAGCATTCAATGGAAAACACAAACACAATTAAGTAATATTACTGCTGGAATTCCTAGCACATTACGAATTAATGCAGAAATTATAGATCCGTTTATAATCCCACCAACAATAAATCCAACTGCCTCTGCGACTTTGAAATTAGTCGGCGCAGAAATAGTGAATGGAGGGAATAATTTTAGTATTGGAGAATATTTAAATATACCAGGAGGAAAATTTACTTATCCAGCTAACATTATAATTAGCGGGGTAAATTCTGGTGTGATAACAAATATTATTATTAAATCAGGAGTGCAAGAATATACAGAACTCCCAATATTGAATAATATTGCGTGGGAAAATTCAAATGGATACAATGCATTATTTAATTTAGATTTTGGTGTAGATAATATAAACATTATTAATAGCGGAAGATTTTGTGATTCTGCCACCATTGGATTTAGTTATACTGGCGAAACAGTTCAAGCGCAAGCAAATGCTATTATTTTTAATAATTCAATATCAAAAGCAATTGTAACTTTAACTGGCAACAATTATCAAGAAATCCCAGAAGTAACAATAAATGGATCAACAGTTATTAAACCAACCAATCCCATTAGCTATAATTTATCAAATGGAACATTGCCGCTTGGACTTGAATTTTTATCTAATGGTTTGATTGTTGGATTAGCAAATGCATATTCATCATCAAACATATATAATTTTGCTGTTACAGCATCAATTGGGACAAATAAAGAAATTAATTATACTGAACCAGATATTCCAGGGCCAGGAAATGTAGTTATAGAAGATTTTCAGACATTAGTACAATCAACTCAGAATTTTTCTCTCATAGTAAATAACTCAGAATCAATTGTCCCGCAGACCAATTTATCATTGGAATTTTTATTATCTGATAACGATTATAATACTTTGTTTAGTCCAATTAGTAATCAATCAATAATTTCAAATTTAGATATTTATAGAGACGGTGATTTTTATTTTGGGAAACAACAAACCATGAGAATGTTAATAGCATATGGAATCCCTCCAGTATTACCAGAAAATGTTATCGTCACTATTGCCAAATATCATCATAATAAAACATTCTTATTGAATAATTTAAAGTGGGCTCGAAGTACAACAGATAATTATGAAGTAATTTATATACAACCAATTGATGAATTTACAGATATTAATGGAGCTACATATCAAGGAAATATATATCCAGCTATTTTTGCACCAGAAATAACAGTTGATTCTAATTTATATATGGCTGATTCTTATATATATAAGGTTAGTAATAATAATCAATTGGAATTATATCCAGCAACTCTTCCCAATATGATGAATCAAATTGCAGAAACATTGGGAGCAGTAGATAATAACTTTCTCCCAACATGGATGAGAGATGTGCAGCCAGATAATAATGTAATTGGGTTTATACCAGCAATACCTTTAGTTTATGTTAATCCTGGTTGTGGAAAACGAATCTTATTCTATCTTCAGAAATATTATAATTCAACTGGTCCAGCTTTAAATACAATTAAAGCAGAAACAGATAGATATATTTGGAACTATGGATATATTAATGAAAATAACTTTTTATATCCAGATGAAAATAGCATTTATTTAAAATTTAAAAATTCAACTTTTGTAAATCAAAGTATCATTAGTGTTTGAGGAGTTAACTATGTCAAGTCAAATAAATCCATATAATATCGACTCTGCCTATCCTGTGGCTGGGGTTAACCAATCAACGCAAGGATTTAGATCAAATTTTCTTGGAATTCAAAATAATTTTATTGAAACTGAAAATGAAATTAATGATTTACTTAATAAAGTAATTGTATCAGCCCCTTTAACATATGGTTCAAATTCAAATATTAATAATTTTGCAGGTTCTCCAATTAATAATGTTGGTATAACAGATTTTGGCTATGGAGTATTAAATCATGGCACAATATCAACATCAGGAACGATAGCATTTGATTTTACTCAAGGTTACTATCATAATGTTGATATTGAAGGATCTGGAACTACTATTGTTGTTAATCCTGTAAATTTTCCAAATCTTGGATATTCAGAAATAGTTATTGGCGCGTCAACAACATCTGCTCCGCAATTTATTAGTTTAAATAATTTGTCAGTATCAGGAAATATTTTTGCTAATAATGTTGCTGGTTATAATTCAGTTACAAATATATTTACTTTATCCTCTGTTAATATTCCATATGAACTTACTTTGGGAAGTATTGATGGAATTAATTGGTTATTATCTGTTAAAGATAATAGTGCTGTTGCTAAAGCATATACTCCAGTATCAAGCCTAGGAGCAGTTGGTGATACGGCTGGGATGATTGCGTATGATGCTACTTACATTTATATATGTATTGCTAATTATAATGGAGCAACAGAAATTTGGAAAAGACTTGCTGCATCAACTTTTTAATCTTGACATTATTATTTCTTCTATATATAATTAATGTATAGATAGGAGAAATATTCCTACAAATTAAATAATGTTGGAGAAATAATGTTTTTAAATGATGTTACTGGATTTTCTGAAAAATCTCATAGAAAAATAATAGTAGAGTGCGATATTAAATTAAGCGAAAAATGTAAAAATATTTATAAATCAGATTATAGAACTGGGATGATTTGCCGAGAGAATAATAATGGAAAAGATATATGCTTGAATTGTTCAAGGCAATTAAAACATTCTGGAAGAAACAATCCAAATTGCAAATATTTATTAGATGATAATTTTTTTAATGAAATTGATTCAGAAGGGAAAGCGTATCTATTGGGATGGATTGCAAGTTATGGAGCTATTAATAAAAATGGAGAAATAGCTATTGAAATTCATAATAAAGATACTAAAATATTTAATTCTTTTAATAAAATATTAGGAATAAATTTTGCTGCCAAATTACATAAATCACGTCCTATGAAAACATTTAGATTTTGCTCTGGAAAAATTGTTAAAGATATTTGCAAACATTTAGAAATTCCTCCTGGAGCAAAATCATTTACAGTTCAATTTCCCAAAAGTATTTATTATAATAATTTTTTGGGTTGGGCATTTATACGAGGAGTGTTTGATGGGGATGGTTCTGTAAATAGACCATGGAATAAACAATCTCATGGATTTTCTTATCCCACAATTAATATAGCTTCAAGCTCTCCAAAATTTAGGGAAGATATATTTTCATTTATAAATATTCCTGGAAGGAATGCTGCAAAAAGATCAATATTGGAATGGGATGGAAACAATGCATTAGATGTTTTGGGGAAAATGTATGATAATGCAAACTATTATTTAGAAAGAAAATATGAACTTTATTTTCAATGGAAATTATGGGTCCCTGGATTGAGCGGTTCAGGAACTCATAGTAATAATATTCAATTTAAATGTGTCAAAACTTGTCAAGATGCAATTTTGCCATCAAAAGCCAATCCAAGCGATTCTGGATATGATTTAACATTGCTTTCAAAAATTAAACAACTGGGTGATGTTGAATATTATGATACTGGTATAAAAGCACAAATATCATATGGATATTGGCTAATGATGGCACCAAGAAGTTCCATGTCAAAAACTGGCTATACTTTTGCTAATGAACTTGGTATAATTGATCGTTCTTATGTAGGAAATATAATTGTGGCTTTGAGAAAGGTTAATAAAGATATGCCAGATATTCAGTTACCTTGCAAACTTGCTCAATTAATTCCAATTCCTGCAATTCATTGTGGCGAAGTTATAGAAGTTGAATCTTTAGAAGAAAGTAGTCGTGGTTCAGGCGGCTTTGGGTCAACTGATAGAAAATAGGGAGGTAAAAATGATTAATAAAGAATTTGAAAAATTAAACGATGAAGAATTGGAACAAAAAATCGTAAAATTGCAAAGAATATTATATTCAACTAATATGAATTTATCTATGCAAGCCAGGGATATCTTAGAGCAGTATAAATATGAACAAGAACTTAGATTAGATAAAAAATTAACAGAACATTTTAAAAAACGCAATAAAAATATTGAAAATAATGAAGATAGTCCCATTAATATAGGATGATATAATGAATGTTAAACTAAGTTATGATATTGATTTTGTTGCCATTGTCATAGACGAAAGAAAAATGTTTCCAAATACATTTAATTTGCAGATTAATGTAATTACTGCCACAGACGATAGTTATGAGCAAAATGTTGCATTTCAACGAATTTTATTTTTAATCAAAGAAATATTTAATAATAGTATTTTTATTAATTATAAAAATCCAAATTTATTGGCTATTAAGCAACTATTAGGAAACAATCATTTTATAATTCTTCCTGAAGACCCATATGATCAAGTAATTGGTTTTATATTGTTTCATAAAATCACAGCAATTACTGAAGGTAAATTTGAAGTAGATACTATAACAATTAGCAGTAAAGACTCAGATAATATAATATATACTATAGATGATTTCAGTGATTTTGATAATTTAGAAAATGATAAAGAACAGTGGTGGGATAGATCTGACATATCGACTAATAGTATTTTAGAAGAGAATAATATTACTTGGAAAGACTTGGATTTGGCATGGAAAGTGGATGAAGATGGCACTGAAATTGTTTTTCCTGCTGATAGAAAAATTCCATCAATTTTTATTTTAGAAGGCGGGAAAGATATAAAATCAGATGATCCAGAGGAAAAATAATGATAACTGACTCATATGGCAGAATGGGATTTTTTCAGGAGGAAATAATAGAAGCTCTTAGAAAAAATCCTGCTTTGGATTATAGCAACGTGTTTATTATTGACTATGACCAATATTCTAAAGCTGAGCAAGATACTTTCATACCAATGCCAAAAACAAATAATTGGGATAGTAAAGATAACTCTGTATCTAAAGAAGAATATATTGCAACTTTGCAAAGTAATTGGTTGATGCCTAACGAATATAAAAAATTAGATATTGAAAAATATTTATTAGATAAATGTAAAAATACAAATGAAAAAGAGCGAGTTGAATTGGAATTAAATTTATATAAGAAGTTTAATTTAATTAATCTGCTTCGTTATTTAAAATATTTAAGAGATGTGGCTAAAGAAAATAATATAGTTTGGGGAGTGGGGCGCGGATCAAGTTGTAGTAGCTATTGTCTTTTTCTCCTCGACATACACAAAGTTGATAGTTTGTATTATCAATTGGACATAAATGAATTTTTAAGAAATTAGGAGAAAACAATGACACAATATACAATTACAGCAACAGGTAAAAAATTAGACATGGAAGGTTTGAAAACTTCTCAGAAAAAAGCTACTCTAATTAAAAATGTAAGAGCAAGAACATCAACCAAACTTGAATTGAAAAATATTATAGTTAATGAGCCAGCTAAATTAAAAGCTGTGGTTCCATCCCTTTCTCCAGTAACAGTTACCGAAAAAGTGGATGAAAAACAAACTACCAAATTGAAAAAGTCTAAAGGAGAATAGTAATGGATATAGAAATGAAACAGGAAGAAATCCGTCCAGTAATTTCAGCCAAACAACTCATACCATTGCATAAAGATGTATTGGTTTATGATATGTATTTTGGAGAAACTGTCACTTCGGCTGGCATTATTATTTTAGATGACGATAAGAAAGAACGAGGAATCCATCCTCGTTGGGCAAAAGTATATGCAGTTGGCCCAGATCAAAAAGATATCGTTTCAGAACAGTGGATTTTAATTGAGCATGGTAGATGGTCTAGGGGAATTGATATAGAAGATTTAAATATTACAGTCCGAAGAGTAGACCCAAAATGTATTTTGGGAATAAGAAATAGCGATCCAGGTATAGAAAAAGCTTGATTTGTATTGAACATTTTGATACAATTTAATTATGAATATTGAAAATAGTTTGTGGGTTGAGAAATATAGGCCGAAAACATTATCTGAATATGTTTTCAGTAATGCGCAACAAAAATTACAAATAGAAAAATGGGTCAAAGACCAAGATATTCCGCATATTTTGGCGAGCGGTCCTGCTGGAACTGGAAAAAGTACAATTGCTTATGTTCTCATTAACGAATTGAATATTGATCCTTATGATGTATTATGGATCAATGCAAGTCGAGAAAGAAATATTGATACCATGAGAGATAGAATCACTTCATTTGTAAGTACAATTCCTTTTGGAAAAATGAGAATTGTTGTTTTGGATGAGGCAGATGGGTTGAATCAGCTTTATGCTCAGCCAGCTTTGCGTGGAATCATGGAACAATATTCTTCTACGAGTAGATTCATTTTAACGTGTAATTATCCCCATAAAATTCTTCCAGCAATTCATTCAAGAACACAATCATTAAAAATTAATAAGATGGATGTTACAGAATTCACTGTAAAAATAGCTGAAATTTTGATGAATGAGAATGTTGAATTTGAATTAGATGTTCTAGATGATTATGTTAAAAAATATTGGCCCGACATGAGAAAAGCCATTGGGACTTGCCAATTAAATAGTATCAATAATAAACTTATAGCAGACGATGACAGTAGTACTAATACTAAAGATTATAAAATTGACGCAATAGAATTATTTAAAGCAGGAAAAATTAGAGAAGCAAGGCAATTGATTTGTAATCAAATACGAGTAGAAGAATTAGAAGATTTTTTTAGATTTTTATACGATAATTTAGATTTATTTGGGACAACTGATCAAGAAAAAGATTCTGCAATTCTAAAAATTAGGAAAGGTTTAGTTCAGATTCCACTCGTCGCTGATGCTGAAATATTAATTTCAGCAGTATTAATAGAATTATTTCAAAAAGATAATCAATAAGGAGAAACAAATGTTTTTAACTGCTACATATTTAAAGAGAAGTTATAATAGCGAATTGAAAGAAGAGAGTGTTGCAATAGTTCGCAATATGCGTTTAACTGATCTCAAACGAGCAAATTTAATTCTAGATTTGAAGAAGAAAGAAGTAGTAAAGTGCAGAGATTATCAACAAGATGGAAAAGTTGTAACTGAACCAAATTATGATAATTTATTTAATAGTTTTTATGTGCAGTATCCAAAACAATTAGATATGGCTATGAATCTTGTTAAGGAGAAAAATGATTTCCTCGCCTCTGCTTAACGAAAAAACAGCAAAAACCTTAGCCAAATTGGATAAGGTTTGTTTTTTGAAGGATGCATGGTCCAAAAAAGATTGGTTATCTTATTTTTCAGATACCATTGAAGTATATTTTATGTCTGAAAATAATAAAATTATAGGTTATATTGTTTGGGATATAAATAGAATTTCTGGAATAGCATATTTGGCAAGTATTGCTATACTCTCAAAGTATCAAGGAAAAGGAAATGCAAAAAAATTGTTAACTTACAATATAGAAGATTTAACTAAAATGGGAATAACTACATTATTTGCTCATACACGAATGACAAATTATCCAAGTCAAAAATTATTAAAGTCTTTTGGTTTTTCTATAAATAGTTATGCATCAGGATATTATTATGATGAAGATGGAATTGAATGGAAAAAGTAATGTAGAGGATTATGCCAATAACCGAAATAGTTATCCATAAATCAATCATAGATAAATTTAAAAAAGCGGCGTTAAACTTTTATCCAAAAGAACATATTCAAGCAGTGCTGGGAAAACAAATAGGAAATCGTTTAAATATATGTGCTTTTTATGATATGAGTGTATCAAAAAGAATTAATAATAAAGAGGAAATATCCATATCCTATGAATGCCCAGAAATTGAATTGGAAGAAGGATCTCCTTATAAATATTTTGGAAATATTCATACTCATCCTGGCGGCCCACTGAAATATAGTAATTGGGATGCCAAAGAATTTTTAGATAGAAGCATTAATGATTTAGCTGATGTTAATAAATATCAACATGAATTGTTATCAGGAAAAATTATGGGAATAATGCAGCTTAATAAAGTAAAGAATGGATGCCAATATGGAATTATTTTCTATAATGAAAATTTAGAAATAATTCCCATTATAATTTCTGAAACAAAGGAAAAGAGACAATGAAAGTATTTTATTTTGGATGTTATAAAGATCACGGCCATTTTATGAGAGCATCAGATGCTAATGGAAAATTAAGATATTCGACTGAAGAGCATGAATTTGTAGATAAAAATCCATGGGGATATGAAATTGATTCAGGTTTATGCCCAAAAACTATTGGTTATGAAACTGAAGGACTTTCTTCAATTCATCAGAAAGATGGGTGGACTGTATTATCATTTTGGGATAGAAGCATTGATTCTAGACATAAAAGTAATAGCAATTTTCTAGCAGAAGGGACTTTTGATTTTGCAGAAATGTTAAAAATATCGAAAGAACATTTTCCTGAAGTTTTCCAGAGATTTAAATTTGAAATAAAACAAGCATAAAACGGAGCCAATTGGCTCCGTTTTTATTTCCTTACAAATTGTGTAATTCCAAGTTTTTGTAATGCTCTTTGTACTCCTATGATTTGACGATAGCAATCATCAATACTATCATGAGACACTGATGGCTGCTCGACAAATACTAGATCAAGTAAAGTACGAGAATCTCTAATTTGATGATATCCCCATGGAACTGATATATTTTGTTCATGAAATGCATGGTCAAGAACAGGTATATCCAAAGAAACTCCTTGAACCCAAATCTTATTGGTCGTATTCCAAACAAATTTAGTTAATTGTTCAAGTGCTTCTTTAAGAGAAATTCTATTTTCATCTCCAAATATTTTATCTCTTGTTAAAGGAGATTGCTTGCTCCACCATTCAAGTGTCTCTTCAGAAATTTCTCTATTTGGTTGACTTTCTAAATCAATTAACACATCAAATTTAGGATTTAAAGAAAAGTCAGTGGTTATTTCAAATGGATCAAAAGCAACTGCTGAAATAGAAAGAATTGCAGCATTTGGTTGAGTAGAAAGTGTTTCGATATCTATCATTTTTGATGAAGTAATCATATTATGATTATATACATTTCAATAATTAATGTCAAGCAATAAATACATATATGCGCCTAAATGAACTAATGAAACAAATTGATATGAAGAAGGACAAGCTTGATGTTTGGTCAGCTGGCTATGGCGGATTTAATAATCACGAAGAAGAAAAAGATGAAAAAATCGTTAAGTTCATAGAAAAGAATTGTTCTAAATTTTTAAGAGAAATGAGAAGAACTGGAAATTTCTTGTATAGAGGTATTGATAAACTAGAAAAAGTTCCAGTAGTATACTTGGCTACCACTCCATTACATAGAGTTCCTATAGGGCAGAGTACTAAAGCACAACATATTTTGGATAGAATATTCAAACTAGTTGGATTTAAGGCTTTGCGTATTAATTCTGTCCCATGCACTTCAGATATAAAAAATGCCTCAAAATGGGGAAATTTGCATATTATATTTCCAATCAATGGTTTTGATTATATGTGGTGCGAAAATATACATGATATTGGCGGAGATTTTTCTTTGGAAAGATCGCTTATGGACTTTACTAAAGAGAGTGGAAGAATTCAAACTCCATTAAACAAACAAACAGCTAGAGCTTTTGTGGAAAAATGGGGATTTACAAATGAAGATTTTGTAGAAGCTATGTCAGCAGAAACAGAAATTTCAATTCATGGTCAATATGTTGGAATTCAACGTGATGAAATAATGGGATCAAAAATATTAATGAAAGCATTTACGGAATAAATACAAATATGAATCCAGAAGAAATAAAATTCGACGTATTAGATGAAGGCGTTCATGATCCATACGTTTTCAAGGCTATTTTTGTCGTCGGCGCTCCGGGTAGCGGAAAATCAACTATAGAAAGAAATTTGGGACTTGAAGCTCGTGGCTTAAAATCTTTGAATGCTGATAGCACTATGCTACGATTGAAAAATATTCGACCATCAATGAATAATCAAGATTACCCACATGCTGGTGCCACCACTGAAAGAAGATTTCATGTATGGAGAAATGATTATTTGGGATTGGTACTCAATACTACTGGAAGAAATTTAAATACAATTTCAAAATTAAATGAAAACTTGAAATCATCTTATTATAATACTTTTATGCTGTATGTAGATGTAGATGAAAAAATAGCAAAAGAAAGGATTTTATCTAGGCAAATGACTACTACAAGTCCAGAAGATAAAAATAGACAAGTAGATATGGATTATTTTAATACAGCATATTCTTCAGTTAAAAATAATTTAAAGCAATATTCATCTATGTTTGAAGAAAGAAATTTTGCATTAGTAAGAAATGATGATTTTAATTTACTTGCTCCAGATTTTGAAGTGGCCAGAAAGAAATTAAATAAATTTTTATTAACTCCTGCAAGTCCAGAAGCACAAGCTATTCTCAAAGGTATTTCCAATAAACAGTATGATGGATTAGGAAGGCGTTATGCTAAAATTTGATAAATTAATTTTCCTTCAGTTTGTCTAATTGCAACATATGATCCGTGAATCCAAACTTCATGCTTTTTCATAATTGCTGTCTTGATATCAAAATTTCTAGGTTCGTAGCGATCAAGTATTTTTTGCAAATATTCATCTTTTATTTTATTATTTTCAATAATTTCGTTTTTTAATTTTTTCCCAGCAGCATCACGCATTTTACCGCCAGTCATAGTAGGATCTATATTGAAATCAATTTTCAATGATATTAGCATTCTATTATTTGTTATTACCATATCATCTTCTGATGCAGACCAACAATAATCAAATCCATTAATTGGAAATATGGCGAAAATTTGATTTGTGTCTCTGGTGTATGAATTTGCTCTCACTAAATGAGCAACTGTAAAGATACTATTACTTCTCAACGCTCTTATGCCATCTTGCTTCAATGCCATATCAAATATTTTAGATGCTATTTCTGAAGAGTCTATTGGCTTTCTTTTTATTGGAGATTCTGAAATAAAAACATCTTTTTCAATTGGAATTTTAAATCCACGATATAATAATCTTTCAGTGTCGTTATATGTGTCAATTATATTAGAGCATTTTTCTTGAACAAATTCTACAACATTGTTATGTGGAAGATCAGTTGGTTCAAACAATTCAGTTAAATTCATTTTCCTCCAAAAATTTACAATTGCTATATTAGTATTTATTCAAAAGCAATAAATACTAATATGAGAATTAATGAGATAAAAGAATTATCAGAAAAAGATGTCATTGCTTGTTGTCGAAAGATAATCGTTCAATGTTCTCAATTTGTTTCTGATATGAAAAAAGCACAGATGTTTTTATATCGCGGAGTTGATTATTCAATTACTCCTTCTCCAATTTTTATGGCTAATTCTCCAGAAAATAGATTGCCAAAAGGACAAACTTTTCATGAACAGCGTATATTGGATTTGCTTTTGTCTTTGTCTGGATATGAAGCTGTGCGATCTAATAGTGCATCTTGCTCATCCACATTGGCTGAAATCTCAAGATTCGGCAGACCTTATATAATATTTCCAATTAATGGATTTGATTTTACTTGGAGCAAATTAATATCCGATGTGGGAAGTAATGAAATATTGTCAAGATCATTGGATATATGGGATGCTTCTCATGCTGCCAAAATAAGGGCAAATAAAGAAAAAGTAGCTGAGTGGGGAGCAGAAGAATTTGTGAATAAGTGGGAATTTCAAAATGAAAATATGGTTGCTGCTTTAGAATCAGGAAATGAAATTTCTATTCATGGAAAATATTTTGCTATTAGTCGATATTATGTTGATATAGTTTCAAATTTTTTTAAAGTTGATGAAGGCGCATAAAAAAGCTGACCAAATTTGGTCAGCTTTTTTATTTCCTGAATTTATGCAATCTTAAATAATTTCCTTTAACTGTGTGATAGAAACAGGACTATAATTCCAAGCGTCTACGCCAATATTAATATTATTTACTTTTGAATTTTCTTTTGCAATTGTTGAATGTGTATGCCCAAATAAGTAAACTCTATCATCTTTGATATCTCTTGGAATTGGACAATGACTCATGACAAATGGAATTCCTTCAAGTTCAATTTCATATCGTTTTGTTGGCGAATATTTAATTATAGTTTCTGCTAGTGACGGAATTTTAACCATTGAATTTCTATCGTGATTCCCTGCTAAAAATAGTTTCCAAATTCCATTCATTCTTTCTCGATATGGCATTAATTTTTCGGGGCCAGCCAAACCAAAATCACCCAAATAATAAACATGATCTTCAGGTTCGACTACACTATTCCATTCGTTGATTAAAAATTCGTTCATTTCATTTATTTCGTGAAATGGACGAGAACAATATTCACATATTCTAAAATGTGACATGTGTGCATCTGACGATATCCAAGTATTCATTTATTCCTCTAATTTCTTTATTAATTTTTCTTGTATTCTTTTCCATGTATCTATCCATGCCCTTTCAGAATTGGGTTGCCATCTTCCTTCAAGAGATTTGTTTAGATAACATGTAATTAAAACGTCTTCTGACAATTTATCCATTGCTACATAGTATCTATATTCATGTGCATCAGGATATATTTTGAGAACTTTTTGTTTTGCTTCTTCTGCTTCTGAAATCATTCAGATAATTTCTCCATAATTTTTTCTTGAATATATTTCCATCCTTCCTCCCATATTGATTCTGGGCAATACGTCCACAAACCATTTTGGGGATTTTTATCTTGATCAAAGATGAGAACTTGAGCAGAATTTTTATTTCCTACATAAGCTTTAGCGTTTGGATAAATTTTTAGCACTTGCTCTTTGTAATATGCAGAAGTCATTTAGATAATTTCTCTATTATTTTTTGTTGAATTGCATACCAAGCATCTATCCATGCTTTTTCTTCTGAAGTATTCCAATAACTAATTGGACAAAATTTTGTACTAATATACACGTCTGGATTCCCAGCACCATCCCAAATATGTTCTATGGCATCTGGATAATATTCCAAAACTTTTTGTTTTGCGTGATTTGCTTCTTCTGTCATTGTGTTAATTTCCCTTCAAGATTAACGAGCATTTGCTTATAAGCATCTATCCGAGCGTTTTCTGTATCTGACGCAGACCCCAAAATCATACAATCAGAAGATAGATCAGATAGAATATAATTTCTATTATTATGTTTATAAAAATACTCATTTGCTTCAGGAAATATTTTTAGCACTTTTATTTTTTCATTCATGACATTATCTTCGCTAATAGTTTCGCTTCTTTGCATGGTTTTCTAATATAGTTAATTGCATAAACATCTTTTTGAATAGCTGCGAGTTGTAATTCTTTTATTGGATTATTTATGTAAATGATATCATAATTTTTCTGATCAAATTCTTCCAACATAAGTTCGTCACATGATTTTTGTTTATCATTGTTCGTTACAAATATATAATTCTGCAAAGCATTTAACTTCTCATGCTTGTTGATCATTTTTTGATCATAATGTGAAATTAATTTTTTATTCATGACAGCAGCTTTATGTAAATTTGTAAATCGATATTTGCTCTTAGGATTAATTTTTGGGGAACAGATTTCACACTTCTCTTGAATCCTTGCTCTTCATATTTTATAATTCTTTCTCTCAGTTTTAATCCATTGCCGCCGTTGTCTAATTCAAATGATAAATTTTCTGGTTTTCCAGAAAATGTTCCATACCAATTTACTCCATCTTCTGCCCTAAAAAACAAAAGATGTACGACTTCATCATCTTTTGTTAAGAGCCAAGAATTTGTAAAACTGATATCGGATTTATTTTTATTCATCACTAAATTAGTGTATCAGATATCAAAAATAAAGTCAAATTTATATTTGTTAGAATAAATAATGAAGTGTGCAACATACTATGCACAAAAAGCAGAGACTTTTATCTCTGCTTTTTTGTTTTTGTTTTTAGATTATATTTCCCATAAGACTCATACGAGCAACATCCATCCACTCGTCATTATCTTCAAAAGTTCGGGCTAATCCAGAAAGTTTAATTACGGTGCGAAGAGATAATTCGTTGAACTCAGCGGCATGATCACGAATGAACTTCATAACTTTTGCTGAAGTTTTATCAGAAAGCTTAAACTGCTTCAGCATTCCTTTGTTAGTAACCAAGTCTTCAATACGAAGCAGCTTTTCGCGGTCAGTACTGATAGTCAAGTCCAAAAAATGACTTCTCGAAGCAAGGGCAGTGATGTGGCCGCGCATACGTTCAGAGCGAATCTTGCGGAAGTTAACGTTTGAAATGAAGATCACGCTTCCTTTGAATTCAAATGAATTCGGCACATCGCCACGGCGAAGAGAAACTGAATCCACATTCCAGTGAATCATGCGCTTTGCAGAGGTGTCCAAAGCAGCTTTCATAAGATTCAGCATTAATTCGTCTGTGAAAATAGAATCACAATCGTCAAAAACAAGAACGTTGTTATCTTCACGGAATTCATAAAGCTTCATATACAACCCAACTGCACTAGCTGCGCCAGAAATAATTTGAAACTTTTTTGATTCTCCAGAAAATGTTTCGATCAAGCCAGCGTCTTCAAGAGTCTTTTCGACTCCGTACGTTTTGCCAACACCAGGAGCGCCAACAACAAAGAGAGCGCGAATATCTCCATTACGTGCGCCAAGAGTCATCTTGTTGAGAATATCAAAACGTTTGCTGATGCGAGTCAAAATTTCTTCATCAGTCTCAGTGGATTCTGGCTCAGGCTCAATTTCAAGCTGGCGATCAACAATAGATACGCTGCCAGTTGTTGCATTCACTGCATTTGGCTTGCGGCCGCGCTTTCCAGATGCTTCTCCATTTACCACAAAATCATTACGACCAACTTTGACACGAGCGGCAGTCCGACCAGTAAGTGATGTGCCATCAACAGTTACGAAACCAATTCCGTGCTCAATTTTAAAGCCTTGAATGAGACGGAAAGTTTGGTTCTTGATTCGTTGACCTTTACACGAGCCATTCATGATTGTTACTGTAGCCATCGTTGTTTTCTCCAGTGTTTTAATCATAACAAAGTTGGTGGTGTTTGTCAACCTAAAAATTCAGAATTTTCAGATTTTAGGTAAACGCAGCAAACAGAATGGTAGCGAGTGTAAGAATTGCCAAAATCTTGATTTCTTTGATCAGAAAAGTCGTCATGTGTTCCTCCATATAAAGATAATACCAAAGTTTGGGTTGTTTGTCAATAAGAAAATAAGTGCTTTGCTTTGAATATGTTAAGACAGCAATTTAGCCATTAATTTGACATTAATTGTTGGCTTTTTTATGCATTCAATTGCACAACCATTTTGTTGAACAGCAGCCATTTGCACAGCTTCGCTTGGCTTGCTGATGTATTTAATTGCACAACCATCTTCTTGAACAGCAGCCAGTTGCACAGCTTCGCTTGGTTTGTCGATGTGTTGAATTGCACGACCATCTTGTTGAACAGCAGCCAGTTGCACAGCTTCGCTTGGCTTGTCGATGTAGTAAATTGCACAACCATATTGTTGAACAGCAGCCATTTGCACAGCTTCGCTTGGCTTGTCGATGTATTGAATTGCACGACTAGTTTGTTGAACAGCAGCCAGTTGCACAGCTTCGCTTGGCTTGTCGATGTAGTAAATTGCACGACCATATTGTTGAACAGCAGCCATTTGCACAGCTTCGCTTGGCTTGTCGATGTAGTAAATTGCACGACCATATTGTTGAACAGCAGCCATTTGCACAGCTTCGCTTGGCTTGCTGATGTATTTAATTGCCCAACCATCTTGTCGAACAGCAGCCATTTGCACAGCTTCGCTTGGCTTGTCGATGTATTTAATTGCACGACCATCTTGTCGAACAGCAGCCAGTTGTGCTTTTTCATCCATATATAAAGAATATCCTAAATAAATTTATTTGTCAATAAGAAAATAAGTGCTTTGCTTTGAATATGTTAAGACAGCAATTTAGCCATTAATTTGACATTAATTGTTGGCTTTTTTATGAATTGAATTGCCCAACTATCTCGTTGAACAGCAGCCATTTGCACAGTTTCGCTTGGCTTGTCGATGTAGCAAATTGCCCGACTAGTTTCTTGAACAGCAGCCATTTGCACAGCTTCGCTTGGCTTGTCGATGTGTTGAATTGCACGACCATCTTGTTGAACAGCAGCCAGTTGCACAGCTTCGCTTGGCTTGTCGATGTAGTAAATTGCACGACCATATTGTTGAACAGCAACCATTTGCACAGCTTCGCTTGGCTTGTCGATGTATTGAATTGCACGATAATTTCGTTGAACAGCAGCCAGTTGTGCTTTTTCATTCATATATAAAGAATATCCTAAATAAATTTATTTGTCAATAAGAAAATAAGTGCTTTGCAATCAACAATTTGTAACAAACACAAAACAAAGAGCTTAAAAATGCCTTTTAAGCAATATTATTTGCTTTATGGCACTTGGACATGTCTGAGGGGCTTAGAGCGGGTTATAGGGCAATTTAGCCAATTTTGTCCCTTTAGAATCAACAAGTTAAAAACCAGAAATTTGACTATTGGACTGTCAAATTTCTGGTTTTTGGTTTGATTAAGCAGAGAAGATAAACTTTCCCCACTGCTCTGCGATCTTGGTCCAAGACTTCAAATTGGTCATTGGCATAGACTTCATGAAATTGTAATTCTTGAAAGCCATACGAACTGCCATAATTCCAACTTCAGTCTTCACTTGCGTAAGAACAAAATTGTTAAAATTCTCAAGCATTGTAGCCCAAGTCTTCAAATATGGCTTGTCCGTGCGCCAATCACGCTTTTCAACTTGGCGATCTGCTACCTTTTCCATAACACCAGTCCCATCGCTGTGATCAAACCAAAAATTACGCAACTCGTACAACATGCTCATAATGATCTGATAATGTGCGCTGATTTCAGTTGTCTTAATCTCTGTCACTTTACCAGACAGAATATCAGCAGGATGTGGAAGAGTCTTGCCAATCTTCATATACGCCATGAACGATGTAGCGGTACCAGAACCAACAGCAGATGCAACCAAATCTCGAATTACACTATCTGACAGAGAAGCTTCATCTTTATCAGTAGTGATAAGCTGGCTTACAAATTCCCAACTACGCGGAGTCGGAAAAGACTTATCAGCGCTCGTAGGATCAAACTCATACAACTTGTCTTTGAAGGTTGACAAAAAAGCAACAACATCAGGATTGATATTTTCGCTCAAAGCCCAATCCAACCAAGAATCAAAATCAGGCTTAACTTGAAAGTGAACAAAACGATTTGCAAGCGGAGAAGGCATACGGAAAGTTACTCCGCGGTCTGTCTCACGATTTCCAGCGGCGACAATAACCACATTGTCAGGAAGCTTATACGTTCCAGCAGCTCGGTCTTGAACCAACTGATATGCAGAAGCTTGCACAGCAGGAGCAGCACTATTCATTTCGTCCAAAAACAAAATGACAATTGGATACTCAGCAGCAAATTCAGCAGTCGGCATACGCTCGTCAGGCGCCCAGCGCATAGCGCCAGCACCGTTATTTGCAGTTGGATTTAAATATGGAATACCAATGAGATCAGATTGCTGCATCTGACTCAAACGAAGATCAATAGAAATTCCACCAAGAAGCTTGGCAATTTGCGCTATAACTGACGACTTGCCAATTCCAGGACCAGACCACAGAAAAAGCGGGCGCTGTTTCTTCAAGCATCGCTTGATCAGAGGAACCAATTCATTCAGCGTGTACGATGCAGTTGTGTCAATCTTTGCCATTTTTTGTGTTATCCTTTCGTATTTTTGCTACTCTTTAATGGTATCAATGTTTGGGTTGTTTGTCAAGCTTTTCTTTTCCACAGGCTAAGTTGTTGATTTTAAAAGGATAGACTGATTTGTAGAACAGTTGGAAAAACGTTTGTCAAATACCAGACTCCAACACTGTTGTAAAGATTACGCATTTCATGTCCTTTCGACTACAAATATAGCATAACAAAGTTTGGGATGATTGTCAAGAGTTTCTTTTTGATGCCAATTTTGCTGTTTCTGTTGGATTTTTTATATATTCAATTGCCCAACCATTTTGTTGAACAGCAGCCATTTGCACAGCTTTGCTTGGCTTGTCGATGTATTGAATTGCACGATAATTTCGTTGAACAGCAGCCATTTGCACAGCTTTGCTTGGCTTGCTGATGTATTCAATTGCATAACCATTTTGTTGAACAGCAGCCATTTGTGCTTTTTCATTCATATATAAAAAATATCCTAAATAAATTTATTTGTTAACAATAAGTGCTTTGTTTTGAATATTTTAAGACAGCAATTTAGCCATTAATTTGACATTAATTGTTGGCTTTTTTATGTGTTGAATTGCCTGATAATTTCGTTGAATAGCAGCCAGTTGCACAGCTTCGCTTGGCTTGTCGATGTAGCAAATTGCCCAACCATCTTCTTGAACAGCAGCCAGTTGCACAGCTTCGCTTGGATTCCTGATGTATTTAATTGCACAACCATTTTGTTGAACAGCAGCCAGTTGCACAGCTTCGCTTGGCTTGCTGATGTGGTAAATTGCACAACCATTTTGTTGAACAGCAGCTAGTTGCACAGCTTCGCTTGGATTTCTGATGTATTCAATTGCCCAACCATTTCGTTGAACAGCAGCCAGTTGCACAGCTTCGCTTGGCTTGCTGATGCCTCGAATTGCATAACCATTTTGTTGAACAGCAGCCAGTTGCACAGCTTCGCTTGGATTTCTGATGTATTCAATTGCATAACCATTTTGTTGAACAGCAGCTAGTTGCACAGCTTCGCTTGGATTTCTGATGTATTCAATTGCCCAACCATTTTGTTGAACAGCAGCTAGTTGCACAGCTTTGCTTGGATTTCTGATGTATTCAATTGCACAACCATTTTGTTGAACAGCAGCCAGTTGCACAGCTTCGCTTGGCTTGCTGATGTGGTAAATTGCACAACCATTTTGTTGAACAGCAGCCAGTTGCACAGCTTCGCTTGGATTTCTGATGTATTCAATTGCCCAACCATTTTGTTGAACAGCAGCTAGTTGTTCTTTTTCATTCATATATAAAGAATATCCTAAATAAATTTATTTGTCAATATTTATGTTGATTTTATTCCAAAGTTTGATAATATTTTTACATGCGCGAAAATCATCCAGAATTGACGAAAGCCAGCTTAACTGTATTGTTGAATCTGGTTTAAAAATGAGGTCTGTTTTAAAAATGCATATGGACCCAATCTTGCGTCAGAATTATTCAATAATATAGATGCATGTCTAGGGGATGCATCAGGAATGGCAATGATGCGTATTCTTTGCAGAGATAATTTAAATGTAACGTTGCGTTGGACGGTTCCAATGATTAACAAGATCAATGTAATTAAAGCAATTCGTTCATCTCAAATTATTGATAAAAATGATGGACCCACTTATAATTACTACAAATATGGGTTGATAGAAACAAAATATATTGCTGATAGATGGAGTTGGGATGCACAAAATAGATGTGATTTTCTGTTTCTTGGGAATGCTATGGCACAGAAGAATTGGACAATTTTCGTGAAGTATTAAAAGAGAAATCAATTTACATATACTAAATTGGAAGAAGAAATAAAATACCGCAAATTGTGCGGTATTTTATTTCTTCTTCCAAATACTTACCCAATCTTCCCAATGAGCGATATCTTCATCTGGAGCACCAATATATGTTTCAACTAATTCCAGATCATAACCATTTCTAACAGCCCATTTGGTCAATGCATTTCCTGCATCTGGATAAAATCTCCAGCAATCCACTGGATGCCGATGAACATAACCATTACTCGGCGAATTGATATAAATATATCCACCACTTTTTACTACTCTTGCCATTTCTAAAAACATAACCCAAAAAAGTTCCATATGCTCAAATGCTGAAGACGACACTACTACATCTGCATAATTATTTTCCAATGGCAATACATATGAATCATCTGTGACAATATCTACGCCAATTCCAGCAGAACAGTCAAGACCAATATATTTGCAATTTGGAGATGCCACTTGTCGTAACGATCCTTGTGCTGGAACCACTTCTTGGCTTCCTATTTCAACAATGGTTCCTGATTGAACGTACTTATCAAAAAACTTTTTTCCACTTATCAATGCTGATCTGTGCATTATTTCCTCCTAATTCCATCCCAAAGCTGTGTATGGTTCTTGTCGATTGTCTACAATGATATGCTTAAATGCTTTCGCAGCAGCCGCATAAGAAGGAACTTGAAAATCGTGCATTACTACTAATGGCTGCTTAACTTTTTCTGAGATATATTTTATAGTATCACATCTACGATCACCAGAAGTAGAATTATCTACAAAAATTAGATCAAACAATTCTAAATCCAAAGAATCCAAAAATGTTTCTATTGGTTCTGGAACTACAATCATAGTATGTCTGCTATCTTCAACTTTTGCAACAGCAGCCCAATTTGGATCATTTTCAACAGTTACCAATTTTTTCAAAAGTGGAAATAATTCACGATTCAAAAACATTCCAGTACTATATCTGCCAGCGCCTAACTCCAAAATACTCTTTACATCATCTCCCATAGCAGATAACATATTCATATGTGTTGCATATGGATCAGATGTTTGTGTATAATTAAATAATTTAGTGATTCTCATTCAATCTCCGTTATGCATTGCTAATTCCTGGCAATGCTGTTCTTTTATAAAAATCTCGTTCTTCATTAATTGCATTGCTATCTTCATACCATGGCAAGTGCTCCATAACATATGGAAAATCAAGCCTTATGTGTGTCGCTGATGGCCAAATTCCCCATCCTGGATTATATAAAGCAAAAGTTGTATCTATAAGAGCAAAGTAAGAATCATTATCAGCAGTTTTTCTAGTCCAATAATTTACTTCACTGTCCAACATTAATTGTTTTCTATGATAATGATCTGGAAGATTATCTATTCGTAATCCAGGGCCAACTTTTGCAGGAGCATATCTATCAGCAACTTCGTGCATTTTTCTTACCAAATCTGCTGGACAATTTGCATCTGGAACAACATCAGGATCAGTTACTATAAATCTTGTATTTTGAACTATATTAAGTTTCCAAAATGCATCATGGCCAAGATTGGAAGTTCTATTGATAATATTCAATCCTGATGTTTTGTAATAACAAAGCAATGGTTCCCATGTTGATGCATTATCAATCACAGCAATATTTGTCATACCTGCGTCCCAAAGCCAATTAACCAATTTTCTAAATCCTCTTTCCAGATTATTAAAATTAGTTATATAAATCGGGGTTGATTTCCAATCTTCCATTATTCTTTTTCATCCTCTGAAAATGAATAACTAAAATCAAAATCTAATTCTTCAACTTTAAATTCATTCAACGTAATATAAAATTTTGGATATGTCTTTGGAACTTCTCCTGTATATTTTTTGGCCACAGAAACATGAGGAATATATTCATCATAATCTGATTCTGCTCCTAATTCTATAGATTGGGAATAAATTCCAATTAATTTATCTTTTTCCAATTTTAGCACCAACAAATCACCAAAAACTTCCCAACCAATAGCTTTTACTTTTATTGGCAATTTTGGTTTTATATCATAAATTTCTGGAACAGCTTTTCGAGAATAAGTAACTGTAACATGATATTCATCTAGATCGACCAAATTTTCTATTTTATTGGTTTCCAACCAATCATGCAATTTTTTTCTACTTTCACTATTCAACTGGAAAGAAGAGTATGTTCCTTTCTTTTTTTCTGCTGCTTCCATTATTTTATAAAAATCACTAAACGATTTCATTTTTAATAAATTCCTTTGTAAAAGTATTTAAGTCCAAATCTAACATTTTCAATAAAACAGCATATTGTTGTTCGACTATATATAATAGAGAAGACTTTTGATTTTTATTATGATCACAATAATATGGGCAAGGCATTTTTGCCAATCCCAATACTATTGATCCAGACCATATAGTATTATAATCTATTTCAAATTTATAAAATTCTATTTTTACTTGATTAAATCTAAAAAATCCATCTGCTGTTAGATGCATTCCTTTTCCTTTAATCCACCAACTTAAATTATCTAAAATAGGAAGTTCCATTTTATAAATATCACGATAGTCTTGATATATTTTTACTTCCCATTGTAGTTTTGTTAGCATCAATTATTTATTCTGGATATGAAGCACTCAATAATTGCGAAAAATAATTTGCTTGATCGCTAATTTTGGTTAGTTCGTATTTTCCGCAAAACTTTAGAAAAAATATTCCAATACTCGAACGATTCTTTGGAACGCACGCATCAGCAATAGTCTCAAATATTAATTCTTTAATATGATCTGGTTGCATAGTAAGATTAACCAATCCAACATTCCTATTATAATCATCCAAAACTTTGTGTTCAATTCCATTATGATCTAGCCATCTCGTCATCATCATTGAGGACCATGCAAATCCTTGTTTATATCTATCTTCAAATGCTTCTCGCAAACCAACTTTTGTTTTGCTTCCTTTTTCTCGAATTCCTGGAAAACTACTGAATATGTTATCAGTAGTACACCCACGAACTGCTTTCTCAAATACTGACCATTCTGGGTCTGGGGGAACTTTTGGAAGATTGGTCTTTTTATCTTTAACTACATTTCCTTTATAATCAAACACTCCTTGAGTTGTTATTGTTTGGTCTGCAATTCCGTTATACATAATTACATTGGGTGCAAGCAATTGTTCAAAATCTTTATCGCTGCTTACAATAATATGATAGTCATTTGGGTGTGCCTGAATGAAACCTGAAAAATTATCGTCTGTTTCCAAAATAGGATTATATAATACTGTGCAGTTGGTTTTTTCTGTAATAAATTTCTGAAAAATATCAAAAGCATCAAAAAACAATTGATCTAATTCTTGCTCTTTTGGAGTACATTTTTTTTTAGCTTCTGCTCTATTTCTTTTATATGGGGGATATACACTTTTTCTCCAACTGTTGCCATCAAATGAGAACACTAAATGTGTACCAGATCGAACCCGCCAAATTTTACCAATACTCGCAAATAGCATATGTAAAGACATGCCAACTATTTCTTCTGGCGTACCTTTAATCATATGTTTTACCCGATGCAAGAGATGATTACTATCGATCAATAAAAATTTATTCATAAACTATGATCCTTTATCCTTGTCAAGAAATTAAGTCCAATTTTGCTCACAATACAAAGCAATACATCATTTAATATCACACCTGAAAGTATTAGAACCAGCATGAATAAAATGATGTTCATGCACTTTGCACCCAAATCTTATATAAGAATAATATTTCTTAATGTATTCATTGCATCTCCCATTTCGTAAATTCTGGATTTGCTCTTGTGAAATTTTCTATAAAATCTGCAAGATGTTGTATTCCTTCGTGCTCTTCATCTTTATCACTCTTGCTGTTCCAATAAGAAGCATCATGCGGGCAAGCTCCAGCATGAAAAATTTCATGCCATAATGTATTTCTCAAATCCCTATGACCCAAAGTATATGAATATATTATTTGAAAATTTTCACAATCTGTAGCTGCTACTGCTTTTCTATCTTTTAGATGATCGAAAAATCCTTGACCTAAATCATCTACGTTCCATATATACCATTGTTTTCCATTTATGCTTACAATTGTTGGATTATCTGGCAATAAATCAGTTTTTTTATTTGGAATAATTCCCACATAAAATTGTATGAAAATTCCCAATGCTAAGAATAACATTATTGACATAACAATAATAATTATTTTCATTATTTCCTTTATGAATGTTCAGTTCTGCCATCTTCTAATTGCTTTCTTTTGATAATTTTTCTTTTATCTGGGTCAGCAGTTTCTTGCTCATATTCTTCAGTAATAACTGATCTACAAATATCATTAAACCATTGTTCTACTATTGCATGATCGTTTCTTCCCCTATATCCAGCTTTTACTAATTTGGCCAGAAATACATCATTCCAATCTAAATCAAATGCGCCATCCGATAAATTATTAGGATCGATATTAAATCCAATTATATCAACCCATGGCTCATGATTTAGTGTCGCAGTTTCTTTCGCTGATTTTTGTTCTTTTCTAGATTTTCTTCTTTCAAAAAATTTCTTTATAAAATTCATTTATTCCTCCATATCCAATACATCAATATAAGCTCTTTCTTCGCCTTCTTCAAATAAATTAAATTCTTTTGATTTTTTCTCATATGGATTAGATTTTGATTTTAATTCACTTTCTGGCCATTCAGCTTGCATATAAAACACATAGCCTTGTGTTTTTGGGGGCATCTTGTTCCATTCTTCAAGAGTCACTAATTTAATTTCGTCCATATTTCTATTATTTCCCCTTAGTTATTAAATTATATCCATCATCTTTTATTGTGTTCTCATTACAATGTTTGCATTAATCAAAATCCCCACTTGTTATTCCACAAAGAACATTGTAATCTTGGTGAATATCTATAACCATTTTCAATTGCCATTTCTGCTACTTTTGTAGCATTATGAGAATTATTTACATTATTTGATCCTTCTGCCATCAAATATATAGATCCTTTGAATCCAGCATCTCTATATTCTTTTTCTGCTTGTTTTACATCATTCAAATCTTCATCATTAGAAACCACAAATTTCAAATAAACTTTACTTCCTGGAATAGTTGTATAATCCATCACTACTTCTGGTAAAATAGATGATTCCCAAGTTTCTCCAGAACAAGGCAATTTTGCACTAACTGAAAATAATGTATTTAAATGATGAAAATTATAGCAATCACATAATCCTCTTCTTAATTCACTGGAAATTTTCTTTGTTCCGTTAGTTTCAAAAGTAAGATCAGTGAGATTCATATTTCTATTATAAATTTCTTTTAATAACTCTGGATACTGCTTTTGCCATCCAAGTAAGGGTTCTCCGCCAGTTAAAATCAAATGGCAATCCTGATTGAATTTTCCATCTCTAAGCAAATTTTGAATTCTATCAACTATTTGTTCTATGGTTTGTTCTGGACTTAAATCTTTAAAACGAGGGTCCCAAGAACTGTAAGAATCGCATCCAAAATTTAATATTGGTAATTGCTTAAAATCAGTATATTTGGTTGGATCAACTTGAAATCTTTCTGTGCTTTTTTCTCCCAGTGGCATATTAAATCCAGCACAAGTTTTGTTGCACCCAAAAACACGAACGAATACACTAGGAGTTCCACTATATCCTTCGCCTTGAATTGTTCCACCTTTTTTATTACCACCAAAAATTTCTGCTATTTTAATTGCCATCATATTCCTTATGTCTATCTTCTATATCTTTAAAATACTTGCCATCATAGTCATTGAATAATTCTTTTAATTTATCATATCCAACGTCAACTATAATTTCTTTTTTCTTTTTATGTGTCCAACACCAAGTAAATACTGGATCATGAATATAAATATGGAATAAATCACCAACTGTTCCATAATATTCTTTAATCGTGAAAACTTGGCCTTGCTCTACTATTCTTCCATATTTGGGAAGAGGAATACACATCAATAAATCGCATATTCTTCCAAGAATTTCATCACTGAACCATACAACCAATGCTAACCACCATGGTCGATCAATTAAATAAATCGATCCTGAACGATATTTAAAGTAACAATTACCACCAAAATGCCAACTTGTCATATTAATCCTTTAGTTGCTTCCATCCCAGCTTTAATAAATCAGTTCTAATTTCATCAGTAACCACTTCTTCATTAACAAACTTTGGATATCGTAATTTAATAATGTCGTCAGAACCCATTCCAGAACAATAATAATTTATATAAGTTTCGCCGCAATCTCTCAATTCAGCAACCACTGATCCTGAACCTCTCCATGAAGTTGACCAATATTCACCAACTAATATAGACTCAATATCCAATGGTTGCCATTTGCATATTAATGCAGCATATAAATTTTGAGCATAATTATCATCTTTAATTTTCTCTTTTATATATGCACTATTTTTCAGATCGTTTTTTAGATTAAATTTTTCATTCAACATAATTTATCCTAAATCATCATTGCAATTTTTACAACGCATATCTGGTTCAAAATTGCTAGTAAACAAAATAACTCCACACGAATGCCCTTTTAAACGACACCAAAATGCAGTCCATAAACTTACTCCTTTGGCTGGTTTAGAAAACAAATAATACAAAGTATGATACATAACTATATTTTCTCCAATTAAAAGGGAATGTGTTACTCATTCCCTTTTATTTAGGACATCACGATTTAATGTGATTGCCTCCACCAGATAGTCTTTGCTATCAGTCAAGCATTTATTTAGAATTAAAAAATGCCATAAATTCTGCTTTAGCGCTAGGGTTCTCTTTAAATACTCCACCCAGTCTAGAAGTAATGGTACTACTATTTTGGTCACGAATACCGCGATTGCGAACACATGAATGCTCTGCATTTATTGCTACAGCAATATTGTCTGTTTCTAAAATGTAGTTAAGAGCATAAAATATTTGTTCTGTTAATCTCTCTTGAATTTGTGGTCTTCTAGAAAAGAAATCAACAATTCTAGGAAATTTACTCAATCCCAAAATCTTATTATGTGGTATATAAGCAATGGTTGCATATCCATCAAAATTTTGGAAATGATGTTCACAAACTGAATGAACTGTTATATCTTTTACTGTTACCATTTCGTCATATAGCATCCTATTTTCGACAGTTGTACATTTTGGAAAATTATTATAGTCCAATCCCCACATTGTTTCATACACTAACATTTTAGCAAATCTTCTGGGAGTTTCTTTCAAACTATCATCAGATAAATCTAAGTTCAACATCTTCATTATATTACGAAAATTTATTTCTATTGATTCAATTTTTTGATAATCACTATTAAAAATAGAAGAATCTGACGTAGGAGTTTCCACACCTTTTTCTTGCAGAATTTTTTTAATAATCATTCCCAACAATGGATCAGCTTTTCCTTCGCTCATTATTATTTTTCCTTATATCTAATATTATCAAAGAAACTTATCAAAGTCAAGCATAAATAATGCCAGCCACGATGCGAGAACATCTACTGACTCTAACGTTCGATAGGAGAACATCAGCATATGTTTATTTATACAACGGAATATTTCATAGAAAGAGCCAATAAAATTCCAATATTAATCATTTCTTATTGTAATAAAAATAAAATAGAAAAACGTATTAAGAAATTTTTTAATAAAATATCTTATTAAAAGTAGTTTGTGAATTTTTAGATTTTAATCCGCACTTCCCACGACCACGAAAGCACATCCAATATCGATCATAATCATCTATTAATTTCATAGCTTCATCATAATGACTTGTTTGAAAAATACTGTCTATGATATCACTACAAAATAATTTATCATAATAAAGAATGGACCCATTTTTTTTATTACTGGTTAAAGTAGTCATTACTGCTGGAAAAATACCACTATCATATTTTTTATTTGCACAATGTATAGTTTCAATATGCTCCCAAACATTGTGTGCTTGAATTAAAGCATATGAAAATGAGTCCCAACTATTTTTAGATACTTTTCCTGATTTATTTAGTGATTTTGGTCCGTGAAAACACACATCACTAATTTTAAGTCTTGCACTAATTGGGCTATCTTCAAACTTAGAATAATAACCATCTTGTTCTCCAACCTCTTTTAATGATCGATAGTCAGTTGAATATTTTTTACCTTCGATTCCTTTAGCAACTGAAAAAGTCCAATGATCTTTATCTTTACCTATAGTATCATAATATATTCCGCCAAATCCAGCCGTTAAAAACGGCGTGGCACAATCATAACTAATTGTTAATTTGGGATTGTGATATTTTCTAATTGATCTTTGAATATCTGACAGCAACAAAGACCATTCTAAATCAGAATTTCCAAGAAAATGCACCCAATCATGAACTCCAGGTTCTAATAATCCATCAAATCGGCAATCAACCAATCTTTTCAATGCCAAATGCGGTTCCCAAGCATTTTGACTTGCGAACGACCAACCATCAAAATGATTGCTATATTGTTTTGGATCGCAAAATTTCTTCATAATACCATACCAATTATCAGATTCAGTATGATTACTTCCTTGAAGAACATTAAGTAGTTTGCATTCTCCAGTCCTATTTTTTATAAAATACTCATTATTAATCAAAGTTGCAACAGTTGCATCATTAATAGAATTAATTCCTGTTGCTTTTCTGCTTTTTTCTGAAGAGCAAGTCCATGAAGGAATATCTAAAATAATACCATAATCTGCATAAGCTTCCATCCAAGATAAAACTTTCTCTCTCTTTTCTTTAGCTTTGGGGCAGTTTATGTCCTTCCAATCTGCTTCCCAACTACCCTTTGCTATTTGGAATCCACCAGAATCTGCCAGAACAAAACTCTGTTTTTTATCTCTATCTCGCAACATTAATTCTTTAGAATCATATTTATTAATATCTAAATTTGCATTACCAGCACTAAAAAGATTTGGTTTATAATAAAAATATCCTAAATTCTTATTAGTCCAATTAAGACCTTCAATGCCATTTTCAAAATTAATAGGAATTCTTGCTGGATCGACAAAGTGCTTTTGCATAGCTCTTTGTCGTCCAACAAATGCACTGAAATAATTACTCACTGATGGAAGATATGCTGCCCATTTACTCAATCCATTTGAATCAAGTTGTTCTTGCCACATATCATGCTGCGGTAATTTTTCCTGATTCAAAATATTCTCCTAGTTACTATCTTTTGGATCCCAATACAAGTAGTTCCATAGTTACCTCATTTACTTGCAAGATGCAAGAATTGTGTATTGATGGACTGCCAAACCGCTCGTTACTGTAATTTGCATTGCACCAGCATCTGAAATCTTCATAACTTTGTCGCCAGTGAGATTCAAAATCCCTTGAACGTGAGAAAGTGGCCAATCTCGGGGAGTATTTAGTTTTCCAGGAATACCAGAAGAAAATACAAATTCGCCAGTATGAGTACTATGATCGCCAATTGAAAAATACAAATTATTCTTGTCAACCTTAGCATTAAATGTCCCTTCTGTAGCACCTGCTGCTTGCGACTGAAATTTTAATTTCTGAATAGCATTCTGCGTCGGAACAAAAGAAACATCCCAATTGATATTCTTTCTAATTTTTGTGGGAATTTGAGTTTCAATTACTTCTTTGCTCATAAATCGATAGTCATTTCTGAAATCTCGATTAGCATTTTGAAATGAAATTCCAACTGGAACATCATTTGTTTTAGTTATCTGAATAAATGCATTTGATTTATATTCAGGAATGGATAGAATTGTGTTCAATCTACCAAGGTCATGCAACCCAAAAACACCTTCCAATTCAGAAACTGGTTTAATAAATTGTGAATTCAAAACCACTGATTGATCAGCAGCAATGCTATTTAATTCAGTTGTTGTATCAGTCCCTGTAACTTTAACTAGTTCGAGAAAACCCAAACCATTTGTATATTCCAATATTTCTTTTAATGCATCAATCATAATTTTTCCTTTATTATTTATATAAATTCTATGTTTTAATTATATGTTTATTTGGCAGAAATGTCAATGAAATTATGAAAAGAAATCCTCAAAAGTAGTGTGTTGCTGAGTTGCTTTTTTAATTCTTTCCCAACTTGGTAGTTTTCCAAGAAGATTTTCTATTTTTTTATCAACCACTGAAGCTAACGCAGAATCAGAATCAATAGGAAGTTTAGTAAACCAATCAGGCAAATGAGCTTCATCAATGGGATATGCTACAGAAGTCATCCCCAAAATATTATTTTTAAGCTGAACTACCACACATTTCATTCCATCTGTTATGCGAGTATGGATATTATCATTATTCATTTCCCGTAAATTATTCCAATTTATCGCTGCTCTTGCATGACCTGGGACTCTGCTTCCTTTTCCTGATTTAACTTGAGCAGTATACATCGTCAAATTATTGACTCTCTTTGGTGTACCTTGTTCCCATAATGGCAAATTCTTAAATTTGTTTCTAAAATTATTAATTTTTTGAATTAGTATTTCTTCACTGCCATCTTTCAGCAAATCTAAAAGAATTTCAGTAAGAAATTTTTGGCAAATCTCTGGAGTATCGCTACGTCTTAAATCCAATCCCATTGCTTTTAGTTTAAGATGGTCATCATCATACCAGTTTCCATCTTTAAACATATTTAAAATTGCATAACGTTTTTTTGTCATATAAATTCCGCGATAACCAACAGATTCACATACTGCTTTAATTAAAGACCCATATTTTTCTGGACAATTAAATGCTTTCTCCATAAATGATTGGAATGATTCATTTACTTTATCTCCAATTGCCAAATAAAGTTGCACTGCTATTTCTTTATTCCACTCTGTATGGCCAGCAGCAACTAATGGTTTCATTATTGGCCATGCTGAAAAATTGCTTGAATCAGTATCAGCGTAGCATATTGCATCACCTTTATAATTATACTCTCCAGTTATACATTCATTAATAAAAGAATTCATATGTTTACAAATTGTTCTACCAGATAACGTAATACTTTGTCCAACCCTATTATCACTAAATCTAGATGCTGGGTTAGATATTGCCCCATATCCAGAATTAAGTTGAATTTTTTTTACATGTTGCAATCTATCATAATATATTTTTTCGCTTGGAACGATTGACTCTGCTTTAATTTTTTGATATTCTTTTCTAATTTTATACCAGTGAGCGAAAAGACCTGGAACTATAGCATCTCTTTCATATGTAAAAATTGTACCATTTGCGCTTAACATCCATTTTTGATCACTATTGAAAATCAAATCATAACATTGTTTTGCTGTTATAGTATCGCTTTTTCCTGAATCTTCCCAATCAATAGTAATATCTATTCCTGATTTTTGGTCCATTACTGCTTGATATTCCAGAGAACTAAATTGTTCTTCCCAAGCATGAGCATAGGTCATATTTGAAACTTTCTTAAATTTATCTTGAATATAATTATCTGTTATAACTGGACGTAACTGGCCAACAATGGTTTCAATTCCCATATTCATTGCCCGCAATGCAGAGGGATACAGACTATTAATATCAATTACCCCAATCCATTCGTGCATTCCAACTTTAGGATCAGCTACATAAGCCCCAACAATTCCACGATCTTCACTTGAACCAATATATTTCCCTTTATTTGGAACAACCAATCCTAATTCATGAGCCCTATTAACAACTGCTTGATCAAAAGTCGCAACAGTCCCCAAACAAGTTGGCAATAAAGTTGTTGTGTCATGCGCCACTTCATTTAATAATAAAATGAATTTTAATTTTTCTTCTAATTCTGATAAAAGAATTACATCTTGCCTATTATATTCGATAAATTTTTCAAAATCATTATTATATAATGAATCCAACGAACCAGAATAAACAGTTTTACTTTTTCCTAATTCATATTCAGCAATGGCATTTAAACTATAACTGTGGCGCTCTTCATATGTATATTTTCTATATAAATCCAAAAGATCAATATGAACTCTTCCAACTAACTCATACGTGTTAATTTCTTTTCCATATTTTTCTACTTTTGATGCTTTGGGTTTTTCATTCCAAAAACAAAATCTTCTCGTATCGTTGATGCTCATAATTCTGGCAACTCGATTAATCAAATACGGTAAGTCAAATCCTTCAGAATTCCAACCACTCAAAATATCAGCATCTTGAATTAAATCCAATGTTGTGTTGAGCATTTCAATTTCAGATTCAAAAACAAAAGTATTTTCAAATTTCTCAGCTATTTTTTGTGCTTTTTCAAATGAAATTGTTTTAGGTGGAACTGCCAATGTAACTAATTGATTTAACCATTCTAATTTCAAAGTAATTGATGTTATTATATTAAAAGGATCTTCAATTGGAGCATAACCGCTTTTTTCTTGATCAAAATCGCATTCAATATCAATAAAGCAAATATTTAAATCTGGCGCTGGTTTGCTTTTATAATTAGAAGAAAGACATTTAAAAACTAAATTTAGATCGCTCTCCCAAAGTTTTTTTCCTTTTAAAATAGCAAGTTCTTTATAAAATTCACTACTAGATTTCGGAATTATCTTAGTTACAGGAGTATTATAAATTGTTTTGTGATTTCCATTTGGATCATCTATATAAAAAGAATAATCCACAGGATATGTATTAAATATCCTTTTTCCATTAACTCTCTCCGCAACATCTATGCAATTAGTTTTTTTGTTTTGTATTGCTGATATATATGACATAGTAAAATTATACCTTATATTTTATTTAAAGTAAAGATAAATAAATTATTAAAATTTTAAAGTTAGAATAAATTCGTCGAGTATTTTATTAATAGTCTTTTGCTTCCAATAAGGAATACATAACAAAGGAATTTTATTATTAAAACAAAAATCAAATTTTATTTGATCATTTCTTTGTTGATTTTTAAATGTTATTTCTCCACCAAACAATTCTATAGATTTGTAATGCTGGCCACCTTGAAATTCTATAAGTGCTATTAATTTGTTATCTTTATTTCTTAAACCAAAATCAAATGGTAAACTTTTTATATTCTTGCAATCATTAAATTTTATTTGCGAATTAAAGCTAATATTATTAGTCTTTAAATAATTTCTAATCAATAATTCCCCATTAGATAATTTACAATTTTGGCACCCATTTCCAGATAAATGACTGCCAATTGTTTGAACAAAGACTCCATGATCAGGACATATTATTTTAACTTTTTGACTGAATTTTTTATATTCATTGATTAAATTATACTGATATCTGAAATTATGTACTATATTTGCTCTATTGATAATATCAACTATATTCCCTCTCAATTTATCACTAGTAGATTCTCTCCCACACTCTAAGCAATTTTCTCCAGCTAAATGATTATTAGGAGTTTGCCAGAAACTTCCATGAGTTTTACAAATAATTTCTATATTAGCTTTATCACCGAGATATATAGATTTTGAATAATCATATCTAAAATTGTGAATTTTATTTGCATATTTAATAAATTGTTCTAGTGTTTTTAGCCGTAAAATTCCACCAAGTTTATTAGAACATTGAATACAACCATGGCCATGTTTATGACTATCAGCAGTAATCCAAAATTCTCCATGAATGAGGCATATTATACATACTTTATTTCTAATAATAGAATATGTTTCTGTAACTTTAGAATAATCATATTTATTGTTATATAAAGAATTACAAAAAGTAATAAATTCGTCTACTGATTTTCTGGGACGATTATTTTTAGAACATTCAAAACAGTCATGACCTTTCATATGATTTGCTGGATTAACCAATAAATCTCCGTGAATTGGGCAAATAACGCATATATTAGTATTATTATTAATATATACTGATTTTTGATAACCAAATTTACTATTATGAGCAATATTTGATTTTTTTATAAAGATCGCTGTGGTATTTGCCCGCATTATTAAGTTTCCGTATTATTTGCGTCCAATAGCTGTAAGAATAGCTTCCAAATCTTTTAAATCTTCTTCGTGATCTTTAAAATTACCTTTATGAGCCACTGTAATAGCAGTCTTTAACAGCTTCGCTGGAATCTGAAGTTCCTCTGAAATGGCTTTAACTGTTTCATTCATGCCTTCATTTAATGATTCCACTTCCTCTTTTACTTTAACTCCTTCATATACCAAATCTTTCAATCTTTGAATTTCTGCTGGTCCTAATGCTTGTGTCAATGCCATATTAATGCTCCTTTGTTTATAATTAATTGTATCATGAGTCGTGTTTAATAGCAATAATATTTATTAAAGCAATAAATACTTATATGCTTATAAATGAATTCTACAAACCGAAAATATCTAAGAGCGCAACTTATGCTATAACGAATCATCTTTTCAATAATCCTCTTAATATTCCATATTTAAAAAATCAACTTGAAAAATTTGGTTGGAAATTGGAAGGATCCGGTGTTTATAGTTCGGTTTGGAGTAATCCCAAAAAATCATATATCCTTAAAATAAATAAAATACCAGATCCTGGATTTGATCATTATGTTTCTGTTATTAAAGGAAGTAGAAATCCACATTTTCCAAAAATTAGTGATAGAAGACAAATATTTATTACAGGAAGAAGTTATTATGCATATTTAATTGAAAAATTAGAGGAATTTCCAAATAGAGCTACTGCTGAAGATTATGCATCTATGTTCAATTTTGTAATTAATCTTAATATGGAAGAAAAACCTTTAGAATCACTAATTGAAGAGTATGGAGCAATTCCTGAAATATTCAAAAAACAACCAAAATTAATTAAAGCATTGCGTATAGTTAGCTATGAATCTAAACCATTTTTTAGGATTGATTTGCATGACGAAAATTTTATGCAAAGAAAAGATGGAACAATTGTAATAACTGATCCATACATTGGGGGTTATAATGAAACTAGACGAATATTCAAAAACGAGAATACCAGCCAAATTTTCTAAAATTGTGTTTGATCGCAGTACTGATAAATATACCATAGAAGGCAAATTAAAAAAATTGGGTTGGACTCTTCTAGGGGCTGGTTATTATAGTACAGTATATTCAAATCCAAAAAAATCTTATGTGTTAAAAGTTAATGATAGACAAGATACTGCGTATGCACAATATGTATCTTTAATAAAGAAATATAACAATAAACATTTTCCAAAAATAAGTGATTTGAAATTTATAGAAGTTAATGGTGGTCGATATTACATATATCTTATTGAGAAATTAGATGATGTACGTTCTGAAATGAAACATTTAGCTAATGTTTTTAGTGAAATAATAGATTGTCCATATTCATCACTAACATTTTTTAATACATCTCATACGCAACTTGATTATTTAAAACAAAATCCAGAATTAGTTACAGCACTCAGAATTATTGGAAAATTTAAACACAATATCAAAAATCCATATATTTCCAATGACATGCATGGCGGCAATATTATGCAGAGAAAAGACGGAACAATTGTTATAACTGATCCTTATGCAAGCTGATGGGAAAATATAATGAAAATCGATGAAATAACAAAAGAGAAATTAGAAGAAGCTGTTATACATGCTGCTGAAATTCAGCATATTAGAGCCCGTGCAAATATTGTTGCAGGTTTTTGCGATAGAATGGGAAATTATCCTTTAATATATAGAGCATTTAATGCTACAACACCAGAAACTCCTATTATCAAAGTTACCAATCATGAAAATAAAAATTTTGAATATAACGCAAAAGGAATGTTTGCAAGTTCTCTTACAGATATAATGAAAAAATTGGACATAAAAAATCCAACTTTTTGTACTATGATCACTCCAAGCGAATTATATTTGTTTCATGGCCAAGCTAGAATTTTTGTTCCTACAGAGAATTATAAAGTTGTTTGGAGTCCAGTAGTGGTTGATATTGGTGGTAATACTGTCGCTGGAGAAGATGCAGACAAATATGGAATGATAATTACAGGAAATATGGGGCATATGACAGATGATAGAAGAATTCCAGCATCTATGGCATCTACATATAGAGAAGGACTTCCCAAGAATTTTACTAAAAATGAATTAATTTTTGATTGTGATGAATATTATTTAATTAATATTGGAACTTTTCTTAAAAAATATGTTGGAAAAGCTGCCAAAGAATTGGTGTATTATAGAAAGCATAAAATTCCAGGAATGAATATAGAAGTGAACAATACATTTCCAAGCTTGAAAGAGGATTTATTTAAAACGAAATTTAGAGATTATAAAACATTGGCATGGTATATACGAAATCCTATGATGAATTATCTGGATTGGCTGGAGAAAATAAGAAATGAAAATCGATGAAATTCCAAAATGGAATCTCATTAGAGAATATCCAGAAAGACCGTCTGGAGAAGTTGAAATAAATTTAGAGTACATTGGTAAACCAGACACGAGTGATCATTCATTGTGGTGGAATAATGAGAATAAACGAAATAGAACCAAAAATTGATATCGATTATTATATGGAAAGTTAAAAGATATTAAAGAGTTAATAAAAATTATGCATAAGGATCAGTTATAACAATTGTTCCATCTTTTCTTTGCATAATATTTCCAGAATGCATATCAATAAAATAGTTATTGTGTTCAGAACCAACTATGCATAATGCATCAACTAGTTTTGGTTGTTTTTTAAATATGGTAGGAATATGGTTATTAAACAGTTTAGAAATTGAATATTTTGGATCCGCATTAATAATTGTATTGAAAAAAGTTGAGTAATTATCACCAACAAAATGGCCAGGAATTTTAAATAATTTTTCAATTAAATAAGCACAATAAATTTTAGGTCCAATAGCTATTTCTCTCATATCACTTATTTTTGGAAAATGAGGATTTTTACTTTTCTTAATTATATTAACATAATGATCGAATGCTCTATCAGGAACTTTATTTATTTTAAGAATATAAGATTTTTTAACATTTCCCCAAACTGAACTATAAACTCCTTCATCTAAATATATCCATCCAAATTTTTTAAGACGATTTCTTAGTTGCTGAGTATTTCCAGCGCCATAATTGAAATGATAATTTATTTCATTATCAATATCTTTAGATATTTTCGGTTTGTATAATTCATTTAAATTCATAGTTATCCTTAGAAGTATGGATCAGTTATAACAATTGTTCCGTCTTTTCTCTGCATAATATTTCCAGAATGCATATCAAAAAATAATCCTGGCACATTACTTGTTTCTTTATTTTTTCCAATAATTTGTGCAGCTTTAAATAAATCAAGATGTTTTTCAAAATATTCAAATCCTGCTTTTGTATCATATAATCTATAATAATCTTGCTCTATTTTTTCAGAGGAATTTCATAATTATTCATAATAAAATCTAGTCTACTAGCTATTGCTACTCCATATTTTGCCTTATGTAATTTCTCAATAAGATATATGTAATATCGACCACCATTAACTTCTATAAATTTCAAATCACTTATTTTTGGAAAATGTTTATTATGCAATTTTCTTATTATTGACACATAATAAGCATAAGCTTTATCCGGTTGTTTATTGATTTTTAGAATATATGGTTTTTTAGGATTTGTATATACTGCTGCAAAAGACCCTCCGTTAAAAAATTCCCAACCAAGTTTTTCTAATTTTTGGTCCATATTCAATGAAGATGATGAAGTACGAACTTCATCATCAACTACTTTAAAAACTTTTACAGGAACTCTTGGTTTTGAATATTCATCTAGTCTCATATTTTTCCTTAGTGAAACATTAAGTATGTACCTTTTACTGTAGGATCTGTTGCTGAAACGTCTCCTTCTCCAGGAAGAACTGTAACATTCCATTTTGGTTTAGTGCCGAGCGTTTTATTCATCTTCTTTTCCACAAATTCATCATAACTTAAAATAGTATCAACATCTATATCATATTTTTCAGCCAATCTATCTTTTAATTCATTCCATTCTTCTGGACCTCTAAATTGTGTGGCTCCTGCTGCATTTTTAATAAGCTTAATACCTTTGCGTGCAATTAAATCATAGAATAAATCTTTGGGCACTACTTGGCTATGTTTAACTGCACTTATATTAACTAAATTGCTTTGCGTTGAAGATGCACCAGCACTAAAATTAATTACAAAATTATCTGGCTTGTCCTCTGAATTTGCAACATCAGCTATTTTGGTGTAAGCATAAAACAAATTATTTGGGAATTCTCTAGCAACATCCCAAGCCATATCCATATATTCAGGACTGAAGAAGTCTCCTGAATCATGCCACCTTATTGAAACTTCAACATCTCCTTTATTAAAATCTTTATCTGTAAAATTATCCCATTTAGCGATTGCTTTTGAAATTTCACCAATTAATTCTGCTTTAAATCCTTCTGGATCATTCAATAAATAATTTAATGTTTGCGCAGACTTCATGCTAACTCCAGGAAACATAATATAGCTTCCTTTCATTGCGAAACAATAATTTTTGCAAATACCTGCACCAGGGCAAGTATCAACAACTACAAATTCTCCTGTTTCTTCATTAACTGACAATCCTTTTAATGCTGGCAAACCAACATTATAATAAACTGTGGCAGTACCATTACTGTGTTTCATCTTCTCATTCTGTTTAAGTAAGCCACTAGGTCTTTTAGTAATAGCATCTCTTAAAGCATCAAGATCATACTTATCGCCATTTTCATCAATAATAGGAACTGAACCATCTGCATTCTTTTTTACATTGCTTGGGTGAATATATGGCATAGTGTATGGATCAAGTTTATTTTTCTTCTTGAATACTGTTCTATCAAGATAATCCTGCATTTCTTTATGACTTGCGTTTCGATATTTAGAACCAAGACCAAATTCTCCAGCTTCTCCCAACATCTCGTCTTCCAATTCAGTTTCTTCTGGATTTTCGCCATCCAAAAATTGATCGAGAGACATAACAGTTAGTCCATTGAGCATACCTTCAGATATTTTTGATAGTTTAATTTTCACTTCACATCCTGGAAATTGTTGTTTAAGGGCTGATATTGCTTGCTGTATATTCATATTGGGAACACTTTTCTTTCCAATATAAGTCATATCATGCCCATCTTCGTCTTGAACTCCTATGTATCCATATTCATATTTTGGGCCATAAAAACCACCATCTTTATAAACTGTAAATTTTCTTGATTCTTTTATTTCAGAAAATCGCATTTTATCTCCAATTTTGTTTACACATGCTTCAACAATAAATTTTTGACTATTTCTTCCAATCGAATTAAATTCTTCTGGAGTTATCCATTTAACAGCTTTTATTTCGTTACCTGGTTTATCAAAATCAACTGGGTCTTTAACTTCTCCAATATAAATTGTCATTTCAGAAGATTCTGTGTAACCTTTTATTAAACCTTTCCACCCAAGTTTAATAAATTTAATATTTGACTGCTTAACCCCACACTCTTCGTTTCCTTCTCGTAAAGCAGCTTGTAAATCTGTTTCTTTTCCATCGATATGCCCTTTAGCTATCATCCACTTGCTTCCGCCATAAGTTGGATCACTGCTCATAACAAACATCATTCTGAGTTTTCCAAAGTTATCAAAATAATAAGGAATAAATCCAGCTTTTCTTATTATTGATTTATCAAACGCTTCTTGTAATTTTTTAACTGTCTCTCCTTTCACTTCACAATCCGAGGAACAATATTTTTGATTCGCTGAGTGAACATTCTTAAATTCGCTTTCACAAGTTGGGCACTTCTTATTCTTTGCTTTGCTTGCGTTTGCAAACTCTCTATATGTTAATTTTGGAGTTTCTTTTGATTCTTGCATATGAAATGCCATAACACTTCCTGGAAGTGGAACTTTTTGTCTTGGAGTTAACCATTCTTCCAATTCTGCCATAATATATTCTTTATTTCCAGTCACATATAAATGATCATTATTTATTCCACGAGCATCACACTCTAATTTAAATTTATTTGTTGGAGAAGTAACATATGGAATTATTTGTTTAAGTCTATAAATTGTGTCATCATCATATTTTCCAAACTCAATTATTGTATTATCTCCGCAATCCCAACCACCCTGTCTAATTCTAATTGCTCCTTCACTTAATCTACAAATATCATAACCACGTTTTGCACGAATTTCTGAATGCCATGCTGCAATATATACTTTATTAGTGATTGTTATTAATCCTGCTCCAAATCCAAGTTTATCTTCTGGCCCCAACAAAGATAATTTTTTTAATGATCTTGGATTTATTCTGGCAGAAATTGGATATTTGTTTACAGCTTCACTAATTCCCATACTATGTAACATATTACTATCAGCTTTGTTTATAGTTTTCCCGTGATGAATATAGCCTCGTACATCATCAAGAACATCTAAAAGTTCTGGTTTAATATGAGTCTTTTCTGCTTCTTCTTGCGCTTCTTTATTCCACTTATCAATATATCCTTTCTTTTTTGCTTCAGCATTTAAAAGCTTTATTCTTCGATGAGCTTCTTCTCTGTCCACTCTTGGAAATTCCTCATTATTAAAAATTTCATAGGCGTAATCAATTTCATTTTTAAGCCATTCTTCATTGGATGGATTATAATCATCTTTATATTCAGAAATAATATTGCTATTGGAGCGATCTATGGAACAACCTTGAAATTTCGTGCTCAAAACTTTTGATTTAGCCATTAATTTGACATTAATTGTTGGCTTTTTTATGAATTGAATTGCACGACCATTTTGTTGAACAGCAGCAAGTTGCACAGCTTCGCTTGGATTGTCGATGTATTCAATTGCCCAACCATCTTGTCGAACAGCAGCCATTTGCACAGCTTCGCTTGGTTTGTCGATGTATTCAATTGCACGATAATTTCGTTGAATAGCAGCCATTTGCACAGCTTCGCTTGGCTTGCTGATGTATCCAATTGCATAACCATTTTGTTTAACAGCAGCCATTTGCACAGCTTCGCTTGGATTGTCAATCCATTCAATTGCATAACCATCTCGTCGAACAGCAGCCAGTTGTGCTTTTTCATTTGATGAATATTTATTATTTTCCGCAATGATATTTTTATTAGTCATATTTTTGCTGCATCCCATGAATTTTGTGCTCAAAACTTTTGATTTTTTTGGTTTTGCTCCAAGAATTGGGCCAAGATTGTCAACTTTATCTTGTGGGCCAAGCCACTTTGGATTTCTGTATGGTTTTGTTGATCCCAATAATGATTTCTTTTTCATATAGTTACTCCAATAATTTATTCTCTTTAGTATTTATAGTTTTTCAAATAAATCAAAATTATGTATATATAATTCTCTGTCAATGGCAATATATGCTCCGTGAATCCACACATCATAGCTATTTTCTAAAGCCCATTTCAAATTTTTATTGGTCAATTTATTGTTTACTATGAATTTTTTAGCAATTATTTCATCTGTTCCTAACTGTTTCAATTCTCTTCCAAGATCAATAATTGCACGATCAACTACTGAACCAGATAACATAACCTTTTCGTCGTTAGTAAAAGAATTGTACGTCTTAATAATATTTCTTATTACTGTAGTAATATTAAAATAATTTACTTTTTTGGAATAAAACTCATTAAGAGTATACCAATATTTTAAAAATTTTTTTATATTTTCTGAATATCCATGGACATCGTATTTTTTACGATTCCAAAAATCAGAAATTTGGTCTACATATGTGCGTAAATTTTCGTCAATAGCTTCTGTTGGAAATATATAACTTGCCCCTGAACAACAAGTATGTCGTTTACTATACGCAAAAGTAAATCCATTTATAGGGAATATGACATATAATTCACCCCATGGTTCAGCCATTTCAGGATCACTATTACAAAATAAACTATTTCCTCGAAGAGCAGTAAAACCAGTCATTTGCATATATTTGTCTACTATTTTAGTAAGCTCAGTAGATATTTCTCCTTCAATACTTCTTCTATTTTTTCTTGGATATCCCATAAAAATACTTGGTGAGTTTTCTCTAACACCTCGAACGAGATCATTTGCTCCTTTCATTTTCAAAAATTCTGAACAATGATCTTTTATCCATAGAGATAAAGATTCAACATTAGCATTGATTTCTTTAACATCTCCTGAACTTAGTTTTGACATATCCAAATCAAACTCTCGGAGTAGCATTCTTTCTTCTCCTACGATTTCTCTTAATTTTTCCATATACTGAACTATTAGGATCTCCACCAAAAAATTGCCCAGATGGAGGAGTGTTTGTTCCGTTGACAGTTGCAATCGATCCAGAACTAGTTGATCCGCACGATGCTGATTCTTCTAAATCGTTATCTTCATTAAATCTATAAAATGGTAATATTATTTCTAATAAAGAAGATTCTTCGCTAATTGCAACATAACTTCCGTGTATCAAAATTTCAAATCCATTTGTCAATGCATATTCAAATCCTTCATTATTTTTAAAATGATATTTTTGAACAAACTCTTGTGGCAGCAATGTAATCAAATCATTGTAAAATTCATTATTCTCTCTGGAGACACTATATTTTTTTTCGCCAATATCAAACTCCATAGTTAAATCTTCAGCAAGAGCACACCACGAATAGTCAAAACCATTCAATGGAAAAATTATATATACTTTGCCATATTCCTGCGCTGTAACTTCCATAGAAGTAGTAAAAATACTATTATCTCGTCGTGCTTTAAATCCAACTTGTCTTAGAACACTATTTAATTTATTATTGATCTTGCGGTCTGTTCCCAGTGGTGCTCTATTATTAATAGGTTTGCCAAAAAATACATCACTATAAGACTCTTTCCCACTGAATAAAAAATTACTATGACTGTTTTCATAAACTTTTACAATTTGAGAACAGTTTTTCTTAATGAACTGAACAATTTTATCTTCTGGCTCATTTGAGGGATGCATTCCAATCTTTATTTTTTTACTGATTTCGTTTATTTTCATAAAGTTTTTGTCCACTGTAAATATGTATTTGAATGTCTAGTTACCATTAATTCTGATATTGCAATAAATTCTCCACCAAGATATATTTCTTTTCCTTGTTGTAAAGCCAATGATAATCCCATATTTTCCCTAAATTCATACTTATCAGCAAAATCATTGGGACTTAAAGAATGAAGATCATACATCATTTCTGTATATCTTATATCTGTAACTAAATCGCAAAAATCACTCCAAGTATATCTAAAACCATTCTTTGGAAAAATTTGATAAACTGCACCATACTCAGATGCTGTTGTAATATTTCCTATACAGAACAAACTATTGCCACGCAATTGATGAAATCCTGCCAATGATAATTTTTTATCTATCTCATATTGTTCTTTATAAGTAAGCGATAATGGTTTTCTATCTGTATGTGGTTCCCCTACAAAAATATTACTTGGTGCTGATTGAAATCCATGATACATTGGTCCAGCTTCTTCATAAAATTTTAAAAATTCTGAGCATAATACTGACACTTCTTCCAAAGCTTTTTTAAGAATTAATCCTTGCTGTTCAAAAGCAGAAGCATCGATATGTAGTTCACATATTTTCATTTATTTTACTGCTTGTAATGTTGCTCTTAAAAACCAACCAAACTTTTCTTGTTGATCTGCTAATCCTTCAATATAATTTTGAAGACCAATATGATTTACTGCCAATTTATCAACTTCAGTTAGCATTTCCAATAATTTATCATTGTCAATCAATAATTCATGAATCATTTCATTTGCTGGCAATACTTCTTGAAAATCTTCTATAACTGATAAACTAAGTAATTCATTTACGGACGATGGAACAAATATATCCAATGCTCTAAGTTGCTCACCAATACTGTCAAAATTACTTTCAAGATTTTGATATATTTTTTCAAGCAATAAATGTAACTCGAAAAATCTTGGACCAGTTATATTAAAATGCCCAATATGAAATTTAATTCCTAAATGAAAAACAGTTGCAGTCGCCACTTTCAGACTCATTTCTAAGTTATTCATTATATACTTCTCCTATTACTAAATATTATTTTATTTCCTAATTTCTCGCTCATTGCGATATAGTCACCATGAATTAAAATTTCATTATTTCTAATAATTGCATGAGTTAAATCTGTATTCTTGAAACCATAATCTCTAATAAAATCAGTTGAAGAAAGCTTATATAAATTTTCTTTAAATATTTCTGCTTTATTAATATCTTCTTGTGATGGTGTCTCACCCCAAGGAGTGGGAGTCAAAGCTCTTACATATTCGTCATATAAATCAATAGCAGTATTACACCATGTATATGAAAATCCATCCAATGGAAATATAATATGTAGGTCACCATATTTTTGCGCTGATAGTTTAGAAGAACAACAAAAAATGCTGTTTGATCTTAATGCTTCAAACCCACTTTTTTGTAATTTACTATCTATTTGCTTCTGTACTGAAGATGGTATATCTATTGGGTGTCTATCAGATGGGGATTTTCCGAAAAATACATCTCCATCTTTGAAATTATATATATTACTGCCAAAATATCGTGTGATGCCGCGATACAATACTTTTCCATATTCTCTATACAAAGACATAATTTCACTGCAATGCTTATTTAAGAATATTAAAATTTTAGTCTCATCTTCTTTTACATAAGCTGAAAAACCTTTCGATTTGTCAAATTCATTAAGCAGCATGTAATTTTGCTCCGTATTTTTTAGCAATTTCTTTCATTTTTACATACATCATATGTTTCAAATTTGTATTCTTCCAATCATTATCTACAAATACATAAAAAATTTTCCAATCATTTTTATTATTGGTTGTTAAAAACATACCAACTTCGCCATATCCTTCTCCGCTAACTCTCAATTGATACGATTTCTTTTGAAGTTCTCCTTTCCACTTCAATTTAGTTATATCTAACGTCGAATTGTTAACTTCGCTTATTCTCATATTTTACTCAATTCAATACTTAAATAATTTTCTCCATCATGCTTTAATTTTTGCACTGGATATCTTTCAGAGCTTTTCTAGCATCCACAGATAAAATATAATCACTGTCTACATAATCAAAACCTAATTCTTTTGCAACGTTAATAAGTTTATCATATAACATTTGTCCAAGACCAGTCGATTGCCAATTATGATTAGATGTTAATTGACTTCTTGAAATTTTTAATGTTTTCTTGGTTATCTCATTAGAAGTTATAAAACCTTCTACTTCATTAGTTTCTGGATTTCTTGCCCTAATTATTATTCCTAGGTGTTCCTCATCACTATTCCAATCTTTAAATGGTCTTTTATCAATTTCCCACTTTAATTTGCTTATATCTTCATCTCTATCATTAAAACTTTTGTAGCCAAAATCTGGTGCCTCATTAATTATATTCCATAAAGCTTTTTTTAATTTATGATAATAACCTATATTTCTAAATTCTTTTTTAGTAAATCTCCAATATTTGTCATTTTCTGTTCTTGGATTAGAGTCAGACATAAAACTTCCATGTTTCCAATAAATGATCCAAGCGACAGGCATGTTGTTAACATACATCATAGCCATTTTACTTATTTTACCTTTATTTCCTGTTTGTAATATCCAACCAAATTCTTTTTGCGCTGTAAATGTAGGAACATATAATTTATATTTTGTAGCTTCTTTGATTAATTTTATAATTTCATCATTGCTTTTACCAACTTTTATAACTTCTTGTGCAATAGATTCGCTGATAAAATAACTATCTGATTTATGTGGAGTATAACTATTTCTTATTTCCCAAGGAGCTTTATTATAATTTAAAGATGATTGATATATTAATAAATCATTTAATTGAAATTTTACATTTGGTATTTTTACAAAATAATGTTTTTTATTATCATATCTTTCATATTTTCCAAATGGTAAGTCAATATCATAATATTTTTCTCCATTATTAAAATCTACTCTTACCCAAAAATGAAGTTCATGCAATTTTGGATTTTTATGGCCAACCACGTATGAATCAATATTCTTTATATTTTTTAATACACAATCAGAAATTGACTCTGCAATACTATCACACAAACCAACTTCTCCTCCTTCCCATTTATCATATATTTTTTGTGCAGCTTTAATCATTTGTGGTCTAAGTTGAAATAATTTAGCTCTATAGGAATAATCAAATGATTCTTTTAATTGAACTTTACTTAGATCAATTTCATAATACCCTTTATTAAATTCTTTGCCTTCTTTGTACTTAACTGTATATCTTGCTGCCAATCTTTTCCACGCTTTTTCAGCAGCCGCTGATCTATCAGTATCTGATCGAAAATATTTATATCCTAATTGTTTGGCTTTTTTAATCGCTTTGTCATACAGAATTTGCCCAAGTCCAGTACCTTTCCATTTTAAATTAATTCTAATAAAAGAAATTACTAATGTTTTTGAATTAACTTCCACCAAATCAATATCTGCCACACTAACACCAGAGGAGTTATTTACAATTATCCAAAATCCACCAATTCCGTCATTATTACTGGGTATTACTGAATAATCAAATTTTAATCTTGAAAGCTCTTCATCTCTATTATTAAATTTTGTATAATTAAAATCAGGTTCTTCATTTATAACTGACTCATAAAAATTTGTTTTATGCAATTGTCTATCTTTGAAATCCCATTTATAATGTTGAAAATATCCATTACCTGATCCAACAGTAACATCTATTTTAACATCCACTTTTATTCTATGAATAATATTCATAATTAGCTTATAAGTACTATCACTCAATTTTTGTATTGTTTCTATATAAATTTTACCCGGAGCATAAATTGGACGGGAAACTCTTACACATCCAATTTTATATATTCCTTCATAACCATTATATCCCAATCTTGTAGCCATTGTTTCGTGAGTTGTTCCTGGAACAAGTGGAACAAAAGTTTTATCTGGAAATAGCCAGCCACTTGAATCTATTACAGATTTTTTGTTTCCAAGTTTTAATTTATATTCTAATCCAGCTTTAGATTCATTAATTGGTTTTTTGCAAGGAACATATGCTCTAATTGTTTTATCACCACGAATTTTAGCAGAAATAGTCCTATGAAATCCATCTAATATTTCCCCTCTTTTTGTTAATACTATTGGAGGAAAAGGAGTTATTTCATCAGAATATTGGTCATCATCTTCATCTAAATCATTTATGTTATCTAATTTTTTTATAGAAACATTTTGTAACTTATACCAGACACTATCCATTCTATCCCAAATATCAGAGCCAGCATCAATCTCTTCCTGTTGGTGCAAATCATATATCATACGTTGAACATCCCCATCTAACATAAATTCTGGATATTCATTCGCTTCTATATTATAAACGTTTTTTGGTCTATAAATCACGTCATATATATCTTCATTTATTGGAGCAAGCAAAACTTGATCAAATATTTTTTTAATCTCTCCAACTTTCATAGAATTTGGATATAATTCTCGAATAATAGTATATCTATCGCTTTCATTAGAAGAAGTATACATCTTTCTTATTTGAGAAGCAGAGGTTATCTCTTGTCCCAAAACTCTATACTTATGGACAGGAATAATTACATAATATGCATGTTTATTCAAAGTTTCTAGTGGAGTAGAAGGCCCAGGATATGGTAGTAAAAATGACAGGGTCCCATCTTTCTTTATCGTTGGTCCGAGTCTTTCTGCATCTTTTTCACTTAAACCAAATATAACAATAGTATTGTTTGAATCATATTTACTAGTTATCTCCAATGCTTTATAAGGACTTGTTACTTGTACAAATCCATTTTTAGGTATGCCAGCTTGCACTGCTAAAAATTGTTTTTGCTTAAATGAAAATGGTCGCTCACTTATATTATTAGTGGAAGCTATATAATGATGTGCATTTGGAAATTTTGAAATCAAATATTCCCAGCAATATAAATGTTGTGGAAGGAATGGGTGAAACCCACCGCTAAAAATTGTTGCAGTTGTTTGTTTTATTTTTTCTTCAAACAAATTTTGTAATCTCATACTTATATTTATTCTTTTTCATATAAATACAAATGCGAGTCACGATGATTTCGACATCTACTCGCTCTAAAGACCACTGGAGGTCATTCAGCTATGACTATTTATACTACTGCATATTTTATATCAAAATCAAATTCATAATTTTAAATATAATTATAGTAAATCTATATACATTAATGCAAAAAACAAATTAATAATTATTTGCCCAATTCATGGAGAATTTTTGCAATCTTCTCATGCACATTTATCAGGAAATGGTTGCCCAAAATGCTGTGGATTTAATAGAACATTTACAGAATTTGTTAACTCTGCAAATATTATTCATAATTTTAAATATTCTTATATTTCTAAAACTTATTACAACGCCAAAAAGAAAATGGATATAAAATGTAAGGAACATGGAATTTTTAAACAAGCCCCCGGCGTGCATTTACAAAAAATTGGTTGTCCACAATGTGGATTTAACAGTATTTCTAAAACAAAAACAAGCAATACAAAAGAATTTATAACAAAAGCTATTATCATACACAAAAATGAATTTATTTATGATAATGTAAATTATTTAACTTCACGCCAAAAAGTTGAAATAATATGTAAGAAGCATGGCTCTTTTTGGCAAAGCCCAAATAAACACTTAATGGGAAGAAAATGTCCAAAATGTAAAAGAAGTTCTGGAGAATTAAAAATTATAAAAACGTTGGAATCATTACCAATAGAATTTGATGAACAAATAAGAATTACATTATGCAAAAATAAATATCCATTACCTTTTGATATAGGGATTATTAAAAATAATAAAATTATAGGATTAATTGAATACCAAGGAAAACAACATTATGAACCTATTTTTCAAAAATATTTTGAATCTACTAAGAAAAATGATTATATAAAATATAATTATTGTAATATTAATAATATTCCATTATTAATAATTCCATATTGGAATAAAGAAAATATTGATAATTTAGTAAAATCTTTTATATCTAATTTACAACCTTAAACAATGGCCCTTTGGTTATAGGGCTATCTGTATAAGCCACTTCTCCAGAATGATATTCATATTCTGTATTTTGATTATAAAGTTGTTTATTTAATTGTATTATCCATTCTGGTTTTAAATGCCTGGCTCTATATTTATAAAACAATAAATGAGTTTCAACTGGCACATCAGGTTCTAATCCTTCATCTTGAAGTTCATCGAGTGCCATCATTCTATTTCTTCCTTCATGACCAATAACTATGGATGGAATAGAATAATCATCATTCTCCCATCTATTAGGAATACTTATTTGAAGGAATGGAGCGCCAATAGTCCCACCATTTTTAATATAATTTTTTATATAGTCAACATTTCCTAAATCGTTTCGACTTCTATAATATGCTAGGCTTAAAAATGTGGATGGATACATTAGCACTCTAAGACCAAGATAATCAATTTCTTGATTATATGAAACTCCTCCTAATCCATTTTCATTATCGATAATGACTTCATTAATCTTCATACTTATATTTATAATTTAATTCAAAAAGAAAAACCACTCAAATTGGGTGGCTTTGTAATAATTTATTCAATTTCTTAATTACATCTTCATATTTGTCATTTTTATAGAGAATTCCCACCCCACCAGCTTTATTCCACGCATCAATATTTCTACTATCATCATCTATAAGAATATTACCATCACCAGCATATTTTTCTTTATCTCTCTCAAAAATAACAGGAATATCCAAATTATGTTTTTTCAACCATAATTTTTTACCTGCAATACAATCATTAGTATGTGGTTCTCCAACTGGTCTAGTTAAGATGGTAACTGGAATGTCTCTCTGAGTAAACCAATGATATATTTTTTTACCATTGCTTTCCCAAGCCATATTAGTAAATTCTTTTTTAATATCTGCATGATCCACAAAATTTTTCCAATACTTATTATGATATCCAGAATCTATAAAATCTTGAACATCAATATTATTGAAATCAGAGGCAGCTTTTACACAATCTACAAGCACTCCATCCAAATCAATGTATATTTTTTGATCTTCTTTAATTTCATATAGTCTCATATTGATATTTATCAATATTTCCAAGTTTTTATTTTAACTATATTTCTAACAGTTTTGGGAGAAATATTAAATTTTTTAATTTCTTTACTCGAAGTAAAATATTTTGTTCCAATATCAGATGGATGACAATTTTTTCCATATTTTGATTCATAATATCTTTTTCCTGTTGATTTTTGAGTTACAAGATAAGTAAATGGAATTTTATTACTGACAGCGCAAATATTCATAAGTTATGTATCTCATAATACAATTATTTAATTTCAATATTAATTTCTTTCTTTTTAGCCTCATATTCAGTTAATGCTTCCATATTTGGTTTAATGGCTAACATAGAATCTTTGTGTTTTGTTTCGTCAGGCCTAACTGCTATTTTTGGGTTTAACTGTGGATTTGTTTCTATTGAAAGTCCCATTGAATTATAAAGAGCAGTTGGATCACCAGGAAATGTAAATGTTCCACAGTGATTTAATCTAATTGTTGGATCAGCAAAAATTTCACCACCAATTGCTCTATACCTAGCCGAAAAAAGCCAATCCTCTGATAGATATTCCATAGTATCAGGGCTAATAGCACAATCAAACAGAGCATAACAATATTTGTTATACTTTGGATCAAGACCAATATTGTTGGTAAATTTTGTTTGTGGATATGCAACCATCATCTTATTAAAAACTTCTCGTTTAATTAACATGAATCCTGTTCCTAATCTACTAACTGGTATCATACCATCAGCCACTTTTATTTGTCCATTTTCATCCACACATTCTGGATTACAGTTAACTACAAAATCTGGGGGGAGAGTTTTCTTTGGGTAAAGTCCTCCAACTAAATCTTTATCATGTAATATTAATTTAAAAATATGTTCTGGTTCAAACCCAATATCGCTGTCAATAAACATGAGCCTCGTTGCTGCGGAATTTTCCAAAAATTTTGCAACCAAATGATTTCTAGCTCGTGTAATTAATGATTCGTTTGTCATTGTGTCAATACTAAACGGCAAACCAATTCTTTGAGCATAAATTACAAACTTAATCAAACTTGTCATTACTACTTCATGAACAAGTCCCGCAAAACATGGAATAGCAAATTGAATGTGTTCTTTGCGTAAGAACTCTATTTGTTCTTGAGTTATATTCATTTATTTTTATCCTTATGTATCATTCCTAATTTATATCCTTTATTAATGAATTCTGGTACTAATGATTCATTAATATAAAAATTTGTAATTTCATCATTAACCCATCGTTTGGTATGCGTAATAATTGATTTCTTTTTCTTTGTATCTTCTCTCATTGCAAATCTTCCTTTAATATAACCATTCAATAAATATGTTTCATATTCAACCAAATTAACCAATTTTTCTTCTTTATCGTTTCTAACCCATCGTTTATTTTTCTGATTATTTGATTTTTTAATAATAGTTTCTTCTGAATTTTTCAATCTACCCAACTTAAAATTATTATTTAAAAATTCTTCTTTATTTTCTGATTTAATTAATTTTTCAATATAGCCATTAGTAATCCAAAGTTGTTTTGATGTCCATATATTTTTTCCTTTTAACGCTTTAGATCGAATTTCTGAACTTTCTTTCAAATATCCAAGTTTAAATCCTCTTTGCATATATATTTTTAAATTTTCTGGTTTAATTCGTTTGCATATTTTCGTTTTTTCATTACTTATTACAATTGTTCCTAAATTGTTTTCTGAAATTAACTTTCTACATTTTGGTGAATTTATTTTTCCTTTAAACCCCATTCCTCCAGATGTTCTATTTTGTAAACAACCATTTCTTTTATCTATCCTGCCATATTTTTTAATTAATTCAATTTCTAATTGAAAAGCTGCTTCTTCAGTTAAATTTTCTGAAATTATTTGAATTCTGAATAGTTCTGTTGGAACTGAAACATTATTACCATGCACTCTTTGATATGCTCTATTATTTTTTCCTTTACCAATATAATAAGGAGTTCCAGCTAATCCATTTTTAGAATCATTCTTTCTAATATATTGATAAACATAAAATTGATTTGTATTATTTTCTTTCATAATTTACTTAAACAATTCTAAACTTTGCAATTCTGATTGAGATTTTGTTGCTTTAGCCCATTCTTTAGAGGCTTTAATTTTAAAGTATTTGATTATTTCTGTTTCGTGTTGGAGAATAAAATTTTCATATTTTGCAGCGATATTACAAGGGCAATTGTAACAAACTGGATTTCCTTGAATCATGGCGACTGCCACACAATCATCTTCTGTTCCAATATATTTATCTGGATATTCTTTCTGCTTTTCCAGAAGTTCTTCCAATTCATTTTCTTCCCAATCATTATCTTCTGAATAAGAAAAATGAGTTCTCCCACAAGAACATTCAGTGGCGATACTGCCACCATCTACAAAAGCATCCCAAAATATCTCGCTTGCTTTATTCATCGTTTCCTTTCAACATTTCAATTGCTTTTTTCGCCAATTCTTTTGTTAGCCCTGTTTTAAATTCTGTTTTAATCAAATGACACTTTAAATGATTTATATCAAAATCATCAATAATGACAAAAGATTTTACATCTTTTTTAATATCTAAAAATTGTTGAACTTCCAAACCACGATCAACAGCATGAAATTCTTTTCCTTCTTCCCAATGTGAACTTAACTCTGGTGCCAAACCAATAACTTTACCTGTTATTCCCCAATATTTCATTATTAGAGAAAGTTCTTGTTGACCACAATATTTCCAAGAGCTAGTGATAACTATTTTTGCTTTAGTTTCTTCTGTTATCTTATTTAATTGTTTGATGCAATTTTCGTCAGCAACCATTGATTTGCCAACACGATCTTTAAAATCAGATGTTATAACCAAAACACCATCAATATCTAAAAATATTATTTTCATTATTTTCTATCTAAGAAATCACAAATTTCTTGTGCTTCTTTATATTTTGTCTTAGAACTATATGGTCTATCTAAGCATGGCCCTTCATCTCTTTCATTCTTCGGAACACCATCAACTGAATGCCATTTATAGTTCCAAACTGATATTTTATTGTACGCTACTAAGCAATCGATCAAATATTCAGCTAACATAAAATCAGGTGTGTTGGAGGTATTTTCTAAACTAAATTTATTCAGCAATCTTGATAATTGCTTATTAAATGATTCTGATTCTGTTGAAGATTGTTCCATCAATCCTATTTCATCTTTTACTGAGTATTTGTATGTTTCTCCACAATTACAAACTGGTATACCTGATATTGGAGAATCTATATCACAGTGATAAACATGTTTATGATCTTCATTTGTTGTAAATTCTCCACAACTCATTACTTCATCTGCATAAGTAAGAATTTTACGCCAATTATTAGGAATTAACTGTCCTGTGGTTAATTTTACAGCTATTTCTCTAACATTTTTATATGCTTCAATTTCTTGTTTATTCATAATTTCCTCAAGTTAATATAATTTTACAAATATCTTGCACTAGCTCTTCTTCAGCATCATATTTGTTTTTTCTAGGTAATGCTTTTAAAGCTTTAAAAGCAACATGAAGCATTTCATGTATATAAAAATCATCTGGTGGATTATCATCTTTAATCCACAGAAATAATTCTGCCACTCTTTTCTTTTCATTTATGCAAATTTGCCCAGAATATATTCCTTCATCGTTGGGAATAATAATCCAATCTTTCAAAATTCTAAATTTATTTTTTGCTTCAGAAATTTTTTGTATGATATCAACATTCATACATTTATTTAAACACAAACAAAAAGATAAGTCAAGATTTTTCTTAACTTATCTTTTGTAAAATAACTAAAAACTAAGTTTTATGCTTTGAATAATTCCATGACTCATATTGCTTACATTAGCTCTTAACCACGCATATTGGCCAGTAATTGTAAAAAACTTATTTGTGACTACAGGCTTGCCAGATTCTTGAATACCTGGAACTAATGGAGTGTAATCAAATACTAAATTACTTACAGAACTTCCATCCATCCCACTAACCAATTCTACTGGAATCCAAGGACCAATATTTGGATATTTATTTAATGTTGCTTCAATTGCAACATTTGCAGTAAGATTAGATGCAATAATTTGAATTGTGTGTTGCCCATTTGATCTATTAACTAACCCTGCACCTTTTACTGGATGAGAAATAAAATTAGATACTTTGGTGGTATTAGTACCAATACCCCCATCATAATCCAACCCTGAAATCAACACATTGCCAAAATCCGTCATAATTATTCCGCTATCATTTCCACAATAATTTTTTGATCGTCAATTATTGCTTCAACTGCTTCCAAAAGAGTTATCAATTTTCCAACAGATATCATTTCTTCTGGCTCTGATTCTTTATCTTTCAAAATAGTACTCAAAGATAGCACTATTTTAGTCGTATGTATTCTTGCCATAAATTCTCCTAAATTGTTGGTTGGGCAACTTTTTTCATTATTTTAACAGTAGAAATAGAATGATTTACAGTTAAAACATTATTACACCAATCCAAATGAACATTTGAATTATTAGATATATCGCCATTTAATAATTTTACGCTTAAAGGATACTTAATTGTTGAATCAACAATTTTTGCAATCTTTCGAGCACCATATTGACTATCAGTATTTAGTGAAAGAATATGATCTATTAAATTTTCACTGGGGATGAGCTTAATGCTCTTATCCTTTAATAAAGATTCAATATCTAAAATTCTTTCATTAACTATTCTACGAAGGCTAATATCGTCCAATTTGTTAAATTCAACAATACCAGTGATTCTTCCACGAAGTTCTGTTAACATAAATGAATCAACTGCTTTTGAAGTTTCACTCTTTCCACTATTATTGGTATTGAATCCTAAATTCAATTTTTCACTTTCTTTAGAGCCAAGATTGCTGCACATTACCACAATTGAATTTCTGCAATCAGCTACTTTTCCAGTTGTTCCTGTAATTTTGCCATCATCTAATAATTGGAGAAGAATAGTAAAAATATCAGGATGTGCTTTTTCCATTTCATCGAACAAAATTACTGAATTCGGATGTTTGATAATATCATTAATAAGTTGACCTTCGCCTGTCCCGCCATCACCAAACCCTACATATCCAGGAGGTGCTCCAATCAAACGAGCAAGAGTATGCTTTTCTTGAAATTCACTCATATCATATTTAAGTAATGACATATTCATATGAGCAGCGATTTGCTTGGCGAGAAATGTTTTTCCTACGCCAGAAGGACCAGTAAATACATAACTTCCAATTGGTTTATTTGGATCACGCAGACCAGATTGAGCAATAATCAAGCCTTCAGATACAGAATCAATAGCGTTATCTTGATGAAATACTTTATTTTTTAATATACTTCCAATTGTCAAAATATCCATTGAAGTTTTTGTATCAGTATCTTTAATATGAATCCCAGTGATTTCTGAAACTTCAGCAACTATAGATTCTCTATTAACAATTTTATTTTTTAATGATAAAACTTGAGTTCTTGCGCACGCGCTATCAATAACATCAATTGCTTTATCTGGAAATTTTCTATCAGTTTGATATCTTCCAGTTAATTCAACGGCTGCTTTAATTGCATCTTGATTAATTTTGCAATGATGAAATTTCTCCATGGAAAGTTTATTGCCATTAAGAATCAAAATAGTTTCTTCATGAGAAGGCTCATCGATATTCAGAACCCTAAATCTGCGCATCAAAGCAGAATCTTTTTCAAATGTTTGACGGTATCCTTCCCATGTAGTCGCTGCTAGAACTTTAATGTTTCCGCGAGAAAGTTCTGGCTTCAACATTGCTGAAAAACCAACACCTGATTGACTCTTTCCTTCACCAGCATCCATCTGATGAGCTTCGTCTACAAATAAAATAGCTTTTGGATTTGCAACTAATTCTGAAATAATATTTTTGATTTTTTCTTCAAAATCTCCGCGATATCTGCAACCAGCCAGCACACCACCCACATCCAAACTAAAAATAATCTTATCTTTTAGAATTTTGGGTACTTTTCCAATATTAATATTGTGTGCCAAACCTTCCACAATCTGCGACTTTCCCACTCCAGGATCGCCAATCATTAAAACATTGCTCTTCTTCTTTTTTGCCAAAGTATGAGCAATACTGAACAATTCTGTCTCTCTGCCAATAAGAACATCATAATTCTTTTTTACTTTTTCGTTAAGATTAATACAAAATTCATCCAAAGCTGATTTATTAATATCAACAGCATCATTCATTTTTTTAATCATTTCCTCATCAATTCCATATTTTGTCATAAAATAACTGGCATATGATTCAGTATTTTTCAAAATATTGTTAAATATATCATAATGTGAAATTTCACGATTATTTTTTCGGGCGTCAGTTGCAGCATTAACAATGATCATTTGAACTGATGCAGTAATTTGACCAGTCATAACGTCTGGATTTTCATTAAAAATTTGATTTTTCAATAAATGGGATTGAGATTTGATGTAATTAAAAATATCATTTAATAAACTTTGAGTTTCAATACCTTGATTATTAAAAAATTCTTTTACTTTAGAATTTTGAATTGCTATATATAAAATATGTTCAGAAGTGATAGTGGTTTGATTTAAACCAATAGCCAACTGAAAACTCATATCAATGATATTCTTAATTAAAAATGATTGATTATTAAATTCTGGCATGTTTTGTCCTTTCGATATATTTAGATATTATCATTGTTTGGCGCGATTGTCAACAAAATATAGCGTGATTGTCAACAAAATATTGAAGATTTAATTCTAATATATAAAATTTCTCTTTTTTTGGTTAATTTATCCAGCAATCCTTCATTTGGGATATAGAATAATGTTCCAGATTTTGTTTTGGGTGGAATTACGACTCTGATTCTCGCATTATCTGGACCATTAAAAACTTTTTCTCCACCGAAAAACAATTTCCAAAAAGGAATTGATAGAGACCTAAATAATTTTCCATTCTTATATAAGTAGTTTGGTGGAAAGTCAACGATAACTTTAACTTCCAAAACACTTAAAGAATTTTCTTCCATCTGAATATTTCTATATTTTATAGTGTCATTGCTGATAATTCCAGGTGGAATTTTTAATATGAATCTACGTTTTTCATCATTAGATGAAAAATATCTGTCACAACCCAAAATAGAATCTTGTAAAGATATAATAACTGTTACACAATATATTTTTTTATTTTGAATAATGGCTTGCAAACAATCTTTATATTTTTCTTGTAATTTTTGAAATTTTTCAGTCGCTTCAGGATCATTTGGATTAACATCTGGATGGCATTCTTTGGCCAATATTCGATAAGCACTTTTTAATTGGCTATTTAATAGTGGGGTTGAATTTGAAATAGCCATTAGAATTTACCTCGTTTTAATCAATTTTATATTCCTTTTCATTTTGGGTTTCTTCACAAATTTTAAATTTTACTGGCGGAATGATTCCGTTAAAGTACTTTGGACTCCCATCTTGTAATTTCTCTCTCAACACATTTTCTTTAACTAATCGTTCTACTTCTCTCCATGCAAGATTTGATCGAGATTCACACAATGATTCTATTTGAAATATAAAATCTTCTTTTCCACACTTTTCTATTTCAGATAGAAGCCACTTACACGACCCGCAATAGTTTTTCCAATTTGATTCTTTAATTATTTTTTTTCTATTTTTTTTGTTTTTGACTATTTTTCTTGTTATAGAATAAAAAAATTTTTTGCCGATATATTGTCTATTTGTAGAGATTTGAGTAATTCTATATTGAAATCCAACAAATTTATTTACATCAAATTTCCATGGGGCAATCCAATGACCAGTATCTAATATATCTATTTCCATATAAGTATTTATACAAAAAAAGAATAAACCTTTGGTTCTTCAAAAAAAGAAATGGGGCGAAGCAAACCAATAAACGAGTTTTGACTGGCGCAGTGGAGCGGAGCGACACGAGCCCAAGGAAAAACGAGTTAATTCCTTTAGCCTTTGTCTGTATTGCGAAGCAATACAGGGCGAAGCCGAAGTCCAAGAAAAATAATACCAACATTTATATAAACAAATATTTAATCTCTTGAATTAGAGATATAATTATGGCCAGTTCTTTCTTTTTAAGAACACTATTTATTTTTAGAGTTTATATATTTAATTTTGTCGTAGAGCGAACATTCGCTTCGCTCTGTTCGCCTACAAAAAATACTAATTATAAATAAAATTATTTCGTGCTTACGCACTCAATAATTTTTTAATAATGATTATTTTTTAATAAAACGCTTTAAAAATTTAGATTTATTTAAAGACAAGAACGCCATTGGGCGTCTTTTGCGGAAAAATAATATATCAAAATAATATATTATATGAGAATTTTAATATTTCAAACTCCACAACGATCACTGATATTACAACCGTCTTATAATACTATTTGCATTATAAACTGGACACTTTTTGTGTATAAACCCAGCGTATCTTCTTTGAATTTTGGGATGGCTATCCTGTATCCCTCAAAGCCTGTATTACGACTTATATTAATAATTTTACTAACAGCGCAAAATATATAACAGTTCTCATTAACATTATATATTTTTGTGGGTTATTGAAGATTATCTTATGTTCTTTCCCACTCTATTCTGTCACTTTACTCAAGCCATGATAGCTACTATTGAAGGTTGGACCCGCCTAGTAATTCTTTACCACTGAAATCGAAACTAAAAAGACATAGTTTGAAAGTCGATTACTTTTATTACTCAAATTGTATTATTTCGCCATGTTTACTTCACCATAATTTAAGCCATAAAAGTAATTGTTTACTTCACCATAATTTAAGCCATAAAAGTAATTGTTTACTTCACCATAATTTAAGCCATAAAAGTAATTGTTACTTGCCATGTATCTTCCATATTAATTCTATTTATACTACCTAAACATCAAAATTGCTATACATTAAAAAAAATATTTTGCTCCCTCTATTTGTGAGACAGCAGCATTGGGAAAATATATATTTCTCATATTCATTGCCATTTGCTCAGTTGGAAGAAACATAATATTATTTAAAAATATATTATTCCTAATACTCGACCTAAGAAATCCTTGATATGCGTGAGATAATGCATGATGCAACTGCAATTCTTCCATATCAAAACCCAAATCTGTCATTTTTTTATTGCAAGCTGGCGGGACATTGTAAGCACCTGACTCAGCATAGTGAGCATAATTATTATATTTATTTAATCCCTTAATCTCAAAATTCATTTGAATCATATTTTTTATATGCTTAAATGGATTTCCAATATTATTTTGCACTAGTATTTCTTCTTCTCCAATGGTTAAACCAACCAACATGTCATATAATTCAAAATTAGTAACTGTGGATTCAATTTTATTTGGTTCATTATAATAATTTTTGCTCCATGGAGAATGTGTTGTCATCCATTTAATTATAATAGGTTGATCGTGAGTTTCAAACCTTTTTGATATTAATAAATTTTCAGTTTTAATTCCTTTTAAATTTAAATATGCAGCCAATTTGCTTCTTTGAATCTCTGCTCCCATTAAATATAAATCAGCGAAATCCTCAAAAATATTAGTATCTAATTCAGCCCACATTTCTGCATTTGTGTCTCCAAAACGAAAAGCAACCATTGTTGTAGTATCGCCATATAGTGCCATATTTGGATTTAATAAATGCTGAATAAATTTTTGAAATGGAGGATATACATATGTACTATCTTTCCCGCCATATGAAATTGATTTTAAATAACCTTTATCTGATTTGGATAATGATTTGGGTTGTATTGACGTAAATCCGCCTTCATTTAAAGAGAATGTGCTTATTTTTAACATATCTTCAATTAGATCATTGCCATACCCATAATTTGCTGCATCGCAAGAATTAAAAGACATAAAATCAAAAATTTCTGTCTCTTCGTCTATAAATACAGTCCAATTTTTTTTATTTGGAAAATGAGAAATGGATTTAAATGAAGCATGAGTAATAATTAAAATTTCATATTTTGCTGGTCGTCGCAGATATTTTTCAATTGATCCTACTACTCCTTGGCCAGCAATCGTATTTTTATAATTTATAATACGATGTGGTGTATTATTTAATCTTTTAGATATTTCATTTTGTAATTCGAGGGATGGACAAACGAAAAGAACTCTCATTTTCTTTTTAATGAGTTCTTTTGACAGATTTAATGCAAATTCTGTCTTTCCTGATCCACACAACGCTGATACAAATTTAATCATGCTTTAATTATAGTTTATTTTTATAAAGATGTCAAGATAATTAATTGGGATAATAATAAAAAGAGATAAATTTATTTATTTTATTTTCATATAATTCAGCGTTTACTAATAAACATTTTCCATGAATTAGTATTTCATTGGGAGTATTACAAGCAGTTTTTAAATTTGTTGAAACAAAATCAAAAATATCAACGACTTCTTTTGGAGACATATTTTCCATATCTTTAATTGCTTTACCTGAAAACATAGATACACTAGCATAGTCGTCATATAAATCTTTAATTTTTAAAGACCAAGTATATGAAAAACCATTGAAAGGAAAAACCATATATACTCTACCATAAAATTTGGGATTATAAGAATTTCCAAAACAAAAAATGCTGTTTGATCTTAATGCTGTAAATCCTGCTGCCTCAAGTTTCACATCTACTATATATTGAATGTTCACAGGAGTATCTACTGGTGTTCTATATTTAACAGGATTGTTAATTAAATATGGTTTATTGTTTTTTATGCCTCGATATAGCATATTTCCAGTTTCTTTATAAAATTTAAGTATATCTGAGCAATTGATTTCTATAAATTCTTTTATCGAGTTGAAATTTAAAGGATCAATTACTTCAAATATTTTCATTTTAGAATCCTACTGCAAACCAATTGAAAGTCCATCCTGATATATCAGCGTCAAAATGAAGTTTAAAATTGGCCGCAGAAGAAGAATAAGAAGAAAACATCACAAATCCATCTTGACTTGCTGATAAAATAGATCCAATTACTGATAGTACTGTATTAGGAAAAGCAATTAAATAATTAAAACTTCCGTTTGGCGTGCTGAATCCGCCACTTCCAGTAACAGTCCCCCATTGCAAAATTAATCCACCAGGTAATATTTGGTAACCTGCCACTGATCCAGTGGTATTAGTTCCAGTAAATGAAGTTGATGATGGAGATAAAGACTTTGCTCCAGCTATATTACTCCAAGAAGTAGTTCCGTTTCCATTTGAAGTAACTGCTTGCCCAATTATACCAGCAGATGGCGGAAGAATGAAAGCATTTGCAGATGAATAATTAAATGTAACAGGATGTTGAAAAGATGCTGGTCCCACAATTGTAGCATTTCCAGTAACATCTAATGTTGATGTTGTGGTGGTTCCAGTAACATCTAATGTTGATGTTGTGGTAGTTCCAGTAACATCTAAAGTAGAAATATTTGCAGTTAGATTAACAGTCAATGTATTTGTTGTTGAACTACCAGAAACAGATAATGGACCATTAATTATTTCGCTATTGGCATTAATATTATTTACATTTAATATAGTTGGAATATTTATACTGGATCGATCAGTTGAAGCATATAAATTTAATAAAGCATCAGTTATACCATGGTTATTGAATAATATATGGCCGTCTGCCCCAGGCACATTCCCTGATAAACTTCCAATTGCTACTAAATTATTAACATAAACAGTTCCAATTAATGAAGAAATTTCTGAAGGAGTGTTTCCATTTGTAGCAGCAATCAGAATATTGCCACCATTATTATTTTCATTTAAAGCAAGAACCAAATTATCTTTAGAATCTAAAGTTATATCAATTTGATCAGAATCTCCAATAGTTAGTTCATTTATGTTAAAAATACCACCAGAAGCCAATCCTAAAGTTGGTGAAATTACAAAATTTAAACCAGGTCTAATATTCCCAAAACCATCAATTCCTGGTTGTAATATTTCTTCAGTTGATATAATACCTAATAATTGATTATTTGCATATAATTCAATATAATAAATTTGATTACCATTTACATTAATGGATTGAACTACCAAACCTTCAGTCCCACCACCAGATGCTCCTGGTGGGCCGACAAGAATCCATTGATTTCCAGACCAAATATAAAGTTGATTAGTTATAGTGTTAAACCATTCATCTCCTCCTATTGGACTTAGTGGAGCGGTTTCTGCGCTGGTAATCACACTAATGGAATTAAATTCGTTACCATTCCAAAAATTAATAGTATTTGAAACACTATCATACCATAATTGACCAATTAATGGATTTGTTGGAGGAGTAGTGCTTGCAAAATTTTCTACAATATGAACCAAGTCAGTATTTAATATAGTACCGATGGCAGGATATTTGTGGCCCATTAGAGTTAATCCGCCATAAGAAGATACCAATTGACCATCTGGGATTGATGTTAATACTGTTCCATTAGTTTTTAAAATTTCATATGCCATATTTAAATCCTTACGCGATTAATGAAGATAATGTTGAAATTCTTAGTGTGTAAGTAATATTGTATAATCTATTGGCGCTTTTTAACACAGGAGAATAAATGCAATGAGTCAACAGTTGCCCGTTAAAGCTAACAAGTCCTATTTCATCAAAAGAAAATTGACTACTATTTAAACTACTTGCATTATCAAACGCAGTTTGCCCAGATGGTTCATTATAATCTAATTGACAAGAAACTACAATATCAGTATATGCTTTTCCAGGAATGTGATTATAAACAATGTTATTATTGATAGGATCCAAATTAGATGAAAAATAATTATTGATAACTTTGCTATAAGTTTCATTATATAACGTTGCTGAACTTCCGATAGTATTTGGTGAATTATATATTATAATTCCTGTATTACTAACTGTTGTTCCTCCGTTTCCAAAAGCCATAGTATAAATAAATCCAGGACCAGAAGTTGCATTTAATGGTCCTGATAATAAACTTTGAGCAATAGCAACAGATAAATTTTCAAAATTTATAGCGTTGGTTTTTTCAACTAAAATTTCATTAGTTATTGCATCTGTAATTTTAACATGACCAAAACTCATTGGTATTTGTTTATTCATTTTTCACTCTCTTGTTAAGGCAAACTTTTTCAGTTATAATTGATGAGTTACTATTTTTTTCAGTTACTTTAATTTTTAAATGTTCAGTAACAGATATTGCTGGAAATTCATCAGGTTTCATATTCATATATGTATTTATACTGGAGGAATAGTCCCTTGATTAATTAAAAAATTTGAAATATTAGAATTGGTAGCAGCCAAATTTGAATTTGAATTATTATACCAAATAAATTCTCCTGGATTGCCAGGAAGTTCCCGATCATATGATGCACTTATAACTTGAATATTAGCATTGGCTATGTATATATTTGGAACTCCTGTTCCATTAACTCCTCTTCTTAATCCTGATAAAGTATTTCCAATTCTATCAATATATAGATAAGTTATACATTCTCCATTAATAAACAATTTTCCGCGGGTGTTTGTTAAAGGGTTTGGAGTTATAAATCCAGCCACATTACTCGCTGAAATTAGAGAATCAGTTGAATATAAATTTTTAGATAACGTGGTTATGGCATTGGCACCAATACTATAATACGAAGTTGGTCCAGTTGCAATAATTTGTATATTGCTATTTAATGGAGCAGTAACATATAAATATAATTTATTGGCTTGTATATTCCATAGAGAAGAATCAATAATATTTCCATTTATTGATACAGTTCCAGAATCAGAAGATATCGACGACCATGGAACTGGAAAGATTCCTAGAGAATTTTCAGTGTTAAAATTATATTCTCCAATTGGTCCAATCTCTATTGTATCTTTAAATATTCTAAAACCAAGCAATACTGAATTTGCATTAAATGATGGATTTGGTGTATTTGTTGTTATTGCTTGAATATTAGCTATATTGGAACTTAAATTTGCGCAATTTGAATTTTGATACACAGATATGTTTAAAGCATCAAACATTTGCCCTGGCACCAATTCTTCTGGATAATGACTTGATATACTATCTATAAAATTTCCTCCAGCAATATTGATATCTTCTGCTCTAGTTCCTAAGACAATATCAGTAAATTCACTGGTGATTTTGTTTTGTACTTGTGATTCTCTTACATGACGCGCAATTCCATTGGTTACTCTAAAATCTCCAAAACTTCCAATGAAAGTATTTGCCCCATTTTTATCAGCACCTATTGTAATCAATGCTGAGCTGTTTATTCTTGGTAATTGCATACTATTCGAGTTATTTATAATATATTGTGCAGGAATTGGAATAGCAGCATTAACGGGTTGACTTTGAGAAACTCCATCCAAAAACAGATAAAATTTATTGTTCTTTCTTTCTGCACTTATAAAGTGAGTAACATTTGGAGAAAATTCATTACCATTTATGGAAAATAATAAAGAATTGTTATTAGTTTGTAAAGCATAAGAATTGATATTGCCATTTTCTATAGCTGTTATAAAACGAGTTTGATTATAATTATTGGCTGCAAAAGATTCATTATTTGAAATTTCAAATAATGTCTGAGGATAGTTATTGCTTATAGTACTTGCAAAAAATTCCACAGTGAAATCATTATTTCCAAAATTATAATTTTGGTCCCCAGCAGCCCGAATATATCCTGGTGTGCTCATGTTTATTCCTATTGATTTAGTTTTACGGAAAAATTTTGATTGTTTATTAGAGAAGAATCTACAATAACATTTCCAGCATTATAGTTTACAAGCTCTAGAGTTTTAGTATTCCATGATAAATCATTAATTAATGTTTGCGAATTAATTGAATTAAATGTTATTGACGCTGGACCTTCATTATTAAAAGATTCAAATCCAAACAACAAAGGAGTATCTATTATATTAAGATATGGATCATTCTCTCTTGGAAATGGACTGGATGGAACATTAATATTTATAGCATTATAATCATAACGATTAATATTTTTGGTTAATCTGATTTCGTCCATATATCCACAACATACATTCCCTCCAATAACATCAGCACCTAAAGTTAAATTTGAATCGGAAAAATTGTAATATTGCATTATACTATTTATTAATTGCCCATTCAAATACATGTATAGATTGCTAGAAAGATTTCCATTAATATTAGTAGTATATCCTTGTGCAGTAATAAATTGCCATTCATTTTGTGGTAATGGTGGTAAATTATATGATAACAATGGCATGGAAGTATTTGATCCCAAACAAAGATTGCCATTATTTTTATATATTACTAAGCCAGATGGGGAATAGTAATAATCTCTCGTATCTACCATAACCATGATATTGCCAGCATTTAAATTGCTGAAGTTAACGAAAAATTCCAATGTAAAATTACTAGAATTGATACTCAGAGCAGAAATATCATCACTCATTAAATTTGCAGATATATATTGTTTAGTTTTGGTATTGAATGCTCCAGATGAGTTACCAAATCTATAAACTTCGCTGGATAATGCAGAACTGGTAATCAATCCTGGCCTCCAAGAAATATTTAATGAAGTGTTTGCTGCAAAAGAATCATCTAAATCAAACAATGAACCTGTTGGAACAGAATATGAATCAACAAAATTTTCATTTTTTACTATTACACCAGAATAATCAATACCGTCCATTAGTAATCTTGCTTGATTGGCAAACATGTTGGAAGACGGCGAATATTCTGCTGTTATTCGGTTCATTGCTGTAGAAGTTGCAATTGCCATTGAATTTGCTACTCCCCAAATATTTGCATCTATAATATTTGCGCTGTTGGCATTGGCAACTAACGATTGCATAAATATTCCAGAATTTGAATTAAATAATACTTCTTTGGCTGGATAAGATGTGTTTGCAGTTAAATATTCAATTTCTTTATTAACTCTATCAAATCTTATTGTGGTATTGAGATGCCTAATCAACTGACTATTGTTAATATAATTATCATTCCAAGGAGCATAAATTGGTTTCTGTAAAGTTAAAGAATCAGAACTAACAGAACCATCTGGTGTTCTAATGAAATTGGCACTATTTGCTATATTAATTTGAGGCAGAGCAACTTTTCCATTTTGATAAACTGGTGTACTAATACCATTAACATATGAATATTTTAATCCATAAGGAATTCCGTAATAAGTTGGCCCAATTACATATGGATATACTGGTTTTAGAAAAATTGAATCGACAGAAATAAAGTATGCATATGTTCCTAATGGATATTCTGGTGTTGTGCAATATCTTCCATTATTTTGATCAAGACTACCAAAACCAGGAACATATTCATAATCTTCAATATATTCTCCAGTTGGCATATTATAATTTGCCAATTGCAAACCATTAACAATTGAAAATCCAGTTTTATCTAATCTAGGAGTAGTTAATAACTTATAACTGCTAGTGTTAATAAAAATTCCGCCGTCTCCATTATTTTCTACATATCCATAAGGACCATATATAGGAACTCCGTCCCAAGCATATCCTAGTAATGGACTATGTGTTAAAACATTTTTATTATATAATAAATAAGGATCTGATAGATATTGGCAAATTCCCAATTCATTTGGTAGCCCTATACCAGTATCTATATTATTTTGTTGATCTAGCCATACAGTATTAATTGTAAATGTTTGTGAATTTATTAAGTTTCCAGTTTGGTATAATGTTTCCATAATTCCACTATTTGCGCTGTAGAATGGCACACCGTCTATTGCAGAAGCAATAGGCCCAATGTTATTGGGAACAGTATTAAAATTAATAGAATCAGAATACACATGCTGTTTAAATCCAAAAATCCAATCTTGTGATATACTATCATTACTTTGAGAAATAATAGGAATGCCAGTTGATGTAATATAAAAAGAATCAAAATCAGCAGCCATTCCAACATTTTGGCCAAATTGACTTAATTGCAATAATCCGTTTGGTTTTACATTATCGCTGTAATTTAATACAATATTGGCATAATTTTCATCATACTGTGCTGGCAAATCAAAATCTACAGTTCCAATGTTTCCATAATCATTGGCAGTGTAAGTATCATAAAATGCTCTGATACGAGTATGAAAAGGAGTAGATTCATTTACAAAGTCTTCAATAATAGATTGATTATCAGGTTCATATGATCCTTGAATATTTAAATTTCTATTAATGTAATTGACAGTAATAAAACTAGTTTTAAATAACCAATCAAGATTTTTATTTTCATGAATGACATATTGTAACACTGCATAAAATGCATCGTCGGCTGCTGTTGTTAAATCTTTGCTTCCAGTTAAAATATAATCATTTAGTATTTGAGTAATCATACGAAGTTCAATGTATGGATCATCATCAAAAGGAGTAGTATCAAATGCGTCAATGTCAAATCCAAAATCATAAATATTCGACAAAAATTGAATGGTTCCGTTTTGAATAAATATAGGATTTAACTCCAAAATATCAGGATTTAACTCATTGGAAAGAACTTTATAAATTATTTTATTGTTATTTCCATTGGTATTAATCTGAATAATATCATTTATATTGTATACTATGCTTGGTAGTTCTCCAATATTATTCAAAACAAACATTGGAGTAGACTTTACATAGTTTGAAGAAAACCAATCAGCATATTTCCAGTTATTGGTTAAATTATATAATTGTACTTTAAAAAATTCCCAATTTCCATTAATAGCTTCTACTATTGACCATCCAGCAGGAGATAGAAGATCATCAGTAGTCAATAAAATTTTATAATGTTCTGGATAATCATTAATATTTAATTCATTCAAAACATCTCTGTCTGGAATTTGTTGCAAAAATCCAGTAGTTGGAATAGGATCAGATGCACTTAATAAAGAAATAACTGATGATGATGCGACTGCCAAATTTGATAAGTTCTGATTTATTACAGTAAAATATATATTTGCTGCTTGTATTCTATCAACAAAAATAGATTGTTGAGGATTTATTAATATTCCTGTTTGCTGATTTATTGGTAAAGTAATATCTGGTACTAATTGATTTAAATCAGTCATGCCACTCAAACTATCAATGAATTTAGAATAGATTGGAGTTTTATACCAAGATTTTTTCCCATCATTGCTGATAAGGGCGAATTCATTATGTAATTGATTATTTCCATTTGCCACAACATAATCTATGTGGAGAATTGCTGTATTATTGGAAATAAATTGATTGATATTCCAAATAGATATAACATTATTATCAATAGCAGTAATCATGGGAATTCCAGAATTTTGAATATCAGATAATGATGATATAAGCTGATTGGTAGAAACTGTATGCAAAGAACCAGGTATGGATTTATTATAAACCCAGAAGCCATATATTTTTGTTGAATTATCAAATGTATATGGGCAATTAATATCTATGATGAATCCATTTGTGTCATTGGATATATATGAATTGGGAGGAACAGAGCTTGTAACCCATTCATAAACTTCAATATTTGAATTTGGAAACCAAGTATTCCAATTTGCAGCGCGTTCAGATATATTTCCCAATTGTGCATTTACAGTTTTTAAATTATTAGTTTTGAACCATGTCATGCCTTTTTGGTGCGATCCCCATAAAGATGGACCAAAAGCTTCAAATGTTTTTTGAAGACTCAATAATTCCCATAAAGAAGAATTAAATATGCTGCCACTTTTTCCAGAAAATAATGCTGCATACAATTGGTTATTGTATATAACTCTATCTCCCATATTATATAATGTTCCAGGATTCCATTTTTGTGTATTATAATTAGCAGGATCATTATCACAAATAAAATCCAGATCGCTGGCAATTGCTCCTGGTAAAATTCCAGCATTTAAATCAACTATTTCTAAATCAGAAAGTTTAATATTTGTAATAGAATCATAAATCCATGCTCTACTGATGCTAGTAGAATCAATTGGAAATTCTTGAGCGGTTGCTACAGTCCAGCCATGAGCAAAATTTTCATTGTTAAATACTTCAACTGATTTTGTTGGATTGTTACTATCTATCACAAACAGATTTGTAATATCTGCGGCATATATTATAGATGGATAGTTTATACCAGATATTGTTTTTGTAAAAACAACAATTGGTTGCAACAAATCAGAATTTGAATGTATCCAAGATCGATTGGATTTCAAAACTTGATAAATTTTTAAATTCTGAGAATATTGATTGGTTGTTTCATTGAAATTAGTATTTCCGCCATCATAGTAAGTGCCATCAGTGGAATCAGGGGTATTTACTTGATTAAATCCAATATTTTCAATTTCTCCGAATAAGTCAGATGCAATCCATTTTATATTTTGACCAAAATTGGTGGAGTTAATTGAATTTGAATATAAAGTATTTGTTAATGTGAATTCACTGAATAATGGTCCATTATTAAATAATGGAGAATCTATATTCCAAAAAATTAAAGCTGGAGTCAAACCTGAAGTATGCAACGTCTCATTTATAGTCAATATAATATTTGAATTTATTAGAGTCGCTGTAACTCCAGAATAATTAGATAATGAATTTATATTTGTTAGTAATGATGAAATATCCAAAGAGGTATTTGTTGTTATCCAATTATTAATTCTAAAAGGTAAAATTGGAAAAGTTAAATTTGCTACTGGTACATTTTTTTGAGTTTGAACTTGGGTGTCTAATGAATAGCAATATATAACTCCTTTATTGAGTTTATTATTTATTGTGCTATTAGGACTTCCCACCAATAATTGATTATTTTGGATAGCAACAGAAGCACCAAATTGAGAATCATATGAATTTGGTGCGTTCAAAATTTGAGATAACTCAAATTTTAATGAATTTAGCGATGGAAATGTTTGAGTGTATACACCAGTTGTCGGATTATATAAGTTTTCAATAATTCTTCTGTATATAATAACTGCACCATTATTATAATCAGGTGCTCCAACTGTTATTACTTCTCCAGTTGCATCACAAGATATTGACGCTCCGAAATTGGTATTTGATCCCAACGGAGTTACCAATGTATCAACCCAAGCATAATATTGAGAAAGACCTTCGACAGAAACAGTAGTACCCACAATATTCGGAATTGGATTTCCAAATAAGAAAATATCAGTTGGGTCGAAAGGATTAACAGAATAATCCATATGAGGTATTAATATAATTGGTATTTCGTTTGGAACTGACACTGTTACAGTAATGCTGTACGAATCAGCATTAAAGATTGGTGTAGTAACTTTAATTAATGTATTATTTGGAGGCTCTGCCAATGTATATGAAGAAGCATTAGCGTTAGTTTTTAATTGATACGCATTGATTCCCCCATGTCCTGTACCATCAAAATTATCAATAACTACATACAGCCAATTTCCATCATCGCTTATGGCTAAATTCTTTCCAAAATTTGCACCATTTAAATATATCGCTGGAACAGCGTCTGCGCTAAGAATTTGAGTTATTTCTGGGTATAATCCATTTGTATTATTTTTGATAATATATATTTGACCAATATTATTAATATTAGCAGTAGCATTAGAACTGGTTGCTGTTGCTACAGCAAATCCGTTAGCGCACACTACTGCTGATCCAAGAAGAGCAGTATCTGGCCTAATAGTTTCAATATCATAGACACTTCCACCAATAACAGATACCAAAATATCAGTGGAAGATATATTTTCAGTCAATTGTCTAAGTTCTACTAATCCATTATTTCCTATAGCTGAAGGTTTTCCAGACCATAATAGTTGATTAATATCATCATACGCAACAGACGTAATTGGTAATTGAAAAGCAACATCTGGATAAGTTATTTGATTAGTATATGGAGCAATTAATTCATATTCAGCCCAAGTAATGTTATCTTTATCCACATATCGAGTAGTATCTGATAATGAAATATTGCTTTCTGCAATAGAATTGCTTCGCAAACTTTTGCTTGTATAGATCGAAGTTGAATTCCATGCAGGATTATAAGTGATAATATTTCCATTTAATATATTATTGCTAGTGGCAACAATTAAATTTGCGTAACCATTTTGCAAGAAATAATCTGAAACTATAAAAGATCCTTGTATTGATATGTTTGCAGATGGATCAACATGATCGATAATGATAACGCTATTAATAATCGCATTTATATTTGATGTTAAATTAAAACTTAATGTTTGTGGGTTAAGTTGAGTTATAGATAAAATATTAGTGATTGCAGGAGAAAAAGTAATAATATCCCACTGATTTGGGCCAGCAGATATTTGGTTTGTTTCTAACCAAAAAGAACCATTATTTTCAGCTATTTTTATAATACTATTTTGAGATGTGCTGTTTATCAGAGTTTGCACATTAGAAAAAAATAATGAATCTTCATCTGATTTTTCAAAACCAGGAATATTTTGATAAGATTGAGTTATTAATCTGCTAGGAATAACAGGACCAGCAGATTCAAATGAAGAAGTGGTTGCTTTTAAATTCCCAAAATTTTGAATAAAATCGTTGGTCCAATTTATAGATTTTTCATATAAATTAAAAGGAACTATTTGAGTTGTTGTAGTGTCTTCAGAATTGGGAGAAGATACAAAAGAAATAACTAATGGATTTTGAGAATTTACAGTAGGCGGCAAACTCACTTCTCCATATCCAGTTCTACTATCTGAACCATACTCTCCAACTTTCATAGCGTATTCTTCATTAAGAATAACTTGCGTATTTAATCCAGGAGTAGATCCTCTACTATAACTGTTCAATGAATTTAGAGTTCCTTTTTCTTTAATCCATCCTCTATAAAAATTAGATTGCGCTGACAAATCAATATTCAAAGAATTAAGCCAATCTCTCTCAATATAACCAATAGTATTATTGCGAAGAGAAACCAAATCATTAATATATGGACGGTAATTTGGATCATACGCGTGACTATAATCAGTCGCTTTTAATGAGAGATTTGGTAAAATAGAATTTGTAAATTTTGTAGTTATTAAACTAAATTGTGAATATTGAAAAGTTGATGATCCAATAATATTTGTTGTAGCTACATAATTTGAATTTTTCCATTGAACGATAGACCCAATCAAATAATCTTGATTTGGATTCCAAAGATTGACTTGATTTGTGCAAATCAAAAATCCTGGAAAATCTAATGAACCAGTCCAATTTGCAGTTTTTTGTCCAGATATTTTCAAACGCAATTGTCTATTTCCAGTTATTGGATCATAGATAGTATCATTAAACGAAGATATATTGTTAATTGTAAATCTATGTTCATAATTTATAATATTTGCACGAATGCAAGAAAATACTCCTCCACCTTGATGAGTAATAGTTACTGTGTTTATGTCTCTAAAAACATCTAAATATTTTCCATCAATAATGTTTCCATTTACATCCAATAATAAGCTAGAAGTTGAATCAGTTAAATCATGTAATGTTCCAGTTAATGCATCATATTCTATGATAGAAGCTGCTGGATTTATAATTAGTGATATATTTTGAGAATTGTTCCAATTTACTAAACTCCACTTAACAAATTGCAAAGCAGCAGCAGCATAATCAATTTTATCTTGAGTTGGATTTGTATTAAAATTTAGCCCATTGGAAATTAAAAATTGTTCATAGCCAGCAATAAAATTAATTACTTCTTGTTGTGTCCCAAAGATAGTGTTATATGAGACTATGCTAGGGTTAGAATCAAACTGTTTGGGGTAAGTAAATAAATTTGGAGATATGCCAATAGTTGGTCCAGAAACAAATGATAGCGCAGGATATATCATAAAATATGGATTTCCCTTATCATACCCAGAAATTTGATATCCTTGCCCATTTGCAGCCGTTGTAATTATTATACCACTATATGTTAGAACACCAACTGGAGAACTTTCATTTAGGAAAAGAGAGTAATCCTCATTGGAAATTAATTCAGCAGCTCCAACGTCATTTGGGTTATTTGGAGTTGCTAACACAGTCAAATTATTTGCGTCTGCATATCCCCCCAAATTATATACAAGATTTACATTAGTATTATCGATGGCAGTTCTTAGTAAAGAAGGATCTTTTCCTTCATTTCTAAGATATTCAATTGAATAATTAAGAATACTATTTATTTGAGCCAATCCATTATTATCTACACTATTAAGTGCAACTTGTTTAATGCTTCCCAATAATCCATTTTGAAATCTAAATTGATTTAATTCAACTGTTGGAAGATAATTATTGGTATCCCATAAAGTGCCAAGCATGAACAAAGGATTTTGTAAAATTTTTGATCTTAACTTTGAAAATGGGTATATACTGCTGCGCTTCCAAGCAGTTTCGACAGGGCCGCTGTCGCCAAAAACAAAACTATTTTCAGCAGCAGAATCATTATAAGTCCCAATAATACTTTGATTTGGATTTAATAGAATTCCATATGAATCAACAGGTATAACTGATAAAACTGAATTGGTATTATAATATCTAATACCATAACTGCTTGTTGTTATTCCTGATGGATTTCTTATAATTCCATTTGCAATATCGTTCCATAGAATTAAGTTTCCTCCAGTATATGGGCCTGGTCCATAAATTGAATCCCACCAAGCTGGTTTTACAGAGATGTTTAACATTTCCCATGGTCGAGTATTTGGATTTTCGCTATCATAAAACCAATTATAAATTCCGCGCCAGTATCCCAATAATGGTTGGCTATCTGAAAATTTATCTAAACTACTACTCCAATTCCAAGTAAACATATTATTGGCATCGTAGAAATTGGTATAATTTATATTATATTGTGCTGCCCATTCAAAAAACATTCTTTGAGAAATAGTTAATTGTTCAGAAGGAGAATACGGAGAAAAATCATATGCTAATTCATTTCTGAATCTACCATTTTGAGGAACATGTGTTTGTATGATATCAGTTAATAATTGATTATTAACCTTTAAGTTATTGTAAACTCTTATTTCATAATCCAATAAAAGATTATCACGATAATCATTGAAGCATTCAGTTATGCTACCATCGTGACCTTGTAAAACATTACGAGGAATTTGATATGTATTATCTACATAAATTTGCGGAACATACGCAGCAGATAATCCAAGTTTGGTGGGTGTTGCAGGAATAAAAGAACCAGTGGTATTTGGAATTTCATAGATTGATAAATTATCACCAGTATTAAGAGCATGAGTGATGGTCAAAATATTTCCAGCAGTATAGTAATCAATGTTATTAATAAGCTGAGAGCAATTTAAATATACTTGTAGTGCTAGATAATTTGGTTGATCCCAAATATAAGTTTGTTGTAAATTGAAATTAACTTTTTTAATACTAGAAATGGTTACATTTTGAACATTTCCTCCCCAGAAACACATATCACTAGTATTCCACGGTTGAGAATTTGTATAACCAAGAGCTAATTGTTGCAATGCTTGATCAACTGCTTGCTTATTATTAAGATTTTGAATATTTGATATTTGAGAAAATACATTAATTAATTTCTGTTTGAATATAATATATGCATTTCCAGCAACTTTAATGGCTTGATCAATATCAAAATTATTATTAGTTAATAATAAAGTTGGTAATATGCTTAATGATTCATTGAATAATATGCTTCCTGGTGTTCCTTGAAATTCATTTAATTGAAGATTTATTATATCTGAAGTATTATTTGAATTTATATTAGAAGTTGTTGCATGATTTCTTATATCACTCATGCTAAATGATTGTAAATTTTCTCCCAATGAATTTGATTCAAATGAGGGAGGAACGTCATACCATGCATTGGCAATAGGAGTAGAGCACAATATTTTTATAAAAATCAAACTGGTCGCTGTTATTGATGATGATATTGTGACAGTAACAATTCCGTTAGATTCAGCCACAGAAAACTCATCAGAGGAAAGTTGAATTCCATCAACGAAAACTTGTGTTTGAAAAGCATTTGGGGTGCTTTTTATAAGTAACTTTCCAGTAAAATTAATTACATTGGACCCAACTGCAACCAAGTTTTGATATAATTCTAAATTACTATTAATATATTGCCATGTGTCATAAACATTTTCTATTTTGGTTATACCATCGATAATATGTGCTCTTCCAGACACAATACTTTCTGGAACATTTTCAGAAGTAGTAAATGAAAAAGAATCAGTAAAATAATTGTTATTAAATATCACATCATTTAAATTTCCAATTGGTCCGTAAGTAAGCGGCATACCTAAAATTGGATCATTGGGGCCTACCCCAATTTCGTAAGAAAATAATTTGCTTCCAGCAAAACTGGATTCAGGATAAACAGATATATTACTAAAACTAATATTATTTAAATCAAAAACATCAAACAATGGTGATTGATTTATTGCTGTTTTAATTTGAGAATCAATTTTCCAGTATGATCCTCCCCATGAAACAGTATTATCTACATAAGTATTTCCGCTGGTTATAAGAACACAATTGTTATTTGTTGGTATTTCTCTTTGAGTAAGTTGAATTACTGGAATATTGGTAGCGATTGTAAAATTGTGTGTGAATGGAATCCAAATAAAATAAGTTCCTTTCAAAGAAAGACCTGACAACACTAGTACCCCTATTTCATTTTCATTTGGATTAATTGAAATGAAGTCAGGAGCTAGTTTCCAATCTTCATTAGTAACAATATAAATTCCGTTTGGAATATTAGATTGATTAACAGCAAGAATTCTATCTCCAACAGATGTTATGTACCCATCTATAGTTTGTGATCCAAAAGCAATAATATTGGATGTAGTTGCTGCTTGAACTGGATAAAGTCTTGAAAGTTGAGTAGTAATAGAAGGATCGACGAAATTTACATCGTAAATTGCATCTCTAACTGTTTGATTTTTATCAGCAGCAAATATTACAGAATCTCCATCATTTAATTGAAATCCATCTACTGTAAAATTAGTTGTTCCTTGAATTATGGATATTGCATCAGGAGTATAAGCATCATAATAAGTTGCAGGAGTTAAACCTACTTTTCCATGGCCAAATAATACCATTGGTATGAATTCTAAGATTGGTCTAACTGCAAATTGAAATTCAGAGTTATTCGTGATAGATAATATTGAAATAATTGCATTCAGAGTGTCTTTGTGAACCCATAAATTGCTTCTGGACCATAAATTTAAATCTACCGCAGAACGATTAATGGTTATATAATCTGGTGGATTATTTTGATCATTTGCAAATGTTGGAATAATTATATTTGATAAAGGTATGAGTATAATTTCTTCTCCAATACCTTCAACAATTGCAGGTTCTGAAGTATCATTAAATGAAACAATCATGCCATTTAATAGTTTTATTCCATTTAATGTAGTGTAATTTGTTTTTCCAATAACATTGGTTGATATATCATTGATTGCAATATTGCTAGTCCAATACCAATCATTATTTGCTGCAAGTGATTTTCCCATCCAACAATAATTTTGATAATTGATGATTTTATCTGTATCTGTAAATCCTTTCCAGCTATACACTCCAGATGTAAGCAATCTATTCCAAGAGCTTGTAATTGATTCTTTGTTGGCGCAAGTATTTAATAGATCAATGAAGTTTGAAATATTTGTAATGTTATTATTTGAATCATAAGTTACAAATGCAGGTTCTAATTGATAATTTTGCCTTGGCGCAGTGGATTCTAATAGATATGATCCTTCCAATAATTTACCATTATTAAATTGACGACCGATAAATCCATCAAACCTTGCTAGTTGAGGGGCGCTGGTCAGTAGATCAAGAGTACCATTAAGGAATCTCTTATTGGGTATCGTATTTAAATATGGAGGAAGAAATGTAGATGTGGTTGCCATAATAGTATTTATGATTGAAAATACCGTATATCAAGAATATAATTATATTTGCTTAGCTAATCCTCAAATTCAAATTGTTTAAAGAAGCAACAACTGATACATTCTGAACAGTTGCAGAACTTATAAATATTTCATATGGGTTGCATAAAATTTGTTCAAGAGCACCATAAGACAAGTTGCCAGCACTTGGAACTAAATGAATTGCGCTAATAATATTTCCCATTTGACTTAAAATATAATTACTTAATTGTGCCCAATAGAAAGTTTGACCAAAGCTAAAATTACCAATAGAGAAATAGTTGTTGACATTATTAATGACTTGACTTGCAATTTCTCCAGAACCAATAGAAATATTTTGATTTGCTACAACAACAAAAGTTGCTTGAAGTGAATAGTCTGCTTTACTCCCAAATAGTGGAACGAACTGAGCGGAGTTAAATATAAGCTCATCTGAAATCATTTTGAAATTAGTAAGCGTTGAAAAATCATTACTTAATGTATCAGTTGTTGGTGGAGTTGGTTTTGATATTTGACCAGTTTGGTCAGTAACATATTGTTGATAAGCGGTTGCATAACTTGCTTCCAAGCAATACATATCAATAATATTTGCAGGACTTGGATCAATTCTTCGTGAATCTGCTGCATTGTGCTGATATTGAAATTTTAAATTCTGGCGACCAATATAATATGAATAAGTTAATGTGTCTCCTGGATTGTTCAACATGGTTTTAGAAGCAACTGCCCCGCTTCTAGAAATTTTATAAAATGCTTGGTTAGATGATGAAAAAACAATAGTTCCATCAGCATAAGAATATAAATTGTTATTAATAATAGAAGGGGAAGTAACAATTACAACTTGAGTAGTTCCAGATGGTATTAAAGTGGTAGTATTTTGCGAATTATCAGTTACCAAAAATATAAAATTATTATTTCCTACACAATCATTAAAGAAAAATGGATTTATTGGTATACCAGTAGATTCTATACCAGATGATTCAATAACAACGCGACTGGTATCAACAGTGCCATTTATTTCGTTAACTGTTGCTGAAACATCAACTGGTATATCTTGAGTTAGGCCGAGATTTAATGTATTTACAGGAGCACTATTTGTTTGAAGAACAGTTATAGTATCAGTTAATGTTGTTGAATTAATGGGATCATAAACTTTTGCATTAGAATCAAAATAGAATGATGTTTGTATCTGACTTCCAAAGTAATATGTATTTTGTCGTTGATAAACTGTAAAATTATTTGGTGATGTGCCAGGAACAAATGCTAAAGTCCAACTATTAGTTACAGTAGCACCAACAGCAGTTGGAGCAATAAAACTTGATCCATAAATTGCTGGATTAAAATTTAATGGCAATCCTTGATTGATAACCCAAAATGATGGTTGATTATTAATTATATTTTCAGGATGATATTCCAATGAAAATGCATTACCAGCATTTATATAATTAATCATATTTTGAATTACATTTTGCGGAAGAAATGGACTAAAGAATGGCAAAATATTGCTTAATACTGCGCCTAATGGAATTTTTTGAGTCAATAATATTGCTCCAGTGCCGTCAACATTTACACCATTCATACTAATATCATTTCCAATACCATTATTTACTGGATTTCCAGTTATGGCTGCATAAATATATGCTTTTTGATTAAATGATAATGTGGATGATGTTTTGGCAACGATATTATTATTAGTATCAAACGCTTGCCCAAAAGGAAATAGTGCTGATGGTCCAGGAGCAGTAAATTGCAAAATATTTCCAAGAGAAGTGTTTAAATATCCATTAAATGTTGGATCAGACAGAGTTATTAAATTTCCAGTTGCAGCATTGCTTAACCATCCGCTACTGGATGTGTTATCAGTTAGCACCATATTCCATATGATATTATCTGTTGGTGAAATTAAAGGATAATTATTTAGAATAAAATTCAATGTGCTGCTACCAGAAATTATATTGGCAATTTGTGTTTCTATGATGGAAGCTAAATTATTAATATTTGAATAAGTATAATTATTAGTTATAATACTGGAATCCAAATACATAAATCCATCATCACCAAAAATATTTGTACTACTATATTTGCCAGTAGGATCAATAACATCTAAATATCTGCTAACTCCGCTGGATGTTCGATTTACAGCTTTGATTTGCAATAAATTGCTGAATTGAGTAAATGGAAAAGAATTATAATCTTGTCCATTCACCATTCTATTTTGAGAATAAAAACTTTGTGGGGCTTTTAATTTTATATTAGCCAAAGTTTCAGTTCCAGCACTATTTCCTACTGTATATTGTAAACTAGCTCTGACTGTAAATAATTGGTTTCTATTGGTTTTACTATTATATGGAATAGATAATGTGATATTTGACATTTCGCTTGGATTAATTCTATATGTCAAACCATTAGAACTTCTAGTAAAACATATAAAAGTTCCAATAGGCATTGCTCCAAATACTCCATCACCAAACACCAATGTTACTGCATCATTTGTATTATTTGTAATAGAATAGATTGTTTGTTCAGTTGTTGGTAAATTATTAAATGTAGTATTTTCTCCATATATTGCTGGGACTTGTGACCATAAAGTTAAACTTCCGTCTGAATTTAACTGATATAACCAAACATCTGAGTTATTGATTCCAGTTGCTGCCAAACTAATGGTAGTGTTTGGCAGTGGAGAAGCTATGTTAAATGATTGTGATGTTAAACTACCTTGTTTGAAATATAAAAAGAAACCAGTATTAACACTACTATATCCCAAGCCATCAGTTTCGTATAATAAATTGAATTGAGATGAATTTTCTGGGTCAACTTCATAAATATATGATTGGCCAACAGATGTTGGGTTTACAATTTCAAAATTCATACTGTCGTTGTCAATTATTGCATTGAATGTATATGGAGGAATTTGGCCAGTTGATGTAGATACCCCATATTCAGAACAATTTATTCCATTTATGATATTTGAATTGCCTGGATTTCCAATAGTTTGTGAATTTACCAATATTGCATTTACAATGCTGTTCCATTGGTCTAACCAATTTGTATTAGTATGATCGTTCCAATTAATAGCAATACCATTTAGATTATTACCCAGACTATCATATACATTTTCATTAATAGAAATGCTATTAATTTTTAAGTAACCATTTGCTTCTAAATTTCTAGTAGGTTGATAATTTACTAAATTTGCAAGATAATTTACTGAATTTCTTGTTTGGGCAGTAGAAAGAAAATTTTCACGAGCATTCATATCAAAACGAAAAGACATGCTTTGACCCATAAATGCTATGAGGTCAACAAGAGCAATATATTCGCTTGAATTTATGTAGTCATTAAAATTCTCTGGATTATGTGCTTGCAGATAATTTATGAATGATTTTCTTAATGTTGCAAAATCATAACTGGATAAATCAGGATTGCTGAACGACTGATAAATTTTTGTCCAGTCTTGAACACCAAAATTTGTCGTTATTTGAGATGACGTGGCCATATTATTATTTATGCTATAAAATCGACTCAATTTGGGTATTATTTCTAAAGCGATGTATTATAATTTAAAATTAATTGATCTGTTTCATCTGTCCCAACATATTGAATTATGGTAGTGACTACTATAGTATTTTGCGATGGCGACACATCAACACTCAAAACTACAACTCTTGGATCACTGTTTATAATTTGAGAAATATTTGCTGCAATATCATTAACATCTGTAGGAGATAAATTTTCAAATAACTTCTCCCAAACAATGCAACCAAAATTCGGCTGCATTACTCTCTGCCCTCTTCTAGCCATGAGAGCATTCATTAAATCTTGTTTTATGAGATTTTTTCCAGTCAATGTAAATTTTTTTTGAGACTTGGAATTAACTGTGGAAAATCCGCTATATATTGCCATAATTCACCTTGTTTATGAGTGCGATGCCATTACATTCGCAAAATCTGCTTGTTTATAAGTTAATCCAGGATCATTTGGTTTAAGTGGATTAACTACAGTTACAGTTTTATTCATAGGATCCACTGCATTAATTTTCAGTTGAGTTTTTACATTTCCTGGACCTTCTGGTACAGTTACAGTAGTTCCACGAGTAAATTGTTGTTGTGTGTTTGGGGGAATAGAATTTATAGTTGGTTGTGTATTTGCTTGACTTGTATTAGCAGTAGTAGTCCCAGTTGGTTTCATGGTTCCTAGTTTTGGAATATTCATTAAGCCAGGTAAGTCTTCAAATAACTCATAAATTCTCATTTTTATCACCTATTAATATTTAGTTTAATGCGGATAAAAAATTGGCAAGTAAGTAACATCTTTGGAAGCTGTTGATTCAGTGGCGTGCAAAGATGTTATGGGATTTAATTGTGGCGCTGAATGTACAGGAACTCCTGGCCTATTAATAACATCTTGCTGATATTGTGTTAATGGTTTTGGAGCAACGATTTCTAAATTATGACTATCATTAATTCTTATTAGCTGCAATTCTTGAGTGAAAATTCCTTTATTAATTTTATTATTAACATCAATTATTTTAAATTGTCCACTAAATACATTTCGTCTAAAAGATGTGGTAGTGTTATCGACCTTTTCAATTAATCCTGTTGATTGATTTAAATCTCTTGGAACTAAGAAATTTAAATTTATGAATATCTCCCCGCAATTAAATTGTATTCCTTGATTATTGTTAATTAAAAACCAAGGAGATAATGTAGAACCACCGGAAGGATTTACAAACAATCCATCTTGCTTAATATAATCTGGATCGCCGTTTATTTTAAGAGTTGATTGAATCATTTCAGCAGGAGCATAAATTGTGGCTGCGACATCTGCTGCTGTATTTCTTTCTGGACTTTGTTCTCCAGCAGTTCCAATATTTTTAGCACTATTTGGAGCAGCAACTTGAATAATTGGAGAATTAATTGGAGTATTACCAGTAACTAACATTGCAGAAGTTTGCGTTGATTGGGGGGCAACTTGATCTTTTGCAGGTGTGGGTGATCCGCTCCCTTGCTGTTTGGTATTAATATTACTCTGAGCATACGTCAAAAATGAAAATTTAAAATCCATATCGAAATCTAAAATTTCAGTATTTTTTCCAGTTAGAATGTAATCATATTCTTTTACTACTCTTAATCTTGGATCATTATTTGGAACAGCTAATAATCTTGCATTGTCTATCATATATGGCTGAACATAATATGTATATTTCGCTGCATAACATCCTCTTTTATGATCATATTGCGCACTGGAAGGAATAGTTATAGTGCCATCATTGGAAGTTGTTGGTATTGGCAAAAATTGCATTTGAGGAATAATCATAAACCATTGAAATGGATAATTTAATTGTGTGATTAGTGACTGAATATCAGAATCATCTTTTGCTGATGGTCCTATTTTATTTGCTTGAGTAATAATATTATCAATTTTTGATTGATATGTTTTAATTTGTGTAGTAATATAACTGCTATTAATTATTATTGCATTTATACAATCAATTATATTACTTCCCGCATTAAATCTAATTGCATTTTTCCCAGTTAATTGTCCACCTACTGTTGCTTGATTTGAAAAATTTGCTGAATCAGTGCTATCAGAAATTGAAGTTACGTTAACTGTTTGTGTCGTGCCATCTGGAAGATTTTCAGTAACTTGAGTTGTTTTCAATGTATTGGGATTAAGGTTTCCTGCAATGTTTGATGCTATATTGTTGATAATAGTTTGAGTTCCAGTGCTGGCAGGATCTCCCATTTTTGAATCTTTAGCTACAATAGTATTTGACCATACAGGATTAACAACTAAATAAGATCCTATATCTATGGTTCCGCCATTTTTTTCAGAGCTTATCATAGGTATACCAATTACTTCATATTGATCAGCAAATTCATATGTTCCGTCTTTAACATATTGTTTTTGGTGTTCATTCAATGCCCAAGTTAAAAATCCACAGAAATCAGCGACTGTTGCTCCCCAAGTTTCTATATTTGAATCTACTCTACCACAAGCTTCAAAATTGCTAGTTTCATTATAAGGAACGGCTGTTACTTTATATGTTGATCCAGTGCTTTGTGCTTTTATTTCCATATTTAATAAAATGATTGGAATATATTTTGTAGTTCCTGCAATTATATCTGATGTTCCATCATCTTTATACCCGCGAAATGATAATTTTATTAAATATGGTAATTTGGTATAATTATCTTCTCCCAATTCTTTGCAGAAATCAAATAATTCTTCAATTAAATCCATTCCATTTGGTTCAACAATAGTCCAACTTAAATCAGTTACATTGCTTCCTCTATTTTGTTGATTTAATCCTGTAATAGTATGCATTTCAAAATCATCAATGAATAAATCACGAGCAAAATATTTAGTGTCTGAACCTGGAACAGAAGTTTTTATTGGACCAACTCCGCCAGATTGACAAATTATGTTCCAGTCTGCTGGATTATATTTTTGAGTCAACATCATATTATTATATTTTTGTGGAGTAGTTACTTGAAAACTAACAAGAGGAGTAAAACTTGAATATTCTTTTAAAAGATTTGGTTTTAAAGAATAAGGCACTGTGGTATTGTCTACTGGTTGCGATTTTTGATTTTTATCATCTTGATTTGCTGCTGGTGCTTTAATTGGAGGATTGGCCAATGAAGCAACTTCAGCCGCTGTCGCAGCTTTTCTTTGTTCCAGAGTTAATGCCATAAATTAATTCTCCAACGCTGATTTTAATGCAGACGCATCAGGAATATATATTTGTATCCCTGATACAAAATTTCCCAAAGGATCAGATGCCAAAATATTTGGATTTCTTTGAGCAAAAACCCACCATAGATTGGGATCTCCATATAAATCATTGGCTAATAAATCTGGTCGAAGATTATAAGCATGACTAATGGAAATCAATTGATCTGAAGGGCTGGCAGGGACATATCGTGGATTCCATATCCCCATGATTCCAGTTGAACTAATTTGCGTGTTATAATAAGCACTTGAACTCAAATATGTGGTAGTCATAATTATTCTCTATGAAATTTATACTGGAAAATAGCTTCCAGTTGAGCTTCTTCGCATTAATTGCCTGTCAAGATGATCCAATAGCAAGGTCATCTGATTAAGTTATAGGAGACACAGTAGAATTATTACTTGATAATGGCAAAGATTGTAATGGAGTAGTCTCCAGAAAATTATTATCTAAACTGGTATCTCGTTGTAGTGGTATGGTAGTTATCCCAGCATTAGTTGGAGTTTCAGTAACAGAACTAGCAGTTGGAAATGTTGGATTTGGACCAAGTAATCTTGTTTTTCCATATGAAAAATCCTTCAAACCAAAAGCAGATGCATACGCCCGACTGAACATTGGTTGAAGATTTACTGAAATAATCATTTGGGCTGGAATTTTAGTTAGTTCTCCATTTAACCCTGGAATTGCAATTGTTAAATAATCAACATTATCAGGATATGAAGCAGTTATATTGGTTACGCCTACAGGAATATTATCTAATCCTGCAAATCCCATTCCAGAAAGACTTACAACTAATGGCGGTGAACCTCCTAAGTTATAAACTCCCAATGAGTCACCTGAATCATTTCCAGTAAACATCATAGTTAAACATCTCAAAAAATGTATAGCAGCAATAACATATTGCCCTTCGTAAGGAGTTCTAACTGGAAAATTGCATGATAAATCAATTGCTTTCATTTCACTATTTTTATAAGATTTGAATGCAAAATTACTATGAACTACTTCTGTACTATCATAGTTGGCAGAATAAGAAATATCAACTTTTGGTTGAAATGGAAATACAAGACCACCTGTTGCTGCCAAAATATTTAATAGATTATTTTTTGGATCATTATAAAAAATTTTCGGACTATTTGGAAACATACTGATACGAACTCTTTTATCATTTAAACTATTTCCAGAATAAGTAACTGTGGGTGCAATTTTATTAACAGATGACATATTTAAACTATCGAGTCGTAAAGAAGATGGGTCAGTAAATGATGCGCTGGAATTAATACTCATTTTTTTCTTGACCTCCTTCTATAGAAAATATATACTTATTATATAAGTATTTATGCAACAAAATGAGGAACAATTATGAGAAATAGAAGGCTATATAACATAGCGAAAATACAAAATATGGAAGGAATGGTAGCAAGCACATTAGGTAACTTTCCGTTGGCACCGGAAAAATTGGAAGAATTGAAAAAAGAATATAGTATATCCCACAAAAAATAATTGACCGGTATAATAAAAGATTAAAAAAGAATAATCAGCCAGAACTTTCTAAAGAAGAAATTGAAAATATATATAACGAATTGGCAAATAATTTAAAAATTAAATAGATTTTCGGGGGACACCATCAAACAGAATTATTTAAATAATAGAGATATAATGAAAGAAATTCATCTTTCAAAGAATACGTTTTGTTCATTTCTAAACAAAGAAACTGATCACCAATATGATATAATATTATTTGACACTAAAGAAATAAATTATCAAAATATTATTTTAGCAAAGCAAAACAAAGTAGCCAGAATTTTAAGAGAAACTGGAGAAAAAGTAAATATAGACAACTTACCAACAACTAATTTAGTTTTTAGAATTATGACTTGGGAACACATACCAATGCTTCCTCCGAAAATTTCTAAATCAGAAAAGATGTTGGCTGAAATTGTTCCAGGAAAAAGTATAGATAGATTTTTTGATAGTGTAATTGACAATGATGATTTTGTTTTAGAAGATGAAGATGATGATTTGGAAAGTTTAAATATTGTGCCGCTGAGTAATTTAAAAGCTGACCATATTAGAATTAATTTCCCTCCGTTTTACAATTATAGATTTGATGAAAATAATATTTTGCGTGTAGTTGCTAAAAGTCATTGGATTGGAGATTTGGATAATGGACAATTTTGCAAGACTCACGGATATTTTACAGATACTTTGGCAAGAATGATTATGAAATTAACAGACAAATATGCGAGTAAAGGAAACTGGAGAAATTATTCTTATGTTGAAGAATTTAAAGGTCAGGCAGTAATGCAACTTTGCCAAGTAGCCCTTCAGTTCGATGAATCAAAATCAGCCAATCCTTTTGCATTTTTTACATCTATATGTCATAACTCTTTCTTACGAATACTAAATATTGAAAAGAAAAATCAGCAGATACGAGATGATCTGCTTATAAAAAATTCTATGAATCCCAGCTATTCGCGCACAAATAAAGATATTAATAGCTATGATGGTGGATATGAATAATTAGACAAAATATTTTTGATATTACTCAGATTCCAATAAGGAATAATTAAAAGAGGAATTTTATTTGTTTTGCAATAATTTAGTTTAATTAAGTCTCTAGATTGAATTTCATATAAATCTTTAATTTTATCTTCTATTGATTTTGATTTACTACCAAAAGAACCTACTTTATAATGCTGTATACCTTGATATTCTATTAGACCAATTAATTTTTTATTATTAAATAATGCAAAATCAAATGGCAGTGGTTTTATATTTTTGCAATTTTTAAAAGAGTATTGGTATTTGAAATTCATTTTTAATTCTTTAAGATTTATGCGAATTTCTCGTTCTCCTTTTGATTCTTTACACACAGGACAGCCAGCGCCAGATAAATGACAATTTGGTTTCTGAGTAAACTCACCATGTTCTGGGCAACTTATAATAACTTTTGAATGAGCACCTATATAAATTGACTTGCTATAATCAAATTTAAAATTATGTTTAATATTGGCTTTTCTTACAAATTCTTCAGTTGTTAATTTTTTGCAACCAGAACAACTGGGACACCCAAAGCCATTTAAATGATTTCCTGCCATTTGATTAAACTCACCATGAAAGGGACAAGTAATAGTTATTTTGCGATTTCTACCAATATAAAAAGAATTATCATATGAAAAGAAAAAATTATGAATTTTATTAGCATCATTAATAAAATGTTCAGTGGTTAATCTATTTAAATTGGCTCGATAATTATGGCCGCACTGAGGGCAACTATGCCCCTTCAAATGAATTTTTGCTATTTGCTCAAAATCGCCGTGAAGTTTGCAAGTAATAATTACTTTGGAGTTTTTACTAGTGAAAATAGTTTTTTCATAAGAAAGCAATTCATTATTATGTTTAGAAATAGACGATAATATGAAATCAGTAGTTGTATAAATACGCATAAGCTGATTGTTCCTCCATGAATGATTAGAGTCAGTGGATGGGCTAACATCGTGACTGACATTATTTATCTTGACAAAACATTACAAAGGACTTATCATCGAAGTATGACCAATTTATTTAAAAAAGCAGCAATTTTTACTGACTTGCATATTGGACTAAAAACAAACAGTCTTGTTCATTTGGAAGATTGTAAAAATTTTGTTGAATGGTTCATACAAAAATCTAGCGAAGAAAACTGTGATATTTGTATATTTTTGGGAGATTTTTTTAATAATAGAAATAATGTAAATTTAATTTCGTTAAATTATGGATTACAAATATTAAGATTGCTCAGTGATGCTTTTGATAGAGTAATTGTTCTTACTGGCAATCATGATAATTACTATAAATCCAATAGAACCATTCATAGTATTGCTTGGGCAGAACATATTCCGAATATTGAAATTGTTAATGATATATATACTGAAAATGATGTTACTTTTCTACCTTGGCTAAATGAGCAAGATTTTTCTAAAATAGAAAATATTAGATCAAAATATATATTTGGACATTTGGAATTACCTGGATTTATGATGAACAGTCGAGTGCCGATGCCAGATGTTGGAGATATAAAAATTGATCAGTTAAAACAAATTGAAGAAGTTTATTCTGGCCATTTTCATATGAGACAGCAGCAGAATAATATTCATTATGTAGGAAATGCATTCCCTCATAATTTTGGGGATTCTGGAGATGATGATCGAGGAATGATGATTTTGCCATATGGAGGAACTCCGAAATATATTTCTTGGCCGAAAGCTCCAAAATACAGAATAGTTAAAATTAGCCAATTGGTTGTTGATCCATCATTATATTTACCAATCAATGGTTATATAAAATTAATGTTAGATTCAGAAGTGTCATATGAAGAAGCTGCATATTTGAAAGAAACTTTAGTAGATGAATATTCGTTAAGAGAAATGTCATTAATATCAATGAAAAAAAGTACTTTTTCAGAAGACTTGGCGCATGGAGGTAATGTAGCTTTTCAGTCAGTTGATACAATTGTTCAGTCACAACTTGGTGCTATAGAATCTCAGTTTTTTGATAATAGTTTGTTACTTGAAATATATCGTGGGATTTAAAGGAGTAATATAATGAACGTTTTTGTTTACGGAAGCAATGAAGCTGGAATAAATGGCAAAGGCGCTGCGTTGGAAGCCCGTAAAAATTGGGGAGCAATTCAATTTTGTGGACATGGAATTCAAGGAGTTGGAATTGATGGTGGATCATATGCGATTCCAACAAAAGACAGATATATAAAAACATTACCGTTGAATAAGATAAAAGAATATGTTACAATATTTTTAGAGTATGCAAGAAATCATTCAGAAGATACTTTTATATTGACTGCGGTTGGTACTGGATTGGCTGGATATAGTCATTTTCAAATTGCTCCAATGTTTAGAGGAGCATCTGAAAATGTTATATTTCCGCTGGAATGGTTACCTTTTCAAGAAAAAGATAATGAGGAATAATGGCAATAATAGTTAAAAATTTGACATTACGAAATTTTCTAAGTATTGGCAATGCACCGCAAACATTAAATTTTAATCGAGAAGAGTTAGTATTGGTTCTTGGAGAAAATTTAGATATGGGTGGAGAAGATTCTGGAAGCCGTAATGGATGCGGCAAGGCGCAACCATTGACATCTAATATTTTAACAAAATCTGGTTGGAAAAAAATGGGAGATTTATGTTTAAATGATTTGATTATAACACCAAAAGGTAAACAAGCTAAAGTAACAGGTATTTATGGTCAAGGGATGCTTGATACTTATCTTATTACTTTTGTTGATGGAAGAACAGTTGAGGCTTCATATGATCATTTATGGAAAACTTATAGCCATAAATTTACATCAAAAAAATATATTAATAAAGAAAGTATTTTAACTACAGGCGAAATTATAGAACATTTAAAAAAATATGAAAATAAAAATCCTTCAGCTTATATTTACACACCATTAATTAAACCAGAAAATATATCGGATATATGCTTACCTATCGATCCATGGTTATTAGGAGCTACTTTAGGTTATGCAGGATTATCAGTATCATCTAGTGTTACTTTTACTACTGCTGATGAATTTATGAAAAATAAAATGAATGAAAAATTAAATTCTGAATTTAATTGTTCGTTAAGTTATAAAGGTAATTCGACTAATTTATATGATTATAGAGTTGTTAGTAATAATAATTATGAAAGTAACGTTTTAAAAAATCCAAATAAATTTAATAGAATTATAAAACAATTGAATTTATGCGGAACGCATAGTGATACTAAATTTATACCAGAAATTTATAAATCTTCTAGTGTAAGGCAAAAAGAAGAATTACTTGCTGGATTAATGGACACTAATGGTTATATTGGAAAAAATGGAGGCTTCTCTATTTGCACAACAAGCAGACAACTAGCAAATGATATTACATATATTGTTCGTAGTATTGGAGGGTTAGCTAGAATTTTTCATAAAAAAAATAAAACATATAGTTATAAAGGAAAACGTGTTCCTTGTAAAGATTCCTATAATGTAAATATTAGATATTATAATATGCGTAACATCGTATCTCTACCCAGAAAAAGAGAAAGATTATCAAAAAAATATCAATATGAAACACAGTTGCGATCACAAATAAAAAGTATTGAATTTATTGGCAAAAAAGAATGTCAGTGCATCATGGTTGATGATCCAGAGCATTTATATGTTACTGATAATTTTGTTGTAACTCATAATACTACTATAATGAATGGATTGAGTTACGCATTATTTTCATGGCCCATTTCCAATATTAAGAAAGAACATCTCATTAATAAAACCAATGGTAAAAATATGTTAGTCACCATTGAATTTGAATCTGATGGCAAAGAATATATAATTAATCGAGGCTTAAAACCAAGAGTATTTGAATTTTTTGAAAATGGAATTAAGAAAGAAGAAAAAGATATTGCTTTAGATTTGAACGATACATCACAAGGAGATAGTCGGGAAACTCAAAAAGAAATTGAAACAATTTTGAATATGAGCCATGATATGTTTTGTCAAATTGTTGCATTAAATACTTATACAACGCCTTTCTTATTTCAAAAAGTTAGTGACCAAAGAACCATTATTGAACAGTTGTTGGGAATTACTTTACTCAGCGAAAAAGCTGAAAAATTAAAAGAAGAAATTAAAATTGCAAAAGAAGATGTGTTAAAAGAAGATATTCGTATTAAAAGCGTCCAAGAAGCCAACAAGAGAATACAAGATCAGATTAATAGTTTAATTAGAAGGCAGAAGTTGTGGGAGCGTTCTAAAAATGAAGAATTAATTAAATTGGAGAAATCTATTGATTTCCTTTCTAAAATTGACATTGAAGAAGAAATAAAAATTCATTCAAGTTGGGATGAGTATAACACTGCTGCTGCTAATAAAGAGCAATTGGAACAACAGAAAAAACATTATGAAACTTCATTAAATAAAGAAAATAAAATTTTAATGAAGTTAAATGACGATTTGCTTAGTTTAGAAAATCAATGTTGCCAAACGTGCCATCAAAAAATTCATGATGATGTGCATAAAGAATTATTATTAAAGATAAAAAAAGAATATAATCAAACCGAAAAAGATATTCAACAATGGTATGATAAAATAAATGAAGTGTTGGCTTCTTTTAGTATAATTCCCAATGTTATTAAACCAAAAGAAAAAGTATATAATGCACTATCTGACGTTTATGAACATAAAAATAAATTAAATCTTTTGATTCAACAGTATGAGCAAAAATATAATGAAATCGACCCATATAAAGATCAGATTTCAGAAATGCAAAATACTGCGATTGAAACAATTGATTTATCTACAATGAATGCTTTTTCAAGTTTGGTTGACCATCAAGAATTTTTAATGAAGTTATTGACTAATAAAGACTCATTTATTAGAAAGAAGATTATTGAACAAAATCTTAGTTATTTAAATATTCGATTGGATTATTATCTAACAGCATTGGGACTTCCGCATACAGTAATATTTCAAAATGATTTAGATGTTAATATAAGTGAATTGGGAAGAGAATTGAGCCCTGGAAATTTATCTCGCGGAGAAATGGCGAGACTTCAATTGGGACTATCATTTGCTTTCAGAGATGTTCACGAAAGCTTATATCAAAAAATTAATCTTTTGGGATTGGATGAAATGATTGATGCTGGCATTGATGTTTCAGGAACAGAATCAGCCATTAAACTATTAAGAGATATGTCTAGACAGCAAAACAGAGATGTTTGGATTATTAGTCATAAAGATGAATTGATAAGTAAGTGTAATAGTGTATTAACTGTTACAAAAGAAAATGGATATACTTCGTTTAATTTTAATGAATAAAATATTATTTTAATTTACAGAGCAAGTCTTGTTTGATTTGCTCTTTATTTTTGTTCCAATCTATTTCCCAAATAGTTATTAATTCAATTCCATTTTTATTTGATTTTATAGCATTATGATTCCATATTTCTTGAGCAGCCAGATGTGATAGAGCAGGCAAGCATTATTTGGATGCATTCCCATTTATGCTTTTTCTGAACTGCTTCCCAAAGCAACTGCATTTGAGCCTTGAGCAAAATAGTAATTACTTGTTGTTCCATTTGCATCTTTAGTTAAAGCAGATGACGACGATTGTAAATTATTTTGAATTTGAAATAACTTGATTGCTCCTCCAACTCCCACTAAATGAGCAGCCATTAAATAACCCCCAATTTCTTCTGGTGTAGATGCTGAAGTTATAACTTTTGCCTTTTGTAATGATATGCAATGCTTTTTTGTATATAACATTATTGCTTGTTCTTGAATAGATGGATTATTTAAGAAATCAGAAACACTACTGCATGGATTTCCGGTCCAATTAGCTGGATTATTTATTGCTGTTAAATTAGTTCCAGACGAATGACTTCCTTGTTTCATTAACCCACAATCAATGAGAGCATCTGCTCCAAGTTGATATTTTCCAGCAAATCCCAATGAATTTTGACCAGAATAATTTCCACTATTTTCATTTTGTCCAATTTGCGCCAATAACGCTTGAGTTTGTCTAACAGTTAATCCGCATAAAACTCCAACTACTGGCTGGGAAGCAATTTGAGATTCATTTATTGTTTTTCCTGTTGTTGTGCCGCGAACTCCAGAACTTGTAGTTCCTGTTTGCGGTCTAACTATTGATTGGCCTGAATCATTTCCTTGAGCCGCAGTAGTTTTGATACCATTTATCTCATGATTTGGCCAAGGTTCATGAGCAGGAGCACGAGAACAAATAGAGTCAAATTTACCATTGGACCACCATACTTTACTTCCATCAGATTGAATAACATCAATTTGTTTACTTTGCTGTAATATTCCAGGATCTTTAACATTCTTTCCGCTTCCGCTATTCAAATTTATTTTAGTTCCTTTAATATTTAATACATCTCCACTTTGAATGCTTCCTGCTCCTTTTGAATCTATGGCTACTGTTCCAGAAGTCCCTAATTGTATTGAATCAGTACTGTATAGTGTAAAATCACTGGATGATCTGGTAGTTAAAGAGCCAATGCTATCAATTTGAGTCGTGTCTCCGCTATGAATTTTAATTTTTCCAATTGCATTCATATTGATATTTTTATCAGCATGAAAATTAATATCACCTTGACTTCTAATAGAAAAATTATTAGCTGAAAATATGTCAATATACCCAGAAGGAGAAAGTTCAACCCAAGCTGTTCCTTGGCTATTAATTATGTAAATTTGCCCATTAGTATCATCCATCAAAATTTCATTGCCAGAAGTTGTTCTGATTCTTATCCCTTGATCAAATCCATCGATGGTGCCATCATCCATTACAAATGAATGGCCTCCTGTTCTATATGTGCAAGTAAGAGATTTTGTTAAAGAATCTTGATTTTCTTGATTGTTACTAACTATTTCTACTTGATTAGAATTTAAAAATTCTTGAATTTGTGAAATGACACTTGCACTAGTTGCTACATTAGCAAAAGATATTAATCTACCTGGAGTACTAATACCAAATACTTGACTAGGATTTTCCCTTACACTAGATGCGCTAGTGGACCCTCTAATAAAATCAAAAGCTAGTCCTTGCATTCCTAATTGTTTTGTTTGATAAACTTGCGGAACCATTTGAACTTGCAACGGGGTGGAAGGAGATGAATTTGCTTGAGCTATTAATACAGGTTCGCTTACTGGTAATCTAAAAGGAATCTCAGATTTACCATTTTGAGTTAATTCAATATAAGATTGCAGCATTGTATGAGTTGCTATAGCATTTGCCCCAGTAGGACGCCAAATATAGCCACCATCTGTTGCACTTTTTGATGCTTTTACGGCACCAATTCCAGGAGTCATATGTGAATCCATAGAATCTCTAATACAAGCAAAATAATATCCTTGTGATGGATCACCGTTAGCAAAAATAACCAACACTCGACCATTTAAATCAGGCGGAACGAACCAAAATCCATAACTTTGAAAGCTATTCTCATATTGATTAGTTACGTCTATGTTGGTATCAACGTATGAATTTACGTCAATTCGTTGCCGTGTTTGTCCAGCAAAAGGAGAAGCATAAGAAACAGTCAACCAATTGGATGGATTATTTTCATCGCTTCCTCCAAATTGTGGGATATAAACTTGCAATCTCCCAGCACGACTGGGATCTATATTATTCTTTACAATTGCAATATATGGTCCAGGGCTATGAAAAAGGCCAGTGTTGTCTGTTCTCATATATGGAGCACTTTTACTTCCCATTCTTTTATTGGACATTGATTTCCTCAAAAGTATTTAGTTCATTAAAAAAGAGCTGGTATACCAGCTCTTTTTTATTTTATGAAGACCATAAAGCAAGTTCAGCTTGTCGTCTTCGAGCAAGACCAGGAGCAACCACTCCTCCTGCTTTATTCCAACGAAGAATTTGAGATTGGACGTTATTTAATCCATGTAAAACCATCGTTTTTAAACTTCCCAACCCAAGATTGTATCCAAAATCAGCCAAAGCGGATGCTTGGTTGTCAGTTAAGTTTGGTATAGATTCTAAGTATTTTTTGATTACTATCAAATCAGAGTTTAAAATAATATCAGCTTGAGCTTGAGTTATTCCATCGGAAAAATTTTCATTGGATAAAATCTTGTGTCCCCAACCAATTGTTAAAACTCCAGCAATATCTTGATATTCAGTTAATCTACATCCTTCAAATTCTTTTATCAAATCAATTCCTGCTGTTATGTCCATCATTTCCTCTATGATTAAATTTAATTATTTAAGTTAAATATGGTTATTAAAATAATGGTGGCAAAATGTGAGAGTGAATATACATTAGCGTAGCATCTGTTCCAGACCAGAAAGTTAATTTAACTTTATCTGGATGAAATAATTGATGCATTTTATATTGAGTATCAGCAGTCATTCCATCTACATGAGCAGATATATTATCCAAATGAGTAGTAATAGATTCAAACCTTGAATCATCTAATTTATTGTTTATTCGTTTTACTGCTCCATCCAAATCAGTAATAGTTCCAGTAGTAACGTTAAATAACGCAGGTAAATTCTTCTCAGCATTATTAAATGTATTTAATGTAGAAGTTAATGCGAATAAAGATGTATTTCCGTTGATAATTAATTGATGAGAATCTTTAAATATTTGTGTTTCTTGCGAATCTAGTGTATAAAGATTTTTATCTTCATGATTTGCAGCGATTTCAATTTGACCAAATGTTCCGCGAATAGTTCCCAGTGTTTTATTTATATCAGCTAAAGTTCCGCATGGTTTTTCAGAAACCCCGCACTGTCTATTAACAGAATCTAATGTAAGGTTAGTTCTAGTAATAGTATCATTTAAATTGTTCAATAGAATATGAGTTTGGACTAAATCAGTTTGTGTTTGAGACATTAATGATGATATTTGATTGGGAAGTTTAAGACCACTCCAAACCAATACGCTCATTGAAATAAAAAACAGAAACAGGCTTATAAAAGCAGCAATTTTTGAATACAACAAAATATTATTTTCTAACATCATTGACCTCTACTGGATATATTTATGCAAAGAAGAAAGGAAATAAAAAACCACTTGTAATAATTACAAGTGGTTTTTTGGTTTAATAAAAATTAAACAGTTGCTACAGTTGCTACAACTGGAACAGTTGACACTGGCGCTGGTGCTGGAAGTGATCCAAGCAATGCAGCCAATTCTTTAACTACAAGAGTAATATTTGAAACACTGGTGGAGTTAGTTACATGTCCAGCAGCCAAAAGTGCAGTCAAATCGTTGGAAATACCAGTAATTAGATTTGTAACAGAAACAGTTGGACCTACTGCTGTTACTAATCCAGCAGCAGCAACAAGACTGTGCTCAACATCATCTAATATTTCTGTTACTTCTGTGCTTGCACCTGCTCCAGCTTCAATACCAACAACAGATTCAATTAATGGAGCAGCAAATTTTATGGTTGTTAATGCAATTGTTGAAACGGTTGGAGCTTTGCCCCATAACTTGGTAAATTCAGCTTCAAACTTGCTTGCAAATGATTCTATATCTTTAATGATTGACATATTAATAGACTCCTTCTGAAGGGTTAACGTGTTAGTAATTATTGGCTGCGCTGCCAATGTAATTGGTTCAGTTTTATTTATCTCAGGAACTGGTTGACTCGTAGATTTTGATGAAAATAAATTAGAGATTACTGTTTTTATTGACATTGTGTACACCTGCATTAAATTGTAATTGTTCAATTAATGAATCTTTATAATAATAATTTTCAGTTTGAAGACCTGCAAGTTGTTTTACATCTTCAATTGGCTTATTATATTTTTCATTGTAAGCTCTTGGATATAACGGAATATGTAGTTTCATTTCTTTGGCAGTCACTGGATAGTAATTTTCTGAATTCATATAACGAAACTTCCAATCGTTTATATTTAGTTGACTTGCAGCAGATAAATCAGAAAGCAACTGAAAAATTTGATCAATAACTCGTCGTCTTCTTAATAATTCTACGAAAACTAAATAACTACCTGGCTTTAATTCGCTATCTGATATATCACAGTCCAGCACGAAATTATATCCTCTTTCTATAAAATCAATAAAATCGATACTTGCTTGTTTGTCATTAATCAAAAAAGACAGAACAATTATATCATCGTCTTTTCCCATTTTTGAGTTGAATTCGTCTATATGAATTTTTGGTTCCAATACATTTACCAAATCACTTACTTCAAATCCTTCAAATAGTTTCGTCATATTTGCACCTATTAATATTTATGATAAAATTATTTAATATTTCTTCTATATTATTTTTATTCCAATATGGAATAATAAGTAGAGGAATATTGTTTTCTCTGCAAAAATTGGATTTTATAGAGTCTCTAAATTTTCTTTGAATAAATCCTTTTTCGCCATCCCAGCTTTTAATAGATTTATAATGTTGCATTCCTTGAAATTCTATCAATCCAATTAATTTTTCTGCTTCAAAAATTGAAAAATCAAATGATAGCATTCTTTTATTTTTACATTTTGAAATTTTAAATTGGTTTTCAAAATTAATGTTATTTTCAAGTAAATATTTTCTAATTATTTTTTCTCCTTTTGATTCACAGCATTGTGCGCATCCTTTTGCTGCTAAATGATTGTGGGGAGTTTGAGTAAATTCATTATGACATTTTTTGCAAATTATTATGATTTTGGTATGATTATTTGCATATATGGATTTGCTGTAATCATATTTAAAATTATGAACTATATTTGCTTTATCAATGAATTCTTTTGTGGTAATTTTTTTAGTTCCTCCACAAGCAGGGCAACCTTTTCCACTCAAATGTTTGTTTGAATTTTGAGCAAATTTTACTTTACATATTTTGCAATTTATTATAATTTTTGAGCGACTGTTTATATATATGCTATTAATGTAATCATATTTAAAATTATGAACTATATTTGCTTTATCAATGAATTCTTTTAAAGTCAATTTCTTCATATTTAAAATCCTGGATGTTCTTCTTCTTGCTTTTGCTCTCCTTGTTTTATTCCGCGATAAGAGTCCAGCCCCTCTTCATATGCATCGTCTATATCATTCATATCCATTTCTTTATCCATGATTTCTTTACTACCACTAGTAATATTTTTTATTAAGTATTTTGGCATATCGATATATACCAGCCAAACTTCTGTTTTGGCAATCTTTGGCTTTTTTATACCTGCTCTAAAATCATTTTCAGATTTTAATTTAATTGGATATTTCAACCAAGCTTTTTTATAACTAACTTTAACTCCATATGGAAGCAATCTTGCTGCTCCAGAAGGATCGGGCATTTTTTTGAGAGGACTCATAAAAATGCATTTCACTCTATAGGCAGATATAATTGGTCCTTCTACTAATTCTAAAGATTTATAATGATGAAAAGCGTAACAACCATTTTCATCAATAACTCTTTCAAATTCTCTTAGTATATCCATACTTGAAGGAGACAATGAAACTTGCTTAATATTATCCAATATAGCTGCGATATTTATATCTGACATGTGGAATCACCTATTAGTATTTAGCTTTCCTATTCTCATCTAAGTATTTATCATATGGAATAAATTTTTTAATCCAATAAATACTAATGAACTACTATAGGAGATACTGCATGTCGAGACTTAAAAAACAGCGCCCTCCACAAGAATCAAATTTAACCGCAACGAAAAGTCAACCAGCAAAAGCAAATTATACTACAAAAACAGGAATACGAAAAGCAGTTCGTATTATACCCAGAAATGTACACCAAGAAGAGTATTTGGAATATTTATTAGATGTAGAAAAAATGATTGTTTTGGCTTCTGGGTGTGCTGGAACTGGCAAAACATATCTTGCAATGCTCGCTGCTATTAAAGCATTATCAGAAAAAACTGTTGAAAAAATTATTTTATGCCGACCTTTGGTTGGAGTGGACGATGAAAGCGTGGGTTTTTTACCTGGAGATTTAAAAGAAAAATTAGCTCCATGGTTAATTCCATTATTTGATGTTTTATCAGAGTATTATAGCCAAAAGGAAATTGATAATTTGTTGGAAAATAATACTATTGAAATAACTCCAATTGGTTTTATGAGAGGGAGAAATATTAGAAATACTTTTGTAATTGTTGATGAAAGCCAAAATGCAACACAAAACCAGATAAAGGCTGTATTTACGCGCCTTTGTGATGGGTCAAAGTTGGTCGTTACAGGAGATAATGATCAGACAGATAAGAGAACTGGAGAAAATGGATTATTAAGATTTAAAAATCTGTTAGAGAAATATGGTGAAGCGAAATATATAGCTAGTATTGAATTTGACCATAAAGATATAGAAAGACACCCAGTTGTGTCTGAAGTTCTTAAAATTTTTGGAGATTACTAATAACACATAAAAAATAGGAGCCAATTAATTGGCTCCTATTTTTTATGTGTTATTAGTATTCTAGGTCCACAAAGAATCACGCACTTTGATTAATCTAATCATCATATTTGTGTCTTCATTATGATATTTCTTTTCAAGTTTATTTAGTTTCGATAAAATTCTTTTAGATTCTTTTCTATGTTCAGTAGTTTCATCTGCATCCAGAAAATCCATAAATCCATCACCAGAAGTTCTTTTTCTGGAACAAAATTCAGACCAACCAGATTCATCCATGGGTTCAAGCCTGTTAGAATAAATTTCAGTCCACCATACATACAAGTCGTGTATTTCTTTGGCATTAATTGCTTGTTTTGTTAATTTCCCATACAATTTATCTCCAGGATAAACTCCACTATCTTCATTATATACCAAAGATTCTTGCCAATACAAATTGTCACGTCCAGCTTTTTGGCATCGGCCGTTTTTCCATTTATATTTTCGATTATTCCAACATTGAATATGAGCCAGTTCAATTTCTACATAATCAACTAGTGTATCAAATAAGCAAGGAAGTATTCTTTCAGTAATATCGCACCATTGCCCGCGCTTAATATGTTTGGCACTAGCAGTTAATTGATGAGATTGTGATATGAAACGATTATTTAAATACCACTTAATGTTATGATATTTATCCAATGGCCAATTAATAAAATTCTGGATAGAACCCAAAGCCTCTTCTGCAAGCCAATAACGAAATGGATGTATTGTTTTTTCTTTTTGATGCCATTCCTTCCATTCTTTGCCAGATAATGCATGAAGTGTTTTTGATCCACGAATAAAATCTGCGAATTTAGAACAACGCCAGTAATTATTTCTCATAATTCTCCTTAATCTGATACTTGTCGAGCAGTAGGACCGAGTTGGCCAGTGACACCAATAATGGGAAATTCAAATAGATTTGGGCCTTCAAAATATTTGAATAATAAATGTTCAATATCACGATAGTTATTTTGATTTAGTGAGTTGGTAAAATCTTCCAACATTATTTTATATCTTGCCAATACCAAATCAGATTTATTGGTTGGCCATGACCACAATCTACTCATTAGTTGATGAGTTAATCCATTTGTTACATTAGTGGGAAATTGGCTATTTCTTCTGGCAGAAAATATATATTTACTAGTTAAATTCGGATCATCATATTTATTTAAATCAAAATCATTCGTTAACTGATATCTTCCACTTAGTTTAAAAATTCGAGAACTTTCTGGAGAATATGTTTCTAAAATGTATAAAGATTTCGCTGTAACCAACATTTCAGTATAATTTTTTACAATATCCCAATTGTTTGTGCTTTTATATATTTCTTGAACCTGCGGATCACTAGAATAGTTTTCAATCCAGTCTGCATAACGTGATAATTTATTATTTTCTTCTTGAGTTATTGATTGCTCTCCTGAACTTTCATTAACTAAAATTTTTGCATCTGGAATTCTATCTCTAATACTTTTTAAAGTCTCAATAGTTTGCTGTAATCGTTCTGTAGCAGAAAATTTTCCGTGTTTTGTTCTAATAGCACTGCTAATAATAAATAATGGTTTCATATTACTCCACATTGAATATGTTTGGATTTTGTTGAGCAAATTTATTTCTTAAAAATATCCAGTGCCTGAGTAGTTCTGGATCATTAATTCCAAGATGCTTTATATATGAAAGTGCTCGAATTTCATCAACAATTTCCAAAGGTAATTTTGTTTTTTTGAAGAGTTGCTCTCTGGAATATTTGGCTTCATAATGATTAATTTCGGGATATATTATAAGAAACAGACTGAATAATCTTTCTAACACAAACGTATAGTAAGGCAATGCGCTGTTAAGCCCGTAATTGGCCCCAGTTTCAAACATCATTTTATAATCATTTGGATCAGATGAAGCTTCAGCAATAAATTGGTTTGCAAAATTTAAATATTTAGTCCAAAAAACCTTATTACCAACGAAATAATTGCATAATGCAAAAGTATCATAATTCCATAAAGTGGCTAATATCAAATTAATATTCATACGTTGTAAAACTCGTTGCATTAAATTCATCAAACCAGGATGGCAGTTTTCTCCTTGGCTAATTACGCTTGAGGATAAACTTTCATTGATTGGAGTTGGATTTATAAAAAGAACATCTGGTTTGGCTGGTGAATTAGTAATTTCCCTTTCAATCCAATCGTAAAATTGTTGGCCTGATATTCCAGCTTTGTATTCAAACTTTGGACTCAATACTCCCCAATAGTCTATATTATTTTCAGTCGCATAATCATAAACTTTATTGAATATTGGAAACTCACAAAGTTTGGGAGTAAGATTTTCAGAATTATCCCAAACTTCAAAAGGAACTTTTATATTAGTGAAGTGTTCAGGAGCATAACAAATTTGGAATAATTTTATATTCATATAAAAATGATAACAAATTTAATATAATTTGTCAAGAAATTATTTATTCTTCAGAGCAGAATTATCTGGGAGAAATTTTCCAGTTAATCCCAAAGAATTTTTTCTTTTTAACCATTCTTTTTGTAAGTTATCAGGAATATCTCCGTGAGTTGAATCTAGGATTTTGAAATAAACATTTAATAATGTATTATAATCTTCTGGACGCATTTTGCTTTTCAATAAAGAATGAAGCCTGTAATAATCTTCAACTTCTGATCTGGGAATTATAACTCCTAAACGATCTCCTAAAATATTTAATGCTTCTTGCGGATCATGAGAAATATACTTATTTGTTGTTTTATCTTTGATACCATTTATATGACTAAACATTAAATTTGCAACTTGAAAAGCAGATGCCAATAGTTCGCTGCCATGTAGCCCTTTTACATTTGACCCTTCTGGATATGCAGATGAAAAATAAGAAAATTTAAGCCAGTTTAAATCTCCAATCATCCAATCGATTTGAACTCCAATTCCTAAATTATTTCTTGATTCATCAAACTGTGGAAACAAACCAAAAATATTCCCATCAGTAACTTTCTTCTCATTACATGATAAATCAGAATTTTTAGAATTAATGTATGCAGTAAGAATTTTTAAAAAAGCCTTCATTCTCAATCGTTCAGGTCCACTTGTTCTAGCTCTCTTTTCCAAAGATAGAGCTTCATTATGAACAGCAAGTGGATCAATACCCCATAAAGAGATGGATGCATCACTCATTGTTTTATCTAAAATATCTGATGCACTTATTCCTAAGTCTATATCGCCAGATACTGCTTTCTTCCCAACTGATCCAAGTGGTACAAAATGTTGCGAGTTGAAAATATTAGCTTTCTTTGGAAACAATTTTTTCAATTCTTTGAAATAGGCAGATATGGTTGGTTCAATATTTTCGCGTTTAATAGAAGCAGTCTTTCCTGCAAAAACATTTCCGCCTTCCATTAATAATTCAAATATTCTCATGATACAGATATTTATCAAGATAAATAATAATGTGGTTCACGAGACTCCCATCTCTAACCACTCTAATGCCACAGGAGGCAATCAGCCATGAATATTTATCCATCAACTTTTACTGCAATTGATAGAACTCCTTTTACATATTGTATTACTCACAAAATAACTAAAAAGAAATATTATGGATGCAGATTTGCAAAAGGATGCAAACCTGAGGATTTATGGACTATTTATTTTACGTCAAGCAAAATAATTAAAAACATTATTGATAATGAAGGAAAAGATATATTTGATATCAAGATTTGTAGAATTTTTGATTCTAAGAAAAAATGTGTTGAGCATGAAAGTAAATTTCTTTATAGAGTTAAAGCAATCAATAATGATTCTTGGTATAATTTGCATGTAGGTTCTAAGTCTTTTAGAAGTAGCGTAGGAACAATCTGGATTAATAATGGAGATTGTCAAAAACAAATATTACCAATTGATTTTTCTAAATTTGAAAATTTGGGATTTAAGAAAGGAATGATTTCTAATAAGAAAGACCAAATTCATATTTATAACTCCTTAACTGGAAATAGAAAAATGATTAATATTAAAGAACTTTCTTCATATGAATTGAAAGGATATATTAAAGGATCTCCAGAAAAAGTATTTCAAACATTACGTAAAAATGCAAAAGAAAATATTGGAAAAATATGGGTTAATAATGGATCAGAAGAAATATTAATTTCTAAAAATGATTTAGAAAAGTATTTAAAGTCAGGATATTCAAAAGGAATGATGTATAAAATGTCTGATGATTTGAAAAAAGAAAAATCAAATTTATGGAAAGATACTATTTTTATTAAAAATTTAAAGTTGAAACAAGAAATTAGAATTAAAAAATGTGATTGGTTAAAATATAAAAATTTGGGATGGATTAGAGGAATAATTAAGTCTAAAACAATTGGAAAAATATGGATAACCAATTTAATTATTAAAGATGTTAAAAGAATTTTTCCAGTAGACTTTATTCTATACAATCAAATGGGGTATATAAAAGGTCATTTGCTAAGTAATACTCGTGATTATATGTGGATTTCTAATGTTGAGAAAAATATAAGCAAAACTATTAAAAAAGAAGAGTGGGAAAAATATAAAGTGGCTGGATATATTAAAGGAAGAGCTAATTTGAATAAATAAAGATATGAGATATAACGAAATAATTAAAGAGGCGGGGAGTAGGGGATTGTATGTGCGTTGTCAAGAAGCCGCTGCTGGAAAATTGATTGTTTTTAAAAGTCCAGAAGGAAAAACCATAACTGCTATGGGAAATGTTGTGTTTCCTGAAAATGGTATGTATTATGAAAATGATACTGTAAATATGCTTCCTCCTGCCGCAAAAAGATTGCCACTTGCAGATCAAAAAAAATTACTTAAAACTGGCCAGCAAAAAGTAATGGAAGCACTTGAGCAATATAAGATTCAAGCAAAAATTTCCAATAATAATTGGCACATTGTTAATAATACTGGAAGAGCGGCATTGGTGACGCTATGGACTAATGAACAAAAACAAGTTGTAGCATTTGTAAAACTATTCAACACCAAAAGTTTAAACTCAGTTCCATTTTTTTGGGCTAATTCAGATTTTGCAAGAGACACTGATTATGCAATTGAAAATGTAGCACAGCAAAAGGCTGATCTTAATTTGAAACCATCTACTGTTGTTGGAGTAAATAATTTTTTTGATGTTGATGGATTACTTGAGCAAGTTACTACAAACATTGCTACTCATACTGAATTGCCAGAAGAAGTAATTACACAAATTCCAAAATTATTAAATAATATTAGGGCTGGATTTTCTGAACCAGTGGCGAACGCAGCAAAACATTTCAATTCATATGAAGTTGATCTTGGGGAGACTGCTGCTCCAATTGCTCTACTTACAGGTCATTTTATTTCTGGAGCATATAAACAAGTTGAAGATCAATTACTTAAACCAATGGGATCAAGTTGGGCCAAAATAAAAAATTGTTCATTTCCAATGGCAGGAAATGAACAATTAGTTGATAGTTATTTACATATTAATAATTCTACCAAATTAGCAGTAAGTTCCAAGAATAGTAAAGGTGGGGCAGCAGCTAGTGTAGTTAGTTTAACAACTGCTATTGAAAAAAATCCAGAAAGATATTCTGATTTGCTCAGTCAGAAAAAATACAAATATTTATTCAATGTGTTGACTTTATTGAAAGTCAAATCAGCAGTAGATGGAGTATTAGAATTGGGAGTGCTGTTCGATTTTATCGATAAAGCAGATCAGAAAAAAATTAAAGAATTAATCGATGATCCGAATGCAACCAAAAAAGATGTCACTAAAAAACTGCAAAAGGTATTAACTAATCCAGTATATAAGCCAAATCTAAAGAATCCTAATTATTGTTTTGGATTACACTTGCTTGCAACTATCGCATATCTTGTGACTGAGAAATTGAATGAAAAAACATCTATTGTAACTGGATTTTTTAAAGAAATTTTATCTCGTTGTGATATGATTCAAATAAAAACAAAAATGACAGTGAGTGGAGACGGCGCATCATATACTGATTTTAGTGTTATCTGGCCACCAAGTTTTGAAGGTGAAATAAAATTCCAATGTCATAAGAATTTTTACGCGAATAGTAAACCAGGTGGAAAAATAAATTTCAAATTGTCATAATTTTGATAAATAATTATGCAGTTCGCGGGTAAGAGAAATCAAATGAAAATCCCAGCATCTACGCCAATATTTGGCTCCGCTGGGATTTTCCACTACTAATTGATGTTTTTTATAATTTGTAACCCATAAGTTTTCACTATTGTCAGGTCATATTTTGGCGTCCTTTCAACGCTTCTATTAGACTAGCTTAACTAATACACTCACTACTGATTGATATTTACATTATCTATTATTATGTTATCAAGTTTAACCTAATTTGTCAAGAACTATTTTCTCCTTTCTTAAACCAAAGCTTGTTTAATCCTAAGCTTGTTTAATCCTAATCTGCGGCTCATTGGCAGAATTGATAAACGCAGTGATTAGAAAACACTTGCTATCAATCCATACAGTAATGTGCTCACAATCGCCAGAACGGGCAATAGTAAGATGCTTTACTTGATCGACAACAATAGCTTCAATTGAATGAGGTCCTTCAGCAATAACTGGTTCAGAAAATGTGTTCATAAGTTCCTTTCTACTTACAAATATAGTATATCAAACCTAAACTTAAAAGTCAATAGAAAAATAAGTGCTTTGTTTTGAATATTTTAAGACAGCAATTTAGCCACTAATTTGACATTAATTGTTGGCTTTTTTATGCATTCAATTGCATAACCATCTTGTTGAATAGCAGCCATTTGCACAGCTTCGCTTGGCTTGCTGATGTATTTAATTGCACAACCATATTGTTGAACAGCAGCCAGTTGCACAGCTTCGCTTGGCTTGTCGATGTAGCAAATTGCCCAACCATCTTGTCGAACAGCAGCCATTTGCACAGCTTCGCTTGGTTTGTCGATGTATTTAATTGCACAACCATCTTGTTGAACAGCAGCCAGTTGCACAGC
>Ga0302268_1000011_pt1 | contig 111961 bp, 88 predicted proteins | sample III_Bog_E2_1_FD_194554 | JGI IMG/M metagenome (GOLD analysis project Ga0302268, IMG submission 194554) | Peat permafrost microbial communities from Stordalen Mire near Abisko, Sweden - III_Bog_E2_1 | ecosystem: Environmental > Terrestrial > Soil > Wetlands > Peat | place: Sweden: Abisko... | reverse complement strand
GACTCTTGGTTCTATATATGGGGTCAGTTTAAAGTGTTTAATCTTACATATTTTGAAACTTTCAACAGAATATAAAAACCCAACCCTGAATATGAATTGAATAACTATTCGCGTCAATAATGATTTATTAAACAAAAAAACTCAGTAAACAAATTGTTTACTGAGTTTTTTATGGTGACCGCGGTGGGATTCAAACCCGCAACCCCCACATCCGTAGTGTGGTACTCTATTCAGTTGAGCTACGCAGCCATTATTTTTCTTTAGCGAGTGCAAAGATAGGTTTTTTTTTAAAACTACAAAAGCTTTTTCTGAAAAAATATTCGTTCCGTGTTCAATGTTCCACGTTCCGTGTTTTGGGTTAATGCAGTTTTTTTGTTAAATCGATACGTTGCTGGTAAATGAAGTTCTTCTTAGTTGATTTGAGAGTACATTGCGCCACACACATATTGATTATGTGTGTTGGATAATTGGTTGAACATTCGTAATCTTATAAAATTCTGACAATCTAACGCGGAACACGGAACGCGGAACGCGGAACACGAAACACGAAACTATGCTAACACGAAATCCAGCTGTTTCTTATCCAGGTTTGCTTTTGCGACCTTCACCGTAATTTCATCACCCAGTTGATACTTTCTATGCAATTTACGACCTATCAGACAATAGTTTTTATCATCAAATGTATAATAGTCATCATCCAGATCACGAATCGGGATCATTCCCTCACATTTATTTTCTATCAGTTCAACATAGATACCCCATTCGGTAACGCCCGAAATAACCCCGTCGAACACCTGTCCTAACTTGTCGGCCATAAACTCAACCTGTTTATATTTAATGGAAGCACGTTCGGCATTCGAAGCCAGTTGTTCCATATCCGAACTATGCAGGCAATATTCCTCCCATTCCGCAGCGTTGACACTACGTCCTCCGGCAGCATACTTTTCAAGAAGACGGTGTACCATCATATCAGGATAACGGCGTATTGGTGATGTAAAGTGTGTATAAAAGTCGAATGCCAGACCGTAGTGTCCCAGGTTATGTGTGGAGTAAACAGCTTTAGCCATCGACCGGATAGCAAGGGTTTCAATCAGGTTTTGTTCTTTCTTTCCCTGCACTTCATCCAATAATGCATTAATGGACGCTGAAACAGCCGTTTGTTTACCGCTGGTTTTCAGATTATATCCGAATCGTTTGATAAAAACCGAGAATGTATTCAACTTATCAGGATTTGGGACATCATGAATACGATAGACAAAAGTCTTTGCTTTTTGTCCTTTTCCCGGTTTGCCAATATGGGTTGCCACTGTTTTATTAGCCAACAACATAAATTCTTCAATCATTTTATTCGCATCTTTCTGTTCTTTAAAATAGACCGAGGTCGGTTTCCCTTTGTCATCTATTTCAAAACGCACTTCAACCCTGTCGAAAGCAATGGCTCCATCAGCGAACCGTTTAGCCCGGAGGATCTTTGCCAGCCTGTCGAGGGTGAGTATCTCTTCTTTCAGATCACCTTCTCCTGTTTCAATGATAGCCTGCGCATCTTCATAGGCAAACCGGCGGTTACTGCAGGTAACGGTTTTTGCAATATCGTAATGTTGTATTTCAGCTTTATCATTCATCTGGAAAATGACAGAATAGGTCAGCTTGTCTTCGTTGGGACGAAGGGAGCATATACCGTTCGATAAATGTTCAGGCAGCATAGGGATAGTACGATCAACCAAATAGACAGAAGTAGCACGTTGTTCAGCTTCGGTTTCAATAATGCTTTCAGGGCGTACATAATGTGTCACATCGGCTATATGTACACCTATCTCCCATAGTCCGTTATTTAGTTTTCTTAATGACAGGGCATCATCAAAATCCTTGGCATCACGCGGATCAACAGTAAAAGTGGTTACATTACGCATATCAATCCGTTTAGCCACTTCTTCGGGTGTTATCCCTGCATCTATTTTAGCAGCTTCCGCTTCTACATCTTCAGGGTATTTATATGGGAGTCCGAATTCAGCCAGTATAGCGTGCATTTCGGTATTGTTATCGCCTTTGTCACCCAACACATCGATCACTTCACCGATCGGGTTTTTAGCATTCGGTTCCCATGCAAGCAATTTGACGACTGCTTTCTGACCCGATTTTCCACCGTTTAACTTATTCTTTGGAATAAAAATATCATTCGTCATGATCCTGTTATCTAACGTTAGGAAAGCATAGTTTTCTGATACATCCAATATACCAACAAATGTATCCTGCGCCCTTTTCACTATTTCCACTACTTCTCCTTCGGGTTGTTGTCCTTTACGCCTTGCGTAGAGGAACACCTTCACCTTGTCGTGGAACAAAGCATGATTTGTTTTCCGCTCCGGGATAAATACTGATTCACCGCCATCATCAGGTGTCAGGAAAGTCTTAACTCCCTGTCGTTCTATGGTACCGGATATATAGCCACCCCTTGAATTCACTTTAAAACAGCCACGTGATATTTCAACCAGGAAATCTTCTTCCAACAGTTCGTACAACAATTTATTGACAAATACACGTTGTGTTTCAGCCTTTATATTAAGCAATGAAGATATTTGTTTATAATTGAACGTTTTCTCCATATTTTCGTTGAAAACATTGACAATATCACGCACTAATTCGGTTTTACGAATTCTTGTGCTCGGGGCTGCAGTTCTATTCTTTTTAGACATGATTTTTTTATTTTGTGTTCCGCGTTCCGCGTTTTGTGTTATGTGTTCCGTGTTTTGCGTTCCGCGTTCCGTGTACCGCGTTCAGCATTTCGTATTCTGCGTTCAGTATTATTTATTAGTTCTTATGTTCATTCAATTAAATAATTTAAAGAATCATCAACCCGCAACGCGGAACGCGGAACACGGAACGGACTAACCCGAATGCAAATATACAACAAAGCATTGATTCAGGTCATTTTTTTGAACTATATGGTTAATATATTTATTATTGATAAATTATTTGTATTTTTGCGACCCCATTAATTATGTCCAAAAAACATGTCAAAACAATATGAAATCGAAAATTGCTTTTATTATCAATCCATTTTCTGGTACCGGGAAGAAAACCGACATTCCGGCATTAATTAAACAGGGATTAGATACAACTATTTTTGAACCTGAAATTGTTTTTACAAACGATCATGGTCATGGTACCGTGTTAGCAAAGGAATTTGTTGACAAGGGTTTTCAGTTCATTGTTGCAGTGGGCGGTGATGGAACGGTTAATGAAGTTGGCAGATCACTAATAAATACAAAATCTACATTGGGTATTATCCCGATAGGTTCAGGAAATGGTCTTGCGCGTCATTTGGGCATTCCAATGAATATTAAGAAAGCCATCAAACAGCTTAACCATTCGGAACCTATTCTAATGGATTACGGGTTGGTGAATGAGCGTCCTTTCTTTTGTACCTGCGGAACAGGTTTTGATGCATACGTAAGCACACAATTTGCCAAAGGGAATAAACGCGGCATTATGAGTTATATCGAAAAAATCATAACAGGATATTTTTCATATAAATCGCAAAACTACCATTTAGAGGGCGACGGAATAGATTTAGATACAAAGGCATTTGTCATTACATTTGCCAATGCTTCGCAATGGGGAAACAATGCTTACATTGCTCCTCAGGCAAGCGTTCAGGATGGAAAACTTGATATTTCCATTATGAGCAGCTTCCCCATCATCGCAATTCCGACTCTGGCGTTACAACTTTTTGCCAAGACCATTGATAAAGATTTATTTATGACGACCCTGCGGTCAAAAGGGATTACCTTAATCCGTGAAGAATCCGGACCTTTCCATTACGATGGTGAACCTTATGAAGAAGGAAAAGAAATTTATATCAAAACCATCCCCGATGGGTTGAAGGTACTGGTTAATAAACGGTTTTAAGATTTACTGATATTATTATCAATGATATTATTTTATGATATTATTTCATGATATTATTTCATGATATTATTTTATGATATTATTTCATGATATTACTTTCATTGATATTATTTTATGATATTATTTTCATGATATTATTTCAATGATATTGGATGTATTCCTTTCAACAAATTGAACGTATACACTCCTAACTCCATATTTCTTACTTCTTACTTCTTTTACTACCTACTATAAACTATAAACTATAAACTATAAACTATAAACTATAAACTATTTCAATAAATTTTCCGCAATAAAAGCAATAGCGCCAACAGGAATAAACACAGCACAGATGACAATTACAGGTAAAATCAAATTCAGTATTGCTTTTCCTATCGATAATTTTTGAACTTCCGAGGTACCAATGACTAATATTACCAGTGTCCATACACCTATTCCTATTTCAACCAGAATTGAAAAAAGAGTTATGATGGTAAATAGTATTCCATTATCAAACAAATCAACATTACTTTTAAATTCATCATTCCCAAAGAGAACAATTCTGATAATCATCAGGAATAAAACAACCATAGAAGGAATCAAGGCATAGGATATCAGTCTCAGTAACGACTTTGTATTTCCTTTCCCTTTGAGCCATCTGCCTGTCCAACTCAACAATACAGCAAATAGGTAGAAGCATAAAAACCCGAAAATTCCTCCTCCTATTACACATACAATCAATACACTTATCAAATTCATCCGATCACCCATATTCATGTTCATAGCTCTGTTCAACGCACTTTGAATTCCTCCAAGTATCAACAAAACAGTTATAAATTTATTATACCGCTTATCATTTATAGATTTGAAAACCATCCGTGGTGAAATCCAGATTTTAGTAAAAATATCTTTGTCAGTCAGGATGGTTTCTTCCGGCAAAGTGTCCGTACTGTTTTCCATACAATTTATTTTCTGTTTTTATTTTAGTGCAATAAGTTCTAATAATAAATGAATCGCCCTTAAATCAAAGAATTGAAGGCAATATTATATAGTAAAGGCTTTAATTAATTCTACTTTGACAGATTCTATTTTTTAGACAGGATTTACAGGATTAACATGTCAATTGTGCCCTAAAGGAATGATATAATCCAAAAAAAGCTCTTAAATTTATGTTGTTTAGATGATTATTGAATAATATGAAACCTGTTAATCCTGTTAATCCTGTTAATCTTGTCTAATTTTTTTATTATTTTAATCTGTCAAAGTAGAATTAAATACCTATAGATATTTAATTATTTATTTTTTGATCTGCGAATATTTAAATTTCAGGTTCAGGATCATGGTAATTATTAATTTTTAATTTTTAATCATCAATTAATCACATGTCTTCCGTTTCAATTGTATTTTTATCAGCATCATACGTGAAGTATTTCGATAAGGCTGTTGATAAAACTTTAAGACGTTTTAACCCGTAATAATCGCCATATAGTTTAAAAGTACAAATATCGGTTGCTGTTATAAAAGGCTCTGCCTGAAGATGACTATGTATACATTCGATTACTTTTTCACCATTGATTTTTGTCTGAGCCGGTATTAAACTGGAATGGAACTTTCGCCAGGAAGTGATTTCCCCACTCTCATCGGAAAAGAAGATATAATCATTTCCCAATGGAATGACATCCTTTTTTGAAGTACCTGTCAGAATATAAAGTTTATACCCCGAAGCACAGGGGATCAAATCAATCACTAAATTATACCCTTCGGCGCATTTTATCTGATAGGCCGGAGTAAATGCCTCACTCACGATTTTTAGCTTAATGGATTGCAGTTTCTCCTCTTGTTCGTTTAATTGTCTACTGACAAAAAGTTCTTTGTAAGGATTTGTAAAATCAGTAAGATACGTCATTTCATAAATACAAGTATTTTGCTCCTTTCCAAGGATGATAGCTTTGATCGAATCACCCGACTGGTAAATCAGGTATCCTCCAAACGATTTTTTCACTTCCTTCAACGACATAGCCAGATCTGTGGAAACCCAGGCCGCTTTTTCATACCGGTAGAGCAGATTTCCCTCCGTCAGGATAGAATCATTCTTCTGTTTGATATCTTCTTTTGATAGTTGAACCTGTCCGAAAAGTGAGGCATTCACGAATACACAAAACAAGATCACTATTTTTTTCATAATGCTTTCAATATTATAACTGCGAATTTGCAAAAATAAGTTTGTTGAGTCGAACAATGTAGCATTATGAATAATAAAACAAGAATTGAACGCAACATTATAACGATTACAAAGGATTTTATGAACTATTTAACTTCTGCCCCGAGCCGCCAAATGAGGGATGTTAAGACATAGCATATAAAATTTACAGTAGATATTCTTTGCTCCTGGTTTTCATAACTTACGTTAATTCTACTTTACCAGATTAAAAAATTTAGCACATATGGCGCATCCCGAATATCGGGAGACACAATTCCGAAATCGGAATCTGCGATAGTCACAATAGTTAGACTGTATTTACTAATTTTGTTTAGCTTAAATTCTTAAAAAATACCGTTAGGTATTTTTCTATTGTGTCCTTTTTTATTTGTTTTTGTGTCCTTTTGTAGCTGGGTATTTTGTGTTTTCTAATGTGTTCTTCTATGTGGTGGGATTGTATATTGTTGTTTTTTTGTTTCAATTGTGTTCTCTTGTGGTTAAAAGTTTTTGTTGCTTTTTATTTTAATAAAGTAGAACTAAGATAAACTGGAATATATTCCCTACAACTATCTTTTAGTTGTTTTCAATGAAATAGTCAGTGAGCTGTTTAAATGAACTAAAACGTAAGACATACTTATCAACTTTTCCAAACCCGTAATCGACATAAACAAATGGTATTGGCACTAATTCACTTTGTTTACGGTCGGAATCGGTATCACCAACATAAACCGGATTTTGCAGGTTATATTTTTCAATAAGTAATTTAATATTTTCATATTTCGACTTAAAATTCATCCCATGTGCCATTGTATCTGTTATAGAATCTCTTATTCCTGCCCATTCCATAAAATACTGAATAGTAAATTCAGGACAATTGCTTACGATAAATATTTTGTATTTTTCTGCTAATCGCTTCAGGCCTTCTACCACTCCAATGTACAAGATTCCTCCATCAGATTGTATTCGTTTATATTGATAGTTAATAATTTGCTGATAGGTTTCTTTTCTTTCAGAAAATGGAAGTTCGGACAATGTCACTTCCAGGTATTGTTCTTCTTCCAGTCCCATAAAGGCGTAAAGGTCATTTGCAGTTAACCGGCGGTTGATATTGCCGGCTTCGAAAAAATCATTGAACCCCTTTGCATAGCTTTCTACACCATCCCAAAGGGTTCCATCCATGTCAAAAAATATTGAATCAATTTTATCTGCATTTTGCATATCGTCAAATTTACGATTTATTATTCAACTTTACCAACGGATTAAAGAACGAACCACATGAAACAGATACAACAATCGACAATTTACATTATATTATCAGGATTCTTCATGAGTTTAAAACTTTAAATACCGAAAAGTATTTAGTATGTTCTTTTATGTTTAATTTTTGTGTTCTACTGTCATTATTTAAATCCTTCTGCCTAAATTAATCAGGTTTACAGGAGCATGTTAAACGAGTTACAGATATTACATCCTTTAACTTTTATCCATATAAACTAATTCTAATCGGCACTTTCAATTATTCATCTTCAATTACGGGATCTACTCCTTTCATTTTGGCTTCAAAGAACTCAATCATAAATTTACTCCTGTACAATAAGACTATACCAACCGGGATGAACGAGAATAAAATGTAGAAAATCGATGGTATAATTCTTATTGTTCCCTGATATTTAACAATAAGTTTATTATAACTATCAATACCGCTTGGGATACCAAGAATTATAAACAGGAATAAAACAATAATCAATATCTTTCTTCCCTGATTATTACGACTTAATAAAGTCCAGGAAATTACAAATATGATCATACCCAGAATATTAATCAGGATCGACAAAATAAAACTGACAGTAGGAGGTAAGATTGTCTTTTGCACTATGTAAATATTATAATCCGCTGAAAAGTTGCTTATTACATGCAGTATGTTAAACGAAGAAATAAAAACATAAAACAAGAAAGATAGAGCTACGGCATGAAAAATCTTTTGTTTTAAGAATCCTTTTGTACTTTTAAAGTCCTTCCAGATAATAAATATCTGAATTAGAATAAAAAATAAATTAGTTATCATGCTCATAATCCCTGAATCTTTTTAGTAATCTTCGGTTGATATTCCTTTATAACTTTATTTTTATATTTAATTTTTTCGAAAGAATAAGTTCTTTCAACCGGTTATAATCAGTTGCATTGACCGTATCCAGATTAATGATGTTCGCAACCAACTTATCCTGAAAAAGGAGTAAAATATTATTTACCCTTTTAATTTTGAAAATCTTGCTCCAGTCATATTGTGAATTAAATGATATTCCTGTGATTTTGATTCCCGTTTCAGAAAATTCATACATCATTTCTTCCTGAATACGCTGATTAGTCGAAAATATTTTTCTTGACCTGAAATAGATGGCTGTCGGTAAATACACGACCAGGGCCAAACCATAGATAAATACAAAACAGGCACTTGAATGATCGCCTGTATGATTGGGATAGATTAAATCATGCATTAATAATCCGCCTGCGATAAGCACAAGCAGAACACCCAGAATACTCATAATAATATACATGACCTTTGTAAAACTAATTTGAAAATTTAGTCTTATATAATCATTCAGTCCAAGTTTTGAAAAGATTTTAATTTGTTCCATCTCGTTTTTTTAGTTGTTCATATATTATTTTTGTCTAATCTCAATTGCTTTTGTGTTTAAGTTTGCACTATACTTTATTCGATTTCTTTTTTATTGTAAATTTCATGTACAAGTATTTTCATTTCAAAAAGGCGTACCCTAAGTCTGATGTGATTGTCTTATCTTTCTGTTCAACTTGATAATACCTGCCATTATAACCAACCTGTTTTTTTTATTATCAATTCTCAATACACAGGATAAAACAAAAACCTACCTGATTAAAAATAGCTTTTCAGTTTTTTGTTGACTTTTACCGGTCAATTCTTTGTGAACATAGGAATAGCCTATATTGAAAAAATGCCATTGAAGATCATCTGTAATGGTGTTTGTCAAACTCCCGGATATTGTTTCACTGTTCGTGGTTTGTATGTTCGAGATCACTTTATATACCAGTTCATTCCATCCTTTTTTAATCATCACATTGTAATATACATTATAATTGGATGTTTGTGTATTATTATCTAACGTAAACGTTTCTGTATGTGTTCCATTTATTCTGACAACCCTGTCGGAATAAATAAAAACCGAATTTGATATTCCTGCTTTATTTAAACTGTCAGCGGTATAATTACATTTGCTCAACACTCCGTTGTTATAAAAATTCAGGAATGAAAAAATTGATACGGTACCTGTCATAGCAGTTGAATCGCTTATTGTGACACCACTCAATGTGCCTAACTTCAATAATATTGGGACAGTTAAACCAATTGAAAAATCTCCTGTTGATGCTACTTTTCCTGTACCAACAAAAAAATTATTCCATGCCTTCACCGAATCAATTGAATTTATTACGTAATTGACTATTTTCCCGTTTAGCACTCCACCATTGGTTATTGAACTTTTACTGATTGTTAGATTCTCATCTTTTTGGCAACTGAGAAATGCAATACATATGGTAACCAAAATAAGTCTGAAAGTTGTTTTCATCATTTTTTTCGTTTGTTATTATCACCTGGTGATTCAGGTTTATGTCATTTTTATTGCACTAATTAACAAAACGGATATTTATCTAATCTTTTCTAAATTCCGAAATTAAAAAGGTATTATATAAAGCTTTATTCCAGCGATGTTCATTAAAAAATACACAGTATAAAATCACATTGTCATGTTTCATAATTTCATTCTGAAAAGGTTCTTCCAATACATGCTGGATTGGAAACCAATATTCAGTTCCATCAATCATGAATCTGTATTCTTTTTTTACAGCTGTAATGACAGGTAAAAATTCATTTTCTCCAAATAACTTATTCACATTTTTCATGGAAGATTTAATACTATCAGCTATATCTCTTTTTTCGCCAGTGAATTCGGCTTTTATCCGGAAAAGACTAAAACGCGAATAATACTTCCCTTCAATTAAGCCTCTGTTAACCGAATCTGCATACTCTGTTTCGAACCGTATCACATCAGATATGTTTACTTTTACATATCGTTTATCCCAACTTTCATATCCGTCCTGACTGAAACAGTGAATAGAAATAAACAAAAGAAGAATTATTGACAGTACTTTTCTCATCATCTTTTATATCGGCTGTAATATAATTGAATGTATGTTTTTAATTAACAATATGTTACAGAATTAAATCTGCGTTTACTAATTTTCTATTCTATGTATCATCCAAAAAATTTCGAACAGTTTAAAGTTGATATAGTAAATTATTGTTTGAGTCGGAAGTGCACCCTACATTTAAACTCATCAATCAACAGATAATTGATCATTAAATAATTGAAAATAATTTCATTTCCCTGCGACATGGTTTAACCATTGTATATTCGACAAAACAGACAATCGTGAAAGCTTAACATTATTCACCTCACATTTAGCACCTTTACCCAATTCAATCATATCGAGCATGTCCTCGAAATGGTTTTCAATAAGCTGTCCGCTATTTTTACACGCATCTTTCGCCTTTTCAATGACAGAGATAAAGTGCCTGTATTCTGAGTATTCCAAGACTTTCCCCAAATCCAAGCCACCCGGATCTCATTCCCGTTTTCATCCACCCGGCGAATTTGTTCAAAGATATTCTGAGCTTGATTCGATAAGTTATTTTATTATTCCACTTTATTTTATATTTCTTTCTATATTGCATGAGATACCCTGTTCGCAGTCATAAGCCGGTAGTGAGATAGTTAAATTATTTTTCAATAACAATCGTTTTTGATAACGAATCGTGCCATCCCGAATCACTATTTAAAAGATATGAGATTTGATCAAATGGAATAAACCGGCATACCGACCGCAACAGGATCCCTGCCCAACCTGGTTTTTCACCCGTCAGAGTGACCACTTTCGTTTTAGTGAAGTATTTTCCAATGGTCCTTCCGGTTATGGCTTCGAATAAAGTATAATAGAGAACATTGAGTAAAAAGATAAATATCAGTTTTCCAATACTATCATTAAATAGAAGAGAATAAATTGCTGAATCCCTGCCATAGAATGCTATCAAAAAGGCTCCGGTTAACATTTCAACAGCAACGATTGCCAGCATATCTATGGCATAATTACCAATTCTTTTGTTAGAAGTTGCATAGTTGAACTTAACTTTGTTCCGGAATTCACTTTCCTCTTTTTCTTTTCTTTCCTGCATTTGTTTATTCATTTCAAACAAATCGCAGGTATCCTCGAAATGAACCGCCTGTTTGGTTATTCCACAGTTCATTTCACTGTTTTCATTCCGTTGAAGGTGATCGCATTTAATGCAACTTTTCGAAAGATCTGTCATAGTACCAAAATTTAATTCCGTATATTTTTCACCTTTATCATGACCGGGTGTGATTATTTGCGTTTAATGTAAAACAGTAAGTCCTGAAAATATTGTAAACTATAATCTAAAAACTTTAATCCATTTACGCCACCAAAAATACAACAAATATTTATTTACTTAACACAATTTAGACAAATAGTTTTAAACAACCTAAAAGATTATACATTTAAGCAAAATAAACCTATCTTTAGACACGGTCCGTTCGGGTTTTAGAGATTTCAAACAACTGGTTCAGATCGAGGTCTACCGGAGGTGTTGATCCTAAAAGTCAGTTTTTAAAAGAGTGAAGAAAACCGGAATCCAACTTGATTCGTCTACTGCATCTACTTCAACCATTTTTAACAGGAGTAAAACAACTATCTCTACATGATAAAAATATTCAAAAACAAAACTGTTTTGGGACAAATTGAAATACGGGAACTTTTATCAACGAATCAATAAAATGCACGTTAAAATCAGGATAGGCTGGGGAGTGAAAATGGAATGCATTGAAATTCTCTTTATAAAAACAGAAAATCAGTTTGTTTTAATATTCGACGATCTCTTTTTTTCTCCTCTTCCATATACTTTGGTACCTTCTAAGTAACCTCTATGTAACCTCTATGTAACCTCTATGTAACCTCTATGTAACCTTTTAATTTATATACAATTAATACACTAATAAAACACAGATAAAATACATATAATATACCTCTATTTAGATGTATTTTATTTCTGTTTTACATAACTATTAGTAGAATATTTTTATAATTTATAAGTAGAAGTTACATCGAGGCTACCTAGAGGTTACTTATTGGTTACGTAGAAGCTACGTAGAAGCTACCAATAGGAAAGAAGAATGTTAGTCAGAAGTTCCTTCAGTGAAGCCCTCACTTCTTATAAATCGAGTAGAATCATCTTAATGAATGAATTAATGAAATTCACCCGGGTTTTAGTGAGGGTTTCACTTCTGCAATCCCGGGATTCCCGAAATCCAGGGTGAAGCCTTACTTTGAGATGATCAAGGGTTACTTACTCTGTTAGAAGTGAAGTTTCACTTTTATAATGCGATGATGTTATAACTAAAAAAGTGAAGCCCTCACTTCTTAGAAATCGAGTAGAATCATCTTATTGAATAAATTTGTGCAATTCTCCCGGGTTTAGTGAGGGTTTCACTTCTGTAATCCCGGGACTCCCATTTGTAAGGTGAAAATTTTAATAAGGTTTGAAAAATTATGGGTATCAGATAGAGTAAATGTGTTTTAATTCGCGATATGAAAATCGCGAGACCCAAAAAGTACACTGAACTGCAAAAAAGGAAGAACCAGGAACCAGGATAAAAGATAAAAGATAAAAGATAAAAGACTGTGGGACCCGAAACCTTTCAAACTTCAAACATTTCAAACCTTTCAAACTTTTCAAACTTTTTAGTCGCACTCCCACTTCTGGTTTTGAATCATATCCAATTTATCAAAAAGTGAGAGGGCGACATCTGATTTGATGTCGCCCTCCCACTCACTCCTCACTCCTCATTTCTCATTCCTGAATTTTCTATTCTATTTTTAATAACTGACCTGTCTGGGGATCAATAAATACTTTCGTGGCAGGTTGTTTAAACAGGCTTTCGGAAAGTGGAAGGAGAATTCCAAACTGAGGAATCAGGAATTGTTCGGCAAACACAGTATTTGCTCCATCCCCGATAGTTATCAGTGTTGAAGAAGGAAGTATGGAACAGATGCTTGTCTTTTCAATTTTAGTTCTTGAATCGGATCCGCTCTTTTTAATATCCGTTGGTTTGATACTGATATAGTAAGGTGTACCGCTCAAATCGTCCGCATTAACAAGTCCTTTCAGAGCTGACAGCCTGAACAACACATCATTTGCCAACGCGACGTCAGGGGTCAGGTAAATTGTCTGAACCTGTATCTCTTTGGTGGTTTTTCCGATAAAAAGTTCGGTCAACTGACTTTCCGTGGCATTCATTCCATCGAGCATGGATTTAAAGGACTCACCATCAGCAGGAAGTTTATCAAGATCGGCAGTGAGCAGGCTCAACCTGCTTTCACGAATACGGTAGATTTGTTTTGCAGCTCCTTCTGCCAGTTTGGCTTCCGAACCTGCCATCATATATTCTTCACCAAGAGGCAGCAAAGCTGGCTGTGAATTTTCTTTTACAGGCAACTGGGTTGATTTAGAATTATCTGTTTCTTTTTCAATTGGTGCATTCACTCCGCAAAGTATCCCTTTGGCATTGACCGATAAATGAATGGGTTGACCAGATGGAATATACGAAAATGTCCTTGCCGGATCAGGAATGGAATGTGGAACGACTTTCACGCTTTTCAACCTGTACGTTGTTTTCTCTTCCGTAATGACATTTTTAGCAGCCAGATAACGTTCTGAATACCTGTAAAACATACCTGGTTTCGATGTCGATTTTTCTGTTTCAACCTGAATGCACAGTTCCGTTTTTGGTAATGCATAGACAATGGTTGATTCTCCTTCAGTGATAATGAGTGGAGTTTGTGACATGGCCGTTAAGGTCAGTACAAACAGGACAGAGATTAAAAATAGCTTTTTCATTTTTAATTAAGTTTAAAATCTACGACAATATGATTGCATGATATGATCTTAATACGATATGATTTTTAATACGATATGATCTTATATGCGATATGATTTTTAATGCGATATGATCTTAAAATCGATATGATTTTTAATTCGATATGATCTTAAAAACGATATGATTTTTAATTCGATATGATTAAAAATCATATCTTTTTATCATATCATGAAATAATATCATGAAATAATATCTTTGAAAATAATATCTTGAAATAATATCTTGAAATAATATCTTCGAAGATAATATCATTTTTTCACCTTCGCTCTTGCCTTTGCTTTCGTTTTTACTGCAGGGGCTTTCTTTTCAGGTTTTGCAGCCGCAGCCTTACGTCCGTAAGGTTTCTTTTTATTGGCTGCTTCGGGTTGTGCAGCAATCAACTCCTGACATTTCTCAAAAGTCAAAGACACAGGATCAGTACCTTTCGGAATTTTATAGTTCACCTTATTACAGGTAAAATATGCACCAAACCGCCCGTTCAGCACCTGTATTTCACTGTTTTCACCCAGAGTCTGGATGATACGGTTCTTTTCAACTTCCCGTTTATCTTCAATAATCTCAATGGCACGTTCGGTTGTAACATCCATGGGGTCATCCGTTTTCGGCAACGAATAGAACGAACCATCATGACGGATATACGGTCCGAAGCGTCCGATGGCAACGGTCATAACCTTATCTTCAAACTCGCCCACCGAACGTGGAAGTTTAAATAATTCGAGTGCATCCTCCAGCGAGATACTTTCGATTGACTGATCGCGACGTAATGATGCGAAAACAGGCTTTTCTTCTTCTTCTACAGTTCCGATTTGTGCCAACGGTCCGTATTTACCAATCTTCACCGATAACTGGCGACCGCTTTTAGGATCGACACCCAATATCCGTTCACCGACCTGGCGTTCGGAGTTTTTCATGGTATCCTCTACAATAGGATGGAATTTTTTATAGAATTTATCAATGGCAACCGTCCATTTTATTTCACCATCAGCAATACTGTCGAATTCCTTTTCAACATCAGCAGTAAAATTATAGTTCAGTATTTCAGGAAAATTATCTGTCAGGAAATCGGTTACAACCGTACCTATATCTGTTGGGAAGAGTTTCGATTTTTCAGCACCTGTATTTTCTGCTTTTATTACGTCAGTAATCTTGCCGCCTTTCAGTTTAAGAAAGTTGAAATCGCGTTTTTCAGGTTCACGGTCACCTTTTTCGACATACAACCTGTTTTGAATGGTTGAAATGGTTGGTGCATAGGTAGAAGGACGGCCTATTCCCAGTTCTTCCAGTTTACGCACCAGGCTGGCTTCGGCATAACGCGGAGGTTTTTGAGAGAATCGTTCCTGGGCAACTATTTCGAGTGGAGTAAGTTTTTCACCATTTTTCATAGAAGGTAACAATGACTCGTCAACGGCATCGGTATCGTCGTCGGTCGATTCCATGTAAACTTTCAGGAAACCATCAAAAACAATGACTTCGCCTGAAGCCACAAACTGATGGTTGCTTCCTGAAACCTGAATATAAATCGATGTCTTTTCAAGTTCTGCATCCGACATTTGTGAGGCAATAGTCCGTTTCCAGATCAATTCATATAATCTTTTTTCCTGTGAAGTCCCTTCCACTTTATGTGCATTCATATAAGTCGGACGAATGGCTTCGTGGGCTTCCTGTGCGCCTTTGGTCCTGGTATTGAACTGACGGGTATGAACGTATTTCTGTCCTGCCATGCTAATGATTTCGGCTTTTGATGTGCCCAAAGCCAGATCGGACAGATTCACCGAGTCGGTACGCATATAGGTAATTTTACCTGCTTCATAAAGCCGTTGTGCAACCTGCATAGTTTGTGCAACCGAATATCCCAGTTTACGGGCGGCTTCCTGTTGAAGCGTTGAGGTAGTAAAAGGAGGAGCCGGTGATTTTTTTGCAGGTTTGGTAACGATATTGTCAATGCTGTATTGTGCAGTTTTACATAATTCGAGGAATGCCATAGCTTCGGCTTTCGTGGCAAAGCGTTGTTGCAGTTCGGCCTTTAGTTCGATTGGTTTTCCGTTGCTGTCAACGGAATTAAAAATGGCACTTACCCGGTAAGTTGCTTCGGCAATGAACTGGTTAATCTCACGTTCGCGTTCGACAATCAAACGAACTGCTACCGATTGTACGCGTCCTGCCGAAAGGGAAGGGCGCACTTTACGCCATAAGATAGGTGATAATTCGAATCCAACAATACGGTCCAACACCCGTCGTGCCTGCTGGGCATCGACTAAATTAATGTCAATATCACGTGGAGTATCTATAGCGTGGAGTATGGCGTCTTTGGTAATTTCATGGAAAACGATCCGGCGGGTAGTATCTTTTTTCAGTTTCAGTTCTTCGTATAGATGCCACGCAATGGCCTCTCCCTCCCGGTCCTCATCAGACGCAAGCCATATTGTTTGGGCGTCCTTACTTGCTTTTCGTAATTCGGAGACTAATTTTTTCTTATCGGAAGAGACAACATATTGCGGTTCGTAATTATTTTCGAAATCAATGCCAATCCCTTTTTCAGCTAAATCACGAATATGTCCCATACTGGACATTACATGGTAATCAGGGCCGAGGAATTTTTCTATGGTTTTAGCTTTCGCCGGGGATTCTACAATAACAAGATTTTTAGACATATTTTTGGTTCAGTAGGTATACTTTGTTTTAAATCGGGTGCAAAATAACAAAAACATGTTGGTACCAGCCAAATTTTCAGGCCATTATTTTTGTTTTTTATTGAAAATGGTCGAAAAAAAGTAGTTAAAATGAGTTATTGTAGTTTCTTTATACTGTTAAATGATAAAATACTGTTAATTATTTTTGAATCTTTAACTACTTGTTGTTCCATTTCGGAGGGGGTGGGCGTTTCGTGTTCCGGGTTTCGTGTTCCGGGTTCCGTGTTTCGCGTTCCGCGTTCTGTATTGTTCCAATCTTGGTTGAACAGGTAAATGAGTCTTATTTCGTTCCATTGGTTAGTTGGTTGATTAGTTGAATGATTGATTGGTTAATCCAGCAAAGGTGACATCACTCCGTTCCTTTGGTTGATAGTTGATTGATTAATTAATGGGAGAACTACTTCGACGAAGTACCAATTGTAAATTGTAAATGAATAAATTGTACATTGTTGAATTGGTTAATATCCAACTCAGTTCACTATTTCAATCGTTTCTTCTTTTGATATTCCGTTTTGAATGCGGAATGCTTTGAGGATGGGAGTTTCGGCGGCTAAGGACAAAATCAGGTAAAGGATATCCGGGTCGTAGGCCAGGCGTATGTCCTCAATGGAAGGGCGGGAAGGGGTAGCCGGGTGGCTGTGGAAGTTGGCAATAAGTTCCAGTCCTTCTGAGCGTGCCGACCTGAGTGCCTGAAATTGCTCGTAAGGATCAAAGGAAAAGTGTTCGGGACTATGATCCGTATTGGTCATAGCGAATCGTTTATGTACTACATTTCCTGTCCCTGCCAGTAATCCGCAGGTTTCATCCGGCAGCTCATCCTGTGCCTGACGGATAATGTCATCAATAATGTAACCGGGTATCTTAATCATTTTTGTATAACGATTAGATGCGTTCCTTTTGTTTCCGTTTCTGATACTGAAAGAACTTTAAAGCCTTGTTCAGATGAACTTAGTGGTATATTTTCAAGTGGTTCGCCTTCACTGACCAATACATTCAACACATCACCCTCTTTTAGTTTATACAATTCAATTTTTGTCTTCACAAAAGTCATTGGGCAGTGTTCTTTGGTAATATCTATTTTAAATGTAGCCATGATTAAGAAGTTTATAGTTAGTAGTTTATAGTTAGTAGTTTATAGTGGGTAGTTAGTAGTTTATAGTGGGTAGTTAGTAGTTTATAGTGGGTAGTAAGTAGTTGGTAGTTGGTAGTTGGTAGTTTATAGTTAGTAGTATTATAGTATTATAGTATTCAACTGTTTAAAACAAATGAACAATTTACATGCAAATTGTAAATCGCAAATTGTAAATTGTAAATTAAAAGTCGGTTAATTACTTCAATCAAATAAATAAGGTCTGTCCTCCGTCTGCCAGTTTTAGAAAGGTAGCAACTCCCAGTACATCTTTCACTTCGGGGATCAAGTCAGATTTCCCGATTCCAAGTATTTGCATAGCCATTTCACAGGCATAGAAATTGATTCCAAGGACTTTTGCCGCATCCACCAGTTCTTCGAGTGTCGCGACATTATTTTTACGCATCAGGTGACGAAAGATCGACGGACTTAACCCTCCAAAGTTCAGACGGCTTACAGGAGCACTTTTCAATCCGCCCATAAATACCCCGAATACTTTCGGTAAAAAGCCTTTCCCCACTGCACTGCGACCTTGTTTTATTTTTATAGCATCCAATCCCCAGAAGGTGAAAAATAGATTTACTTCGTAGCCTACTGCTCCTGCTCCTGTGGCTAACGTAAATACAGCAGTCAATTTATCGAAATCGCCACTGAAGCTTATGATGGATAATTTTTTAGAATTTGTCATGAATTGGTTGATTAGTTTATCGTTCCGTGTTCCGTGTTCCGTGTTCCGTGTTCCGCGTTCCGTGTTTCTGGTTGATGATTCTATATTGGTTGATTGGTTAATTGGTAGATTGGTTGATTAGTTGATTGGTTAATTGGTTAATTGGTTGATTGGTTAATTAGAGAATAGTAAATATATACAACGAATAAATTAATCTGACAAAATAATTTGCAAAATATTAATCTATTGTGTATTCTATCTTGGCTCTTGGCTCTTGGCTCTTGGCTCTATATAGTTAAATGTCAACTGTTTTTTTGTTTTCAGTTCGCAAACGGCTTGTTCGGATTCAACAAGTCCGGTAATTACAGGATGATTTCCACATACGGGACAGGTTTCGTTTGGTTTTACATTTATTGTCCTGAAGTCCATTGTTTTTGCATTGAAAGTAAGCAAGCGGTTGGTAAGCAGATCGCCAACTCCTGTGAGGTACTTCAGCACTTCTGTTGCCTGGATGGTACCCAACATTCCTGCAATTGCACCCAGCACACCGGCCTGCGAACAGGTAGGAACCGCATTGAGTGGTGGTGGCGAATGGAAAAGGCAACGGTAACAGGCAGTACCGGGGACATATGTCAGGGTCTGGCCTTCGAAGCGTAATATTCCACCGTGTGAAAAAGGCTTACCTGCAATCACACAGGCATCGTTGATCAGAAACTTCACAGGAAAATTATCCGTCCCATCAACAATGAAATCATAGTCGTTAATGATTTCGAAGGCATTTTCGGCAGTCAGCAATTTCTGATAGGTAATGACCTTCACATCAGGATTAAGCTGATTTATTTTCTCTTTAGCCGAAAGTACTTTCGCCTTATCAACATCAGCAGTGAAGTGTATAATCTGACGTTGCAGATTGCTTAAATCAACCATATCACCATCAATAATGCCAATGGTTCCGACACCTGCTGCTGCCAGATAAAAAGCAACGGGGGCTCCTAACCCGCCGGCACCAATAATCAGCACCTTTCCGTTGAGAAGCTTTTCCTGCCCTTCCACACCGACATCCTGTAACAGAATATGGCGACTATAACGCTGTATTTGTTCTTCTGTAAAATCCATTATTTCTATTTAATATTTATTCATTTACTATTTAAAATACTGAACGAAGTTTGTCCCGTTTACGGGAATAAACAATTAACCGATATAGAATCAACAACCCTAAACACGAAACGCGAAACGCGAAACGCGGAACACGGAACCAATCAACTACCTAACGGCTTCCGCCTCCCATAAAATAAAGGAAATCAATTTCATCTCCTTCTTTGAGTTGGGTAGTAGTATACTTTTCGCGTACAACAAAGTTTCCGTTCAGTTGAATCGATACCATCTCAGGTTGTGACACCTTGTTTAATTTTATAAGATCGGAAACTGAGAGTCTGTCGTTCAATTCCTGTTCTTTTCCGTTTACTTTAAATCTGCTCATAATTCTGAATTTAATTTTCAATTATCATTTAATATCAAAACATTACGTAACACAAGCGTCATTTGCAATCCTGTTTTTTGAGTTGAATAAAAAATGAAACTATTTTGTATGCAAAGTTCGTTATTCAAAAAGAGGAATGAAATACCATTAACAGGGCATTTTTATACCGTGTTTGGGGTATAATAAGGTTAAAATCAGGTTAAGAAAGGATTATTGAGTTACAGAAAATAATTCATTGCCGGAAAGACATTTTGGATTTTATGAATATCTGAGCATGCAGAATATCCGTTTACAGAAAGAAAGCAAACTAACAAAGCAATTAGTTGAAACAATTCAATGTTTTGTTTTACATCCATATTGATCTTTTTTCTTCAGTCTGTAAGGCAGTTTTATATTCATCCTGCAGGAAGAAAATATCAAGAACTGTAGGAACAACCCAAAGGGAACACTGGACGGTCACTGGACGGTAGTGCAGGAAACTTTTAACGACTCATTTTGAAACCTGAGAGTTATCATTCTTTTTTTGCTCAAAGAAATGAGCAATATGTCAGATGTCAGGTTTAACATGTTGAAATAGTTACAATATCTTTTTTATTTTAATCGTGTTTAATCATCCCAATGTACGTACTGAAATTTGTTTACACTTTTACTTTCAACTTAATTCTACTTTGACAGATTAAAATAATAAAAAAATTAGACAAGATTAACAGGATTAACAGGATTATCAGGTTTCATATTATTCAATAATCATCTAAACAACATAAATTTAAGAGCTTTTTTTGGATTATATCATTCCTTTAGGGCACAATTGACATGTTAATCCTGTAAATCCTGTCTAAAAAATAGAATCTGTCAAAGTAGAATTAACTACTCTTTTTCTACCTATTACTTACTACCCACTATAGACTACCTGCTATAAACTGACCTATTACTCCTTACATTATGATCATTGCTCAATGCTCAATGCCCAACCTGTGAAGTATTTTTAATCCTTCCTCCCATTTTCCATAACCCGACAGATCATTAATATGTCCTGCCTCGCCAATGTTTATAAATTCGCTTCCCCATTGCAAGGCATAAAATTCTGCTTTTTGAATTCCTGACCAATGATCATTGGTACTGGCAACCACAATAGTCGGAAAGTTGATTTTGTCAGTAGGAAGACTTTTGAACAATGTTATTTGTGACTTTTCCCGGAAAGCTTCTATATCAGGTGGAGCCACAAGCAATGCTCCTTTAATTTTTTTATTGGTGTGTGAAGCCCAAATGGCAATTGTCGGACAGCCCAGGCTATGTCCTACCAGAACTACAGTATCCGGATCGTACTGAGAAATTGCGGTATCTATGGTTTCAACCCACTCATTTATATCGGGTGCATCCCAGTCTTTTTGAATAATACGGCGGAAATTATCACCCGTACTTTCAAAATAAGTCTGCCAATGACCGGGTCCGGAGCCTCCTAAACCCGGTACAATTAAATAATTTGTCATTAATGTATATCAGTTTTTGAAAATATTATCATTTTCCTCACTAAGTGTAACCCTCACTAAGTTTTCAGTTAATGTTGATTTATGAAAAAACGAGGGCATCGCAACAACCAGTGAGGGCTTCACTCCTTACTCCTTTTTTGTATGCAAAGTTCGTCATTCAAAAAGGGAAATGAAATACCGTTAACAGGGCATTTTAATACCGTGTATGGGGTATAATTGGACAGATACATTGTTAAAAATGTATCTGCTAAATGAGTAATTTCAAATTTATGATGAACATATGTTCATGCCTTTTTTTTATCTTTGCACATTCAATTTTGAAACAGTTGTACATATGCATCCAAAACAAGATCGTAAGATAAGTCATCCTTTCCTGATGAAAGGATATAAACCCTACGGGATTCAATACAATACCAAAAGTTCCTAATCTTTAGTCTTTGATGTATATGAGTCCATCCTTTGCCTGATTATAAGGGGATATTTAAGGAACAATGGCAGAGAAAATGAATGTATCCCGACCCACGTTGACCCGTATTTACGAAAAAGCACGTAAGACACTGGCAACTTCTTTTTAGAAAGCAAAATCAGTTTGATTGAAGGTGGAAATGTACAATTCTAAAAACGATATTTCGCTGTAAACGCTGCTTTAAATTGATTGGTGGACTGGACAATCATGTCCGGTGTAAAGATTGTAAGAATATTAGAAAGGAAGAATTAACCCCTTTATATGTCGAATAAGTATTTTATACAGCACAAATAATACTTATAAATCATTTTCAATTAATATTCAAAAAAGATGAATGATCCTTTTGTTACCAGAGCGGCGGATTGGGATAGTCCGGATAAAACAAACATGTCAAAGAAATTTGCAGACGAACTGATTTCCCTGATAAACCCTCTCCCTGACTGGAAAGCACTTGAAATAGGTGCAGGTACAGGATTAGTTGGATTGCAAATCGAGCCATTAGTCAGAACTATTGTTATGGAAGATACTTCTGAATCGATGTTACATATATTGAAACAGAAACTAAATGGAAACAGTAAAGTCGAGATATTACATGGTGAAGTAGCAGACTATAAATTGCAGGATATCGACCTGATCTTTACAAACATGGCATTTCATCATATTCCGGATATTGAAAAAACCTTACAGCATTTAGCTTCAATTACCAAAACCGGGGCATGGATTGTTATTGGTGATCTTGTAACGGAAGATGGTTCATTTCATTATTTTGAGCCAATACCCCACAGGGGGTTTGACACATTTGAATTATCCGGACAATTAGATCAGGCAGGCTTTGAAGTAAAGTCAGTGAAAACACACAATGTCATATCAAAAACGGTTGAAACCATAACGTCCCATTACGAGCAGTTTATTTTAATAGCTCAGAGGATGTAAAAATATTTACAATTTATCATTTACTCCCGTTAGTTTCTAATCATTTCTGGTTTACCAAATGGAATAAGGAATACTTATACAACTGCATTTTTATTGTGCCTTAACTTTTGTCATGAAGAATAATGTAATCAACTTTTATCAAAGTCTTTTGAAATAAAAAATGAACATGAAAATTGCATTGCAAATTATAGAATATAATCAGATTTGTCGTCACATTTAAAAGAGGAAGTTATGATTGAATACGAATATAAATTCAGAGTTACCTACCCCGATACGGATAAAATGGGGACAATGCATCATGCCAATTATGCGAAATATTACGAAGCAGCCCGTTGGGAGCTGTTTCGCAGTATTGGAGTATCATATAATTCGGTGGAAGAAGCCGGTGTTATGTGCCCTGTAATTCGTATGAATTTCAGGTTTATAAAAGCAACACGCTATGACGAACAACTCACCGTTAAAACAACGTTGAAAGCCATTAAAGGAGTACGAATCTGGTTTGAATATAAGCTTTACAACGAGCAGAATGAATTGATCAATGAAGCCGAAACAGAACTGGCTTTTGTGGGCAGAGATAACTGGAAACCTTGTACAGCTCCTGATTTTTTATTATCGGCTATAGCTGAACATTCAGAGTCGGGATTAATTCACAAATAACAGATCACTATGTTTGATTTTCGCTTAAAAGTATTTCACACAGTTGCCAAACGCCTTAACTTTACAAAGGCAGCTGATGAACTATGCATTACCCAGCCCGCTGTTTCAAAGCATATACAGGAAATAGAAAATTACTTTCAACTAAAATTGTTTGACCGCAACGGGACTAAAATAAAACTGACGGAAGCAGGAGAGATTTTACTGCAATACACTAACCAGATATTCACGCTGTACGGCAACCTGGAATTTGAGCTGAACACCCTGAATGAAAGGCATAACGGCAAGCTACGGATAGGAGCCAGCACGACCATTGCCCAATATGTACTGCCCCCTCTGTTGGCTGATTTTCATAAAAAGTTTGCGGACATAACAGTGACCCTTATAATTAACAATACAGAACAAATAGAACAGGCTTTGCAGAATAAGGATATTGACTTTGGCATTATCGAAGGACAATCAAAAAACACATCATTTAAATACACCGTATTTATCAAAGATGAGATTGTACTGGTAGCAAACATGAATCATCCTGCGGCAAAAAAAGAGATGATTCAGATGGACGAGTTGCTAAAGACTCCTCTGTTGATAAGAGAACCCGGTTCGGGAACACTGGAAGTTATTGCCCATGCATTAAAACCTTTTGACATCAAACTATCACAACTGAATACTGAAATGCAGTTAGGCAGTACGGAAAGTATAAAGTCCTATTTATTGCACTCCGACTGCATGGCATTTCTATCCATTCATTCTATTTTAAAAGAGCTTAAAAACAAAGAAGTGACTATTATCGATGTAAACGGACTTACCATCGAAAGGGACTTCCATTTTATACAATCACATGGTGAAGCCGAAGCTCTGCCTGAATTATTCATGAAGTTTGCACGTCATTATAACTTTAAGTAATCAACCATAAATAATAACTATTTCTTTGCGAAATCAAATAGAAGTACCTTTGCAATCCTATAAAGTAAAACTATAGGAACAAAAAAAAAATATATGGCTTCGCAGGTTATCTCAAAACGTTTCGTTGAAATTGCATATATCATTCTTGCAATACTTTGTTTAACTCCGGTTATTACTGCACCGGTTGCACTTTTACTTGGGTTGGTTTTTTCTCTGACATTAGGCTCCCCTTTCCCGTTATTTAACAGCAAGATGTCAAAATATCTGCTTCAGGTTTCTGTTGTAGGCCTTGGGTTTGGAATGAATTTGTACGATTCGGTGAAAGCCGGCTCTGATGGTATGATATTTACCCTGTTCTCAGTAGTAAGCGTACTATTTGCAGGAATAATGGTTGGAAAATGGCTTAGGATATCCAATGTATCATCCTATTTAATTGCTTCTGGCACTGCCATCTGCGGTGGCAGTGCTATAGCAGCAGTGGGACCGATTGCCAAAGCCAATGAAAGTCAGATGTCAGTTTCATTAGCAACCATATTTGTATTGAATGCGGTAGCCTTATTTTTATTTCCGGTTTTAGGTCATTTGCTTCATCTTTCACAACATCAGTTTGGAATGTGGGCTGCCATTGCCATTCACGATACAAGTTCGGTCGTAGGTGCTGGGTCTGTTTATGGAGCAGAAGCGTTAAAGGTAGCCACAACAGTGAAACTTACCAGGGCATTATGGATCATTCCACTTTCGGTATTCACTTCGTTTTATTTTAAATCGAAAGGCAGCAGGATAGTGATTCCCTGGTTTATTTTTTTCTTTATTCTTGCTATGGTTCTGAATACATATTTACATTTACCAACTGACATAACTCATGGAATTGTGACGGTTGCCAAACAGAGTTTAACACTGACTCTTTTCTTTATCGGAGCAGGGCTGTCCCGTTCGGCACTTAAAATGGTCGGAGTGAAACCTTTTGTGTTGGGTGTAACATTGTGGTTTTTTATAGCTGTTATTAGTCTGGGATTTATTTTCTTTATGTATTGAGAAGAAGAACCAAGAGCCAAGACATAAGAACAAAGACACAAGAATAAAGAGCAAAGACATTAGAGCAAAGATATAAGATATAAGAACAAAGAGCAAAGACATTAGAGCAAAGATATAAGATATAAGAACAAAGAGCAAAGACATTAGAGCAAAGATATAAGATATAAGAACAAAGAGCAAAGACATTAGAGCAAAGATATAAGAACAAAGAGCAAAGACAAAAGACAAAAGAACAGAGATATAAAAAGATTAATTCAATATTATGGGAAAAATATGAACGAAGATGAATTAGAAAAAAGGAAAAAACAGGCAGTTCATTTTTTTGAAGAAGGATTTAATTGTTCACAGTCAGTTTTTATGGCTTATTCTGATATTTACGGAATTGAACCGGAAATGGCTGCTAAACTGGCAACATCATTTGGTGGAGGAATGGGACGGCTTCGTGAAGTTTGTGGCGCAGTAAGCGGGATGTTTTTAGTGTTGGGATTGCAGTATCCATTTACCGATACAAAAGAGATAGCAGCAAAAAATACAAATTACAAAGCCGTACAAAGAACAGCTAACGAGTTCAAATCAGTCATGGGTTCGTATATCTGTGCCGATTTATTGAAACTAAAACACGAACCACAAAATCCGGAATCGTCCGAACGAAACGAAGTTTATTATAAAACCCGTCCTTGTGCCCGATGCGTTGCTTTGGCTGCTGAAATTACAGGAAAAGAATTGCTATTAAAAAATCAAGAAAGAACTTAAACGAAGTCACAACTGTTTACTTGTGACTTTATCACTAACTAATGATAGAAACAGGGTTATTAATTTTCGGAATTGTAGTAGGTATCTTATCCGGTTTATTCGGAATCGGGGGCGGAATCGTAATGGTTCCTACGCTGATTGTTATTTTTGGCATGGATATTCTCGATGCTAATGCCACATCATTGGCAGCTATGTTATTACCGGTAGGAATTTTAGGGGTTATTTCATATTATAAAGCCGGACTTATTAAAGTCCGCGAATCTTTGTGGATTGCGTTGGGATTGTTTTTAGGATCATTTGTTGGAGGTGAATTAGCAGTAAATATCAACGAAAACCTTCTCGCTAAATTATATGCCTTTATTTTGTTGTATATCGCAATGAACTATTTCGACATCTTTTCTTACTTTAGGAAAAAGAAAGATCCGGATCCAGTGGAAAATCTTACAGTCAGCAAACCAATTTGGCTGTATCTTTTAGTGGGTATTGGCGCAGGAATTTTTGCCGGTCTTTTTGGAAAAGGTGGCGGTATTGTTATCGTTCCATTGCTTATCGGCGTTTTCCATTACGATCCTAAAGCTGCTGCTGCTACTTCACTGGCGGCATTGCAATTACCGGTAGGTTTGCCAAGTGTAATTATTTATGCCAACAACGGGCATTTAAATATCTTATTTGCAGGTTTAATTGCACTCGGAATTTTAGTCGGGACCCTTTTCGGTTCAAAGCTTGGAATAAAATTGCCTTCGTCAATATTCAAGAAAGTGTTTGCTGTATTTTTACTTTTTGTAGCTGTCTATATGTTTACAAAACATATTTAGCAGGATTTAAAATCATATTAAAATCATATTAAAATGAAAGGAAATTTTGATTCAATTATTAATGAAAACCGACCTGTAATTGTCGATTTTCATGCTGTATGGTGTGGCCCATGCAAAACACAATCACCTATTTTAAAACAGGTAGCAGAGGAATTTGGCGACAGGGTGAAGGTAGTAAAGATTGATGTGGACCAAAACCCAATGATTGCAAGCCGGTATCAAATTCAAAGTGTACCTACTATACTTATTTTCAAAAACGGAACAATAATCCATAAACAGGCAGGCGTTCATACCAGGCAGCAGATAACGGATATTCTGATCAATAATTTGTAATCTGAATTAATAGATCGTGCCGTCCTGAAATTTATATACAATTTTATTACCTACTAAACTACTATCATTTCTACTGCTGATTACTTACTTGATTCTTCATCTGTTGCACTCGCATATCTATTTTCGAATCATTCATGGGTTTATCAGGATTTGAGAGGACGACATTGCCGTCCTGAAATTTCTTTACACTTTTACTAACCACTAAAATACCTTTTCAATTAATTCTACTTTACTAAAATAAAGAACACAAAAACTTTAACAGCAAGAGAACACAATAGAAAGACACAAAAATAGAATAAAAAAAGAACACAATAATTAAATACCTAAGGGTATTTTTAAGAATTTAAGCTCAACAAAATTAGTAAATACAGTCTATCTATTGTGATAATCGCAGATTCAGATTTCGGAATTGTGTGGTTAATTTTTTAATCTGGTAAAGTAGAATTAATTATCTGCTAACTTTACTACTTACTACCCGCTATTAACTACCTACTTTCAAACATTTCAAACTCTTCAAACATTTCAAACCCTTCAAACTCTTCAAACATTTCAATCCCTTCAAACATTTCAAACCCTTCAAACCCTTCAAACTACAACCTCTTACAGTGTGTTCAACACTTTTTTAATAGTCTGCAGTGTTTTTTCCAACTGTTGTGCAGTATGGGCTTCTGAAATAAAGTTGGTTTCGTACGCAGATGGGGATAAGTAAACATTCTCATTTAACATTGCTCTGAAAAATTTGGCAAATCGAACAGTATCACTCGACTTCACATCTTCAAAATTCCTTATTTCATGATCTGAAAAAAACAAAGTAAACATAGAACAAATGTGATTGAGAACAATATCTTTTCCTTTGATAATTTCTTTTAGTTCATCAATAAACAGTTTGCTCTTTGTTTCCAGATGAGAATAGAAATCAGGTTGCTTCAATAATTGCAGAGTCCGGATACCTGAAGCCATTGCAACCGGATTACCCGATAGTGTTCCGGCCTGGTAAACAGGTCCATCGGGTGCAAGCATTGCCATAATATCATTTCTTCCACCAAATGCAGCCGCAGGGAATCCACCTCCAATAATTTTTCCAAAAGCAGACAAATCGGGTATGATTCCAAACCGCTCCTGTGCTCCTCCCAGTGCAAGACGAAAACCTGTGATAACTTCATCGAATATCAGCAAAGAGCCATGTTTTTTAGTAATCGACCTTAGCTTATTCAGAAAACTTACATCCGGCACAATCACACCCATGTTGGCGGCAACTGGTTCAATAATTACGGCGGCAATATCATTTCCGTATTGATTAAAAACAGCTTTCACCGTTTCAATGTCATTAAACGGCAGACTGAGGGTATATTTTGTAAAATCAACTGGTATTCCACTTGATGAACTGCCATTAAGTTGTGCAACCCCCGACCCTGCAGATACAAGCAAATGGTCGGCATGACCATGATAACACCCATCAAATTTGACAATAATATTCCGTTGAGTATAACCACGGGCTACGCGGACGGCACTCATCACCGCTTCAGTACCTGAACTAACAAAACGAACCTTTTGGAGCGAAGGCACCGATTCAACAAGCAATTTTGCCAGTTGTGTTTCCTGTAAAGTGGGAATACCGTAGCTGGTTCCAAGGTCAACAGCTTTCTTCACTGCTTCATTTACCTCTTTATGATTGTGTCCTAAAATAAAGACACCCCACGAAAGACAAAAGTCGGTAAATTCATTTCCATCAACATCGGTGAGTGTTACCCCATCTGCTTTAGAGACAAAAAGAGGTGCTTCGCCCACACTTTTGAGTGCCCTTACGGGGCTGTTTACTCCCCCCGGTATATACCTGACTGCCTCTTTATAGGCCTTTTCTGACAAATTCCTTTGCATAATATGTAATTATATAATTTGCTCCGGCACGTTTTATGGCCGTTAGCGATTCAAAAAAACCTGATTCTTCGTTTAATAACCCTGCAGCAGCTGCCGCCTTAAGCATGGCAAATTCACCCGAAACCTGATAAGCAGCCAAAGGAATCTCAGGATATGCAACACTTGCGCGTTGAATAATATCCAGGTAAGTTTGGGCAGGCTTAACCATTATCCAGTCAGCACCTTCTTCCACATCAGCTGCAATTTCTTCCAGTCCCTGGTTTTTTGTTCTGTAGTCCATCTGGTATGTCTTACGGTCACCAAATGAAGGAGCCGATCCGGCTGCATCACGAAAAGGACCATAGAATGCAGATGAATACTTAGCCGAATAGGCTAACACTTTTGCCGTTTCATGATATTCTTTCAATTTAGCTTTTATTGCCTGAACCTGTCCATCCATCATGGCCGAAGGAGCTACAAAATCAGCACCAGCCTGTGCATGTACCAATGCCATTTGAGCCAATAAAGGCAATGTACTGTCGTTATCCACCGTTTCACCGTGAAGCAATCCGCAATGACCGTGTGAAGTGTATTCGCAAAGGCAGACATCTGTAAATACGATTACCTGCGGATAATGCTGTTTGATAAGTTTTATGGTTCTGCAAACCAATGAATCGGGAGAATAACCTGCACTTCCGGTCAAATCCTTCAGTTCATTTTCAATTACTCCGAACAATAATATTTTATCAATCCCCAGTGAGACAGTTTCTTCCAAATCTTTCACCAATTCATCGGGTGAAAAGCGAGAAATACCTTTTAATGAATGAATTGGTTGAATTTCGTTGTAACCATCCACAATAAAATAGGGATAAATAAAATCTTTCACTGACAACTTCACATCTGCATATAAATCGCGGGTGGCAGCATCTAATCTAAATGGTCTGAATCGTTTCATATTTTAATCTGTTATTAGTAAAAAGGCTGATTTATTATTTTGAAATCAGCAACATTCCATTGTAAAATTATTTCTTTAAAAATTTCCGGTTGCCACTTTATTTGTTTAAGTGGAAATTGACGTATTCATTATATTTTTTCTGAGTTTCATTTCCCCTGAAAATATACTGTTTGTCTTCAGGAAACTGTCCGTACAATTGTATAAAATTAGTAACACAGGAGGGTGATGAAAAAACTATCATTTGTATTTTAGATAAATCCAACGGTTTCAGGGTTGAAGGAAAAGTATTCCGGTACACAGGCAGGACAGATACCTCCCATCCCAGTTTAGTTAATCCTTCAGGTAAAACAGGTAACCCAATATCCGAACGCGGAATAAGTACTTTTCCGGGAGGTATTTGAATTAATTCAATTATTTTCAGCAATCCTACCGATGATTCTTCTTTTGGCTGTAAATCAGGAATAATTCCCCTTGATTCTAAAGCCTGTGAAGTTATATTCCCAACGGAAGCAATTTTAATCCCGGCTAAATCCCGGCTATCTTTTCCATTCATCTGCATCCCTTCAAAAAAGAAATTTACCGCATACCGGCTTGTAAAAAACACCCAATCGAATTGTTGAAGCATGTCAATGAACTTGTCCATTTCAGGATTCGGTTCAATTTTATTAATTAGAATAAGGGGTTGATGAATTACTTTTCCTACTTGCCGAAAATTTTCAACCTGTGTTCCTGTTACAAGAACAGTTGGTTTTATGACAGCCTGTTCAGCATTATTTCGCAGAGAAACCACATCGCCGATAACAACAATTACGGGAGTAGGAAACACGGTATTCCCTTCTACAAGTTTTTGCAGAGTCGAAAAGAATTCCTTTTGATCAGGCAAAGATACATTGTAAACAAGCATGACCGGTGTTTCGGGATTTTTACCCTGAGCGATTGCTTTTCGGGCAATGACCCGGATATTGGAACCGGCCATATAGTACACCAATGTATCCGTATCAGGGATCTGAACTTCATCCGAATATCCTGAGATAAAACCGACTGATGAGGAAATACCCCTATGGGTTAAAGGAACTCTGGTGAGTGCAGATACAGCGATGCCTGTTGAAACTCCGGGAATAACCGTTACCTCCACAAAATTACGTTGTAAGTACTCAACCTCTTCACCTCCGTGGGCAAACACCATAGGATCGCCACCTTTCAGACGGACTACCCGTTTTCCTGATTTTGCCTTATCCAATAAGAGGCGGTTTATTTCGTTCTGTTCAAAACTATGAACATTTTTACGCTTTCCTACATAAACTTTTTCGGCATTGAATTTATCTAAATAACTTATATCCACAAGATCATCATGAAGTATAGTATCAGCCAATACCAGTGCTTTTTCACCGCCGATTGTCAACAGGTCCGGATTCCCGGGGCCAAATCCAACCAGAGTAACTTTTCCATACGTGCTGCGAATGTCTTTGTTTTCAAAAAGCGCTTTTAATTCCGGGGGACCTGTTTTTGCAACAATGGCGAGGTTTCCCTGTAAGGGATGGGTCTCAAAAGGTAACTCTTCGACAGCCCTGGCTGATATTCCAAGACGAACTAATGCACAGGACGCTACAATTAGAGCATCAATATCACCCGAATCGACCAGTGCAATCCGTTCTTCAATGGTACCACGGATACTTACTACTTTAACATCAGGACGGATAGCAAGTAATTCTTTCCGACGTGTTGGAGAACTGGTACCTACTTTTGCACCGTCCTGCAACTCTTTCAATGGTATATTGTTACGACTCACAAGTGAATCGGTTTGATCAAAAGCATCAAATAAGGCTATGACTTCCAATCCTGCAGTAAGCGGATAGGGCAGGTCTTTAGCAGAATGGACTGCTATATCTGCTTTGCCATCCAGTACAGCCATGTCAAGTTCACGGGTAAACAGATCGGACGGAGTGTTCTCCATCAAAGAAATCTCTTTATGTTTATCCCCAAACGATTCAAGTTCAATTAACTCAAACTCCAGGTCAGGGTACACATCAAAGACTTCTTTTACCTGCAAGATAGCAAGCGGACTTTTACGGCTAATAACTTTCAGTTGATGCATGTTTTTTTCTGATGACAATTTTAAAACAATGAGAATTTATAATACTATTTACAATTTATTCATTTACAATTTTACTAAAATAGAGCCAAGAAACAAGATCCAAGAGCAAAGAACCAATGCCCAAGAACACGGAACAAGGAACACAGAACTAATCAACCTATACAGAATCATCAATCAGAAACACGGAACGCGCAACACGGAACACGGAACGTTCCGGTCACAACCTGTGAAGTATATTGAGACCTTCCTCCCATTTTCCATATCCCGACAAATCATTAATATGTCCGGCCTCTCCGATATTTATAAACTCACTTCCCCACTGCATGGCATAAAATTCTTGCTTTTGAATCCCTGACCAATGATCATTGGTACTGCCAACTACAATAGTTGGGAAGTTGATTTTGTCTGTAGGAAGACGTTTAAACAATTTCACCGGTATTTTTTCCTGAAATGCTTCAATATCGGGTGGAGCCACAAGTAATGCCCCCTTAATCTTTTTACCTGAAAAGGAAGACCATTGAGCGATTGTCGGGCATCCCAAACTATGTCCGACCAAAACAACCGTGTCAGGATCATACCCTGAGACAGCTGACTCAATGGTTGCAACCCATTCAGCAATATCAGGTACATTCCAGTCATTTTGGATGATACGTTGGAAATTATCTCCTGATTTTTCAAAGTAAGTTTGCCAATGATCAGGTCCGGAACCTCCTAAACCGGGAACAATAAAATAATTTATCATATACGAATACTTTTTTTTGAAATTATTCTATCCGATTTAAGACAAAACTTTTCGACTTCTTCATCAATAATTTGAAATGCCGTTTCCATTTGGTTCACCCTTGCTTCTTTATTCTGATTGACCCGGAGTTTAATATCATCCAGATTGTACAAGGTTACATTCGGCAACAATCCGATACTTTCGTCGACATCACGTGGAAACGCCAGATCGAGAATCAGTATCTTTTGATTTAGTGAAATGCGTTCAGGTTTTACAATCAGATGTGGAGCAGAGGTAGCTGTAATCAGCACATCAGTGAAATCGAGAAAAGGTTGCATTTGATCAAGCTGGAAAGCTTTGCAATTGTACTTTGCTGCCAGATCCTGTGCCTTCTCAAAATATCGGTTTCCCAGAAAGATGGAGAATGCACCCTTTGAATGTAGAAATTTAATTATATCTTCATTCAATTTATTTACTCCAAGCAAAGTGATCAGAGCATTTTTGAGTGGTACTTTTTCATGGATCAGGCACTCAATGACTGCCTGACTATGTGAAATAGCACCCTGAGAAATAGCAGAGTCAGTACGGACTCTTTTCCCGACACTCAGTGCTGTCTGAAACAACAAATGGAGGGATGATGACAAATTGTATTTTTCACTCGAATCCTGATAGCAATTTTTCACCTGACCCTGAATAGCACATTCACCAATCAACGAAGATTCCAAACCCGAAACAACGCTGAAAAGGTGATGTGCTATAGGAACAGAAACATTTCCTTCCCCCCAGTACAGCTCCACCCTGTCGCATGTTTGCAACAAGACATGAGGAGTATTTTCGGGTAACTGAAGTGTTTTGAAAAATTGTTCACGCTCGATAAGGGAGCTTGTATTTTGATTACTTGATATGTATCTGACCATTTTCAATAAGTTCTTTTATTTGATTCCGTATCTCTACGGATTGAAAAACATTTTGTGCATTTGAGCCAACAGCAAAAGTAATATCCCCTGCTTTATGAATTGCCGGTGAAACAAAATCACACAATAAAGGGGCATCACACACTGAGGTTAAGATATTCAAAGTTTCTGCATCAATTTTAATCCGTCGGTTCAGTTCGTGATCGCCTGTGCAGACATATACCAGAAAGAAACCATCAAGATCACTTTTTTCATATTCTTTTTCGATAAAAGTAAAAGGCAATTCTTTTATTTCGGTAGTGAAATCAGGTGAAATCACTGTAACCTGATTTACAAACCTTGCTAATATTGTCCCCTTGTGTGTTGCCACTTTTCCACCACCAATAAGCAGGATTTTCTTTCCTGTAACATTGATAGATATCGGCAAAAACTGAAGTTCTTCTCTTTTCATTGGTGTTTAATTTATTATTCCGTGTTCCGTGTTCCGTGTTCCGTGTTCTGTGTTCTGTGTTCCGTATTCCGTATTCCGTGTTCCGTGTTCCGTGTTCTGTGTTCTGTGTTCTGTGTTCCGTGTTCCGTGTTCTGTGTTCTTGGACCCTGGTTCTTGTTTCTTGTTTCTTTGTTCTTTGTTCTTGGCTCTTTGTTCTTGGCTCTATTTTAGTAAAATTGCAAATGAAGAAATTGCAAATCAATTGTTCTTTTAATCATGAAAATTCAATCCTTCAGTTGTGGCTTTGACATATTCTTTTCGAATGACGAAATCGCCAAAATGCTCATCAACTAACCTTTCAATGGCAAAATCATGAATGATAGGTGTTAGTGCATCAATAATCTGATCTTCCGATACCATTTCTTTATAGAGTTTATTGAGCCTGTCGCCAATAAAACCGGCACCTAAATACAAATTATATTTCCCAGGAGCTTTGCCCACCAGACCTATTTCAGCCAGAAAAGGCCTTCCACAACCATTCGGACAGCCTGTCATCCGGATACTTATTGGAATGTGTTGTATGCTATTCTGTTCAAGCACTTTATCAATTTTAGTAATGAGTGATGGCAAATATCGTTCGGCTTCGGCAAAAGCCAGTCCGCAGAAAGGTAATGCAGCGCAGGCAATTGAATTTTGCCGGAGTGCCGAATGATGATCAGCATTCACCACTTTATATTTTTTAAGCAACTCATCAACTAATGGCTTTTGTTTTTCAGTTACCTGTGCAATGACAACGTTTTGGTTCCCTGTCAGGATAAATGTTCCCTCATGCACAAGAGCTATTTCACGCAAAGCCGTTTTAGCCAGGTATCCGTTCCTGTCGGCAAGTTTACCCCCTTCAACAAAAACCCCGTAATGCCATAATTCATCTTCCCCTTGTGACCACCCGAACTTATCACCTAACGTAATAAATTCATAGGGTTTTGCCTGAAGCAATTTAATTCCATGTGTACGTTCAATTTCACTTTTGAAGAATTCTAGTCCCAGCCTGTCGATGGTATATTTCAGGCGTGCATTTTTACGTTCTGAGCGATTGCCATGATCACGTTGAAAAACGAGAACTGCTTCGGCAACGTCTACAATCTTTTCTTTTGTAAAATAGCCTGCCACATTCCCAATCCGTGGATAGGTTGTGTTATTACCGAAAGTAAAAGCCATACCTCCCCCCACAGCAAGGTTGTAACCGGTTAATTTTCCGTTTTCGACTATAGCAATAAAACCAAGGTCATTGGATAAGACATCCGTATCGTTTCGTGGAGGAATAGCTATTGCAATTTTAAATTTACGCGGCAGATAGTTTTTCCCGTACAGGGGCTCTTCTTCTTTTTCTCCTCCCTCTATTAATTTACCATCCAGCCATATTTCGTGATAGGCATTTGTTTGCGGTGTTAAATGCGCAGAAATGCGTGTAGCATCATCCGCCACTTCTGTATGAACCGACGACTCGAATGGATTGGCCGAACACATTACATTTCTGTTCACATCTCCGCAGGCAGCAAGGGTATCCAACAGGGATTTGTTTATTTCTTTAATCGTCTTTTTCAGATTTCGTTTAAACACTCCATGAAACTGAAAAGCCTGACGCGTTGTCAATTTCAATGTGTGATCGGCGTACTTTTCAGATAAAGCATCCATTGCCAGCCATTGTCGTGCTGTTGTAACGCCACCCGGTACACGTACCCGGATAAGAAAACTATAGAGTGGTTCCAGTTTTTGATGCTTACGTTCATTGTCAACATCCCTGTTTTGCTGTTGGTATGTACCATGGAACTTAATCAATATCTGATCGGAAGCAGCTATAGATCCGGTTAACGGATCATTCAGACTCTCCTGAATGGTTCCCCTCAGGTAATTACTGTTTCCTTTTACTATTTCTAAAGCAGATGGGTTGGATATATTATTCGTTTTGGCCATTGTGTCAGTCATTACTGTTAGCCCTTAAAATGGGATAAGAGTGTATTATTCTTGAAAAAAGATTGAAAATAATATTCAATTATAGAAATGAAGTAACTTCAACTCCATGGATATTTTTTAGTAAAGTAATAAGGATTAATTATTGATAAGTCTGTTAAATATATAATACACGTTTTTTTGAATTTATTTTATTATTGACCCCCAAACCCCCAAAGGGGGCTTTAAGAAACAGTATTTGAAAATTTCATATTTGTAAATCGCTTGTAAAAGTCCACTCTTAAACCCCCTTTGGGGGTTTGGGGGTCTGAAATCGGAATATATCAATAAATTCTTTGAATTAATTAGTAAACATCCAGTTGTAACCGTTTTTCCTTTTCGAGGTTCCCGATATATTCGCGGGCCTTTTCTTTACTCATTACACCTTCATTTTCAATTATTGTAACCAACGTATCATGTACATTCCGGGCCATGTTCTTCATATCTCCGCAAATATAAAAATGAGCACCTTCTTCAAGCCATTGATAAACTTCTTTTGCTTTCTCGGACAACCTGTCCTGTACATATACTTTTTTTTCTCCATCACGGGAGAAGGCCACATCCAGTTTAGTCAAGGTTCCTGATTTAAGAAAATCCTGCCATTCGGACTGATACAGAAACTCGGTTTCGAAATTCCGGTTACCAAAAAAGAGCCAGTTTTTACCTTGTTTGTCAGCCAAAGCCCTGTGTTGCAAAAAAGACCTGTATGGAGCAATACCGGTTCCTGCACCTACCATAATGATGGGCGTTTCGTCATTTTCCGGTAACCTGAAGCCGGGATTTGACTCGATAAACACAGGTACCTGCTCACCTTCAACCGATACTTCAGATAAGAAAGCAGAACAGGTTCCAAGTTTCTGGCGGCCGGAGTTGATGTAATTCACAACACCGACAGTCAGGTGCAATTCGCCTGGAAAAGCTTTAGGACTTGACGATATCGAATAGTATCGCGGTTGTAATGGCCGGAGAAGTTGTATAAGGTCATTCGAAGTTAACGTTGCAGGGAAATCCTGAAATAAATCCACAATATCCCTTCCTTCGAGATACTCTTTAAAAGGACCGGTATCCTGTGATAATTTAAGAAGTTTATCATTCGGTGCAAAAGCAAGAAAACGGGTGATGACATCGGTTGTTATCTTTGACAACTCCACATCACGGTTTAGTGCTTCGTAAAGGGACTTCTCTTCCCCTTTGAATATTACTTTTTCGTCCGGTCCGAGTCCTGTTATTTTAAGCACTTCGTTTATTAAATCGGGAGGATTCACCGGTAACACTCCTGCAGCATCACCCGGTTCATAATCAAGTCCTGTAGCCTCTTTTGTATTTAATTCAATGTGTAAAGTCTGTCTTTTTGATCCTTTGCCATGAAGTAAAATCTTTTCATAAACAGGTGCTAAAAAGGGATTTTTTTTTGAATGAAGCTGTTTTTTTTTATGTTTACCTTTATCAGGTGGCAGAACCATTCGATATTGAAGTGTTGTTTTAGCTGACACCTTTTCGCCCCCATTAAAACCCTGAAGGATGGCATTCAACCCGTTTTCAAAAGGCTCTTCATAATCCACATCCAATAAAAGCGGGTTGGAAATTCTGTTAGCTCCTAAAACTTCTAATTGTGCATTAAAATCTTTTCCGGTCTGGCAAAATTTAAAATAAGCAGAGTCGCCCAACGCTATAACAGCGTAATTGAGTGCTTCCAGTTTTGGTGCCCGCTTGCTATAAATAAATTCATGCAGTTCGCGGGCAGCAAAAGGAGGCTCCCCTTCGCCATGAGTTGATACTATAACAAGCAGGTTTTTCTCTGTGTGCAAATCGCGCACATTATAATCCGCCATGCTTTTTAAACTCACATGATACCCTTGTTTTACAGCTTCTATTTGTGCTTTTTGTGCCAACCCGTCACCGTTTCCGGTACGTGATCCGACTAAAATTGTCAGGACAGGTTGTGAACTTACTGAACTATTTTGGTCCGTACTAACAGTCTCTTCTACATCAATATGATGAGCCAACAGACCATCCAGATACCCTGAAGCCCAAATAAGTTGATTCTTATTAAAAGTTTCAGTAAATTTTATAAAGAGATCTTTCTGATCCGAAGAGAATAATCCATTTTTAGATATACTCATTTGTTTTTAATTAAGGGTCTTAATACACGTAGTATTTTAATTTCAGATTCATTTTACAGGCTTTTCAAACCTGGTATTAATTGAATCCATATCCTTCCGTGAAAATAATAAAGTGTTAATTCTGTCAAAATCTCTATTTTATGTATTGAAGGAATGACAGGATTTATTCCGTTTACAAAACAAGCAACAAATCCTTCTGTAATCCGGGAATCAATATGTGACAGATTTAAGCATTCTTCTGTAATTTTATCTTTCACATGATTATCGTTTAATACTTTTTTGCCGGTACAAAATTAGACTAAACATAAAGGCTATACCATACCTGAATAGAGGTAAATTTATACCCTAATGATGGTACATAAAAGGATATACTTTTGACTATCTGACAGTTGAAACTCTCCAGATTTGTTACTAATTTGTATTTATTACATTTAATTGCATGAAAGCATAAAAAAAGAGGCATTTCTGAATAAATGGCCTCCTTTTCGTTTGAATATATCCTACAAATCAATGTTTACGGATTAATACCTTCCAATAATCTTCCACATGTTCAACAATGATCACTTCATGACCTTCATCGCGGACAGATCCCGGTACATTTTGAACGGGCTGTCCGTCATCAAGCCATACTTCGAGTAAGTCGCCTGATTTTAGTGAGGATAGTTCTATTTTCGTTTTTACAAAGTTCATAGGACAGGTAACGCCTCTGAAATCTTTTACACATTTGCAGGTTAATGCTTCGGGCTCATTGTCTTTCACTTTAATCAGTTCAATTGTTTTTTCCTCTTTCTTAACGACAATCCCGGTAGTTTTAAACTGAAGGGAATCGTCCATACCTTCATATAATTTAATGACTGTACCGGCAAAAAGAATGACTTCTGCTTTCCTTTCTGTAAAATCATACCCTGGATTGACAGATGCAGTTTTAACAAGGTCTCTGAACGAATCACTCACCAGCCCTTCATTGATGAACTTTTCAATGAATAGTTCGAACGATTCTGCAGTAGTCTTGGGTTCAGCGCCTTTGGTCACCAAAAGCATACGCGATGAAGAAAATATAATTTTGTAGAGAATCTGATTAATTTTGTGTACATCAGTTTCGACTTCCAAGTCCTTGATTCCTTTACGAATAAAGTTTAAATCCACATCAATCATATCAAACAATCCGGCCGAACATTCAGCGGGGCCTTTATTTGCGACGGAGAAAAGCTCATCACTTCCCCAGTCGTAATAATAATTTTTATCTTCTTCAAAGGTTGGCACATCTTTGCATTTTTCAATCAGTTTCCTGATAGTTTCAAAACCTTCGGCATCCAGATAGCTCCTGAAAGTTGAATAATTCTCTTTTACCTTAAGATAACCGTTTAAAATATCTTCAGTAAACTGTGGCAAATCTTTGGCACTTACTGTTCCCAACAGTTTGCCCAATGCCGGATTTAAGCCTTTTGTTGCTCCCGCAAACACATTATAGGCAGCATACATACGTTCTTTTCGACCCACTCTGCCTGAGAAACCGATATCAGACCAAATTTGTTGTGCACAGGAGTTCGGACATCCGGATATATTAATTTGAATGTTACTAATATCATCCAGTGAGAGTTTGCTTTTGCTGAGTTTTTTCTTCAATGCCAATGAAGCTCCTTTTGAATAACAAATTCCTAAGCGACAGGTATCGGCACCGGTGCATGAGACTAGATTATTAATTATCAGTGGAAGTGAAGTACTTAATTTCAGTTCATTGAGGATTTGAAAAACATTCGGTAGATAAACTTCGGGGATATTGCGTAGCTGAAGTTGTTGACGGGCTGTGAACCGCAGGACATCATTCCCGAAAGCATCGGCAAAACAGGCAATTCTTAAAAGGGTATCGCTGCAGGTATTTCCATTTATAAATGAAACAACCGTTGAAAACAAACCTTTTTGCCTTTGAGGAACTGCATACCTGTTTTTCCATACTTCAAATTCCGGTGATGTCTCGCTGGCAGGAGGGAAAGGAGGTGTTTTGTACTCAAATGCCGGTTTTCCCGGTTTAAAGACTACATTTTCAGTTTCCTTAATTTCATTATAATACCGGAAGAAAATTTCTTTTGTTTTTTCAGCCCCTTCTTTGTAAAAGATATAGCGGATCCGGGCTTTATGTTTATTTTTCCTGTTGCCATGGTTATTGAAAAAACGTTTTGCCGCAACAGCGATATTAATAAGATCTTCCTCCGGTGCAAAATCAAATAATTCCCAGCCCAGGGTCGGATTTGAAGCCACCGAACCACCCAGATACACTCTGAATCCACGTTTGCCATCTTTTATTCTTGCAATAAAACCGAGATCATTAATCAATGCAAAACCGGCATTTGCCTCATTAATTGAAAAAGCTATTTTGAGTTTCCGTGGCAGCGTAAATGAGTCGGGTTCTGCAATTAAAAAGGTAGTTAAATCAACGGCATAAGGCAAAACATCAAAGGCTTCATCCTGACTGATACCGCTGTTGATATCCACCAGAAAATTACGTACTGTATTTCCACCGCCCCCTTTGGATGACAATTCAACCTGTTGCAATTCGGGCAAAATAGTCTTGACCTGATCGATACTGATATTGTGAATCTGGATTTCCTGACGGGAAGTAATATGCAACAACGATGAATTGTGACTCCGGGCAGTCAGCGCAACCTGTTTTAGTTGCAACGGACTGATATATCCTCCCGTACATCTGACACGGACCATATAGGTGCCATCTTTACGTTGCTCGTAAATGCCCATCGGTACACGTGATCCTTTAAATTTTACAGGTTCTGTTTTACCCTGATGAAAATCATCGATTAAGGTTCCGAAATATGCTATATCTGTTGTGAGTGAGTCAGGGATTTTGTACATGAAGGAAGTAAATTAAAGTCTGACAAATCCCCCAATTGGTTGATTGGTTGATTAGTTAATTGGTTAATTGGTAAATTGGTTAATTGGTTAATTGGTTAATTGGTTAATCCCGTAAGCGGGACGTCACTTCGTTCAGTTGGTTATTTAGTTGATTTGTTAAATGATTAAAATAGCCTGTCAACCTATCAATTGTAAATCGTAAATGAATAAATTGTAAATTCTTTATCATCTTTTATGAAGTCCGCATTCTTTTTGATCAGGGTTTTCCCACCACCAACGTCCGGCACGGATATCTTCACTCGGTTTGACAGCACGGGTACAGGGTTGGCAGCCAATGCTGGGGAATCCCTGATCGTGAAGTTTATTATAAGGTACACGATTCTTTTTAATGTATTCCCAGACTTCATCCTCTTTGAAATTAATAAGCGGATTGAGTTTAATGAGTCCGTTATTTTCGTCCCATTCTATTAATTGCACTGCCAGACGGGTTACAGATTGTTCTTTACGTAGTCCGCAAATCCAGACGTCAAGACCATGAAAAGCCCTTTTAAGTGGATTAAGTTTACGAACCCGGCAACAGGCTTTTCTCTGATCAATACCGTTATAAAACAGGTTGATTCCTTCTTCTTTCACCATTTTTTCTACTTCCAGATAGTCGGGGAACAGCACTTCGAGATGAATGTCGTAGGTAAGATTCGTTTTATTAATCAGGCTATATGTTTCAGGAAACAGTCGACCTGTATCCAATGTAAAAATACGGGTTGATTTATCAATTTTTACTATCAGATCAGTGAGTACCTGGTCTTCAATGCTAAGACTCGAAGAAAGAGCTATCTTTCCTTTATATTCAGATAAAAAGTACTGAAGCACCTCTTCTGGTGTTTTTCCTTCAAATTGTTGGTTGAGTTGTTCTATTTTTTGTTTCATAATTTTAACTGCGTTGATATTATTTCATGATATTAGTCTTCGGCGATTTGACTTTGTGATATGAAGCTTCGCAGATATGAGCCATCTGCAATAAAAACTTACTGATATAATGTATTTTATAGGAGAATAATATCAGCAAAGCTAATATCATGTAATCATATCATGAAATAATATCGCAAAGCATACTATTTTTTTTTAAATCGTAAATGTTTCATCTTCCAGGTTATGGACAATCATACCTGCTCCAACGGTTTCGAATGTATTTTCATCAATGAGTATCAAGCTACCGGTGATACGGTTTTCGCCATACGAATCATATTTCAGTGGTTTAAGTGTTTTGATAGAGATATGCGCAATATCATTCATTTTCACTGTTTTGTCATCAAGGATATTTTCAAGGGTGTTTATATTCACCTTAAAATGTATTTCCTTAATGATCGCTCTTGTTTCTTCAGTTGCATGACGAATGATGTATTTTCCGCCTTCCACCAACGGGCGGTGATTTAGCCAGCAAACCAGTAAGGATACATTGGCACTTACTGTTGGTTTTGATTCGGAACTTTTGACAATAATATCACCCCGGCTGATATCGATATTATCTTCAAGGCGAATGGTGACAGATTGCGGTGTAAATGCCTCATTCAATGATTTTTCACCTTCGTCAATGGCAACTATTTTTGAATGGGTATTCGATGGAAGCACAGTGATTTCATCTCCTACCTTGAAACTGCCACCCGACAGGCGGCCTGCATATCCGCGGTAATCGTGGAATTTATCGCTCTGCGGACGTATTATGTACTGCACCGGGAAACGGGCAGGAAGTTTCGTTTCATCTTTACGAACGGGCAGGGTTTCGAGTAAATGCAACAATGTTTCACCTTTATACCATGGCGTATGGTTCGAGGCATCGACTACATTATCGCCATCCCTGGCCGAAATAGGTATAAAAATAACATTTTTAAGTTTCAGGATGGCGGCAATATCTTCGTATTCCTTTTTGATAGTATTGTAAACTGTTTCGGAGAAATCGACCAGGTCCATTTTATTCACTGCTACGATTACATTTGGTATTTGCAGTAAAGATGCAATGTAGGAGTGACGTTTGCTTTGTTCAATAATACCATGGCGGGCATCAATCAGGATAACAGCAGCATCGGCTGTGGAAGCTCCGGTTACCATGTTCCTCGTATATTCTATATGCCCCGGGGTATCGGCAATAATAAATTTCCGTTTAGGAGTGGCAAAATACCGGTAAGCCACATCAATGGTAATACCCTGTTCACGTTCTGCCCGTAAGCCATCGGTTAGTAATGCCAGATTCACTTCTTCACCACCACCCAATCGTTTGCTTGCATCTTTTACCGCCTGAAGCTGATCTTCGAAAATGGATTTACTATCATAGAGCAATCGCCCGATTAATGTACTCTTGCCATCGTCAACACTACCTGCTGTACTTATTCGAAGCAGTTCCATATCTAAATATCCTGATGAATCTTTTTTTTGAATTGACATATTTGTTCTTAGTTGATGTAATGTTGTGATGATGTGATAATGTGTTGATGTGTTGATGTGATAATTACTTCGTAGAATCAGTCTTAAATTGTAAATGAATAAATTGTACATCAAAAGTATCCGACTTTCTTCCTGTCTTCCATAGCTGCTTCCGATCGTTTGTCATCCGACCGGCCACCACGTTCGGTAATGCGTGAACTTGCAATTTCGTCGATAATCTCTTCGAGAGTATCGGCAGATGAAAGAGTAAGGCCGGTACAGGTGATATCCCCAATAGTTCGGCAACGGACTTTTCGTATCTCCACGGTTTCGGTTGGTTTACGTGGGATAGCATCCAGAGCTGCATACCAGATGCCATCACGTTCAAAGACTTCACGTTCGTGTGTATAATAGAGTGATGGCAAGGGGATTCTTTCCTGTAATATATATTGCCAGATATCCATTTCAGTCCAGTTACTGATAGGGAACACCCTGAAGTGTTCACCCAATTGTTTTTTCCCATTAAAAATATTCCACAGTTCAGGACGTTGGTTTTTAGGATCCCATTGTCCGTATTCATCTCTGTGCGAAAAGAACCGTTCCTTTGCACGTGATTTTTCCTCATCTCTGCGGGCACCACCAAGAGCCGCATCAAACTTGTATTTTTCGAGTGTATCCAGCAAGGTGACAGTCTGAAGTTTATTCCGGCTTGCTGCATATCCTTTTTCTTCGACTGCTCGGCCGCTTTCAATCGATTCTTCAACTGAACCCACTATCAATTGTGCACCTAATAATTTCACCAGATCGTCACGATATGTAATCGTCTCTTCAAAATTATGCCCTGTATCAATATGTAAAAACGGGAATGGAATTGCTGCCGGATAAAAGGCTTTATAGGCAAGATATGCCATGACAATGGAATCTTTTCCTCCTGAAAACAGAAGTACCGGTTTTTCAAATTGCGCTGCTACTTCCCGCATAATAAAAATGGATTCGGATTCTAATTCTTTGAGATGGGTTAATTTATAATTGTTCATTATTGGTTGATTAGTTAATTGGTTGATTAGTTAATTGGTTGATTAGTTCTGTGTTCCGCGTTTTGGGTTTTGGGTTGATGATTTTTATATTGGTTGATTGGTTCCGTGTTTTGGGTTCCGTTTTCAGCGTTCCATGTTCCATATTCCGTGTTCTTTGTTCTTTGTTCTATATTGGTTAAATTGTAAATGATTAAATTGTAAATCAACTAAAGGCTCCTTCGAGGTACTTTTGTGTCAATTCCTGTTTTGGATTATTAAAAACTTCATCGGCAGGACCTGCTTCAATGACTTCACCCAAATACATAAAAACAACATGATCGGCAATTCGTAAAGCCTGACGCAAAGTATGAGTCACCATAATAATAGCATAATCCTGTTTCATTTCGACAAATAGTTCTTCGATATGTTTGCTTGAAATAGGATCGAGTGCAGAAGTGGCTTCATCAGCTAAAATAAATTCGGGTGCGACGGCTAAACCCCTTGCCAGACACAATCGTTGTTGCTGGCCAATGGAAAGCTTGGAAGCAGGAGAATTTAACCTATTTTTTACTTCTTCCCAAAGTCCGACCGCCTTAAGTTGTTCTTCAACAATTTCGTTCAGTTTCTTTTTTTTATGTTCACCGTGCATTTTACATCCAAAGGCAATATTATCATAAATGGACATTGGCAACGGGCACGGACGTTGTGAGAGCAAGCCCATTTTTTTTCTGATTTCGGTAATTTCAGTCTTTTTATCGAAAATATCAGTTCCATCAACCAAAATGCTTCCATCATATTTTACACCCTCAGTGTCATCAATCAACCGGTTGATAGTTTTAAGCAGAGTCGATTTACCACAACCTGAAGGACCAATAATGCACGTGATTTTTTTGTCAGGAATTTCAATATTGACATTTTTAAGAATATGATTCTTATGTATAAACACATTCAAATTATTTACACTCAAATTAGCATTTCTGATTTTATATACTGATTTACTTTGTTGTCGCCGGGAATGCTTCAGGGATGATCTGTTAAACAGAAAATTATTAAAAAACAAACTGCCAAGAGTCCCTTTTTTTTGTGCTGCATTGCCTTGTTGAAATGTATCCATTATATTTTATTTTTTGAAAAATGGTTTGTTATTAACCTGCCTGTAATACTAATGACAAGCACAATGAATATTAAAATCAGGGCGGCTGAATAGGCCCTATCCTGAACGGCGGCATTAGGACTGCTCAGTTGAAAGAATACCGACAGAGGCAATGTAGCTGCAGGCTGACTAAGCGAAGTAGGTATACTGTCGGTAAATCCGGCCGTGAACATTACACCTGCTGCATCACCGATTGCCCTGCCCACAGACAATAAGGTCGCAGTAGCTATGCCGGGTGCAATTTGCCGGAGTACTACCTTAATCGTTTCCAGTTTTGTTGCTCCCAAGGCATACGTAGCATCAAGCAGATCCTTCGGCAATTGAATGGCTACCTCATCCATCGACCGGATAAATATAGGAATGATCAGTAATGTAATTACCAGTATTCCACCACCCAATGAAGTATGCATACCCAGGTAAATCATAATAGTAAAAGCAAAAGCTCCGTAAACAATGGATGGAATCCCAAACAGAACATCAAATGCCAACCTGGCAATATAGGCAAATTTGGAATCCTTTTTCAAAAAAATATTAAGATAAAAAACGATTGGTATACTAAACAGCAATCCCAGAAATGCAGAGCCGAGCACAATATACAATGAGCCAACAATGGCATTGAGTATCCCTCCTCCACCACCGTTGTAATATCCTCCGGCAGGAATTTTACTAATCATGTCCCAGTTGAGTGCAGGCAATCCTCTTCTCAAAATGGTGTATATGATATTGACTACAAACCCGACAACCAGGAGTGCAAATGCAATCATAACCGATTTAGCAATCTTCTCTTCTATAAATTTGAATTTCATTCTTTAATTTATTTTATTTACTAACTCTCTGGAAATAAATTAACCACATAGAATTATTTACTATTTAAGAATTTACAATTTACTCGTATATATTTTTATTATTTAAATCAGTAATGGAATAAGGAAATTAATGTTGCATATTTTAAAATATAAACTACTGGCTATAAACTATTAACTTCTTAGAAATACAGGCTTCTCCCCCAACCCCCTCTCCCAATCCCGATAGCTATCGGGAGAGGGGCAAAGCTATTGGTTATCAGTAGATTTGTTTGATTATTTTACTTTTCTTCTAAAACTCACTTCTTTCTTACCTCTTCTTACTTACTTCTTACTTCTTACCTCTTCCTCTGTACGTCCTGAAATTTGATTACACTTTTACTTCTTAACTATAAACTATAAACTATAAACTATAAATTACCTACCTCTCTTCTCGCTCCTCATTCCTCATTCCTCATTCCTACCTGTTTCGAACTATCCTGTAAATCACAGCCCTGGATGAAGCATTAAATATAAGCACCACGATAAAAAGTAAAAATGCAGCAAGCATCAATGCCGATTCGTATAAAGGAACAGAAAGCATTTCGCCGTAATTATTTGCGATCAGAGCCGGCAAAGGATAACACGATTCGAAGATAGAATGAGGGATAAGCGGCACATTTCCACAAACCATTAAAACGGCAATCGTTTCACCCAATGCGCGTGAGACTGACAAAATAAGAGCTGCTATAATACCGGGTAATGTTTTACGGAGAATAACATGCTTACAGGTCTGCCATTTGGTAGCTCCCAACGAAAGTGAAGCATCTCTGAATTCTTTGGGTACTGCTGAAAATATTTCAACAAAAAGGCTTATTAAAAGAGGCAAAATCATAATCCCCAAAACAATACCTCCGGCAAGAGTGGTATAACCGGTAGAATACTCCACAAAATGTGGGGATAGTTTTTCGGAAATCCATGGTACGATAAACAAAGTTCCCCATACGCCATAGACTACCGAAGGTATTCCTGCTAAAATATCAAGTGCGGTAAATACCCATCTTCGTATATACGATTTGGAATATTCAGTCAGATAGAGTGCAGTAAACAAGGCTACGGGGATTGAAAGTACTACGGCAATAGCTGTTACCCATATTGTTCCTGCAATAAAAGGCAGGAAACCAAATTTTCCACTCCCCGGTTTCCATTCGGTAGAGGATATTAAATGCCAGAAACTATTATGTTCAAAGATAGGAACAGACTTCAGGTATAATCCCACTCCAATAAAAATCACAAGCAAGATGGATGCTAACGTTAAGGTAAACATCAATCCTCCTGCAATTTTATTTTTGATAATTCTATTCAGCATTTTTTTTAATAAATTGAAGCTATTTAAGCTTTGCAATTCCTTTATTCAGCTTGTCTTTTGGTAAACCGATATAGCCGTTTGGGACATTGTATTTTTGACCCTCTGTCAGTATATATTTCAGGAATGCTTTCACTACCGGATTCGTGGGTTTACCATTCGATACCAGGTATAAATCACGTGCCGGAGGTGATGGATATTTTCCTAATGCAATGGCTGAAATAAGTTGGCTTGAAGTAGCGTAAAAGTTTTCACCGGCATCAATCCTTCCATTTTTGTTAACGTCAATAGGCAATACCAAAATTCCCGGATTAGGTCTCTTAGTTTTTAAGTCATAAGCATACGCGATATTATTGTAGCCAATGGCCAGGGGATCTTTTTGAACTGCCGATGCTACACCTGGATCACCGAAAACACCTGTTCCCAACAAGTCCTCCTGTTTTTTATTTCCAAGAAATTTCGCCCAGGTTTCGCCTGCACCACATGCATCGGACCGGTTGTAAACATGAATCGGGATATTCGATTTAATACCCAACACATTCCCCCATGTTTTATATGCACCGGTTACAAATATCTTTATAGCTGCTTCCTGTGTAATCCCTTTTGTCAGTAATTCTCTTATCTTCGGATTTTTAGTATTAATAGTCGCCACTACTGCATCTTTTGCAACTGCAATAAACCAGGCACCTTTTGCTACTTCACCCGAATTTATCTCCCTGGAAACCATTCCAAGGTCAACAACTTTTGCCAATGCATCAGTTATTCCTTTTCCGGCACCTCCACCTGATATATCAATTTTGACTTTTGGATGAATCTTTCTGAATTCTTCTGCCCATTTAACTACCAACGGATAAAGAGCAAAAGCTCCGGAAAGTGAAATTTGTCCCTTTAATTCTTTCTTTTGAGCCTGTACCTGTTTTGGGAATCCCAGAAAGAGGATGAAAATCAGGGTTAATATCAGATTTTTTTTCATGTGTTTTAATATTATTTACTATTAAAAGCTAAGAAGCAATTGAGCTACAAAATAGTCGCTGTTGGCTATTGATGAGTTTGAATTATCTTTATGTGTATAATTTACCTGTAGTCTTGTTTTCGGAGTTACCCAATAATTCAGACCAACAACATAATTTGTTATGGCAGTACTGGCTGTTGTTTTATCATTCTGGTAAAAATCATATTTAAGAACCGGTTGGATCTTAGCCGTTAGATAGTATCCTGCCGTAATATAATAACCCAAGGCATCTTTTAAATTTGCCTGTGTTGTGCCAATTTCTCCGGCAACATATTCTGCACGAACCAATAATTTACCGTCATCGTATCTTGCACCAAAACTTGTACGATTCCTGTCATATTTTGCAGTTTCTAACCCATATTGTCCTTTATAATAAGATGCATCAAAAGTGACTGATTTCAAAGGGTTAATGAGTAAGATTCCATAAACATCCTTTGTCTTATTATTATCAGTTGTATTAATGTTATTGCCGTTTAAAAGTGCAAGTTTATATTCAATAAGGCTATATCCTGCTTTTTGAAAGAAGCTCCCGTTTAATGACAACCCGATATCACGTCCATTATTGTTGTAATCCTGAATTAATTTTGAAATAACCTGGGAATTGTCAGCTGTTTCCAGACTGGCAGGTGAATACGGATTTTCCAGGGTATAAGCAGTTTTAAACTGACCGGCTTGCAAGCTGATGAATTTAAAAGGTTTCCATTCTACATACGCATCGATTATTTTAGGGCTTGTTGCAAAATCAATTTGCAAACGATAAGTCAAATCATTTGTTGCATTGCCTTTAAAATCCAAATAGGCACGACGTATATCAAAACCGTTTTTCCCAGCATTATAGTTAGCTGCTTCGGTTGAATACTGGTATCTTAAATTGAGTAATCCACTGATTTTCGGAAGAAAGCTAATAGCATTTTCAACTGATTTTAAACGATCGTCAACCGTAGGAGTTGTTGACTGAATGCTGTCCTGAGCAGAAATAACTTGCGAAAAGCTAATAAAGAAGATAGAAATATAGAAAGTTTTTTTTAAATTCATAATTTGATTTTATTATTTCTACTTTACAAGAATAAAAATTAAATACAATAGTTCACAATAGATTAACTTACCAGGCTTAAATTCTTAAAAATACCGTCAGGTATTTATCTATTGTGTTCTTTTTTATTTTGTTTTTGTGTCGTATTGTGACTATTGTGGTTCAAAGATTTTCTTGTTTTTTATATTAGTAAAGTAGAATTATAGAATGATTTAAATTGATCGTTATTTGTTATTGATAATCGTTTGTTTTTGATTTGTAAAATTTCAACAACATCGACACATTCGAATCTTTGTACTATTCATTAAATAACTTTCAATAAATTCCCTGGTTGAATAATTCCCCTGTGGAGAATACCGGTCATGTTTAATTTTCTTCATATAGTAATTTTTATTTCAGTTCATTTAAAACCAATTTTTCAGTATTAAATTTTTATACTAAATCAGTATGTTTTTATTTGACTAAAAATTTATAATGCAAAATTAGAGCAATCGTTTAAGTTCTACCATACCCATGAGGTGGTATTTATATACCCGATATAGGGTACATGATGGAATGATCTGGTTAATAATGAATATATATTCAAAATTATGTCATAAAAAAGTCTATCCTTTAAAGGGTAGACTTTAAAAAAGATCATTGTTTGCCTGTTCATCATTCATCTTTCGAAGAATAAAATTAATTCACTTGCTTTTTTTTGAATTTGGTCAATTTGCCTTTCCATATTTATTATTCAAAGTAGAAGGATATTGATCAACTTTTCAATTAAATTGTTTGAATATTAATCAGATTATTAGTGTGCTCATATCCAATCAGGTCGTTTTATCTTCTACTTTTTTGCAGCTAAGAAATTGGAACAATTAAATGTCTCATTTTAAATTCAAAAGAATAAGTCAATCTATTCTTTTTAGTACTTAGATTAGGTTCATGATAGTTATTTAATCACTGCCAGGGCTTGTTCAATATCCGCTTTGATATCAACTATATTTTCGATACCTACAGAAATACGTATTAATCCGGGTTCAACACCTGAGGCTTTTTGGTCTTCCGGTGAAAGTTGTTCATGTGTGGTAGCCGATGGATGAATAATCAGGGATTTGGCATCACCTACATTTGCCAGGTGGCTCAGTAATTTCACACTGTCAATCAGCGTGTCGGCATTTTTAGGATCTCCTTTTACTTTAAAAGTAAGAACAGCACCGGGTCCTTTTGGGAAGTATTTTTTAGCTAAATTATAATACTTGCTACTCTTCAGTCCCGGATAGTTCACATATTCCACTTCAGGCTGTTTTTCGAGCCATTCGGCCAATGCCTGTGTATTTTGCACGTGTCGTTCCAACCTGAGCGAAAGCGTTTCGAGACCCTGGACCAGAAGAAATGAATTGAACGGACTGATGGTATTTCCCCAGTCGCGTAGACCTTCGACACGGGCACGGATATTAAAAGCAATATTTCCAAATGGCCCGTTTGTTCCAAACACATCCCAGAACACTAATCCGTGATAACTGTCGGAAGGTTCTGTAAATGACGGGAACTTTCCATTGCCCCAGTTAAAATTTCCTCCATCCACAATCACACCGCCGATAGATGTCCCATGACCACCAATCCATTTAGTAGCCGATTCCACTACAACAGAAGCTCCATGTTCGAGAGGACGGAACAAAAAGCCGCCTGCCCCGAATGTATTATCAACTATTACCGGAATATCGTGTTTTTTTGCAACAACTGCTATTGCATCAAAATCAGGCACATTCAGTTCCGGATTACCGATTGTTTCCAGATAAATGGCTTTTGTATTTCCATCAATCAATGCTTCGAAATCTTCCGGTTTATCATCTTTTGTAAAACGCACTTCTACACCCAGGCGTTTGAATTGATTTTTAAACTGATTGTAGGTTCCTCCATATAAATGGGATGTGGATACAAAATTGTCGCCGGCCTGAATGATATTGTTCAGTGCGATAAACTGTGCCGATTGACCGGATGAGGTAGCTAAACCGCTTACGCCACCTTCCAACGCAGCAACGCGCTTTTCAAACACGTCTGTCGTAGGGTTTTGTAAGCGGGTATAGATATTCCCAAATTTTCGTAAACCAAAGAGGTCAGCACCATCTTTTGCGTCATCAAAGACATACGATGAAGTTTGATAAATAGGGATTGCGCGTGCATGTGTGGTTCCATCCACTACTTGTCCTGCATGTACCTGCAGGGTTTCAAATTTTAATTCATTTGTTGCCATAATTTCCTGATGATTTAATGATGTATTACTTTGTTCTTTTGATTTGATATTCAATACTTTTGCCAATGCTTTTTGAAATGCGATAGAAAAACCAGCCATAATGTTATTTTTTTTAGGGGCAAGAGAAAAAATAAAGGGTTAGTATCTATTTCCCTTTAAATTCGGGCTCTTGCGTTGTTAATATTATATGAATTAAATGAATCATTTTCAAAATTTATTTTGAGTTGTTGCGATTCACATCGAAACAACCCAAAAATATAATCCTAATTTGTACTAACTAAACAACGACTCACTAAATAGTGAAAGAAAAAAACTTAGAATCTAATTTCTGTTTATAACTATTTTTACTACAAAAGGACTCCAACTTTATTTGACTCATGATCTGAGTTCAATATCCCTATCAGATTTTCCAATAAAAAAAAAACAGCTGACCGAATATTCGACCAACTGTTTTATTATTTATTTTGATAAATACAAAAGATTGGTTCAACATCGGAATGACATGAAGCAACACATATTCATATTTATTTTTACTGATTTCATTTAAATTTTCTTTAGTTGAATTTACTCTTAAGCTTAGGCTAAAATTGATATGATATTCAATTCTTTTTATGTTACAAAATTAGATAAACCGGACAATACCCGAAATACCATTAACAGGGCATATTTGTACCTCATTTATGGTATATTTTTTAAAATTTTAATTTACATGTGGGCTATTCTGCTAAATGATTCATTTAAGTTGTTCTTTTTCGCGTTTATTGTGTAGAATGAGGAAAGGTTTGAAAGGCTTGATGTTTGAAAAGTTTGATGTTTGAAAGGTTCGGGGTTCCGCAGTCTTTTATCTTTTGTCTTGGTTCTTGGTTCTTGGTTCCTTTTTGCAGTCAGGTGTGCTATTTGGGTCTCGCGATTTCTATATCGCGAAAAAAAAATCATCTTCTATAACTTTTCAAATGGAGTATGCGACATTCCGATTTATCGGAACTTTTCAAACCCCAAACTTCAAAAGCTCTTCAAACTCTTCCCGCACCCTGCCCTTTTCACCATTAGTTTTTAGTGATGAAAATATAATGATAATCGCTTAAAATTTAAAATGCAGAAATTCTATGTTTTGAATAATATTTTTTACAACTTTTTCCCTTTGCTTTTCCTATTTTGCTTTCAAAATTAAGATTATCGTTAGCATCTGATTTAACTAATCACTTTTCACAGGTCATAATTGACATTCCCGTGAAATTAAGCTCACAATCCACCCGGCATAAAAAAATAATTTATTATAAAACAACAAGTAAACAAGACATAATAAAATCCTATATAGTGTTTTATTATGTCTTGTTTATCTATTGTTTATGTATTGTTTATCTATTTAATTCGGGTTTAATGTGAGCGTAATGTCTGTGTAATTTGAGCATATATTTAAAGATAAAAATAAATTTATTTTACACATTTCCCAATTATATTTTCCAAATGAACAGCTAAATATCGTTTTACAGATATTTATACTTTTGTTCAAAATAAATATTATTATTCAAAAAAACGTTTTCTTTGATTTGTCCAATTAAATTTACTTCATTTGTAGGTAAATTTTAATTAAAATATTTGAATTGAGCTGCTCAATTTTCATTCAATTCGGATATATACCTCATTAAATACAATATTGGATTATTATGCCGGGATTTGCCATTCCATCCTCTTGTAATCTAATGATTTACGATCAGACACTTACCCGGGCAGAAGATTATAATAGAATTCATTATTAATCAGGTAGGTTGGAAAGGGTTGTTGGAATAATTTTGGGTTGAATGGACGAATAAAGCGGATTTCAAATCATTATAATACAGAGGAGTTGGATTGCGAATCCTTACAACATATATAGCCCTTTGTACATTTAAATAAGTTTATATTTCCTGGGGGAGGGGGTTAGAAGACAATTACTTTTTCTTGTAGCGGGCTCTCCTACTTCCACTAAAAATACGATTGAATTAAAATTCTGAAATCAATTGTATCATAATGAAAGTTTATTCAAATTAATTCCTTCAGATAAATCGTATATTTTTGCTGAAATTATTGAAAAAAGCAATGCACATAATTTTTTTGAATCAGTAAAATAATAAATAATTATAGCATGTTCATTGAATATCCTTGTCCAAACTATTACTGTTTCGGCAGAGTGAGCCAAATGTTAATTGTTTTTATTTTGATTGATTCTATAACGGTAAAGTGAGCCAAGTGTTATTAGTTTTCCTCAGACATCAGAGCAGCATTAAATAGGTTAACCAGTTTCAGAAAGCACTGACAGCATCGTCTCCTCGCGAATCAGCACCACCCTCGAGTAGGCCATCAGGTGTAAGTTGAATGGCATCAATGCGTCCGATTTTTTCCTTTGGTTCAAAGTGATAACCCGACGATTTAAGTTGTTCACGTACTTTTTCCTGAATGGCATTTTCTTCAACATATACTTTATCAGGCAACCACTGATGATGAAAGCGTGGTGCATCAACGGCATTCTGAACTGGCATTCCGAATTCAACAATATTGAGAATGGTTTGAAAAACCGAGGTAATGATGGTTGAACCACCGGGTGATCCCAGAACAAGAAACAGTTTTCCATCTTTTTCGAGAATGGTAGGTGTCATTGAGCTAAGCATGCGTTTGTTCGGTTCAATAGCATTCAGAAAGCCTCCAACCAATCCGTATGCATTCGGAAATCCTGCTTTTATTGAGAAATCATCCATTTCATTATTCAACAAAAATCCTGCTCCACCAACTACCACGTGCGAACCGAATGTTCCATTGAGTGTAGTGGTGATTGACACTGCATTTCCATCCTTATCCACAATGGAAAAATGAGTTGTTTGTTCGCTTTCGTATCCGCTCAATATCCCCGGTTTTACTTCCGAACTTGGTGTGGCTTTATTAAAAGAGACCGAACTCATGCGGTCTTTTATATAGTTATCATTGAGCAACTCTTTTTGATGATTGGGACTAAAGTCAGGATCGCCCATGTGAATGGACCGGTCGGCATAAATTCTCCGTTCAGCTTCCACCATCAGCCTGATAGTTGAGTCTTGTTGAAAGCCCCATTTTGATAGTGGAAAAGGCTCAACTGATTTCAGTAAACTAATAAGAGCGATTCCACCACTCGAAGAAGGAGGCATAGAAATAATCTTATAATTCTTATAATTACCGACAACCGGTTCGCGCCAGATAGCACGATATTCTTTTAAATCACTCAATTTTACGATCCCGTTGCCACGGTTCATCTCTGCCACAATGAGTCTGGCTGTACGTCCTTCATAAAAGCCTTTGCGTCCTTTAGACCGGATTAGGCTCAGGGTTTTTGCCAGTTCCGGTTGTTTCAGGATGTCACCCTCTTTCCATTGTTCCTTTCCGGTAAAAACAGTTTTTCCTGAATTGTATTTGATAAAAGCATCGTGATGTTTATTCAGTTCTAAAGCCTGACCGGCTGTAAGTTGAAAGCCTTTTGATGCCAGATGAATGGCAGGTTCAATGAGTTTTTTCCATGTTAATTTTCCATATTTAGAATGCGCTTCGACCATTCCTGCCACTGATCCGGGAATTCCGGCAGCTAATGAGCCGTATTGGCTTAAATCGGAAACAGGAATTCCATTCTTATCAAGGTACATATCCCGTGAAGCTTTTGATGGTGCAGTTTCCCGAAAGTCGAGTGATGAAACGGCACCTCCGGCTGAGCGGTAAACCATATAACCACCGCCACCGATATTACCGGCATTGGGATATACTACTGCTAAAGCAAATTCTACAGCTACTGCAGCGTCAACGGCGTTACCCCCTTGTTTAAGAATTTCAACTCCCACTGCAGATGCTAATGGATGAGCGGATACGACCATTCCATTTTTAAATGTTTCAGCATAGACAGAGAATTGAACATTTAAAAAAAACAAAAGCAACAAAAGCTGAAACTTTTGGATAAGTTTATTTTTTTTCAATTTTGCAAAATAGTTTATATGTTTCAATATCAAAAATACCAAAAAAAATAGCTTTTGAGTCGTCAACCGATTTTATAAGAGATATAACTTCAGACTTTCTGAAAAAAAGTACAATTTATTCATTTACAATTTGACAGTTAAATCACAGAAAATCTGAATTTATTTTTTTTACCTGCCAGTATTTATATTTGAGAATCATCGAATAAATTTTCTATTTGTCCTTCAACTTTCACTTCGCCACCACAATATCTTTTTATGAGAAACTGTAACTCTGATACTGCATTTTCAAGGTGTGGAAATGGAGTATTTGTATTTCCCTGAACTACAATGAAAACATTTTTTGTATCAAGAGTCACTTTGGTTTTATCAATTTGTTTTACATCCAAATAGCAAATAATTTCGTTGCTATCGTCGATGTATGAATACTCACCTGCCTGTATGGGTTTTGCTTCATTTTCACCAAGCGGAATGAATTTTTCAGTACCATTCGTAAAACGCAGATGAACATTTCCGTCAATCCTGTCCCAATCGTGTGCACCCAGAGCAAGTTTATATTTAATGGAAATTGTATTGTAAATATCCACCAATAAATTGATACGGGGAATATCTCCTTTTTTTGATAACATTTTATACAAGCTTTCGGGTGCCGATAGATTTTTGCGTTTGGGAGCACCGACTGAATCGTGCAACTGCCTGAACCCTTTCATCACCTGATCATCTTTAATGTCATCAATCTGACGGATGTAATTAAATGCCTGACGAACTATTATTCTGCTGTGTCGTTCAAATTCAGCATCCGTTTCCTTATTGATCATATTTTCTACCGTCAGATAGATCCCTTTTAATTCAATAGTTTTTATTTCAGGCCAAATTATGAATTTTCCATGTGTTTGCATATTCTTCCAATAAATTGAATAATAAATTTACATCAGTGAATTGAATCAATATAATAGGGAGTAACCTGATACACAAAATAATTAAGCCAATTGGAGAACAATAAATTGGCATGCGAACGCCAACGTATTACAGGATGTTTTTCGGGGTCATTATTGGGATAATAATTTTGAGGTATATCAATCGGTAAATTTTTAGCAACATCACGTTTATATTCATTGTCGAGAGTTTCGGGAGCATACTCTGAATGACCTGTAATAAACACTTCACGCCCTTCACGAGCCAGAACTGCATATATTCCGGCATCATCCGATTCTGATAAAATAGTTAATCCGGGCACCTTTTCTATATCAACACGCTTAATTTCAGTATGGCGGCTGTGGGGAGCAAAAAACACATCATCAAAACCCCTGAAAAGCGGATTCAACGGGTCATTGAGTTTGTGCTCAAATGCACCGAACATTTTTTTATTCAACGGATACTTTGGAATGCCATAGTAGTGATACAAAGCTGCCTGTGCGGACCAACAGATAAATAAACTGGATGTAACATGCGTTTTCGCCCAATTGAAGATGGAAGTTAACTCATCCCAGTAATTCACTTCTTCAAATTCAAGTTGTTCTACCGGAGCTCCTGTGATAATAAGGCCATCATATTTTTGATCTTTAATCTGATCGAAATCAATATAAAATTCCCGGATGTGCTCTATGGGTGTATTTCTGGAAGTATGACTTTTTAAGCTGATCAAATCAAGTTCCACCTGTAATGGCGAGTTGGACAGCACCCGCACCAAATCGGTTTCGGTTGTTATCTTCAGTGGCATCAGATTAATCAGGGCTAACCGGATAGGTCGGATGTCCTGTCTGGAAGCACGGGAAATACCAATGGCAAAAATGTTTTCTTTCTTCAATTGCTCAATGGCTGGCAGTTTGTCAGGGATGTTGATCGGCATAATTTCGAATTAAAGATTTGGAACAATTAAATATCTCATAATAATAGTAGTAAGTCAACCTGGTCTTTCTTGTACTTAATTAAAGATTGATTAATAGTTAAATGAGCTGATTGATCATCTATTAAAGCTTTTATTTCAGCACTCTGGAAATTTTTAATTATTAATTTTTAATTATTAATTTCTTATAGTCTGTTTTATAATATTTTTCCAAAAAAGTATTCTATTTGCTTATGCCACCATGGCCAGTCATGTACCGAATCTTGTCCCCAAATGTCAAACCAGGCAGGAATCTTTTTTTCTTCAAAAACCCTCTTTAATTTAAAGGTATCTTCAAGCATAAATTCCTCATAAGCCCCCTGACCACAACAAAAAATCAGGTTGCTGCTTCTAAAACGGTCAATGTAAGAGGAATCATTGTTATTCTTCAAATAATCAATTGGCGAATTCAGATAAATATCAACAGGTTTAGATTTACCGAAGAAATAATCGGTTGAATATACACCGCTAAGAGCTACGACAGTATCGATATGCCAGGGATTCCTGAAGTAAAAATTTGCTGCATGATAAGCCCCCATCGAACATCCGGTGACTACTATCTTTTGATTGTCACCTTCATTATTTTCCCTGCTTTTCCACAGAATACCAGGAATAAGCTCGTCGTTGATATAATTGAAATAGGCATCATGGCGTTTAATCCGGATGTAATTATCCTGTCGTTTTGAATAGAAGGTTTCACCATCAATACCATCGACAGTCCATATCTGAATTTTACCGTCATTAATAAACCCGCTTATTGCATTTATCATTCCTGCATCTTCATATTGGTAAAACCGTCCGTTCGATGTTGGAAATACAAGTACCGGTTTACCTTTGTACCCATACACTTTATATTCCATATCTTTTCCCAGCTTCTGACTGAATTCCTTATGATACGTTACTTGCATATATTTTTTGTTATTATTCAGCCTGAATATAGTCAATAATTTCTTTAACTTCGCTGTACGTTTTAGTTTTGAATTGATAGGCAAAATCGCCCATTGCCCTGCTGAACACCTTCTCGATTTTATTATAATAAACTATTTTATTGCTGTATTTAGATACTATCTGATCGTGTGAATACTTATATTTCTTCCGGTTTTTTCTGCTCGCATATCCTGTAAAGTATTTTCCTGCCGGTACAACTTTAACAGTATTTTTTACAATCATATAAGCCCATTCTTTATAGATATTTAAGTCGTGTGAATAATTTATCGCATCAGTCATCCATGCCCCGGGAGGGCGCATATTGACCTCCAAAGCTACAATTTCTTTGTCGCTTTTCCTTTCAAAAAATTCGATATGAAAAAACTTTTCATGTACATCAAATGCTTTCAATATATTTCTTCCGGCTATTCTCACTCTTTCATCAATACCGGGAAGACAAACATAGTATAAATTATCATCATTATTAACCACTTCCATGATGCTTTGTTCAAACTTATGACTGTTTTCAAACAGTATATCTCCGTTTATGTCGATTAATCCGTCGTAGGTCAGAATAATACCATCAACAAATTCTTCGATGATAAATTCAATATCAGCTGGTTTGTTATTAAAGAAGTTATCAAATTCAGCTTCGTTTTTTATTTTATACGTCATACTAGCCCCTGAGCCCAAATCGGGTTTTACAACTACCGGATAACCAATCGTTCTGATAAATTCCATTGCACCCGGTCTGTCCAGGCATTTTAAGCACTTCACTGTCAGCACACCACTTTTTTCAAAGAAGGCCTTCATTTTAGATTTGTGCTTCAAATTATAAATGAAGTCGGTTTTGGTTCCAAATATAGTAAATTCAGTCCGAATGCGGGCTTCAATCTCCAGCCAGTATTCGTTTAATGATTCAAAACGATCTATCTTACCATATTTCTTCGTAAAAAAGTCAACGGCTCTCTGAACCTGACTATAATCTTCCATATCGGATATTTTGTAATATTCAGTCAGTGAATATCTCAATCTCTCGTTTAGTGTATCATATTCAGCATCCCCGATTCCAAGCACATTAGCCCCTGCTTCTTTCAGGTAGAAACAGAATTCAGTGCAGTTTTGAGGAAAATGAGGTGAGAAAAAAATAAAGTTCATTGGTTGTTTAGTTAATTGGTTGATTGGTTAATTGGTTGATTGTTCTGTGTTTTGTGTTCAGTTAATTTTGTTCTTTATTCCTGGCTCTTAATTCTTTATTCTTTGATCTTTGTTCTTTGATCTTGGCTCTTGGATCTTTGTTCTTTGATCTTGGCTCTTGGATCTTTGTTCTTTGTTCTTTGATCTTGGCTCTTGGATCTTTGTTCTTTGATCTTGGCTCTTGGATCTTTGTTCTTTGATCTTGGCTCTTGGATCTTTGTTCTTTGTTCTTGGCTCTTTGCTCTTGGATCTTTGATCTTTGATCTTTGATCTTGGCTCTTTGATCTTGGCTCTTGGCTCTTGGCTCTATGCTCAAAGCTCTTTGCTCTCCTAAGAATTCAGTGCCTGCTCCAGATCAGCAATCAGATCGTCGGCATCTTCCAATCCTACTGAGAAGCGGAAAACACCATCACCTGCAAAGTTATACCAGGAAGCCAGCTGATTGTCAGTTTTAAATTTAAAAGTTGATTGCATTAAATCCTTGCTGTTCAGGAAAAAGATAAGCGAACGGTGATGACCCAACGAAACGGCATAATGAATAATCTGCAACTTTTCTGCAAAAATCCGCGCCTGTTCACTTCCGTTTTCAACCTGAAAGGTAATGATTCCTGAGAAATTCTTCATCTGTCTTTTGGCTAATTCGTATTGAGGATGTGATGGCAAACCCGGATAAATCACTCTTTTTACTTTTGGATGATGCTCCAGATAGTATGCCAGTTTCAGTGCATTTTCTTCGTGCACCCTCATACGTATAGGCAGAGTGGCAATCCCGCGCATTATCAGCCAGGCGTTGAACGGGCTGATTACACCACCCAAACGGATAGCTGTTTTCTTTCGAAGCGATGATAAATCGGCTTTGCTTCCTAAAATAGCTCCACCCAGTGCATCACCGTGTCCACCCAGGTATTTGGTAAGCGAATGAATCACGAAATCGGCTCCCAACAGCAACGGTTTGGTGGCTATTGGTGTTGCGAAAGTGGAATCGACTGCCAGTTTAGCACCTGCTTCATGGGCAATGGTTGCCACTGCCTCAATGTCGGTCAATCGCAGCAACGGATTACAGGGAGTTTCGATATAGATCAGTCTGGTATTTTGTTTTATAGCATGACGAATGGACTCCAAATCGGAAGTATCCACTTTTGTGACTTCAATATTCAGTTCCGGAATCAGTTCATTCGTCATTTCAGCTAATGCAGCATACGTCACATCACTGATAACAATATGGTCACCTGCTTTAAGGATATGAAACAACAAGGCAGTGATGGCACCCATTCCGCTTGCAAAAGCAATAGCCGTTTCAGCCTTTTCCAGGACTGCCAGTTTTTGTTCCAGTTGATTGATGGTGGGATTTCCCCAACGGGTATAAACCCAGGCATCATCCTCTTCAAGACCTTCTACCGAAAAACCCGTATCGGCTTCCACGACAAATGTTGTGGACATTACAAGGTTCGGAGCTGAAGCTTTCGTAACCGGATCGGGTATTTCACCTGCATGAATTGCTTTTGTTTGTTCTCCAGAATGGGAAAAATCAGTTATACTACTCATAGTGTTGAAAGTTTTTTGAATTACAAGACATTAATCTACTGTATATTCTGTCTTGGCTCTTTGTTCTTTGATCCTGGCTCTTGATTCTTATCTTGTACCGTCCTGAAATTTATTTATAAGCAACTTCCGTTAATCACTTAACACTAATCAAATCTACTTGCAGATCTCACTATAACGCCCCAAGCTCCTAAACAATTGTGTAAAAAGACATTTGAAAATTGAATATACTTACAATATGAAACCGGAAAATAAATAAGGGTAATAAGGGTAAGATAATTTTTACGTAATATTTCTACTAAGGGTGAAAAAACAAAAATAAGGTTTTTTTAACATCCTTATTATTAGACATTAAGCCTTAGTCGAAACCTATATAACCCAGGATTAAAACCTTATTCCCTTCTATTTTAAAATTAATGTCCAACTTTCAATTTGTAAGATGTGATTTATAATTGATTCATTTTTACGCAATTGTTTAGGGTCTTGGTGCGACTTATTTCTTATTTCTTATTTCTTTGCTCTTTGCTCTTTGCTCAACACTCAACACTCAACACTCAATACTCAAAGCTCAACGCATGTTCCAGATCATCGATTAAATCCTGTACATCTTCAATACCCACAGAAATTCGGATAAGAGTATCGGAGATACCGATTAGTTCACGGACTTCTTTTGCTACCGAAGCATGTGTCATAAGAGCAGGGAGTTCTATCAACGACTCTACCCCACCCAGGCTTTCAGCCAGTGCAAACAGATTCAGTTTTTCAAGAAATGCTTTTGCGTCGTCAATCGTTCCTTCGATTTCAAATGTTACAATTCCACCAAATCCTGTCGCCTGAGTTGTTGCCAGTTCGTGTTGCGGGTGACTTTCAAGTCCGGGGTAAATCACTTTTTTCACTTTCGTGTGCTGCTCTAAATAGCGGGCAATTTTAAGTGCATTTTCATTGTGGCGTTCCATCCTTATCGCCAGCGTTTTTATGCCCCGCATGGTAAGGTACGAATCGAAAGGGGGAAGCACAGCGCCGACTGAATTTTGATGATACTGAATTTTTTCAAATAATTCCTTGTCATTCAGCATCACAGAACCACCCAGTACATCGCTATGTCCTCCGATATATTTCGTTGAGCTGTGTACTACCACATCGGCGCCCAGATCAAGCGGCTTTTGAAAATATGGTGATAAAAAAGTATTATCAACAACCAGAACGACACCTGTTTTTTTTGTTATTTCCGAAATTGCTTTTATATCGGAGAGTTTCAGGAGGGGATTGGTGGGTGATTCCAGCCATACCAGTTTTGTATTTGGCCTGATGGCATTTTTGACATTCTCAGGATCGACCGCATCAACAAAACTCACTTCAAATCCGAAATTGCTAAAGACCTGGTTAATCAAACGTTTTGTACCTCCGTACAAGTCATCAAAAGCTATAATATGGTCGCCGGGTTTAACTAAGGACAATAAAATGGTAGACTCAGCTGCAAGCCCCGAAGTGAACGCAAGCCCAAAAAGCGCATTTTCGAGACTTGCAAGCTTTGTCTCCAAGGCATTGCGTGTGGGATTCAACGAGCGGGTATACTCATAACCTGCTGTTGGTTCATCTACCTTTTTACGTGCAAAAGTAGTTGATAAATGAATCGGAGTAACAACATCACCTGTTGCACCGTCCCTAAAATCAGGCTCTTCGCCTGCATGAATTGCTTTTGTTGAAAAGCCGTATTCTTTAATATTTGCCATTACGTAGATAATTAATTAAATCAATTTTAGTTATAATTCCTTGAAATACATGTTGTTCATTTTCTATAATGGCTACAAAGCCCTGGTTGAGTATATCAATCAACTTTTCGATTGAATCATTGGGTAATACTTTTGTAAGCCCGATGCTCATGATTTTTGATATCAGGGTAGTTTGAAAATCATAGTTTTTGGCATAAATAGCAGTTAATAAGTCCGACTCATCCACCAAACCTACAATTTTATTTTCGTTTAATACCGGTAATTGAGATATTTCATAACTTTTCATCCTGTTGTAAACGGTTTGCAAAGTATCATCAGGGGTAACGAATACAGTGGTATTATCTTCAAACCTGCGTGAAATTATATCACGTAAGTCGCCATATATTTCCCGTTTTTTTAGCCCCTGGTCAAACATCCACCCATCATTATACATTTTCGACAGGTATTTATTTCCACTGTCACAGGCAAAAGTTACTACCCGTTTAGGGGTAGTTTGTTCCCTGCAATACTTCAGAGCTGCATGGAGTAACGTTCCGGAGGATGAACCTGCCAGTAAACCTTCCTTTTTCAATAATTCCTGTACCGTTTCAAAACTCTCCAGGTCGGTAACAGTATAAGCTTTCTTTGTCAGTGAGAAATCGGCAATAGAAGGCACAAAGTCTTCGCCTATACCTTCTACGAGCCATGAACCGGCTTCTTTCGTTATCTTACCTGTATTAATATATTCCGCCAATACAGAGCCATCAGGGTCAGCCAATATAAACTCAGTTTTATCCGATACTTTTTGGAAGAAATGTGTCAATCCGGTTAATGTACCGGACGATCCAACGCCCACCACTACGGCATCCACATCATGCTCCAGTTGTTCCCAGATTTCGGGTCCGGTAGTGGTTTCATGTGCTAACGGGTTAGCCGGATTTTCAAATTGATTGACAAACCAGGCTCCGGTATCTTTTGCTATTTTTTGTGCAAGATCCTGATAGTATTGTGGGTGTCCTTTCCCTACATCCGAACGGGTCAGTACAATATCGGCACCTAACGCCCGCAAATGATTGATTTTTTCCTGGCTCATTTTATCCGGGATAACCAATACTATTTTATAGCCTTTCATCAATGCCACCAGAGCCAGGCCAATGCCTGTATTTCCGGCTGTTGCTTCAACAAGGGTTCCTCCCGGCTTTAGCAGGCCTCTTTCTTCTGCATCTTTTATAAGCGAGACACCGATACGATCTTTTATAGATCCTCCCGGATTTTGGTTTTCAAGTTTTAAAAATAAGCGGCATAAACCCGTATCCAGTTTTGTAAGCTCCACCATGGGGGTGTTGCCTATCATTTCCAATACATTGTTTGCGATATGATGTTCCATTGTTTGTAATTAAATTTGATATTGCCTGAATATCAGTGAATAATACTTTATTTGTTTCCCATGATTTCAGGTCCCGGTTTATAGTTGATAGTTAAGTCGTTGTTATATTTTCCTTTTATTTAGTGAATTCATGTGAAATTACATGAAGCATTATCTCCATATAGTAGCAGGATTCAATTTTAATGACCGAAACTGATTTATAAAGAAAAACTTGGTGAAACCAACAGGATGAAGATTGAACGACTTTTTAGAAAATCTTTCCCAATTACAGTTGATTTCACAGACTACATTGACAACAGCAGTAGAATTGAGGAAAGGTTGATTTTACTTCAGGGGATTGGTTATTCTCAAAATTATTCAATCCGGGGAGTAATGATTGAGTAAAAGTGGCTATGGAAAACGACTTTTTTACATCAACAACATTTAAACAAAGGATTCTTATACCACCTCTCAACCGAAAAGCAGAAATTAGTACTTTATTAAAAGCCAAAGTTGATTTGTTGTTAGTTGTTTCCATTAAAAACCGTGATTTTGAATTACGTTACAAAATTCGGTATAATTTGTGAGTTATAAAATACCTTTAATTGGTCATATTATATACCCTGTTTATGGTATGCAAAAGGTGGTCCTGAGAAACAACAAGAATCGCAAAAAAGAACAGATAATAAAAACAGACTTTATATATTTACCAGTTAAAAGCTTTTTCTCCGTTCATCCAATGACCCTGAGCTTTAAGTACCTGTTCTACAACATCACGTACACATCCATACCCTCCTTTTTTCTTGGAAACATAAACTGAAACGGCTTTAATTTCGGGTGAAGCATCTGAAGGGCAAACAGGAATCCCGACACTTGTCATTACTTCATAATCAGGAATATCGTCGCCCATATAAAGTACTTCGCTTCGTTCAAGTTTATGTTTGTTTATAAACTCATCCAGTTTCACTGTTTTTTCGCTTACACCCGTGTATATGTCTGTAAAGCCAAGTCGTGTGTATTGGTCGTGGATTGCCTCCGAAAGTCCCCCTGAAATGATGGCTAAAAGAATGCCTTTCGTAGCAGCTAAATAAAGTCCATATCCATCTTTTGTATTAATGATACGCACTTTTTCGCAATTTGGAAACAATGCAATAGTAGATGTTGATAGTACACCATCCACATCAAAAACCATTGCTTTTACATTCGGTAATAATTCTTTGAAACCCATAATCTGTTTAATTAATTCTGCAAAAGTTCTGTTCGGGGAATTGTGATTCAAAACACAATGATTGACAAAATCAACACGCTTTATTAGTCCCTGAAAAGAACTAAATTTATTAACGACAATGGCAACAAGGCCTTTGTTTAGAATTTCGGCTAACTTATTTTGATGTGCTGTGTAAAGAATGGTAGTCAACTCCGTTGCCATAATTTTATGAACGGGAGTGTTTAATTCATGTAAAGACTGCTAAATTAAAGCAAACCACACGATCATACTCTTTCAGAAAGAAATTTATTCTGAATCAGACATTCAATATATCCAACTTTCATTCCGGTACAGATTTTGTTTTTTTACAGGTATAACCAAGTTCTTCTATAGCCTTTTTTAACTTCTCCTCAGTTGTCTTAGTCGGGTTATAAACTAGGGTTACTTCTTTTTTCTCCAAATCAACTTTAATATCTTTAACTCCTTTTTCCATTGGAATAGCTTTCTCTATCCTTTCTTTACAACTTTGGCAGTGCATACTGACATTAAATGTAACTTCTTCCGTTTTTTTAATATTCACTTTAATATTCGTTTGAGCATTGATTGCAATCGCGAAAATTAATAAGAATAGTACGAATAATCCTGTTTTTAAATTCATATTCTGATCTTTTTAATATTATAATTTATTGAATGTTAAATATATAGTTAATATTGTTTTCCTAATCTGATTCTTACGCCGGCATAGATTACACGTCCCACTAACGGGCCCCAAATCAGCGAGGCATCAAAACCTTTGACAAATGGATCCTCTGCATTTATAATTGGATTTTTTTGCTTATAGTTCAGAAGATTATCAACACCTACATAAAAATCGAGTCTTTTGGTGTTTTTTGTTATCTGTGTAAACAATACCGGATAAGTAGGCGACTCGGTTGCTACAGTTGTGTAACCTGTCAGACTTGGTATTCGGGTTGGACCATTCAATTGTGCCGTAAAATCAAACAACCATTTCCTGAACTTGGTAGCATAGGCTAAATTAATCAACCCCCTAAACTTTGAAGTCAACGGTTTTTCCAGCAAATAACTTTGATTTCCATCAGAGAGTGTTTCCATGCTGAGATTGTAACGGAAAGCAGCAACCACATCAAACCTTTTAAATGGAGTGAACGAAGCATCAGCCTGCCATGCATCAGCATACGATTTACCGGTTGAATTATAAAAATACACCCGGTTTTTATCCCTGTCTAAATCAATTACAGCCTCGTTTACAAAATTTGTATGAAAATAATCGAGACTTAATGTTAGCTTTTTTGCATCCCAAACAGGGACATAAAAAGTTATATTACCGCCATAATTCCATGCCTTTTCTATTTGTAACCCATTAATGGCATCAATGTCAAATTTTCTTGTTGAAGCCATTAACCCAATATCATCGGCTATGACATTGGGAGCCCGATAACCGCAACCTGCCGAAGCCCGGAAGATAATATTGTCGTTTATATTATACTTTATATTACTGCGAGGGGTAAATAAACGCCCATATTTACTATTATAATCTTCCCGTAATCCGGCTATTAATGTAAAGTTTTTTTCATACGAATAAGTATATTGACCAAACACGCCGGGTACTACTTCTAATCGGGTTAAAGGTGTCAACGGAGTATTATTCTCAGGCAGTTTATCCATAAAGTATGTTCCATAATTGTCATAAAGGAAACTGGCTCCGACTGTATATTGATTATTCGGGCTACCCACGTAAGACGAAAATAAAAGATTACTGTAAAATGAATTCTGAGTGCCATAGTACAGTTTATACGTTTCCGGTGCTCCAAAATAAGAATCCAGTTCATGGTGCGTAAAACTATTTATAATAGCTATGCTTTGACCGGGTTTATCGCCTACAAAAATGCCTGTCTTATTGTAAGCAGTAAAGTCCTTATTAACTATATCAGAAACGAAATATGCATCTGCTTTGTGGCACAAAGGATTCTGACCTCCGTCACTATATTCATATAAGAATTTGATGCCGGTTCTCGATTCAATTCTCTTTTCAGGATTGACATACAACCAACGATTAAAAGCATTAAAAAATTTATTCAAAGGCATACTCATAAAATGGTCGGAATTTCTGTCGAGAACACTAAACGTTGCGGTTGAAGCATGGATTAATAAATTTGTCCACAGGTTTTTCGACACCTTTCTGGCTCCCGTAATATTCATCTCAAATTCATTTACATCATCGGCAAAAAAATCAATGTATAAATCTTCTATTTTGTCGGGTTTTTTAAATTCCAGATTAATTTGTCCTGTAATTGATTCATAGCCATTCACAACCGAAGAAGTTCCTTTTGATATCTGAATTGATTCTAACCAGGAAGCAGGTGTCTGACTCCATCCAAAGCTTGATGCCAAACCTCTCATGGTTGGTATGTTTTCCAACAACATTTGGCTGTATATTCCTGAAAGTCCTAACATTTGAATCCGTTTCGCTCCTGATACGGCATCGGTAAAACCAACAGAAATCGTTGCATTGTTTTCAAAACTTTCCGCAAGGTTACAACAGGCCATTTTCATTAAACCTTTAGTAGTTATAAGTTCACTGACCGAGACATTTAGTTTAGTTAAAGAGACCTCACTTTGCATAGCTTTCACAACAACACCTGACAATTGAACACCTTCTTTTAGTACAAATTCAATACCCTCCACAGTCCCTTTTTCGGCAATTAACAAGCTATCTGCTTTGAAACCGGTAAAAGTGGCCACTAAAAAAGAATCTTTTACACCAGTTCTATCTATTGAGAAAAAACCATCCATATTTGTCACTGTCAATTCACTGCTTCCCGAAAAATGTATATTTGCACTGGTAATAGGTTGTTTATCTCCCTGCTTGTCAATGTAATATACATTTCCGGTCACATTTTCGGCATGCAATACACCAACTGTCAGCAACAGCATGACAATTATAGTTTGTATCCTGTATATATTCGAAAATTTTAAAATCCGAATCATAGGAATAACCATTTCATATATGATTTTTAACTCATTCACCTGATTCATTTATTTTATATAAAATCGTTCTATCTATTTACAACAGAATAAACGCTCACTAAATTGTTCGTAACAGACAGATATTAAATAGCTTCTCCCGGACCCTGAACATTACTTTGTTCAGTTGGATCAACTAATTTTGATGACAGAGGTATACCTGCCAATTGCAATTTTTCTAAAACCCGCCTTCGCAGAATGATAAATTCATCATCATTACGATCCCTTTCGCCTTTTAGATTCACATTAATGATCTCACTAATCTTCCCTGGTCTTGCTGACATGATTACAATTCTATTGCTCAGATAAACAGCTTCATCAACATCATGCGTAACAAGTGCTATAGTGGTTCCTGTTTTTTTCCATATCTTGCGAATAGTATTTTGTAAATCGATACGTGTAAAAGCATCCAACGCACCTAACGGCTCATCTAAAAGCAAAACCTTCGGTTCGTTGATTAACGCTCTGGCAATGGCTACACGCTGAGCCATTCCACCGGAGATTTCGTGAGGATAGGCTTTTTCAAAACCTGTCAACCCAATCATGTCAATATACTCCTTGATATGTCCTCTTTTTTGCTTGAAAATCTTTCTGGCTTTCAGTCCGATGGCGATATTCTCTTCAATCGTCTTCCAGGGGAATAGAGCTGCCTGTTGAAAGACATAACCCCGTTCATATCCCGGTTTGTCGATGAGTTTATTTTCCATAAATAAACTGCCGCTTTGAGGTAAGTCAAGTCCTGCAATTAACCTTAGAAGCGTTGTTTTTCCACATCCACTTGGCCCTATAAACGAAATCAGTTCTCCTTTTCTAATTTCCAAATCAACATTTTGTAAAGCTACCGTTTGTCTTCCGGTAGTATCGTAATAGATTCGACTGACATTACATACTTCAATTAAAACCTGTTCTGTTTGTATACTCATTTTACAATTCCCTTCTTCCAACGTAAAACATAATTGCGAACTATCGTGAGAATGCCTAAAATAATTGAGAATGCAACGGCCATAATAATAATGGAAGCATACACTTTATCATAAGCCGACCATGCTTTTGCCCAGTTAATATACCAACCCAGGCCTGCTTTTGCACCAACCATTTCCGATACGATTAATGTTAGAAAGGCGAATCCTGTTGCAGTTGAGATACCTGTAAAAATATCGGGTACTGCATTAGGTATAGCTATGTGGAACAGTAAAAAGCTCTCTTTGGCACCTAATGTTTTAGCCACCTCATAGTAAACCTTTGGGGTTGATGAGATTCCGGTTGAAACCATAAAAGCCACCGAAAACCACGAAGCTATTGCAATCAAAAAGACTCCTGCAGAATAACTGTCAGGAAATATAACTATCGCAACAGGAATCCATGCTACTGCCGGAATCACTCCTGTAACTTTGATAACCGGGAAAAGCCAGTAATTCCACTGCCTGTTCCATCCTATCAGAATGCCTGTCACAATACCTAACACAATTCCCGAAATCAACCCCACGAAAAAAAGACGCATGGAATAATAGGTGCTCAACAGGAGGATTTCTCTTTCTGTGAAAATCACATTAATGATTTGAGCCGGTCCCGGGAAAAAAGGAATTTGAAAAAATCCGCTTTTTGTAGAAAGCAAATCCCATATTGCCAGTGCAATTCCGACAGCAAAAAAGAATTGCGATTTTTGATACAATATTTTCCGAAGAGAATCTACAGAGATTGACACAACCCACATAACTAATAAGACTATGATAAATCCACTTAAAAAGACCTGATAGGGTAAATTAGTAACTACCTGCACATTTGGAATAAATATACTGACGGCCAATGCAAATACCACTGTTATGACAGATGCAAAGAACCAGGTTTTTGATTTTGGTTTCCAGTAAATGTTGACATCAACATCCGAAACCACTTGTTTTATTTTAATTCTCTTTTCCAAAACTACATCTCCTTTTTTTAATGAGAAACCATTGATCCATCTTGTGAATTACCCATACTACCCATATTACCCATGTTGCTATTATCAGTTGTTTCACGACCGTTTTCAGTTTCAACAGGTAACTCGAAATACAGATTATCTACAAATTTCTGAGTATTCAGAGTTTTAGGTAAGAAACCGGTTTTTTTCAATTGGTCGGTAAAATACAAAGCATCTATTTTTGCTTTATGTCGGGTACCTGCATTATGACATGAGTGATATTTATAGCTTTTAATCAATTCAGTAATTAATTCAGGATCATCACAGGCAACATATTTCTTCTGAATCATTATTTTAGCTGTTTCTTCAGGATGTTTCGTAATCCACTCACTCGACTTCTCAAGCGCTTTTAAAATAGCCTTAATTCGTGCGGGGTTTTCTCTAAGTTGCTTGCCCGAAGCATACAGAAAGCAACAATACCTTCCTTTAAACAAGGGATGTGTACCAATGTCGCATAACACCCTGTATCCTTTTTTCACGGCTAATGTTGCAAACGGGTCCCACAATGCAATGGCATCTAATTGTCCTCTTTCGGCTACTCCCATCAACTGTTCGAGGGGGTAAGGAAGCCATGTGACCCCTTTAATTGGATCTATACCATTATTGGCCAGATACACACTTGTGATAGCCATAGGAGTTCCTCCAATTTCATCAACGCCAATCCGTTTATGGTCCAGATCCTTTGCTTCCTTAATAGGTGACCCCGGAGGTGCTAAAAGTTTAATACATCCTTCATGCAATCCGGCAATAAGCTTAATATCTAATCCTTCGTAAGCTGAAGGGAAAAACTGAAAGTCGCCCATAGCTACCGGATACTTACCACTTGCCAGACCTGTTTTGTTTGTTTCAAAAGTTCCGGCCACAAGCGTAACATCAAGGCCTTCGGCTTCATAGAACCCTTTTTCTTTGGCAATATAGCAGGGAGCGGCACAGGCACCTCCACCGAGTGCCTGAATTTCTATTTTACCTAAAGGAAACCTGGCACTTGCATCTTTGGTTTTACTTGCATTATTGCAGCTCGTGCAAAGAATCACGAACAGTAAAAGAGCTACTGGAATCTTATTCAATTTTAAAATCATCATTTGTTTTTATATTGAGTTATTAATAAAAATCATAAAATATGAATTACTAAACTAATGAAAATATTCCGGCCTTTGCGGGGGATATTATTCCAATCGGCATAGGTAGAGTATCTTCTGTCAAAAATATTCTCCACCCCCGTTTTTAGATTGGCGATATTATTATTAAAGTAAATATCGTATCCTGCCGACACGTTGAAAATGGAGTATGCCGGAGTTTCATCTTCGCCATATTCCGGACTGTACTTATATTGTTTGGTCGCCCCCTGCCATTCAAACGCCCCGGAGATTTTTTTCCTAAGGAATTCGACCGATGATGAGTACGAAAATGGGGCAATCAAAGGCAACGCATTATGATTATTATCTTCTCCCAGACTGAATGCTACCCGATTCACCCAGTGAAAATACCTCAGGAAAAGAACTTTTGTATCCAGATTTGTATTTAAGATGGTAGCATGAGGAAGATTCTCATATACTTTTACTCCCGTAGCGCCAATAGTCATTGACGAAAAAGATTTATCTGGTTTTCCGATAATATAGTTTGAGAAATAGAAATACGAACCTTCAAGATTTATACTGTACCGGGGTTTCGTCAACGTAAGACCTAAATCACCTTCTGCCGATGATTCATTCTTTAACAGCGGATTACCGATATAATCATAATTATCGAAGCTGTTGAACAAATAAAATCCATACGCTTCGGTAGGCGAAGGTGCCCGGTTACCATATCCTACGCCTGCCTTCAGTTCTATATCTTTGAGGTAATGAGTATATTTTTCATTTACATTCCACAAAAAACGATTTTGAAACTGAGTCATTTCAGGATAATACAACAGCAAGGTATTAAACCCTGAATTGCTTTCCACAGCATCCCGCTGGAATGAAAGTTTAGAGGTAAACTGCAGTGTATTTCTTAAGTCCAGTACATATTTATCATCCAGTGAAATACCCGAATTGAGTGTCCGCACATCAGGCCACGTGTACATAAACATTGATTTGTCAGCCTTATTGAAGGGATACATGGTCATTTCGGCCAATGATTGATTGTAATATGTATCGTTACTCACTACGAAATTATTTTCTCCTATCTTTCCGTTTAGCATAGTATAATATCCTCCGGTACGGCTTTTACCCGGCATATCCATATGCATAATTACATACGGTCGTTTGGTATCATCCATAATATGCGTTATGTCGTTGTAATACACCTTGGTTTCCCAATTTGTGAAAACATCCGAAATGCTATCCTGCCTGTAACTCAGCGAAGTAATAAATCCTTTTGCCGATTTCACATCCATAGTCAAAGCAGGGTATCCTACATTGGAAGCAACATCATAGATGATCGTTCCTTCCAGAATATTATGATTGCTCAACTTGTAACCTGCATTCGTAAAAAGGTTCACTTTCTCAAATTGTGAGAAATCCACCTTTTCGTTACCACCGGCCCGATAATCATCGCTTTTACGGTAAAAAGCCCCGGAGTTCACATAAAAGGATGGGGTCGACCAGGCTAATCCTGCACCAAGAACACTGTAATTCCCGTTTGTTTCGTAAGCCGAATTCAACGTCAGACTTAATTTTTGGGAGTGGAATCCTGCTTTCTGAAGTGTAAGATCTATACCTCCGCCTATACTGTTCGTTCCATGCATATTCCCGGCCAGTCCGGACCCTAAATGTATATTATTCAGATTCAGAATCTCCACATACGAAGTAACCGGATCCATCTTATCGGTACAGGCACAGAAAATCTTCATTCCATCAATCGTAACAGATATCCGTTCGGTTGCCATATTATTGATGGTCGGCTCCCAGGCATAAGCTCCCCTTTTAATCATATTTACTTTTGATAACTTTTGTAAGTGTTCGTCAATTGAGGATAAAGGTTTGGTATCATCGATGGAGTCCAAACCTGTTTTCCCTGTTACTACCACTTCTTTTAATTGCAAATTCATTGTTGAATCAGCACTCTCTTGTGAATACATGAGAGCGCATAATCCAAAACAGAATCCTATACAAAGAAGTGCTTTTCTCATAGCTGTTCTAAAATTCAATTTCAAAATAAATACTGCTTGCTGTTGTTGTGCTGGTTATTGAATCACCTTTTAGTATCGTATTGCCGGCATCCCGAACAATCAGATTTACTTTCCAGTATCCGGTCATAGTCATATTCAACTTTCCTTTATAAATTCCTGTTGTAGAATCATACGTAAGATTGACATTGCTCGGAGAAGTATGGTTATCCATATCCGGCATTCTCGGATCAATTTGTATAATATCGGTTACCACCTGATTAAAAGTCAACATATCCACTTTTTTGTAGAGATAGGCAGTAATATCATTTGTTCCTACCTGAGGAGCAGTCGGCTCGACCAATGCCAGAAAATAACTTAAATTATCCGAGCCGATAAAACTTTGGTAACGAACCCTGCCCGTTGGGTTATTAACCGTTAATCTATTCGCAGCTGAGACTATTGTGTCAGTACCATTCGTGTAGTCGTAGGTTATTTCCCAGTAATCAACATCGTCACTGGCCATGATGAATATGAAATAGCCTTTATACAGCGTGTTGGTATTCGCAACTTTGCTTATGGCTGAATACGGACAGGCATGGCTGATTGAACCCATATGCATCAGTGGCTTCCAGGATAAAGTTGCATCTTCCACGTAATTGCCGGTTAGGTTATTTTTCAGTTGGATATAAACCTCATTATAGCCTACAACCAGATTACCTGTATCTTTTTTATAGATATAGAATGTATAATCTCCCTGCGTAAATTCCTGCAATTTTTGTAAACCGGCTACTTCATCTGCAGGAGTTATAACTTTAACATCAACGTCCTTTTTACAGGAAGTCAGAAAAACCGTAGAACACAGTATTAAAAAGAAAAACTGTCTGTAATTATTTATTATTAACCTCATATTTTTTTTTATTATGCGTCCAACCGGAAAAGAAAACGGTTGGACGCCTGATTCTGATTTGATGATTCCTTACTCTTTTATAAAACGAGACACAAAAACATCATTTAATAATATTACTTTAAGGATATAATTGCCCGTTGGTAAATCTCTGATATCAACAGATAAAGTTGAAGTTGCATCCGCATTCTTGATTAATTTTACAATTTCCCCTTGTAAATTTAAAATTTGGATATTTGCTTCTGAATTGATTGTAGTCGGCAAATCAAAGCTAATCTTATCGGTTGATGGATTGGGATACACATTAATTTTTTTATTTCCACGGATTTCAACGATATTAGTAGTGAGTTGCGTTCCCGAAAATGCCAGATTGTCAACATATAAAAAATCTTTATTTGTTGGAGTAAGACTACTTGCTGACAAAGTTATAACACATGAGTCAGGATAATTTGCATTATCAACATAAGTAAGCGGAAGAGTAAAGGCATTCCAACTCATTTTCATTCCCGGCAAACTATAATGAACACTGGCAATTGTATCTCTCATATTCATTGATGCATCCCAACGGGTTAGTTGAACATCAATGTAGCCTGCGTTAATTACACCTTTTGCCGAGAATACCATGTATTGCCAGTTGCCTGTCAAATTTGCAGGGCGTTGGTTAAATGCAAAACCGCTTACAGGCTGTAAGGTTGTTTTGTTAATTGTCCGGCTGACTGCAATACCCGGCACTACTCCCACTCCGCTAATGCTCTTACTGGTAAGTTTAAGGTAATACGAACCCGAAACTCCGGGAGTTCCTTGTTCGCAGGTATAAATTCCGGTTGAGGTTGTTGTGCTATTTATATTATCCCATGATGCAGGGATTTCGTAACTAACGGAACCTGACCAGTTTTCGAAACCGGAGTTTGGAATTTGTGATAAAGTTCCATCGGTAGTTACTGTTCCCGAAAATGCGAGATGATCAACATATAAAAAATCATTTTCAATTGGTGTAGTGCTACTTGCCGATAGGGTTATAACGCAACTGTCTGGATAATTTACATTATCAACATAAGTAAGAGGTAGTGAGAAGCTCTCCCAATTCATAATCATATCAGGCAAACTGTAATGAACACCGGCAATGGTATCTCTCTTATTTTTTGATGCATCCCAACGGGTAAGTTTCACATCCACGTAACCGGCATTCGTTGTATCAGTGGAGAATACCATGTATTGCCAGTTGCCTGTTAAGCTTGCAGGGCGTTGATTGAATGCGAAACCGCTTACAGGCTGCAAGGTCGTTTTATTAAGTATTCCGCTGACTGCAATTCCCGGCACTACACCAATACCCGGCACTGTTTTGGTTGTAAGCTTCAGGGAAGAGGTCCCGGCAGTTCCCGCAGCGCCGGGTGTTCCTTGTTCGCAAGTGTAAACAGAAGAAGCAGATGTTACACTATTCAGGTTATCCCATGATGCAGGACTATTATAACTTCCTTTATTTATCCAGTTTTCAAAACCGGAATTGGGAATTAGAGTTATAACAGGAGCAACCGTTCCTGTAAATGCCAGATCATCAATATATAAAAAATCTTTATTCGTTGGTGTGGTACTACTTGCCGAAAGAGTTATAATACATGAGTCAGGATAATTTATACTATCACCGTAAGCAAGAGGTATTGAGAAGGCATTCCAACTCATTTTCATCCCCGGCAAACTATAATGAAAACCGGCAATAGTATCTCTCATATTCATTGATGCATCCCAACGGGTTAGTTGTACATCAATGTAACCTGCATTAATTACACCTTTCGCCGAGAATACCATGTATTGCCAGTTACCTGTCAGGTTTGCAGGGCGTTGGTTGAAAGCAAAACCGCTTATAGGTTTCAAGGTCGTTATATTTAGTTTTCCGCTGACTGCAATCCCGGGAACAACTCCTTGTCCGGTGACTGTTTTACTGGTAAGCTTAATGAAATATGTTCCTGCAACACCTGTAGCGCCCGGAGTTCCTTTTTCTGAAGTGTAAACGGATGATCCGGCAGTGGTACTATTTAAGTTATCCCATGAGTCCAGGATATCGTAGCTTACGGAGCTGGTCCAGTTTTCAAAATCCGAATTCGGAATTTGTGCATGAACTATTGCACATGCAAATATTAAAAAAAATGTTATGTATATTTTTGTTTTCATTTTATTTGAAGATTCATAAATACTCCTGTTTTTGATTACTTTTTTTGATATGACTTTCATCTCTTCAAAAACAATTATGTTTAAAGGGTCGACCATTACCATCTCCTATTACACAAACGGTATGCACACAATAATTTTACCCGGAATTTTCCGTAAATACTATATTATAAATATTCTTTACAATACATTATTTTTTAGGATAAGTTCAAATCATTGTGAAAAGAGAAGAAAGTTTTAAATAAAAAATGAATCCGGTTTAGGAGGCACAAAAATTACATTAGCAAATCTTAGAGTCTTGACTTTTACTGTGACGGCAATTGACAGTATTACAATTTCGATTGGATTGGGAATAATAGAAGAAGAACACAGGAAGTCTTCCTGCACATTTTTTTGAGTTTTGCTATTATTATTTTCATTGGCATTGTTATTTTCATCAGTTGCCTTGATTTGTTTTTTTAAGAAACATTTTCCCTGGCAACAGTTATCTTTCAAATCTCTGTTAACACATAAATTTTTTGCAATGTAATCTTTGAAAAGATTATACTGAATATATGGTATCTGATATCTGCCGATATTAAATACCATTACAAACAATAGTGTAAAAGCAAAAATCCTGTGTTTTAAAATCATTATTTATTTCGATAGTCGTTAATTGGCATTAAATTGTAAATTGTAAATGAATAAATTGTACATCATTTAACCGGTTTCCAGATATAGATATCATGAATTCGAATTGCATGATTTATATTACTTTCATTTATGATTGGCACACCACTGTTCTTTTCTGACTTAAATCTGAGAGTCACATTGGTTGAATTAATTTTTACTGTAAACTTTTGTCCTTTTAACGGATCGTCCGGAACATAGGTTCCAACTTTAACCGTATCTATGTCACCATCTCCTTTTTTCCACAACGAAACACCGGCTTCATAAGTATTGGATGAACTGTAAGAATACGAGACTGTGAATTCTACATAGGAGACAGAAGGTAAAGGAGATGTTTCAAGATATCCTTTTGAGTAGTGACCACAAGTATAATATACAGGACATTGAAGTGCCACATAACCTGTACTGACTTCTGAAGTTGCCGTAGAGGTTCCATCAGGATTGCCACATTCCGGGTTGACGGCAAAATCAATCAGAGAATAGTCCACCTTCAATGTATCGTATATAACTGAAACAGTTGTAGGAAAGAATGATACTAATCCTGCACTTCTCATTAAATCGGTTTCACAATCTTGTAAAGTTGGCGACAAATAATATTCCCGTGGCCATTTTTGAAAATTTTCATGAAATACTAATAAACCTTTAATTGAATCGGGAATAGTATCAATATTCGTATTGACAATAGTAACCGGAATATCAACAAGTCCATCTTCAGGAATAACAGTCTTACAGGAGTGCATACCTAATGATATGACTACTATTGCAAGGCTAATATTTAATTTTTCTGTAAAAAGCATGGAAATATGTTGTTAAAAATACATTTTCAAATTTAGAAACCGGATTGTGCAAATTTCAGACAGATAGTACTCAGAATACTATCTGACGTGAAACCTGCACAATTCAATTAGTATTTATTATTGATAACTCGCATCGTAAGCCGCAGCGGTTGATCCGTCAAAACCGTAATTCTGCCACAAGTTCGGATTAAGATCACGTTCCGACTGAGGAATAGCAAAACGATAATTCTTAACTGAAACATTGGCTTTCAATTTTACTTGCGGATCAGTTGCTTTTGCTGCTACCGCTTTCACTGTTTTCACAAGGATTTTCCAACGTACCAGATTGAACCATCGTTGCTGTTCGTACGTAAATTCATGAAGTGTCTCAGTCCGTAACGAATCTCTGAATTGTTCGTAGTTAAGGTTTTTAAAGTCAAAAGCATCGGCAGATAAGTTATTGCTTTCAATGTATTTTTTGTATGCCCTTCTGCGAACCTGATTGATAGCGTTATATGCATCCGCTGTAGGAGCCCCGTTCAACTCGTTTAAAGCTTCTGCTTTGGTCAGTAATACATCGGCATACCGAAGGATAGTCCTGTCTATTTGGCGTGTTGAAGCACTTGTATTAATATTTAACGTGTCTATGTATTTACGGTAACGGGGTAAAAGGAACGTAAATACACTGTTGGTATTCGGGTTAAATAAGTATTTAGCATACGTACCGCTTTTCCGTTGGTCACGACTATCCCAACTGTCATAGAATTGAATTGTGTCTGAAAGTATCAGGTGCGGAGTTTCCTGTGAGAAACCGGTAACAAAAGCACAATGACATAAGTGATTGAAACCATCGCCGGGGGCAAACTGATTGATCAGATGGTCTGCTACAAATATATTTTCAACACCATCATTCCTCATACTGGTATTCCAGTTATCAAGGAAATTGTCATGCAATGAATAACCTGTTACGCTATTAGCTGCATCGATTGCGTTTTGATATTTTGCCTGAACTTCCGCAGGAGTACCTCCCGAAGTTTGGGCCCATGTCAGATAAGTTTTGGCTAGTAATGCATAGGCAGCTCCTTGTGTTGCACGTCCCTGATCGGTTGAAATTGAATATGATGCCGGCAAGGCTGTTGCATCTGTCAGGTCTTTCACAATTTGTGTATATACTGCATCTACAGAGGCTCTGACCGGTTTAGCACCTTCACTTGCGTGTAAAACCAATGGAACATCACCCCAAAGCTGAACGATATAGTAATAATACAACGCCCTGAGGAATTTAGCCTCGTTAATTGTTCTGGTTTTCACGGATGCAGTGATGGTTGTTGCAATTGACAATTTATCAACCACATCATTGGAGGTTGTCACACCGGAATATAAGAGTGACCACACATAGGAGATATCACCATTGGAAGGACCTGCCTGATAGGTACCAATTGGAGCACCTGCGGATGTTACCGCCTCACCGCACTGTGTTTCATCACCGGGTAAATCGACCATATAAGCGATACTCGAGCTAAACAAATAATTAGAAATGTATGCACCATTTGCTAATGCTACTGCATCATTGTCGGTGGCAGGAAAGTTACCACTGGCAAGCGATCCTACAGGGGTAACATCCAGGCTGTTGCATGATGCAAAAGTTATAAGGATGGCGGAAAGTATAGATATGAATAATATTTTTTTCATCGTTGTGATATTTTAAATTAAACTATTTTAGTTGGCAAATAATTGATTTACAATGTAACGCTTGCACCAATATTAAATCCAATGGATGAAGGATATGCACCTAAATCAATGCCCTGATATAGACTGTTTGTTTCGTCACCTCCGTAGCGAGATGCTTCAGGATCTAATCCTTTGTATTTCGTGAATGTCAATAAGTTCTGTGCAGAAAGGAAGATTCTTAACTTTGAATCTTTATTCTGAGTTATTTTGAATGGAAAAGTAAAACCAACTGTTAAATTCTTCAGCTTTAAAAAAGAAGCATCTTCGATATAACGGCTATCGAGAACGATTTGTGAAGTTTCTACTGCGCGGGGCACTGTTGTAGACGGATTAGTGGGTGTCCACCGATCAGCAACAATTGCAGCAGAATTGTAACTGCTTGAAGTTGTTTCAAGATTCTGACGGAGGGCATTGTATAGTTTGTTTCCCTGACTGCCCTGGAACAATACCGATACATCAAAGCTTTTGTAATTGAATGTAGTTGAAAAACCGTAGGTGAAATCAGGTTGTGAATTTCCTAATACAACTTTATCTGCTTCTGTAATCTGACCATCATGATTCTGGTCAACATATTTTGGGTCACCCGGCTGTACAGCCTGAGAAAACCAACTTGGTACAGCTACTTTTGATAAATCATCCCCTTTCTGAACCACACCGGCAAACTGATAACCATAGAAAGAACCTAATGGCTGACCAACTTTCACAATCAACGGTAAAATTGTTGAAAGTGGAACTGAACTGTTGGAGGCATCAAAGGTTGGTAAGAAAAAGTTTACTCCTGTACCCAGGCTGGTAACTTCATTGACATTGTGAGCAATATTTGCCGAGACAGTCCAGTTTACATTCTTTGACTTCAGGATGGAACCATTGACAGCAAATTCAATACCCTTATTTGAAACACTACCTACATTTTCCAACTGTGTGCTGAATCCGGTAGTTGCGGCAACAGGGATGTTTACCAACAAATTGGATGTGTTTTTGTCGTAAACATCGAGCACAAAACTCAATCTGTCATTCCATAAACCCAAATCAGTTCCGATATTGTACTGGCTGGTAGTTTCCCATTTCAGATTTGGATTTGCTGCATTATTTTGTGTATAAGCAGTTACTAACGAGTTCCCGAAGGAATAAGATGATGCACCATAAGTAGCTAAATATTTATAGTCGCCAATTTCCTGGTTTCCGACAGTACCACCGCTTACACGAAGTTTAAAATTACTAATGTCTTTGCTTTTGAAAAATGGTTCCTGATTGATGTTCCAGGATAAACCTAATGAAGGAAAATAACCCCATCTGTGATCTTCGGCAAAGCGGGATGAACCATCCGCTCTAAGAGTTGCAGTTAAATTATATCTTTCTTTGAATGAATAATTCACCCTCCCAATATATGAATTCAATACAGATTCAGATCCTCCCGACGTAGGCGATCCATACACAGAACCGGCAGCGAGGTCGTTATACGTCAATGACTCATTCGAAAAATTGGTTGAAGTGGCAGTGGCATATTCAATGGTAGATTTTTGTGTTGTGTAACCAACAAGTGCATCGATCGAATGATCATTAAATGTTTTGTTGTAATTCAGTGTAAATGCCGATTGCCAGGTATCCGATTCTTTAAACCCGACGGAGCCCAGTCCGTTTACCAATAATCCAATGGCAGATGTCGAAGGGGCATAAAAGTCTTGTTTCGTACTGTTTAAATCGGCCCCTAGAACAACTTTTGCAACCAACGATGGAAGGATAGTATAATTGGCGAAAAAATTACCGATTACATTGGTCAGTTTTGTAATGGCTTGTGTATTGACAATATCTGAGATGGGGTTTACCGTAAAGGTTCCGTATCTTAAATCGCTTGTTTCATAAGGATTGGAATAATTAAAACTTCCTTCCGGATTATTCACGCTAACTAATGGCGAGGTTCTGAGGGCTAAATCAAAAGGTCCCGATGCCCGGCCTCCGATAGCTAAGGTTCCATAGTTTGTCAATCCGTTCTGATCGGAACTACTGCCACTGGCATTTAACCCGATATTAAATGATTTCGAAACCTTCCTGTCAATGTTCACACGTGCACCTATTTTATCGTAATCGGTATTTTTTACGATACCGGTCTGATCGGTATAATTTCCCGAAACCAGATAGCGTGTTTTTTCATCACCGCCACTAATCGTCAACTGATGATTTTGAGAATGTCCAGTCTGAAGTGCAGCACCCTGCCAGTCTGCACCCTGTCCCAGACTATTAATCTGGGCATCGGTAAAGCCTGTTTCACCTTCTTGTCCTTTCAGTTCTGTATAAAGTTGTGCCCATTGTTTTGCATCCAGCAGATCAAGTTTTTTACGAACAGTTTGTGTACCGAAAGTAGTCTGATAAGTAATGTTATTCTTCCCTTTTTCTCCTTTTTTTGTTGTGATAATGATGACTCCATTTGCACCTCTCGAACCATAAATAGCGGTAGCGGAGACATCCTTCAACACTTCGATCGATTCAATATCGCTTTCATTAATACTTGCAAGAGGATTCAGGCCTCCATCAAAGCTTCCTGCTCCGGTACGGGTAGCACTGTTGTCGTTATACAAAATGTACCCATCAATTACATACAAGGGCTCATTTCCACCTGTAATGGAATTACCACCACGAATACGAAGGGTTGAAGTTGAACCGGGTTGCCCTGAACTTTGAGTTACATTTAAACCGGCTACAGCGCCACCAAGTGCATTATCAAACGAAGTGGTAGACTGTTTGAGGTAAGAGTCCGGAATGGTTGAAATAGCACCGGTAAGTTCCTTTCGTTTTTGAGCGCCGTAACCAACCACAACTACCTCATTCAATGAATTAATATCCTGTGAAAGAGAAATAGTAATAGGATCTGTGTACTCGTAAACGTCAATTTCCTGCTCCTTGTACCCTACATAATTAATAACCAGCGTAGCAGGTAATTTACTAACATTAAGAATAAAACTTCCGTTTGTATTCGTTACAGCAACAGTTTGTTCTCCCTTTGCTTGTCCTTTAATTTTAATATTTGCACCAATAACAACTTCATCGGTTTTTTCATCAAATACTTTACCCTTTAAAACAATTTTCTGTTGTTGAGCGTTAAGTATGAAAGATGAAATCATTAAAAAAGTTAAGAGCGTTGTTTTTTGCAAAAATAGACTTCGTTTTTTTATTTTTTTTAATACTTTTGTCATGACTCTAATTCTTTAGTGTTAAGTGTCCTTGAAGCCAATTGCCGTCGGAATAGAGGACACTTTTTTGTTTTTAAATTATGTTTGAATAAAACTTTTTATAGATCTTCCTGCCTGAAAGTATAGTTAAAAGCAAAGAAGGTTACATGTTACTCCAACAATAATAGCTGCTGTAAATTCCAAGAATGGAATATCTTTTTCTCTGTTTGTGAAATGTTTTTTCTCTCATTGTTGATATAATTTGATGTAATTAATATTCACTGATCCTTCTTTTTTTAATCTTAATTGAAACTTTGATATACACTTGTAAAAATATCTTCCATCAGCTTCAATCCTCCGTGATAACCGACATAGCTGCTGTGAAGGATAACTTTTTCTTTAATTGGAACACTGATACAAAGGAAATTGCCATCCAGTTCCCGGGCAATATTCTTTTCGAAAATGCTGCCAATAATTAATGGGGCACCGGCAAAGTCTTCCTGTTTTATTTGTTCGTGTATCAGATAGCCGTCGGTCGAAAAAACAACATTGGCTTCAATACCGAAACTAAAATCCTTAAAGTATTCAATAATTCTTGCCTGATGTTCTTCAGGAACACCTTCAGTAATAAACTGAGTAGTTGGCATAAGACCCAAATCATTAACAAGAAATTTTGAAAAGGCCAGTGCATTAGCCGCATCAGTCACTGTGGTAAACATTTTCGAAGCGGTACGGTTTTCGAAGAAAATATCTACCGAACGCTCCAGGTAAAAGTAATATTCTTTCTCATGTTTTTCAATAAGGTCATCAATATGTCTTTGATCAACACCGGCAAATTCACCAACAGCCCGTAAGAAGGCAGATGTCTCATGCGCCCCTATTGGTAATACAGGATAATGAAGGTATGGGGTCCCAAATGTCTTCTTCAACAACTTCACATTTTCCAGGCCTACCCAGGGCGAAACCAACAGATTAAATTCTGCCATAGGCACTTTATCCAGATTTTCTATACCGCGAAATTCACCGAAAATACTGTTTGGTGTCAAACCTAACTCACGTACCAGGTTTTCCAACTCACGTATGTTTCCTAACCAATGCGGATCGAAGGAAGGAACTGAAGCCCAGATATTAACTAATCCGGCTTTCTTTTCTCCTTTGGGTAAGCGCGTCAGATACTGATTGATTATGCCGGTTACCACCCATTCGTGACCTTCTATATTCGTTCCTTTAAATCCGGCAGTAGGTACTGAAATAACAGGTTTTTCAGCATCTCTGAATTCACTGACCACCTGATCAATGTCATCTCCGACTATTTCTGTTGTACAGCCTGACAGCACAACAAAGAGGTCTCCATCCATTACTTTGAGAGAATTTTCAATCACATCGTGTAATTTGCCTTCACCACCAAAAACAACTTCTGTTTCGCCGATATTCGTACATGGATAGGTTTGAGGATTCAGGTAACCCGAATCACCGGTTGTTCCTGCAAGGCACCCTGCCAGCTTTCCGGCGCACCCGGGACCTGCATGGATCACTGGAATTGCCCTGTAGATTGCTTGCACTGTTTGCATGGCACCGAGTGCACAAACATAGCGTGGTTCATCTAAAATTTTTGTCATTCTATTATTAATTATGTTGTTTCAAGTAAAAATGCATCCGAAGGTTGTTTCATCCACCAATTGGTATACGGAAGCCGGACATGTTTTGCCAGGTTCGTTGAGAAACTGCGGTTTATGATAATATTCAGAAGGGTTTGTGCGAAACGTAAGGTTCCTTTGTAACCGAATGAATTATATTCATCATAGACACAATAGGCGGGAATTCCTAACTTCATGGCCCAGACTGTAGAACCCGGATGACGTGAAATAAATACGTCCGGATTTACTCTGTTTAACGTATTCATAAATTCGAAGTTTTGCAGGTCATTCACCGAATAAGAAAAATTATTGGGCGAATTATCCATAAGGTATTGCAGGCCTGCCGGACGCAAACCGTCATCATATTCCGTATCTAAATGCCATGCAGAGACATGTTCCACAACTAGTCCGAACTCCTGCAAAATACGGGTGTAATTGGCTCCAAATCCGGGGCCCATAGCGATCATTGCACGCTTGCCGCGGAGTTGTTCTTTAATTATCTCCAGTTTAGGCAGATAAAGTTCAGCTTCATCCTTCAGATATTCTTCAATTTCAGCTTCTTTGCCCACCAGTTTAGCCAACTTCCGTGCATAATCATTATATCCGACTATACCATGAGGTGGCAACGAGCGGATAAAAGGTACACCGTAAGCCTTTTCAAGTCCGATTCCCAGATAAGAGCCCAATGTGCTACATGTAGTTACTGTTGCCACAGCTTCCGAAAGATGTTCCAGTTCTTCAACCGATACTGATGCAGGAAGATATGTCGGTTCTAATCCAAGAATATCGAACAAACGCTTAATATCTGCACGTGTGTTCCACGCCAGGCCTTGTGTAAAACCGTAAATATTTACTTTATTGGTTTTTTTTACAGGCGGTTTTACAATGTATTTAAGGATAGCATGTTGAGCCAGATCAAATCCTGTAGCCCATATTTGCGATTTAAAGCCTTCGCAATGAATAGGAGCAATCGGAATATTTATCTCTTCACTTAAATCATCCAGAACACCATCCAAATCTTCGCCTATCACACCGCTTACGCAGGACGCGCCGATAAAAATAACTTTTGGATGATAACGGTGGTAAGTTTCACGGATCACATCTTTCAGATTGTCTGTTGCACCTAAAATAGTGTCAGCTTCATTCATATCCGTGCAGGTATATGCAAAATGGTCCCTGTTTTTGCCCAACGCTGTGGCCAGCAAATTATAGCCGCTGGATATTCCCATAGCCGTTGCAGCACATCCCGAAGGTCCGTGATGAACAATGGCTGCATCGTTAATGCCTGACAATTGCCCCAGTGCACAGGTTGAAGAACAACTGGAAGCCTGTGAAAAACATCTTTTCCTGTCGCTTAAACAACCGCTACAAGTTTGGTCTTTCAAATCATTCAGTGTCCCTGAATATCCTGTTATTGATTCTAAGCGGGATTCACGTGAATCACACACACTATTTTTTAAATCTACTGCCATAATATGATTTCTTAAATGATATTATTTTTGAAATATCATGAGTTGTTTTTATTGAATTTATTATTTTACAAAATCATTCTTCAATGGGATTCTTTTTTCACAAAATTTTAATTCTACTGTTTTGTCTTTTTAAAAGGGTCATGAATATAAAGTTCAACGAAAAATCGACAGCAAAACTTTTAATTCCATTTATATAAAGATATCTGATAGCTCTTTCACCTATCTTCAGGACAAAAACTGCTTTACAATCTTTCAGTAAAATTGTCACTCTTTCAAAATGAGCATCCGATTGAGCCTTCTCAGCAAGGTCAATTGTTACTTCCCGATCTTCAATAAAATCAACATGTCCTTCTGTTATTTCATAAATAAGAAAATTCCCGGCCTGTCCAAAGTGTTGATTTACGGATTCTCCATCACTGCTTGCTATTGCTATTCTGTATGACATATGCTGATATTTTATGAACAACCTTTACCTGCACCTGAACAACTTCCTCCGACGCCACAATTGCCGGCCAGTCTCAACGATGCCTGAGGAATGGCTTTACCAAAGAAAAGAGCTTCTACATGCTTTTGCACCAATCCGTCGACAGCTTCAACAAATAATCCTTTTCCTCTTAATAGTTCAAGGGGTGTCGGCCCGATTCCATTCACTAACAAAGCCGCACAATCCGATAAAGTATCTGAGATATCATTCCATCGGTTATTTCCGGTAAAAACGACAGTCCTTTTTTCAAACAATTCAACATTGCCTTTATGTAACCGATAAATCCTTAAATCAGAGACTTCTCCCAAATGCTGGTTTATAGATACACCATCAGTACTGGTAACAGCAATATAAGGTTTTTCAACAAAGGATAACTTATTCTCCTGAGTGGTATATTGTTTTATTTCAGCACTTTTGTCATCTCCCAAAAGACCTACCGCATCGGCACGACACCGCGCACAATGAGTCATTTGCTTTATGTGCACTGATGTCTTTGCTCTTACTGTACGCATAGTTGAAGCAGAAGGCTCGTATAATATTCCGAAAGGAGTTCCTTCAACAGGAATGAGTGGAATACAATTCTGCACATCGGCACCAAGTCTGGCAACATATTCAGCAATCTCGTGTACATGATGTTCATTCACCCGTGGGACGACCACAGTATTTATTTTTACCGTTATACCGCAATGTTTAAGCAATTTAATCGACTCGGTCTGCCTTTGCAGCAATAGAGTTGCACCTTCGACTCCGAAATAGGTTTTCTTTTCATAATGAACCCACTCATAAATCTGTGAGCCTATTACCGGGTCAACGGCATTGACTGTAATCGTTACATGGGATACATTCAGCTCTGCCAGACGGGGTATATATTCTAAAATGGAAAGTCCGTTTGATGAAATACACAACAGCTTTTCAGGATACCGGGCATGTACCAGTTCGAGCGTTTCCATGGTTTCCTTAGGATTTGCAAAAGGATCACCCGGACCGGCAATACCTACCACAGCCAGATTGGAAACTTTTTGATCTATCTTTTCCAGATAGTCTAAAACCTGTGAAGGTTTTAATACCCAGGTAGTTACTCCCGGACGACTCTCGTTGGTACAATCAAATTTACGGTCACAAAAATTACATTGCACATTACATCTTGGAGCTACCGGTAAATGTATTCGTCCTGTTTTATGCCTTACTTCAGAATTAAAGCAGGGATGATTGTAAATATCCATATAATGTTTTTATCAATGATACTTTCCGAAAATGAATTAAACAGAAAATGCTAAACGCTATATGCATTAATTTACAAGCACTTTCTCTTTTATGACACTTTCGATGATTTGTTTTTCAACTTTATCAAATGCCTGTTTTAAATCGTCAATTAAATCATTGACATCTTCCAGACCTATTGATAAACGAACAGTCTCAAGTTTAACACCTGCTGCTTTTTGTTCTTCTTCAGTAAGTTCTCCATGGGTTGTGCGGGCTGAGTTAATAACTAATGAACGGGCATCACCTACATTGGCATGGTAAGAGAATAACTCCAGACTGTCGATAAATTTATTCGTTTCCTCTTCAGTACCGTTAAATCCGAACGAAAATGTTCCTCCGGCACCTTTTGGAAAATACTTATCTGCCAAAGCCTTGTATTTACTCCCCGATAATGTAGGCAAACTTACCCATGAAACTTTTGGCTGATTTGACAGGAATTCTGCAATTATTTGAGCCGACTCTGTTTGTTTTTTCACTCTTTCACTCAATGTTTCAATCCCCTGAAGAACCAGATATGCATCAAAAGGACTAAGGCTGGCGCCAAGTAATGGAAGATGATTGATCCGGATACGACCTGTAAAAGGGAATTGAGGTAAGGCTTCGATAACGCTTCTATCCTGCAGAGTATATTTTTTTTCCGTGAACTGAGAATGACGGCCGGCGGCCCAGTTAAACTTACCTGATTCAAGAATAATACCTGCAATAACTGATCCATGACCGCTTAAAGCTTTTGTTGCAGAATAAATAACGACATCAGCTCCGTATTTAATTGGATTTAACAAATAAGGTGTTGCGAAAGTATTATCGACAATTAAAGGCAAACCATGCTCATGCGCCAGATTTGCTATTGCTTCAATATCGGCAACAACATTAACCGGATTACTGATAGATTCAATAAAAATAGCTTTGGTATCTTCTTTTATCAGCGAACGGATAGCATCAAGGTTATTCACATCCTCAACAATATCTACCTGCACACCCAATTTAGGGTAAGTATTTTTATAAGCATCATACGTACCTCCGTAAATTTGTGCGGCAACAATAATCCTACCTCCTTCAGCAGCATTAAGTATTGCATACGAAATTGCGGCCATGCCCGAAGCAACCGAAACTGCTGCAGCTGCACCATCCAAAGCAGCAACCCGTGCTTCGAGAGCTGCCAGTGTTGGATTTCCTACACGGGTATATACATACGCCAGTTCTTCGAAACTCAAAATTCTTTTTGCCCTTTCAGTTGAAACTAAATCAAAAGCTGCAGTCTGATAAATAGGGACTTGTATTGAATTGTTGTGCTCTACTGAATTATATCCTGCACGAACCTTCAATGTGTCAAAATGATAATTTTTCTCACTCATAATAAATAATTTTTTATGTAAATACTAATTTAAATAACATGCCTTTTATAAAATTCTTTTTTGCTACATTTCGCCCCAAGCCCCTAAAGGGGATATGGATTACGACCTTTTCTTTTACTACCTTTTCCAGGATGCTTAAAAACTTTCATCTACCGTTCTTTACATCCCCTTTAGGGGCTTGGAGCATACATTCAGCATTTCAGTTGTTTCATTTCATTTTTGGGTTTCGTTGGCGGAATAAGGGCTTTTTTTAATTATATAAGACTCCCTTAAATTCCAACCTTTTCTCCTTTTATTTCGCCGGCTTCAATAGCAATTAATTGATCGGCCCAGGCTGCAGACCACTCGCGTAACTCATCGATTTCGAGGGGAGTCGGTACACGTGATTCCGTATGGGCAGCAATTTTACGGGCTAAACTGCGATAGATTTCTGCCTGAGCAGATTTAGGAGCAGCTTCAATGGTTGTCCGGCCTGAAAGCTCCGACTGTGAAACAGTAATTGAACGGGGTACGTACTCTACAACCTGAGTACCGGTTCTTCTTGCAAAATCATCGATAATTGACCGTTGATATTGATTGTTTATCGAGTTTGCAATTATACCACCAAACAAAGCTCCGCCTTTATTTGAATACTTTTGAATTCCTTTCATCAAATTATTTGAAGCATATATCGACATAAAATCGGAAGAAGAAACTGTGAATACATGTTCTGCAATGCCTTCACGAATAGGAACGGCAAACCCACCGCAAACAACATCTCCCAATACATCATAAATGACATAATCAAGATCCAGTTCATCAAATATGTTCTGTTGCTTAAGTAATTCAACTGCCGTTATGATTCCACGTCCTGCACAACCCACACCCGGTGCAGGGCCGCCTGCCTCGACACAATAGACTCCCTGGAACCCTTGAAAAATAGCATCATGAGCATCTACCTTCGGATTTTTACGCAACAAATCAAGCACTGTCGGGATATATCTTCCTTTCCGCAATGTATTTGTTGAATCACTTTTCGGGTCACAACCGAATTGCAACACTTTATAACCCGCTTCCACTAAAGCAGCACTAATGTTTGAAGTAGTGGTAGATTTACCAATACCTCCCTTGCCATAAATAGCAATTTGTTTGATTTTTTTAGACATTTTAATCAAATTAATTATATAATATAGATAACTTTATTTTACTTTTTCAATGATATTCAGAAAAATTCAAATCGTTCAGTCAACTCTTTTTTGGGAAACTTTGTAGCTTCCAATTTGAAATGCAAACTTCTACTTTACTAAAATAAAAAGCAACAAAAAACTTCTAATGGAGTATGCGATATCCAGTTTTTTCGGGAACAAAACAGGGCACAAAAACAAAATAAAAAGAACAAATAGCTAACAGATTTTAAAAATTTAAACCCAACAAGATTACTGAATGCAATCTTTCTATTGTGAACTATTGAGGTTAATTTTAAATCCGGTAAAGTAGAAATACAGATAAATCAATTACAAAATTATATGGTGAAATTGCATCGACCGGTTAATGTTGTATGATTTTTATTCAGAAAAGGATTTCCCAAATAAGGAGATACAGATTCAATCAGGCAATAATGAGGATGTTTAAATTTTAGAAATGGAGTGTAAGTAGATTTTAGCAGTTTATTATGTGAATAATTATACCACAGATGAAATATCTGAACCGGTATAGTTATGAAATGTCCTTTTGAATTGTGTCCGTTTAGTTGAAATAAGCGGGTGTTTTCAGGGACACAAATCATTGTACGGGATCCGGATGCTTTTTTGTTTGCACCACCGGTTAATGGAGTCCTGACTGTTAATGTCAGAATAACAGACTCTAATAAGTTGATTATTAAAGGGTACTTTTCGTTGAAGAATTTCTGGAAAATAAAGAGGATATAAGAAATCAGGTCTGATAAAACAATGCCTGTTCTTACATATGCTAAAATTTTATTTGGGTAACTTTTTGCTGTTTCCAAAAATAAAGGTAATTTTGTCATACAATTTTTTGAATTGTGGTGGGCGTACCCTCAATCGGTTTGGCGACGGAGAAAGGGGGACGCTCACTTTTGTTTATAGATATACAATTTTTTTTTATTTCAAAGACAGGAATCTTTCTGACAGTTTATTAGTTTGTTCTACTAATTCCTGCTTATCCAAATGAAGGAATCCTTTTTCGTGGTTATACTTTTGACCATCCGACAGCACCCATTTCAGGAAATCGGACACTTCTTTGCTTGAAGTCTGTTGTGAATAGATAAATCCTATTTTTTCCACAGGAACAGTTTCGATATGGTTTTTTTCCAATACCTCAATTACATTGTCCAGGTTTCCTGTTAAAATATCTTTTGTTTCTTTTTTTAGTTCAAGTGGTAATAATGCAATTCCATCCTTTAGCTTTCGTGAATTAGTATCATACAAATAGCCCAGATTATTATAAGTTAAACCGGTACTGTCTTTCTTAATTGCCGAAAGCAGATAGATATCATCTCCCAACACTTTTTTCCCTCTGATTTCAGAAGATACATGTCCAAAATATGCAGCCAGTGCTGTAGAAGCGCAGGCCTGATTATCACGGGCATAAATCGTGGCAGCATATTTGGGTTTCTCGTTTGTTGCAGATTCATCATCGTAATTAATTACTTCAAAGAAAAGTTTGTCAATATCCCTTTTATTTAATCCTTTTTTTCGTGTTGCAGAAAGGATTGGATTATTTGGATTTGTTACAGGAAGTAATGCATAACGGCCTGTATAAATTATTTCTTTGTTTTCATTCAATTCTTCATTGGTTGGTTGATGAGCTATAATATTAAGATCTGCACCTTGAGTTAAACCTGTTTTAGCTAATAGTTTAATGTTAGCATTGGGGTTGATTTTCGCATACTCTGCAATCCATTTTTCAATTAATGGATACGTAAATTTGGTACCACTAATAACGATTGATTCTTTTGCTGTGGGATTTTCAGCAGCAAATGCTGTGGTAGTAATAAACAATGCAAAAAGCAATTGATAAAAATAAGTTGGTTTCATATTCTTTTGGTTTAAAAAAATGAATATAGCTGTCAAGTCATTGGGACTTGATAAGACATTTGAAAGATTAAATAATTTTGTTTGAAATTTGTCCTGTATGGAAAGTGGCAAGTTGCCATTCGTAAGAAGGACTCCGATTTGGAAGAAAGAATCAGCAGGACATGCTACAACAGCACATTCGCATTCGTTGGGAAGGGATTGAAAGAAATTCTGAAGAGATAGAAATAACATATAAAGACGACAGCTGTTTTTCAACCGCCTGTTTCTCGCTTTGCCTATTCAAAGACAATGGCAGGATATTTTGCCTGAAGTAATAAATAATTTGTTTCATTTTATACTTTTTTTTATTGTATGCCTGTCTGAGAATTCCTTATTTTTTTTTATAAACAAAATTTTCTTTCGACTATGCAAAATTAGTTAATGGGTATCATATATAAAATACCCATAACAGGGCATTTTATATACCATGTTTAGGGTATATTACTTTCAATTTTCGCTTTTATTCAATGAAAATACAATCTATATTCATTTTTATTTAAATAATGTAAGTAATTAGAACAATACTATATCTTGTTTAATTTATTCTATAAATCAGACCTCTCACCGACCTTCTTCAAACAGAATGTGTAAAAAGAATATGAGTATCGGGTATTGTACCTTGAATTCGCTTTTTTGTCTTTTTGTAATGATTAGATCATTTGATCTTCATTTAAATAGACATTTTATCGATACTTACTCCGTAGGAGTATTCTTTGCATATGGCACATTCCGGCTTGACGGAAACCCCCAGTTGAGCCTGCGAAACTGGGGGTTATGAATGAATTAAAAAACGGGACTCTGTAAGAGTTCACCAACAGAATCAAGAGTTTAAGTACTTCTTCCTGTGGTCAACTCCTCTGGAGTTGGGTTGCCTGTATAGTACTACCCCCAGTTTCGCAGGTTCCACTGGGGGTTTCCGACAAGTCGGAATGTACCATATTCAAAGGTAACACCTACGGTGTAATTTGTCAGTTCATATCTGATTGTAACTGCGAATACAATAGTAAATTTACAAATTATTGAAAGTTAGGTATAGAACCCAATACTCATTAAAAAGAAACTATTTTAAAATAGAACTCACAAATTGAAAGTTAGATACAAAAACTATCCGATATGTGCGACAGTCAACTTTACGATAGGAACATTGTATCTTTTTGATTTATATCATTGGTTCAGGAAGTCTGAATTAATTAACACTCCAATTCATCTTTAGTCAACTCTGTAACGAAAGATCCGGGAGGATAGAGTTCCGACTCTGTCTGGTCTGATCAGGAATTCTCACTCTTGACAGAATCGGAATTCTGTCCTCCCAAACATCAGCAGAATGCCGTTTACGATAAATAAAAACTTCATGACTTCCCGCAGAATTAGTGACTCAACTGTTTATTTTCAATCAACTTATTAATAAAAGGTACGGGGGCTGAGTTCCGACTCTGTCAGGGATAATCGGGAACTCACACTATTGACAGAATCGGAATTCTGTCCTCCCGAATATCAGCAGAATGTTGTTTACGATAAATAAAAACTTCATGATTTCCAGCAGAATTAGTGACTCAACTGTTTATTTTTAGTCAACTCTGTAACGAAAGATCAGCAGAATGTTGTTTACGATAAATAAAGACTTCATGATTTCCCGCAGAATTAGTGACTCAACTGTGTATTTTCAATCAACTTAATAATAAAAGGTACGGGGGCTGAGTTCCGACTCTGTCAGGGTTGATCGGGAACTCTCACTATTGACAGAATCTGAATTCTGTCCTCCCGAATATCAGCAGAATGTTGTTTACGATAAATAAAGACTTCATGATTTCCAGCAGAATTAGTGACTCAACTGTTTATTTTCAATCAACTTATTAATAAAAGGTACGGGGGCAGAGTTCCGACTCTGTCAGGGATAATCGGGAACTCACACTATTGACAGAATCGGAATTCTGACCTCCAGAACATCAGCAGAATGTTGTTTGTCTAATAAAATCAGAGTTCCTGAATTTTCGCAGAGTTAATTTGTTGCTATTTATATATTAAGTTCATAAAACTTAAAAATTATAATTCAAATTAGTTCTCTATAATCAGTTTTTCCTTCTTATCCTCCAGTTTTTCTACCATTTCCAGTTTGCTCTTTTTCTTGCCATAGGTGAAATAGAGGATTAAACCAATGATAAGCCATACAACCAACCGAATCCAGGTATCCAGCGGCAATGCAAACATAAGGACCAGACTGGTCAGGATACCAAGAACCGGGATAACAGGCACGAATGGAGTTCTAAATGATCTTGGTGCATTGGGCTGGGTTTTACGTAAGATCAGAACACCAAGGCATACCATCACAAAAGCCAACAGCGTACCGATACTGGTCATTTCGCCGACTACCCTGATAGGAACAAATCCGGCAAACAGACAAATAAAAACACAAAGCAGAATGTTTGATTTATAGGGTGTCTGAAATCTTGTATGAAGGACAGAGAACATTCTTGGCAGTAAACCGTCCTTGCTCATTGTAAAAAACACCCGGGACTGACCCATCAGATCGACAAGAATAACAGATATATAGCCAATTAATATAGCAAAAACTATTAATTGAACCAGCCACTTATAGGGTGTTTTTGCAATAGCAATGGCAACCGGAGCTGCACTATCTTTAAACTCCTTAAAATTTGCCATCCCTGTCATGACATATGCAAAAAGTATAAACAGAATGGTGCAGACTATCAATGACCCGATAATTCCTATTGGCATATTCTTTTTTGGATTTTTCGTTTCCTGCGCCATGGTAGCCACTATATCAAAACCAATAAATACAAAAAATATCACACCTGCCCCTCTGAAAATACCACTTATTCCAAACTGACCAAAAGTACCGGTATTCGGAGGTATGAACGGATGATAATTTGCCGGATTGATATAATTCCATCCGACAGCTATAAACACGATCACAATACTTACCTTTAATGTGACTAAAATTGATGTTACTATTGACGATGTTCTTATTCCACGGATAATCACAACGGTTATCAGTACGACAATAAGTACAGCCGGCAAATTGATGATGCCGTGAATGACAGTTCCATCAATTGCTTTCAGACTTTCGAATGGTGAAAGTGCTAATTCCGGAGGAAGATGAATATCGAAATACCCCAGGAATTTTACTAGATATTGTGACCAGCTGATGGCTACAGTAGCTGCACCGACTGAATATTCCAGAATCAGATCCCAGCCGATAATCCATGCAAAAAGTTCACCAAGGCTTGCATAAGAATAGGTATAAGCACTTCCGGCAACGGGCACCATTGAAGCGAATTCGGCATAGCAAAGGGCATTGAAGCCGCAACAAATGGCAGCCAGTACAAACGATAATACTATGGCCGGACCTGCATTGTTTGCTGCAGCGATACCGGTTAAAGAAAACAGTCCTGCACCGATAATAACCCCGACACCTATTGAAATTAATCCAAAAGGTCCTAATCTTCGCTTTAATGTACCATTTCCTGTTTCATCTGCTTCGATTAATAATGAAAGAATTGTCTTTTTTCTGAAGATTGTACTCATTTGTTGATTTTACGATTCCGCATGATATTATGGAAACTATTTTATTATTTTTTTTCTATTTCGAAGGAATTTACCACACAAAACATATTAAAGACTTAACCACAATACACAAGAGGACACAATAGAAAGAACACAATAGATAAATACCTTACGGTATTTTCCTTTTACTTCCTTTTGCTTTCTTTTGTGCCTTTTGTGGTTATGTATTTTGTATTCTATTGTGTTATTCTCATATTGTGTACTATGTACTATTGTGGTTCAGTATTTTGTATTCTAATGTGTTCTTCTATTATTGTGGTTTAGTATTTTGCATTCTATTGTGTTCTTCTATTGTGTCTATTGTGGTTATGTATTTTGAATTCTATTGTGTTTTATTGTGTACTATGTGTATTGTGGATATGTATTTTGTATTCTATTGTGTTTTTCTATTGTGCCCTATTAACTATTGTGGTTATGTATTTTGTATTCTATGGTGGTTATGTGTTTTTATTGTATCGTTTTTACAATCAAATGCGACTGGTACTCACCCGAGTTATAAATACGCTGGGTCGCCTTAATATAATCAGACTCTTTGGCATGATAGATATCCATAAACTGTTGTGGGTTCCGATCAACCAACGGGAACCACGAACTTTGCACCTGAACCTGTATTTTATGACCTCTTAAAAATGTATGTGCAACATCGCGGAGTTCAAATTTAACCTCTGTTACTTTACCCTGTATCAGTGGTTCGGGATTTGTCAGACTATTTCTGAATTTTGCCCTGATAACATCAGCACGAATCAGTTCCTGGAATTCACTTAACTGGATATTGTGTCTGGTAGCCGGGGTGTTTTCTGTAGTATCGGGAAAGACATCTATTACTTTCACTACAAAATCGGCATCGGTACCGGTTGATGATACATACAGATCGGCAATAATGTATCCCGAGAGTGTTTTAGTTTCATTGAGTGTTTCGGAAGTATAAACCAACACATCCGGACGGGACGAAGCAAAACGCTGGTCTTCGATCATATACTCAGTACCGGGGTTAGTCCGTATTTCTGTTGTAAAAGGCACAGGCTTTTTAGGATCACTTACATATTCGTCATAGGTACTGCTATCGGCTTTAGTTGCTGTGAATGAAAGCCTGCCTTGCCGGTCCAGGTATATATTCTCATCATGGGCTTCTAAGGGTGGCCATTGAGGATAATTTTTCCAGACATTGGTACCGGTTTCAAAAATCAGCGCTTTTGGCAAATCTAACTTTCCTTTGTCTTTTAAATAATAATTAAAAAAAGGCAATTCAACCTTTTCCCTGTAATAGACCGACGTTTCGGAACCGAAATCAATATTACCGAGTGAACTTCCTGTACCACGTGCAAAACCGCCATGCGACCAGGGGCCAATCACCAGCCGGTTATCGGCATGAGGATTGTTCTTATTGATGGCCTCAAACGTTTTCAGCGGCCCGTATAAATCTTCGGCATCGAACCAACCTCCTACAGTCAACACAGCCGGTTTTACATTTTTCAGATAAGGCAGAGGTGAACGGCTTTGCCAATAGGCATCATATGTTCCGTGATTCATAAAATCAAGCCATACAGGAATCTGATTTTTAAAATATTGTTCATTCAGGTCAGTAAAAGTACCATTTCGCAAAAAGAACCGGTATCCATCTTTTGTTCCGATATCAAACTTTGTAGCAGGACTGGTAGTGGGTTCACGTCGCACTTGCCCGAAGGTAGAAAAGAACAAAAAATTACCAAGAAAGAAAGCTCCGTTATGGGTGATGTCGTCACCTACAAACCAATCGGTAACAGGTGCCTGGGGAGAGACTGCCTTTATAGCCGGATGACCGCTCAGGATGGTCTGGGTTGCATAAAATCCCGGATACGAAATACCCCATACTCCTACCCGTCCGTTATTATTGCTGATATTCTTCAGAAGCCAATCGACCGTATCGTAGGTATCGGTGCTCTCGTCAACATCTTTTTTACTTTTCCGGTTCGGGTTGAATGGACGCGTATCTACAAATTCACCTTCCGATTCCCATTTCCCTCTTACATCCTGATAGACAAAAATGTAACCTTCCCTGATAAACAAACCGGAAGGACCTAGCGACGTTTTAAACGTCCGAAGCTCCGTAAGGTGATACCGAATAAGGTGTCCGGCAAAGAATAAACGGGTATTTATACGAAGTATCTTTCGGGATATAAACAGATGTTAACAATTTAACCCCATCACGCATGGGGATTAATTTTTCTGTTTTAATATAATTATCTCGAATATACGCGGAGTCCTCTTTGTTTAAACCCCTGCCATTTTCATGAATGGCAGGGGTTGTTTTTGGCTGGTGTTGTGCAAATGTTGTATTTGCAACAATCACCAGTGAAAATAACAAAGAAAAGAAAAATCTGGATTTATTCATTTACTATTTCTTCATTTACTATTTACTATTTGTCTTTTTCAAATGCAGTTCGCATTTAATTAATCAATCAACCAATAAACCAATTAACTAATCAACCAATTAACTCAATCAACTTAATCAACCAATCAACTCAATCAACCAATCAACCAATCAACTTAATTCTCCTTATATTTATCCCAGTTTATTTCACTAATGGGTATGGCTAACTGAATAAAAGCTACTCCATCGTCAGCAGCGACAGGTATTTCATCCAAACGACCGTATCTGCGAAGGTCAACCCAACGGTGTGCTCCCGGTTCAAACCATAATGAATAACGACGTTGGAACAGGATTTCAGTAATCAGACTATTCAGATCGGTAGCACCCGTATAATTGGCTAAATTTGCCGAAGTACGAATAACATTAATGGCAGTGACAGCATCGCCTGTATGAGCTAATTGTGCTGATGCCTCAGCATAAATCAAAATCAACTCTTCATTCCGGATATATTTAATCGGAGAAGTAGGATCTGCCCACCTCTTATCCTGGTAATCGCTTGATAGAGGTACTTTACCTGCAGTACTCACTAAAGGAATTGTACGGTGAAAGAACTTGGAAGTTACCCTTGAATCACCCGGAAGCGCATCTGCAATCAATGAAGGATGCACTACCGCTCCACTGCTGTAGGAAGCATCCAGGACATTATACAAAGGATTATTCGTATCAGGGGAATTACCATATACATGGGCCGGCCCGATATTGATATCACCATTCAGATCGAAAAACGATCCGGATAAAGCATCCAATGCTCCCTGCCAGTCCTTTTGATAAATTGCTACCCTCGCTGCAAGTGCCCGGTTTACTTCCTTCAACCCTGCAGGAGTATTAAATCCATCATATCCGTTTGTCAATGTGAACGGAAGAGCAGTTCCGGCATTCGAAAGGAGACTATCCCCCTGATCCAGTATTCCTTTTATCGCTTTCAGTGCATCAGTATAACTGACAAACGGACCCGGGTTCAACGGATCGGAAACATCAATACGAATACCGTTTTGATACAATGAATTAGCTGGTACCAGATATTGGTATCCCTGTATTGTTTTAGCAAAACCAATGATGGCATTTTTTTGTGTCTCGGTTACCGACGAAGTATTATTAACAGCACTGATTAATACATTGGCTTGTTTTATAGCCGAATACGGTCCGAAATAAGCATTATCAACCCCGTAGAACGTTGAGCTTGGTACGGCTTCTGCCTGGCCCGTCCAATATTGTATATTCCGGGGATCGGAGCCATTGAAATACCATACTTCTCTTCCGAAAGTACCAAAAGCATTTGTAGCTGTGCCAACATATGCTTTGCTTTGTGATTCGAGTCCTGTGACAAGGTTTTGCAACTGGCCGACGGTAGCATTCGAAGTGACACTCGAAACTGATGGATTATTAGGGTCCTGAAGATTTTGTAAATCGCAGGAAGTCACAAATAATAAACCGGTTAATACCAGACAGGTGTATATTTTATTTTTAGTTTTCATTTTTTCTGTTTTTAATGTAAGGATTTATAAATCTATCTTTAAATTGAACAGGAATCGTTTTGAAGCCGGATACTGGAACAAATCGGTACCCGAATTAATCGCGGAATCTGAACCGAAACTGGATACTTCGGGGTCATACCCTTTATAGGGAGTAATGGTTATAAGGTTTGTTGCCGATACACCAACACGAATACGTTCAACAGTTTTAGCGAAAGTATATTGCAGGGCCTTTTTCGGAATGGTATAATTTAATCCTATTTCCCTTAAACGGAGGTAACTGGCATCCTGAATATATTGTGCGGCAGTTGTTCCAAGATCGTTATCCCTTACAGTATGATTCTGGTTCCAGTCGGCAGTAGTTTCACCGGCATCAGTGTTGTACAACGTTAGGTTAAGATCCTTACCTCCTTTTTTCCAATCCCATAATGCGGACAAATCAAATCCGTTTAAAAAGGCGAAATCATTATACCAGGATGTTTGGAAATCGGGTTGCGAGTTCCCATAAACCGTATAATTTCCTGAAGCGGTTAATGGTAAACCAACAATGGTAGTGGGCGAATACCCTTGCTTAATAAGATAGGTTCCAAATGTCACACCATAAACACCGGTTGTATACGAAGGCACATCCAGTTTTGTGATCTCAGAAATGTTTTTAGCAAATTGAATACGGGTATTCCAGGTAAAGTATTTCGATGAAACCGGAGTTGCCGATACCGACAATTCAATTCCTTTATTGCTTAATGACGCTGCATTCACTTTCTCGGAACTTAGTCCTGTTGACTCTGCCAGTGTTAAATCCTGAATCAGGTCACTGACATTTTTAATATAATAGGTACCTTCAAATACCAACCGGTCATTAAACAAGCCTATATCTGTACCAAATTCGAGTTCTCCGGCACGTTCAGGTTTAATGTTTGGGTTACCTACACTTGGAGAAACTACAGAACCTAAATAGCCACCGACAATGACAGGAGTCAGCGAACTGTAAATACTGCCATATGGAGGCAATCCACCTGTTTCACCATAAGCAACACGTAGCTTAAACTGACTGATTAAGTCGGCTTTCCAGAAATCGAATTTAGTCAGGTTGACAGCCAACGATGCTTTTGGAAAAGCATAGAATTTATTGGCGTCACCATTCAGTGTCGATTTATCTAAACGCAAACCGGCGGTACCAATTATCTGGTCGTTGAAGTTTACTTCTTCCTGCCCTACGGTACCAAAATCCTCAACCAGTTGGGTATTCTGTGAAGTTACAGACTGAACCCTCGCCTGTCCAATCGATTGCTGACCTGCTACAAGTCCTTGTCCACGGTCAAATATTGAATTTGATTGTGTTTGCAGACTTACTGCACCCACCTGAGTGGTGAACTGAAATTTATCGGCTTTTTGTCCGTAAATAAGAAAACCCTGGAAATTTGTATTGATTTGCTCTGTTGTACCAAGAAGCAGATCACCGGGATTTGGCAAACTAAGTTGCGATTGTAAATAATCAGGATAATACTCCTTGCTGTCCTGGTTCAGATAATCCACTCCACCCTGTAACGATAATTTCAATGTGGTATTTTCCTTCTGAATAAATTTGAAATTAACAATACCCGATTCAATAAAACGATTTACTTTTACATTATTTATCGCTTTATCTCTCAGTTCAAGAGGATTTTCACCTTCCGAATAGGGATTGGCAGGATATACGCCGTTTACAGGATATGGATTGTAATAGCTTGGTAAAAATGCAATGATATACCCTAAAGTTGCACCCGAATTGTTTTCATTTCCGGTAAAGCCCCTATCGGTATTACTATTCATATAATTTGAATTAAGCGAAAAATCGATCCACTTATTAAACTTGTGGTCCAGATTTAACCGTAAAGACAAACGGTCAAAGCCTGTATTCTTAATAATTCCGCCTTCATCTACAAGCGATCCGGATAAATAGAAAGTTGTTTTATCATTACCTCCCGACACCGACAGGTTTGTATGCCTCAGTAAAGGTGTTTCTCCATAAAGTATTTTTTCAAAATCATATACTTTTCCATTGGCAGCGGCAAGACTTTGTAATTCCCGGGCTTGTTCGCTGACCGGGAAAGTCTGCACAATCTTGGCGGCATCCCATGACGCACTTCCGGTGTACTTCTCAATAGTTGCAACCCCAAGGTCCTGACTAAAACTGATTTTTGTTTTACCGCTTTTCCCTTTTTTAGTCGTAATGATAATCACTCCGGCATTCGCACGGGTACCATAAATTGCCGATGCAGAAGCACCTTTTAATACTTCGATTTTTTCAATATCGTCAGGATTGATGTCTGCCAACCGGTTACTAACATCGTCCTGATTCGATTCACCTGCTGCCGTTAAGGTTGATTTTCCAGTAGGTATAGAGTTATTATTCATATACACTCCATCAATAATATACAGAGGTTGTGAATTACCCTGCAGTGTACTTAATCCGCGTAATAAAATTGAAGTTCCCCCACCCGGTGCACCACTATTGGAGCGGATACTTGCTCCCGGAATTTTTCCGTATAATGCATCGTCAACAGTTTGGGGTGGTGCTGTACCGGTTAGTTCATCACTCGAAATGGATGTCACTGCATTGGCCAGGTCCGAACGTTTTAGCCCGGAAGCAAGACCTGTAATAACCACTTCGTTCAACTTATTATCGCCTTCAGGAAGATAAATGGTAATCGGTTCCGATTCATAAACATCAATTTCCTGATTTTTGTAACCGATGGCCGAAACGAATAATGTCGCCGGTAATGACTTAACATCAATATGAAAGTCTCCATTCGCATCCGAGACAGTACCTCCTTTTTGTCCTTTGAGCCTGATAGTTGCACCAATGACAGTGATTTTGGAACTCTGTTCAAGAATTTTCCCACTGATCTCAGTCTGTTGCCCGAAAACAGAGCCGATTGTCAGGATTGCGAAGATGGAAAAGATTCCGAATCTGCGAATTAAACACGTTGGAAACCTTTTGTCGTTTCCGGAAATAAATGGGATTTTTGCCATACAATTTTTTAATTGTAGCGGGCGTCCCCTCAATCAGTTTGCCGACGGAGAAGGGGACGTTCGCTTTTGTTTATAACTAATACTTATTTTTATTTTAATGTCAGGAACTTTTCAGACAGCTTACTGTTTTGTTCTGCCAATTCCTGTTTATCTAAAGTAAGAAATCCTTTTTCGTGATTAAATTTCTGTCCATCGGTCAATACCCATTTCAGAAATTCAGCAACTTCTCTCCGCACATTTTGCCGTGAATATATAAATCCGATCTCTTCGACTGGGATCGTTTCAATTTTATTCGTTTCCAGAATTGAGATCACCTCATCCAGGTTTCCTGTAGTGATAGGTTTTGCTTCTTTCTTCAAATCAAGGGGGATGATGGCTATTCCGGCCTTCAGGTTCCGTGTATTCACATCAAACAGATAACCTAAATTATTGAATGCGATTCCAAAAGTATCTTTCCTTATTGCAGAGAGCAGATAAATATCATCCCCAAAGACTTTTTTCCCTTTGATTTCGGTGGAAACATGTCCGTAGTATTTAGCCAGGGTTGTTGAAGCACCGGCGTTGTTATCACTGGTATAGATGGTTGCACGATAACGGGTTTTTTCAACCGCCGGTTCGTCGTCGTAATTTTCGACTTCAAAAAACAGTTTATCAATATCCTTTTTATTGATTCCTCTTTTCTTTGATGTATTCAACAACGGATTATTGCTATTGGTCACCGGAAGCAAAGCATACCGCCCGGCATAGATGATTTCCTGACCCTCTTTGAGTTCATCTGTTGCAGGCTGATGAGCGATAATGCTCAAATCAGCCGTCCCCCGGGTTTCAGGTTTTGCTGACAATTGGATAATTGAAGCCGGATTTACTTTTGCATATTCGGCAATCCATTTTTCAATGATTGGATACGTAAATTTAGTACCGCTTATAATTACAGGTTCATTTACATTATTTTGAGCCGAAATACCGGTAACAGATAGTACGATGGCTAAAAGCAATTGATAGAATTGATTTGTTTTCATATTCTTGTTTATTTAAAAATGGATATACTGATAGTACTGCCGGATGTTGATGATCCGGCAATGTATTGTTTTGAAAATGTTTGTTTTGAAAAAAAATGGTATTTGTCCGTTACATTTAGCAGCTAAGAGCAAACCTGAACGAACTGTGAGTTGGATAAGGAATCAGCACGACATGCAGCAATAGCACATTCGCATTTGTTGGGAAGGGGTTGAAAAGAAATCGAAAGAGGAAATAATATCTGAGAATGACAACTGTTGATTTTCACCGAATGGTAAAATCAATTGCTCTTCATGCTTACTGTGTAAGACTCTTTGCTTAAAGGAATAAATCAACTGTTTCATATTTTATCTGTTTTATTAAGGAATAAGTATCAAATCTGATACCTGTACTTTCTTATAAACAAAAGTTTCTTTCTACAATGCAAAAGTAGTTAATGTGTTTCAATCCCAAAATACCCATAACAGGGCATTTTATATACCATGTTTATGGTAGATCTACGTTAATATCCATCATTAAGACTGTCAAACCGACTTCGACAGATAGGTAATTACATTTTATTGACCTATTAATGAAAATTACAGGAAAGCGCCTAACCCCCCGATAGCACCCGATAGCTATCCGGGGCGGGATCATTTACGGTTTGACGCGTAACATTAACAAGCATCAAAATCATATAAAAAAAATGTATGGAGCTTTTGGTTTTGGCTTTTACGGGACTAAAAACAATTTATATTTCAACCATAAGGCAAAATGCCGGTTTAGCGAAGCGGTAACCAGCCAGATACCTATCCATAACCTATCTGTAACCTGTCTGTAGCCTATCCATACTGAAACAAATAATAAGTAAACAATAAGGATCTAAAAAGTATATAATAAGAATCTATATAGATATATATTATTATCTTTTTATTATCTTTTTATTACCTTATTATATCCTTTTTATCTCCTTATTACAGGACAGGCTACGGACAGGTTACGGACAGGCTATTCAATGGCTACCCCTTCATATGACCTTCGGTTTGTAAACGAATGGCAAACGTATTTAAATAATCAACTGTCTATGTTTTAATCTAATTTTCATTCTAAAAAAACCTGATTATCCAATAAAGGGAACAGTATCAAACCCCCTCCTCCTCGTTTCCTAACGAGGAAGTAACTGGTTTTACGTTTCCAACGTCAATACAGGATTGATTTGTGGTTTTGATTCGTTACTAATGAAACACCAGGTGCGAAAAGACCTTGTGATTCATAATGGGAGGAGATAGGGATTGTGGTAAATTTGTGATTGTTGAAAAATGTCTGAACCACTGATTCAATATAATTATTTTTATTTATATGATTAGTAAAAATAATAGTAATTTGTAAATCAAGAAAATCAGCAATCAATAAATCAGTGGTTAAATGTATTGACGAAGGAGGGGAAAGGAATTATGGAGGGGAAATAAAAAAGAATAGCACCCAATCCATTTCAAATGGGACAGACCTAAGGCTGTAATCAGGCGCTATTCTGATGCAAATATATAAAAAAACAGGCAGTTTACAAAATAAATGGAATATTATTTCATGAATTATCACTGCTACTATTCCGGGTTATTACAACAGGTCGGGTTTTTAAAGCAAAAAACAGAATTGAAATAAAAGGGGCTTATAATTTCAATAATAAACAGTTAAAAATGGCATTAGTTATCAGCATAAGTTACACTTTTCCATGCTTGTGGTTCGTCCTCACTAGTGCATTACTGATTAACATGATAACTGATTATAAATACTTATAATACAGAGAATTTTGATTACAATTATTATTCCTGTTATCATGACACATAGTACCCTTCGGTCATAATATTCCCCCCGATAGCAATATAACCCTTTGTACTTTTAAATAATTTTGTATATCAGGCGGGATGGGGTAGTATATAAAGAATTGCCACAAAGTACCCGAAGTCTATCCCAATTGATTAAATCCCATTTATACCCACAAAAACCTCATATATTCCTGTTATTTTGGCAGGTGTTAGTTGCCCTATGCAAAAACGGTATTCCTGTTAATTGGTCCGGGTATAATTTTCAGCATAGATTTTTATAGACTTTGAAATTTTACTTCTTCAACGCATTATGATGAAATTTATTCCTCCGAAAAATGAGCTAATACATGTCTATAAGAATCGAAAATCTTTGATTTAGAAACAAAACCCAAATATACTTTATTCTCATCAACCACAGGTAAATACCACGAGTTTGTATCTTCAAAAATGTCCATCACTTTTCCCATAGCCATATTTGGATTCAGGATGGCAGGTATGGATGTCATTAGTTTACTCACCTTAAACCTGTTATATAAATCGGGCCTAAACATAATATTACGAACTTCGTCAACCATCACAATGCCTACAAGAACATTTGTTTCAGCATTTACGACAGGAAATAAATTTCTCCTGGAATGGGATATATCTTTTACCAATTCTCCCAGGGTCATATCGGGATGTAAAACAATAAAATCCGTTTCGATAAAGTTTTCCATTTTAAGCATTGTCAAAATAGCTTTGTCTTTATGATGAGTCAACAGTTCTCCTTTCTGTGCTAAGCGCATTGCGTATAAACTATGAGGTTCGAAAAGTATAATTGTCAGATACGAAACAACTGAGACAATCATTAGCGTCATAAAAAGATTATATCCACCCGTAAGTTCTGCAATCAGAAAAATTCCCGTAAGTGGGGCATGCATTACTCCGGACATTAATCCGGACATTCCAGCCAGTGCAAAATTGGCTTCAGGCACCATAAATCCAAAGTAAATAAACAGTTTAGCCACTGCAAAGCCGGTTAAACAACCGACAAATAAAGAAGGTGCAAAAATACCACCAACCCCACCGGCAGCATTCGTTGAAGCTGAAGCAAATATTTTAAAAAAAATAATTAATGTAAAGTATATTATTATTACCCATGGGCTATTCCCCATTCCCAGGAAGAAGGTTCGGTCTAATGTAGTTAATGAATGGCCATTCAGCACTGCAATAATAGTATCATAGCCTTCACCGTATAGAGGTGGAAAAATAAATATAAGTATGCTTAATGCAGCTCCACCAATTGCCAATTTAGAATACGGGTTTTTAAACTGACGGAAAAATCCTTCAATGCGATTCATTCCACGGGTAAAATAAAGTGATACCAATCCGCAAACAATGCCCAATAAAATCAAGTAAGGGATTCGTGAAATGGTAAAAGGTTCGAATTTATCGAATTCAAAAGTGAATGCATTCCCTGAAAACAAATAGGAAAATGCAGTGGCTGTTACTGTCGAAATGAGAATTGGTACAAGAGCAGTAAGAGTCAGATCAAGCATGAGCACTTCCAACGTAAATACCAAACCGGCTATTGGTGCCTTAAATATTCCACTAATCGCTCCGGCAGCACCACATCCTACCAATAACATCAGGTTCTTTTGGTCCATTTTGAAAAAGTTCCCTAAATTTGAACCAATGGCAGAACCTGCCAGTACAACAGGTGCTTCTGCTCCAACAGATCCACCAAATCCAATAGTAATGGAACTTCCAACAATCGAAGTCCACACATTGTGAAATTTCAGAATACTTTTACGTTGAGAAATGGCATAAAGAATCCTGGTCACACCGTGACTTATATCATCTTTTACAATATAACGTACAAAAAGGGAAGTTAAAAAAATTCCAATTGCCGGAAAGACAAGATACCAGTAATTGACTGTGTTACGGCTAAACCGTTCGGTAAGCTGGTATTTAATTATGAATATTGCCGATTTTAAAAGGAAAGCAGCTGTAGCAGTAAAAACACCAATAGCAAAACTCAATATTAATATAAAATTTCTTTCTTTTATATGCAATTCTCGCCATGCAAGCATTTTCAAATACCAATCTTTATTTTCCATACCTTAAACTATATTTTAGCAAAGATATATAGATTCTGTGTTTAAATAAAATTTCTTTGCCCTATATAATTATTTGTTTTATATATGAGTCCACTGTAGTAAATACAGATCATTAAATTTGATTATTTTTACTTTTTCAACACTCTGATATTCAAATGTATTTAATTAATAATAGCCATTCTTATTATAAAATGGCCTTTAAACGGAGGACTGATATATTCAGATTAATACTTCAAATATCTGCGTCTGGTTTTGAAAACAAAAATAAGTTTCTTCTTATTTTGTTTTATATTTCTATTGAAAAAAATCAGAACTTAACGGTTATACCCGGGCCAATCAACCAAAAAAGTGTTTTTGCAGAAATTAAATATCCACCACCAAAGTAAATGGAAAAAGAGAACTTTTTGTCAGTGTTGACCGGGTTTAATGTACCTAAAACAACTGCACCTAAATCTTTTGAAGAAGAATTGTTACTTAAATCAAAAGCGTTTAATGCAAGGAAACCTGCACCGATTTTAAATGGTTCGAGACTATTTATTTTGTCTTTTCTATAAAAACTGTATTCTCCGATGACCGCCATACTCACTCCTGCAAAATCACAAAGTCCGGGCGTATTCACCTTTTTAATCAGCAAACCTATTGGAAATGAAACATCAACATCAAAATCAGAATGCTTTTGAACTACAATTTCAACTGTCTTTTCATATGCTCCCTGTGGATATTTATCGGACGGGTTTTTAAAAGTAAGCTCTATTTTCGACCAGTCCTTTAAGCTATAAGTAGGGTTACTTATTTTTGGATTAACACTTATTTCCGGGTTTTACAATCTGTCTTATCGTAAAACTGATAACGTGGCGATTTTTCATCAGGACCAACAGCTATATCATCTATTGTTTCATCATCAATTATTTCATCTTTTTTACCCAGTACTTTAATTTCTAATGTCAGGTATTGCTTTCCGTACAGCTTATTGATAGAATCTAATTTGTTGGTTTGAAACGACACCACCACATCTTTAATAGTTTTATCGTACAATTCAGGTCTGTGTATTTCGGATAAAGTTTTACTACCGTCGCCATAATTGATTTTGATATATATACAACGAGTAATTTAATCTGACATAATATTTTGTAAAAACTTTAAATTACAGTATTTTCTGTCCTGGTTCTTGGTTCTATTATATTATCCGTTTAGAAGTTCTGGGTATGCCTCTTCTAATAAATTCCGGTACAAAGCAAACCAAAAGGTGTGAGCGTTTCCATCTGTAGCACTTTAAGAAAAAGACCATTGCCACAAAAAGAAACACCGCTGCTCCTCCGGCTACCTCTAGGGGGTAAATAGTATATTTTGTTGCGGAATAATCATTGGAATAAGGGCAATGGCACAAGCCGGTGCAAATGGTTTGCCAACGATTTCGATAAACAGGAAGAGACACGTAAACAGGAGTAGCACCGTATATACTTCCGAAAGACCTAATACCGTATGCAGGGTATATTGAAAGAATGTCCCTAAAGTAGCCGAAACTACCAAAATAAACAGAATATGCACAGGACGGTTGCGAAAACCGGCTGAAGAAGAACTGAATTCAACAAATGCAACTACAAGTGGCGGCACAATAAAATACATTTTACCTGTGTAAACAGGAACTATCGCTATGATTATCAACCATAAAAGCAATTTCATCCAATGCCAAGGGCTTTGCCGGTAAGGGCTCTTAGTTGAATTGAAATTGACAACCTTATGGATTCCTTTATTTTCAAACACCCACTCTACACAAACCAATAAAATGCTCATTATGAAGATAGACAGGGGATAAACAATTGAATGAGTACCTAACAACAGGGGCAACATCGAAGCAGATGTAATCGGAATCAAGGTCGTACGCGTGAAAAAGAGACATAGAGAGGTGAACGTGAATGAAATTGCAATATTTGCCAGTATTGGGAAAGGTGAATAACGTACCAGGAAAACTCCAAAATGAGCACTTACTGTCATCAGCAACACGACCATAGGTCTGCTTATGGTCCAAACCTTTTTATCGATAATCCACAATCCAAGAATCAATGCTGCTATTTCAGGGAATATTATTTCCTATTCGCCGAGCCATTCAGAAACGCCGACCATCAAACCAATCATGAATATACCAAATATATATCGGATCAATTTGAGTTTATTCATTTTTCTAAAGTCTGAAGTTATTGAGTTACGATAAAAACAAAAATAATGATTGCTTTTTATTTTATTAAGTTACGGTGAAAATTCTGAATATCCCAATTATTTATCCAATTTTAATGTTATTTCTGCATTTGTTTCATTCGGATTTTTAGTTTTTACCCGATCAAATATTTTATAAGCGAGAAGTTTCACCCTGTCATTTAAAAGGAACCAGGCTAATGCATAACCCCAAACGAACGCTGCCCAACCCCAGCCGACAGGAGTCATGAACACACCATAAACGGCTATCAGCGTTGCTATTGCCTGCGTTCCAAGTACAGCTATCCATAAAATCTTTGCAGGACGTATTGACCAGAATGGTCCGCGTGTACGGGTCAGAAAAATAGTCAGGTGTCCGGCTACCGAAAGCTTTAAATACATCAGGGTTTGGATATGTAACCTGTCGAGATGAAAGACTCGTTCGCCCAGATAAAACAGACCAAAGGCTGCCACCACTCCAATTACACCCAACACGGTAGAAATGCCCAATACCATACGCATATTCCAGGCTTCGGGTTTGTTTTTATAATGCACATTATCATAAGCAATGGAAAGAATGGCTCCATCATTGAGTAATGCAAGCATAACAATCATAATGGCAGTTACAGGATAGAAATTAAATACAAGAATCGCCAGTGTCATAAACAGCAGCACCCGCAATGTTTCCGCAATACGGTAAATGGCGTAACTGTTCATCCGTTGGAAAATACGGCGGCTTTCTTTTATAGCATCAATAATTACATTTAAACCTGGAGTCAGTAAAACTATGGCTGCAGCTGCACGTGCAGCATCAGTTGCACCCGAAACAGCAATCCCACAATCGGCTTTTTTCAGCGCAGGGGCATCATTGACTCCATCGCCCGTCATGCCAACGATATGGCCACTTTTTTGCAATACATCAATAATATGAAATTTATGTTCGGGAAATACCTGAGCAAAACCATCCGCTTTCTCAATGGATTCAATCATGGTTTTGGTTTCCTTTTGTTTGGAGTCGCCAAGACCGGCTGCATCAAGGATATTTGTACCCATTCCTAATTTTTTAGCTGTTTCGCGGGCAATATCCAATGCATCGCCTGTTACCATTTTAATGCTTACACCCATTTCACGTGCCGTAGCAATAGTTGCCTTAGCATCAGCACGTGGTGGATCATACAGCGGCAATACGCCTACAAACTGCCATTTACCATCTCCTTCAGCTTTGGCGACTCCCAATGAACGATAACCACGGGAAGCAAATTCTGTAACTGCTTTTTCAATTTCAGTCTTT